>Ga0210040_10000210_pt1 | contig 103258 bp, 94 predicted proteins | sample CryGeyCG12114_NA_FD_185462 | JGI IMG/M metagenome (GOLD analysis project Ga0210040, IMG submission 185462) | Groundwater microbial communities from aquifer - Crystal Geyser CG19_WC_8/21/14_NA (SPAdes) (version 2) | ecosystem: Environmental > Aquatic > Deep subsurface > Groundwater | place... | reverse complement strand
GGTCACCTTCGCCGTGCTTCCGCACTGATATAGTGTTATTTTCCTGTTCTTTTTCGCCTACAATAATCATGTAAGGCACTTTCTGTACTTCCGCATCCCGTATTTTCCGGCCTATTTTTTCGTCCCGGTTATCTACATACCCCCGGATATCTTCATCGAGCAAATGCTGGTAAACTTCCTGGGCATAGTCGTGGTACTTTTCCGAAATAGGCAGAATGGCAAATTGCTCCGGACTTAACCAGATCGGGAAATTACCGGCGCAATGTTCAATCAGTACCGCTACAAAACGCTCCAGCGAACCAAAAGGCGCCCGGTGTAGCATTACCGGCCGTTGCTTGGTATTATCGGGTGCAGTATATTCCAACTGAAAGCGCTCGGGCAGGTTATAATCAACCTGAATGGTACCCAACTGCCATTTCCGGCCTAAAGCATCTTTAACCATAAAATCCAGCTTCGGACCATAAAACGCGGCTTCGCCGTATTCAGTTATAGTAGGCAAGTCTTTTTCCTGCGCCGCTTCAATAATGGCGGTTTCGGCTTTTTCCCAGGCCTCATCGGAGCCAATATATTTGGCCCGGTTATCCGGATCGCGTAAAGAAATCTGAGCGGTATAATCCTGAAAACCCAGAGCTTTAAATACATATAAAACCAGGTCTATTACTTTCGTAAATTCTTCTTTAACCTGGTCGGGCCGGCAAAAAATATGGGCATCGTCCTGGGTAAAGCCTCTTACCCGGGTTAAGCCGTGCAGTTCCCCGCTTTGTTCGTAACGGTAAACCGTACCAAATTCGGCTAGGCGCAAAGGTAAATCGCGATACGAGCGCGGTTTGGTTTTATAGATTTCGCAATGATGCGGGCAGTTCATGGGTTTCAGAAAGAACTCCTCCCCTTCGTTAGGAGTGCGAATAGGCTGAAATGAATCGGCGCCGTATTTCTCGTAGTGCCCGGAAGTAACGTATAATTCTTTACTGGCAATATGCGGCGTAACCACTTGTTGGTAACCGGCTCGGGTTTGAGCGCGGCGCATAAAATTTTCCAACCGTTCGCGCAGCATGGTGCCTTTTGGTAACCATAATGGTAAACCCATCCCTACTTTCTCGGAGAAAGCGAATAGCTCTAACTCTTTCCCTAATTTGCGGTGGTCGCGGCGTTTGGCTTCTTCTAGGCGCTCCAGGTATTCAGTTAGTTCTTTTTGTTTCGGGAAAGTAATGGCATAAACCCGGGTCAGCTGTTCGCGCTTTTCATCTCCCCGCCAGTAAGCACCGGCTACGTTCATGAGCTTTGCGGCTTTAATAAATCCGGTATTCGGAATATGAGGCCCGCGGCATAAATCCACGAAATTACCCTGCGAGTAAAATGTAATAGAGCCATCTTCTAAACCTTCCAGCAAATCCAGTTTATACTGATCGCCTTTTTGGGTAAAATAGGCAACTGCTTCGGCTTTGGGAACCGGGCGACGTACATATTCGCTTTTATTACGCGCAAGTTCCAGCATTTTTTGCTCGATGGCTACAAAATCATCCTGCGATAATTGTTTGTCGCCTAAATCAATGTCGTAATAAAATCCGTTTTCAATGGCCGGACCAATTCCAAATTTAACGCCCGGATACAGTGCTTCCAAAGCTTCGGCCATTAAGTGCGCCGAAGAATGCCAGTAAGTTGCTTTGCCTTCCGGATCGTTCCAGGTGAATAATTGTACGGCAGCATCTTGTTCGATGGGACGGCTCAGGTCCCATACTTCGTTATTTACTTTTACCGCCAGTACATTGCGGGCTAAACCTTCGCTAATGCTGGCCGCTATCTCGTAACCGGTAGTTCCTTGCGGGTATTCCCGTACCGATCCATCCGGTAGTGTAATTTTTATCATCTTATTGGTTAATAAGTGTTTTTAGTTGTATCTGCGTAATAAACCGGCAGGCCTAAATTACGCAGGCTATCTCGTTTAATTTTATATAAACCCCAGTTAGACCGCCGAACGCCCCATTGGGCCCGGATATTCTCGGGTTGGTTTTGCAAAACTTTGGTATAATGCTGCAAAGCTAAGCGGAACCGACCAGTTTTTTCGTAGCTATCAGCTAATATTTCTTCTAACTGCGGTAAGGGCTCCGACTCATTTTTTATTTTTTCCAAATGAAAAACTACCTGCTGATAATTTTGCCTTTTGTAGTTTAGTAAACCCATTTGGTAATGCGCTTTGTATAAGCCCGGGTCCAAAGCCAGCGCTTTATTCCAGCTTAATCCGGCACTATCCAGTTGGTGCAGGCCATTATAACGTAAGCCTTTTTGGTACCATAAATAACCGCTCAGGCTATCCATTTTTTCGGCCCGTCGCAGATAATAGTAAACCTTATCGTATTCTTTTTTGCCGTTGTAAATACTGGCTAATTGTAAATATGGGTTTACAAAATCCGGTGAACTTTTAATGGCCCGCCGAAAATTAATAATAGCCGATGCCGTATCAGCTAAGGCTGCCCGGGCTACCCCGCGGTAAAATAAAGCGTACTCGTGGTTGGGTATGGTGGCTAATGCTACGTTTATCTTTTCTATGGCTTCGGCGTATCTTTTTAAACGGATTAATAATTCTCCTTGTAAAATATACACTTCCGAACCTTTATATCCCAACTTTTCGGCATCGGTAGCAGCCGTTTGCGCCAAACTGATATTACCGGCTTGCCGCAAAATTAAAGCTTTCTGAAAATAGTATTCGCCTTTATTCGCATCCAAATCAATGGCCAGGTTTATATCATGCAATGCTTTTTCGTGCTCGTTGGCATCCTGAAAATAACGGGCCCGGCGGGCGTACAAAGCGGCATTGTTCCGGTTCCGGCGAATAGCAATATTTAAATCGCTTAGCTTTAATTCCGATATACCTGCTACCTGCGGCAGGCTAACCATCTGCTCCTGATTTATCGACTCGGAAGTGCAGCCCCCCAAAATAACCAACAATAGGACTAACCAGAAAAAGCCTTTAAAATTCATGAAGCGGCAGCAAAAGTATAATAAAGCGCAAAAGTACTATTTAACTGTGGACTATTTTAGAATGCCGGATTAAAACTTATTACGCTCCTATAGACCGGGCGAGTAATAATCTCAAGACCTGTTATCTAAGGTAAATTCTTTTTTGATCATCAGTATACCACAAGTAAGATAATTGATAATACAAAAAGTGATAAAAGAGAAGTTTTATTTTAAAAGCAATATAGGTGCTTTCAGATTTGTTAAATACGGGCAGATTCCGTGCTCGTGGATGTTGTTTTGATAATCATATCACCACCGATTTGCTGCAACATGGCTTTACAACGCCGGCTGATTTCGAGGTCTTCGGAAGTTAGTAAATTTAGTTTTAGTGCTTCCTGTAATACCTGAATGCTTTGTCTGGTTTGATTTATATCGTGGTAAATAATTGCCAGATCGTATAAGCCACTGATATTTAAAGGATTAATGGTTATTGATTTTTGCAGCGCTTCAATAGCCCGGTAATTACTGGCACCAACCGGTGCAGAACCGGTCAGGAACTTTGAAGCCGTGGTTTCCAGTAAATTAAGATTAGCTGCTTTATAATACCACCGGCCCAGTAATTGCCAGGCGGCGGCATGCTCCGGATTAGCCCGTAAAGCTTTATCCAGGTGTTCTTTGATAATAGCCAAGCTCATCAGCCGATCTTTGGCACCCGACACCATTGATAAATTATTGATGGCCAATGCCATGGCATAATGGCTGTCGGCACCATTGGGCTGAACCTGTAAAGCCGATTCGGCATATACTTTAGCCGAAGTAAAATACTGTAGTTTTTCGGTTTCGTCGATGTACCGGCCGCCAATACGAGAGTTTAATAAACTGGCTTTATATAAAGCTTCGTAATGATCGGGATTATCGAGCAAAACCAATTTAAATTTCTCTAAAGCCTCACTGTCTTTATATTGGCCCAGTAAAGAATTAGCTTCTTTTAACAAATCGTCATCATCAATTGCAGCAGCTTGGGTGCGACCGGCAACCGCCAGCCACACCAATACTCCCAATATCAATCTTATAACAACCAGATTCATTTATCAATCAAAGAAATACTTTGCCAGCTAATATAAATATTTTTTTAAAACAAATTCAGTTGCCGCTTCTCCTTTTTGGGTTTTTCATCCGTACCAACCTCGGCAACCGTACTTTCATCCTTACTTACTTCCAAATTAAAGGTTGCGCCAACTTCCAAAATCACCTCTGCTTTTTCGGGTAAACTTACCGGAATTGGTTTCGGTAACTTCTTCGCGGCTTTAACCGGCGCCAGCGGCTTTTCTTCTTCTTCGGTTTTAAGCAAAGAAATAGCATGCACTTTAAAATAGTTAAGCTTATTACCGGCGGCTTTCCAGCCTTTCACATCAATCAATCCACTCAGGCTAATTATTTCGGTTAGCTTATCCCCTTTCTTATCGCGCTGGAATTTAACTTCAGCCATTGGCTCCGGAGCAGTAGAAACAATAATTAGTTTAGAACCTTTGGCTTCGCTTAAATAAGAAAAGCGTTTGCCGGCCGACCGGGTTTCAATACGGAAACGCTTCACGTAATAATTTTTGTTGTTGCCGTCGTAATGAATAGCCGTTATTACTTTCTCCGGATCAAACTTTTCAATTATTTCGATATTCGGCACATCGTAATGATTGGTTAAATCAAACGAAGTTAGTTCGTAACTGCCGTCTTTAAACAACACCAGAATATTATCATCGGTATTGAAGCTACCCAGGTAATTTCCTCTGGATTCGGTATTTAAACGGCCAATTACTTCGTCGTAGTATATTTCGCGTCCGCCCAGCGTAGAATCGCCCAGGCTTTTCTGCACCACTTTCTTTACTGGATGTTTGGTAACGGTATTGCCCTGCGAACCTTTTCCTTTAATCATCAGCTCGGCAAAGTCATAATCAAGGACTTTAACCCGTGCCGCCGCCGCAGGTGATAATGTGATGGTTACAATCTCCGATTCGCTGTTGGGGTTAGCCGTTAAATAGTGTACCTTCGAGCCTTTGTTGCCTTTGGTCAGGTCGTATTCTTTATCGCGGGTAATGCCGTTTACCGAAAAACGCTTGGCCATGGAAATACCGGACTGCCCGTCTACGTAAATCATGTTGTAGACCATGTGCTCGTCATTTTTGTTGTAGATTCCGGCATATATAATATCCTTACCCACAAAGGTTTTCTCGGCTATTTTGGTTACCCGGAATTTACCGTCTTTGGTAATAGCAATAATATCGTCCATATCGGAGCAATCGCAAACAAATTCGTCTTTCTTCAGACCATAGCCCACAAAACCATCGGCGCGGTTTACGTATAGTTTCTGGTTCGCAATAGCTACTTTTTGCGCGGATACCACGTCAAAGGTCCGGATCTGGGTTTTGCGATCGCGACCGTTGCCGTATTTGCGAAGCAGGTTTTCGAAGTACGCAATGGCAAAGCGCACCAGATTAGCTAAATTATCCGCCACCTCGGCCATTTCTTCTTCCAGCTTCTTAATGTATTCATCCGCCTTAAACGAATCGTATCTGGAAATCCGTTTTATCTTTATCTCGGTCAGGCGCACAATATCATCGGTGGTAACTTCGCGCCGCAACAGATATTTAAATGGTTCTAATCCCTGGTCGATGGCTTCCAGCACCGCTTCCCAGGTTTCGCATTCTTCAATTTTGCGGTAAATCCGGTTCTCGATAAATATTTTCTCCAGCGACGACATGTGCCATTTCTGGTCCAGTTCGGCTTGCCGAATTTCGAGTTCGCGTTTTAATAAGGCTACCGTTTTATGGGTAGATATCTGAAGCACATCATCAGCCGTTAAGAATACCGGTTTATCCTGAATAATAACGCAGATATTAGGCGATATTGAAATCTCGCAATCGGTGAAGGCATAAAGTGCATCAATAGTTAAATCGGGCGATACGCCCGGCGGTAACTGCACGTGAATTTCTACGTTGGCCGCCGTATTATCAATTACCTTTTTAATCTTGATCTTGTTGTTCTCCGACGCTTTCACAATGGAGTCCATGAGCGCCGTAGTGGTGGTACCGTAAGGTACATCCCGGATAATGAGCAAGGTTTTGTCTACTTTCTCAATGGTTGCTCTTACGCGAATACGGCTGCCTCTGGCTCCGCCTTTGTAGTCCGTTACATCAATCATACCCCCGGTTTGGAAATCCGGGTAAATCTGGGTTTTCCGGCCTTTTAGTACGTCGATAGAAGCTTTAATCAGCTCTTTAAAATTGTGAGGCATGATCTTCGTAGATAAGCCTACGGCTATACCTTCCACGCCTTGCGCCAATAACAACGGAAATTTAACCGGTAATGTAACCGGCTCATTTTTCCGGCCATCGTACGAAGCCTGCCAAACAGTGGTATCGGGGTTAAAAACTACATCCAGCGCAAATTTAGACAAACGGGCTTCGATATAACGCGCTGCCGCTGCGCTATCGCCGGTGCGCACATCACCCCAGTTTCCCTGTGTCTCGATTAGTAACTCTTTCTGGCCCAGGTTAACTATGGCATCGCCAATAGAAGCATCGCCGTGCGGGTGGTACTGCATGGTTTGCCCGATTACGTTAGCCACTTTATTAAAGCGGCCATCGTCCATTTCCTTCATGGCGTGCAGGATGCGGCGTTGTACGGGTTTCAGGCCGTCTTCAATGGCCGGCACGGCCCGCTCCAGAATTACATAAGAAGCATAATCCAGGAACCAGTTTTTATATAAACCGTCAACCGGCACTATATCGTGTATTTTTTCGTCTCCCTCAAAAGGGGCACCTTCTAATTCTTCGTTTTCCAAATCGTCGTTATGCATATACTTCTTCTACTTCTACATCCTCCACGATGTCTTTTTCCACCTTGAGGTTATCAATAATAAAGTTTTGGCGTTCCGGCGTATTCTTACCCATGAAATAAGTTAATATTTTCGGGATAGATGTTTCGGCATTCAGAATAACCGGCTCCAACCGGATATTATCGCCAATAAATTTCCCAAACTCTTCCGGCGATATTTCGCCTAAGCCTTTGAACCGGGTTATTTCGGGGTTCTTGCCTAGTTTGTTAATAGCGGCCTGCTTCTCGGTTTCGTTGTAGCAGTAAATGGTTTCTTTTTTGTTGCGTACCCGGAATAAAGGCGTTTCCAAGATGTACAAATGGCCGTTTTTAACCAAATCCGGGAAAAACTGCAAAAAGAAAGTTAACAGCAGCAAGCGGATGTGCATACCATCTACGTCGGCATCGGTGGCAATTACCACGCGGTTATAACGCAAATCATCCAGGCCTTCTTCAATATTTAAAGCGTGCTGTAAAAGATTAAATTCTTCGTTTTCGTACACTACTTTTTTCTTCAGCCCAAAGCAGTTCAGCGGTTTACCCCGCAAACTAAATACGGCTTCGGTATCTACGTTGCGCGATTTGGTAATAGAACCACTGGCCGAATCACCTTCGGTAATAAACAAAGTAGAAAGTAAGTGCTTTTCGTTTTGTTCTTCGGTAAAGTGCACGCGGCAATCGCGAAGTTTGCGGTTGTGCAGGTTCGCTTTTTTAGCCCGCTGGTTCGCTAGTTTTTTAATACCGGCCATGTCTTTGCGCTCGCGTTCACTTTGTTCGATGCGCTTTTTCATGGCCTCGGCTACCGCCGGATTTTTGTGCAGGAAGTTATCCAGGTGTTCCTTTACAAAATCGTTGATGTAACCGCGCACCGTTGGACTGTCCGGTCCCATCAGAATAGAACCTAACTTGGTTTTAGTTTGCGATTCGAATACCGGCTCCTGCACCCGCACACTGATAGCCCCGATAATGGAAGCCCGCACATCCGAACCTTCGTAGTCTTTTTTGAAAAACTCTTTTACCGTTTTGGCTATGGCTTCCCGGAAAGCAGCCAAGTGCGTACCACCCTGAGTAGTATACTGACCGTTCACGAAAGAATAATATTCTTCGCCGTATTCGTCGCCGTGGGTTAAAGCAATTTCGATATCTTCACCTCTCAGGTGAATTATCGGGTAGCGTAAGGCTTCTTCGTCGGTTTTGTGGGATAGTAAATCTTTTAAGCCGTGTTCGGAATAAAATTTCTGACCGTTGAAATTAATGGTTAAACCGGCATTCAGGTACACGTAATTCCGGATCTGGTTTTCCAGGTACTCCGGAATAAAGCGGTAATTCTTAAAAATGGTATCGTCGGGCACAAACGTAATTAAAGTACCGTTGCGCTGCGAAGTTTCCTGTAAAGGTGAATCTACGGTCAGCTCCCCGCGTTCAAACTCAGCGGTTTTCATCTGGCCGTCGCGCACCGATTGGACTTTAAAATGACTGGCCAAAGCATTGGTAGCTTTGGTACCAACGCCGTTTAAACCAACCGATTTCTGGAAAGCTTTGCTATCGTATTTACCACCGGTATTAATTTTACTAACGCAATCGATTACTTTGCCCAGCGGAATGCCCCGGCCATAATCGCGTACCTGTACTTTATGATCGGATATTTTTATTTCAATGGTTTTGCCATTGCCCATCACGTATTCATCGATGGAATTATCTATTATTTCTTTAACTAAAATATAAATACCGTCGTCCTGAGAAGAGCCGTCACCCAATTTACCGATGTACATACCGGGGCGTAAACGGATGTGTTCGCGCCAGTCGAGTGAGCGGATACTGTCTTCGGTATAAGCGTTATTTTGTTCTGCCATGCTAAAAAAAAGCGGTTATAATCAGAGAAAATCAGATTAAAGATAAGGAAAAATCCTGAGAAGGAAAAATAGAAAGGGCCGGTTTAAGTGAAAAAAAGTGCTGATTATCGCACCTCCAAACCGCATCTATATATCATTATTTACATTAATAATGTAACCAATTTAAAGCAGAACTGGTTCAATAAACAGGCATTTACAGCGCCCATAACGAACATTATTTACCTGAATTTTATTCTAAATTTTTAACCAGATGCTGCATACCGGAAGCACTTATTTAATCCGGCAAATAAAATTATACACGAACTTATGGAATTGAAATTACCCCTTTATTTTAAATACACCATTATATTATTAGGCCTGATTCTGCTGATTTATTTTCTGCAGTTATTTCAATCTATTCTGGTGCCGCTTTGTTTTTCGTGTTTGTTTGCGTTGCTCTTGCTGCCGCTGAGCGAAAGACTGGAAAAACACATGCCCCGCACCTTGGCCACATTGCTATGTTTATTATTTCTGATTGTTTTTATCGCCGGCTTAATCTGGTTCTTATCCTCACAACTGATTAGTTTCTCCGAGGAACTAAAGAATATATCGGATAAACTAACGGTATTTTTAAACAAGGTGCAGCAGTTTTTATTTCAGAAATTTGCGATTCAGCCTACCAAACCTAACGAACTAATCAGCAAAAACCTGACGATGCTGCGCGAAACCGGTACCCATTTTATAGGCAGCACCATATCGGTTACCACCGGTGCTTTAAGTATACTAACGCTTATTCCTATATATATTTTCTGTATGCTTTATTTCCGCGATCATTTCCGGCGGTTCATTTTCCAGTGCATTTCCCGCGATACTCGCGATACGTTTATGACCACCATGGATAATATTCAAAAAGTAGTAGCCAGCTATATTTCCGGTCTAATGATCGTGATTGTAATTGTGGCTATTCTGAATACCATTGGTTTGCTAATTATGGGCGTACCTTATGCTTTCTTCTTCGGGGCATTTGCTTCGGTCCTGACCATTATCCCGTACATCGGTATCCTGATTGGCGCTTTACTGCCGGCTTTATTTGTACTCATTCAAACTGGCTCTATAGTTAATGCCATAATGGTAATCGGTATTTTCACTTTTGTACAATTTTTAGAAGGCAATTTTATTACGCCCAACATAACCGGATCAAAAGTAAGCATTAACCCATTTGCGGCTATTCTGGCTTTAATAATCGGGGGCGAAATCTGGGGAGCATCCGGCATGATTTTGTCTATTCCGATTATTGCTATTTTAAAAGTAATATTTGATGCGTATGAGCCGCTGAAGCCTTTGGGTTATCTACTGGGCGATGTAAATCATAAGGAATCTTCCGGGCCCGGGTTCTTTTCTAATCTGCTCACCAAGATTAAATCTGGTTTTAAATCGACCTGATTTTTTCTGGTAAGATAAGTAATTGCCGGCTTTGTAACTTAAACCATTTGCCTAAAGTATATAGGTTTGACTTACTTGTTTAAACCTTGCAAAAGAAATACTTGGAGGGTAATAAGTAAATAAACGCAAAACTAAAAACCCATGAATACTAATTTTGATGAACAAACTACCCGGACGGTTAACGACCTGATTGAAACCTGCAGAGGAGGTATGAAAGGTTATGAAACCGCTGCCGGTAAAGTCGAAAACCCGGAATTAAAATCGGAATTTAGCCGCTTATCGCAGCAGCGGGCGGTTTTTATTAACGAATTAGAAAGTACCGCCCGTCAGTACGGGCTTACTGCCCAAAACGAAGATACCCTGGAAGAAGTAGCCATGGATGCCGCCAGCGCGGTGCACCGCGGCTGGATGAACTTAAAATCTGCTTTAACTGGCAATACCAGTGAGGCCATATTAAGTGAATGTGAAAATGGTGATGCGGCCGCTTTAAAAACGTACGAACAGGCTTTAGCGGTACAAACTTTGCCCCCCGATTTGATTGATGTTATTGAAAAACAACATCAGCAAATATTAGAAGCCAAGAACCACATTACTTCTTTAAAACAAACTATCTGATTTTTTATTTTACAATTTAAGTTTAGTGTTTGTTTACCATAAAAGCAGCCTTTAAGGTTGCTTTTATATTTTATAGAAAGCCTGTTTAAAACCTTATAGTTTTTTACTAACTAAATTAGTTATACTAAATAAATGAAACAGTTTTTATATTTTTTTGGTTATGATAAGGCTAGCTGAATAGCAGTCTTTTTACTCAAATTTTCCGATTTTGTACGCAATCATCGACATTGAAACGACCGGCGGCCAGCCCTCTCAGGATAGAATAACCGAAATAGCTATTTTTATTCACGACGGCCACCAGATTGTAGATAAATATAACACCTTAATCAATCCGGAGCGACCGATTCCGTATTTCATAACCCAGCTCACCGGCATTACCGATGCCATGGTGCAGGATGCGCCTAAGTTTCACGAAGTAGCCCGCGACATTGTGAAATTTACCGAAGACAAAATCTTTGTCGCCCATAATGTCCGCTTCGATTATTCTTTCCTGAAAAAAGAGTTTGCCGATTTGGGTTATACTTACCAGCGCAAAACGCTTTGTACAGTTCGGCTGAGCCGGTCTTTAATGCCCGGTTTGCCTTCTTATAGCTTAGGAAAACTTTGCAAAAGCATTAACATCGATTTAAAATTGCGGCACCGCGCCATTGGCGATGCAGAAGCTACCGCCGTGTTGTTCGATCGCTTGCTGAAAATAAACCAAAAAGAGATTACCCCAACCGAAGAAACCGAAAAAGAAAGTAAAAAGGTACTCTCCAATGCGGTAAAAACGTCTTTGCTCCCGCCGTCCATTACAAAAGAACAGGTAAATGCTTTACCCGATGCGGCCGGCGTATATTATTTCTACGACAGCGATGGCCAAATCATTTACGTGGGCAAAAGTATCAACATCCGGAAACGCATTATCCAGCACTTTAATATCGATTATAAAAGCAATAAATCCATTGAGTTTAAAAACCGGATAGCGGATATTACTTACGAATTAACGGGCAGCGAACTGGTGGCTTTGTTGTACGAATCGGACCAGATAAAAAAAATAAAGCCGCAGTATAACCGGCAACAACGCCGCAGTGTTTTTTCTTCCGGCATTTACCTGTACGTTGACGAAAATGGCTATAAGTGCTTAACCTTCGATAAAGTTAATACAGAGCGGGTGCCGCTGATTGCCCTTGATAACCACTTTAAATCTAAAAACTTTCTTTTTCATAAAGTAGAAAAATATAATTTGTGCCAGAAGCTAAGCGGTTTATATAAATCTAACGGCGCCTGCTTCGATTACCAGGTACACCAATGTAAAGGCGCTTGCCTGGGCCTGGAATCGCCGGAAGATTACAACGCCCGCGTAGATGCTGCCATCGAATCCTTTAGTTTTGAACACGAAAATTTTGTGGTAATTGGCAAAGGCCGGGAAGCCGGCGAACGTACGGTGGTGTGCATTGAAAATGGCCGCTACTTAGGTTTCGGATTTATAGACGAGTCTTTTTCGGCTAATAATTTACAGGACTTTAAAGAAGCTATCAAATTTTATAACGACAACAAAGACGTGCAGCAGATAATCCGGGGTTATTTACGCACCAAACACAAAGACAAAGTATTGATCTTTTAAACTGCCTCTATTAGACAAAACAATCGTTCTTCAAGCAAAGAGGTTTCTCCTGTAGCCTGGTTTATGTTAATAAACTTGTAACATCACTCACACGGGAAAGCTTTTCATGCTTTAGTAAGCCAAGCCTTCCAACATTCTTACTAATTTGTCTTTACCAGTTGGTAAGCACCTGCATGCATTTAGTGCTATTCTACCCCTGACAAAAATCATTATTATACTTATCATTTTATTCTGGTTAAAATAAATATAACAAATATTTAATATATTTTCCTTAAAATACGTACCTGATAAAACAAGGCGTTAATACAAGTTGCTATAATTAGAAAAAGGAGCATTTAGCACGGCAAATAATGCTTCGGGATGCTAGCTGTAGCATTAAGATTACCATTTTGTTTTACTTGCCGATACAGCATTAATTCTTTTTACATGTATTTTAGGTACTATATTCTTATTTCTTTATTTTTTATTTGCAGTTGTGCCCGTCAGGGATATTTTCAGCAGGACGCTTTATATACATCAACTTCTTCTCCCCAAACAGATATTGCTTCACCGCAATATTACCTGGTAACCGCCGGCAAACATTATAAAAAAAATAAGATACACCAGCTATTCTGGGGAAAACATTACCGCGAAGTTTGGGCAACCCCGGTAAAAGCGCCGGCTATAGATTTAAATAGCATAAAGGGCGGTTTGCATCCGGTAGAATTAGGTGGTGGTTTACAAAGTACCAGCCTTTCGTTGCGCGATAAACAAGGACACTTATTTACCATGCGTACCCTGGATAAAGATCCGGCCAAATCCATCAGTCCTTTCTTCCGGAAAACTTTTTTAGCCAATTTAATGCGCGATCAAACTTCCGCTATTAATCCGTACGCGGCTTTTGTGGTACCAACCCTGGCCGAAGCCGCGCAGTTATATCATACCAACCCAGAATTATATTATGTACCAAAACAAAATGCTGGTTTAGGAAAATTTAGCGAACCCTTCGGCGGCAAAGTAGTAATGCTGGAAGAAAAATTTACGGTAAAAGAATCATTAACCGTTGATTTTGGTAAAGCAACCGATCTGGTAAACACGGAAACTTTTCTGCAAAACCGGTTTTCGTCCCCTGATTATAGTTTAAATCAGTTAGCATTTGCCCAAGCCCGTTTATTCGATGTACTTATATTGGATTGGGACCGGCACGACGGGCAATGGAACTGGGCAGCTATGCCTGCCGAAAATACGCCGGGTATTATTTATGAGCCCGTACCCAAAGACCGCGATCAGGCTTTTTACCGCTACGATGGCTTTATTCCCTGGCTCACCACCCGCAAAATACTAACGCAACCTTTTAAAATTTTGCGCCACAACCGCCAGGACGTAGCCGGTTTAATTTACAAAGCCCGCTTTTTAGACGAACGTTTGTTAAATGAAATTACCAAACCCGAATGGCTGCGTATCGCCAACAGCATGCAGGCCAGCTTAACCGATGAAGTATTAATGAAAGCAGTTGCCGCCTTTCCGGAACCGGTGCAAAAGAAAGCTGGGGCAAGTACTTTAGAATTGCTGCAAAAGCGTCGGGATAAAATACCCACTTTAGCCGCTAAAATGTATGCCCTGCTAGCCCGGAAAGTAACCATTGCGGGTACCGATGAAAAAGAATTATTCCGGGTAACCCGATCAGATGAAAAAACATTGGTGCAGGTCTTTTCTGTTTCTGATAATACTTTAGCCTCCCAACTTTTTTACGAACGGGAATTTTCAGCCTCCGAAACAAAAGAAATTACTTTAAGGGGTTTAGGCCAGGATGATGAATTTATAGTGGAAGGCCAGGCTAGAAAAAGTCCTTTACTGATAATTTACGGAGATAAAGGGCAAGATAAAATAACGGACACCTCCGAGGTGAAAGGCCTGGGTAAAAAAACCGTAGTTTACGATAACCGGAGTGCTACTACTTTACAGCTCGGCCCAGAAAGCAAAAACAAAACTTCCGATAAAGTAGAAATTAAAGAATACGAGCGGATAATGCCATAATGCTTATCTGCTCGCTCCTGTTATTTTGTTTTAATTAAGTTTATTTGGATGCTAAAGCCGGGAGCACTTTTTCCCCGAATGTTTGAATAAATTGTTCGTGTTCTAAATTCACATTGTGCAGGTACAAATGGTCAAAGCCAAGTTTTATATCCTGGGTTAGCCAATCAATGTGCCTTTGTACATCCGATGAGATCCGGACGAAATTATCCAGTTCGTTCGGGTTTACAAACTGGCCTGCGGCTTCAAATTGCTCCGGTACCCGCAAATCACTTAATAATTTCGAATCAAAAATATTGGCGCGCCACTGCTCAAAGGCACCCTGCCGGGCTTTTTCTTCTGTGTCGGCGTAGGATAACTGCACTTTTAAAAACATGGGTTTGCCTTCGCCGCCACCTCTTTTAAAAGCTGCTATTACTTTTTTCAACTCGTCTGCCGGTCTTGAAATGGTAATCATGCCGTCGGCCCAGCTTCCTACCCATTCGGCGGTTTGTTCCGTAATAGCCGCCCCAATGATTAAAGGTTTTACTTCGGGGCGGGTGTATAAAGTAGCTTCTTCCACGTTTATCAAACCTTTATGGGTTATGGTTTCCCCGTCCCACAAGGCCCGGATAACGTCTACCGATTCTTTCAAACGTTTATTCCGGTCGGCTTTAGCGGGCCATTTATCGCCGGTTATCATTTCGTTTAAAGCTTGACCCGATCCCTGCGCCATCCAGAAACGTTTCGGAAACATTTCGCCCAGCGTAGCTGCAGCCTGGGCTATAATTGCCGGATGGTACCGTTGTCCGGGGGCATTTACTACCCCAAAAGTTAAATTGGTTGCCTGCATGGCTGCGCCTAGCCACGCCCAGGCAAAACCACTCTCGCCTTGTTTATTCGTCCAGGGATGAAAATGGTCGGAAGACAAAGCAGCCTGAAAACCGGCTTTTTCGGCTAATTGCACATATTGCAATAAAGTACTGGGTTTAAACTGTTCGTGCGATACATGGTATCCAATTAAAGCCATAAAATGCAATTTATTAACTCTGAGAGAAAGTTAAGATTAAGTATAATCTATAAAGACCTAATACAGAAATAACTTTACTTAATTTCGTTTTTAACGGTTTTCAACATTTCCAGCACCAGTTTTTCCGAAGGAGAAATAAATTCTTCGGCCGGTTTGCTGGCATCATGGTCTTTCAGGAAATCGAATAATTTATCTTCTTTAAAAAAATCCAGCACCTGCGGATGCACATAATATTTGCTGCACACGGCAGGCGTATTGCCTAAACCTTTGGCCACCTGCTTAAATGCTTCTTTCACGGTTTTCTCTTTTTCCAGTTCCGGTTTTTCCTCAATCAGGTTTTCCAGGCATTCTACCATTAAAACGGTGCCGCCCCAGGTCCGGAAATCTTTAGCCGTAAAGTCAGCGCCGCTTACTTCCTGTATATACTCGTTCACATCGCCTGATTCCAGCGCCCGGCGTTCTCCGTTTTCGTCGTAGTACTGAAATAAATCGTAACCCGGAATATCTTTACATTTTTTTACCAGTTTGGCCAGGCGCCGGTCGTGGATATCAATTTCGTGCTCTACGCCTTTCTTGCCCACAAATTTTAGCCGGAGATTTTCGCCTTCTATTTGCACGTGCTTATCCCGGAGTGTAGTAAGGCCGTAAGACTTATTTAATTTGGCGTAGAACCGGTTACCAATCCGGATTAAAGAATTATCCAGCAGATTTACCACAATGGCCGTAATCTTCTTTTTGTTTAATTGATGCTGCGCTAAGTCTTTTTCTATCTGTTTTCTGATGGCGGGTATTTTTTCGCCGAAAGCAATCATGCGGCCAAACTTGGTTCCGCTGCGGGCATTGCGCCATTTCGGGTGATAAATATATTGTTTCCGTCCTTTCTGGTCGCGTCCGGTAACTTGTATGTGCCCGTTGGGCGAAGGACTAATCCAAACGTCGGTCCAGGCCGGTGGAATAATAAGTTTACTTACTCTTTCCAGCACTTTTTCGTCGGTTATTAAATCGCCTTTGGAATTAAAATATTCAAATTTTCCTTCTTTATCCTGCCGGGTAATTCCCTTGCCGGTATCGGGCAAATACCGCAGCCCGGCTTCTATCGCCGATTGGGCCGGATCGGCGTACAAAGCATGTACATCATCGGATGTTATTAGCGCCATTCGTTTATTGCAGATTACAAATTAGTTTACTTATTAAACCGGGTTGAGGTAAAAAAGTTATGTTTAAGCCGCTTATGTTCGCCCTGTAAAACTTTACTATACTCCTTAAATATTAAATGCTGTTTGCCGTTAACTTCAGGTTTTATTTAAATAACATATAATCTCTTCTATATTTTTCTCGTTTAATAATGTTACTGGTCAGTAGGAAGCCAGATTGATAACCAGGCGCAGCATTTTAGTTTATATTTGTAATGCCTTCTAAGGCTTATTTTTATGAAAGTAGATTTCACTACCGGTTTGTGGCGATTAAGGACAATGGCGGAATTAATGAATGTGTGAATTTGTGAATAATTTTTTGGTTGTTAGCTTTTTACAAGCTCATTTAATTTAAACTACTTTTATCCACTTACTTATATTGTTTTATATTCTTTATGCCTTTTCAAAGTTCTTGCGCCAGAGCTAAAAACGTTGACCGGCTCTTGTTATCTATTGATAAAAACATGAACCTGGGTTTACTGGTAGCTGCCGCAGTAGATTCTACTTACCGCGCCCAAGAACAATTAGTAGAAAGAAACGGCCCGCGTTTTGCCGCGGCTTACCAGCATCTGGATCGGATTATAGCTACTATTCTAAATTCGGGTAAAATAAATATTTTAAGAAAATCCGGAATATTCTACAAAACAATAAAATAGCATTATGGCTGAATTGAAAGAAACGCTCCTGGCGCTCGCCAAACAAATTGAAGGTAAATTTGATAATTTAATTTTTGATCTGCGGCAACGCTTAAATCTGTTTCAGCCTTTACAAATAATTACTTACCGGAGCTACGGCACGGTAAACCGGCTTTACGTAAAAGGGCGCGTTATTGCCGATAAAAACATTACCGCGGCCGCGGATCAGGACAATGTTCTGGATAACATCCTGAATATGTATAAGCGTTTCCAGAGCGATGAAATTCCGAATGCCCGACTGCGTTTGTTATTTGAAGACCAGGAATATCTGGTAACCACCGATGAAGAAGGCTATTTTGTAATCAACTTAGCCCCTAAGAACCCGCTTCACCTGGATGATATCTGGCACCATATTATAGTAGAATTGATAGATGCGCCTATAGCAGTGCCGGCGGGTTTACAGGCCAAAGCCGAAATTTTGGTTCCCCCACCCGATGCGGAATACGGCATCATCAGCGATATAGACGATACCATTATAAAAACCGATGCGACCGATCTGATAACCATGTCGGGGAATGTTTTTTTGCATAATGCCCGCACCCGTTTACCTTTTGCCGGGGTTTCGGCTTTTTATAAATCTTTGCAGCTGGGCCGCAACGGTAAACGGAATAATCCATTTTTTTACGTATCCAGCAGCCCCTGGAATTTATACGATTTGCTCCACGATTTTCTGGATATAAATGAAATACCGACCGGGCCTTTATTACTCCGAGATTTTGGCATGGAAACGAACAAGCTCATCAAGAGCGATCACATGGGGCATAAATTTAAGGAAATTGAAAATATTCTGATTACTTATCCGCAGCTAAACTTTGTATTAATCGGCGACAGCGGTCAGGAAGATCCGGTAATATACCGGGAAGTAGTAAAAAAATATCCCACCCGCATTCTGGCCATTTATATCCGTGATGTACAACTGCCCGAACGTGCCCAAATTGCCGTGGCAGTTTCGGAAGAACTGGAAAAAGATAAAGTAAAAATGTTGCTGGTAGAAAATACCGTTTCCGCCGCCGAACATGCGGCTAAAACGGGCCTAATATTTTCTGAGGCCATACCGGCCATTGAGGAAGACAAAGAAAAAGATAAGCGCCCGGCCGTTACCCAGTAAAAACAACCGGGTCTAAAGCAGGTATCTCCGGCTAATCGTTTTAAATAGCACCCGGAAATAAAGGTTTTACAAAAGCTTTGCCGCCCAAACGGCGCATATTTAGCTGGATACGCCGCCGTTTAGACAGAATAGCTCCCGAAGGCTTTTTAACCGAATACAGGATTGGGTTAGGTAATACGGCGGCAATGAGCGCGGCTTGTTGTTGTGTTAAGTCTTGGGGCGATTTCTGAAAATAACGATGCGCGGCGGCATCAATGCCGAATATGCGGTCTCCCATTTCGGCTACGTTCAGGTAAACTTCCATAATACGGGCTTTGCTCCACAGAAACTCAATCAGAACGGTAAAGTAAGCTTCTACGGCTTTGCGCAGGTAACTTCGGCCATGCCACAAAAACACGTTCTTGGCTACTTGCTGACTAATGGTACTACCGCCTACCTTCTTTTTGCCTTTCCGGTTTGTTTTAAAAGCTTCTTCCATGGCCTTTAAATCGAAACCATTATGGGTTAAAAACAACTGATCCTCGGCCGCAATTAAGGCTAACGGAACATACTCCGATACTTCATTTAAAGAAACGTAGCGGTAATTTATATTTTTATCGGCCAAACCTGCTTTACCCGCCTTGGCCCGGCGCGAAAACATGTGCAAAGTAGCCGGCGGCGGCAACCACCGGTACACCAGTACCCAGGCTACACTCAGCAAAAACAAACTCAGCACCAAACTAAGAAACAAAGATCGAACTAAGCGGAAATCTACTTTCATTTATTTAGAATTACGGAAGTAAAATTATTGCTTTTACTTGATAAGATATCGATAGTTTTAAAATCGGATGGAATGCGGGGAAAAGAAAGTATTTTAAACAATATTTAAAACTTAATTCTAAGCGAAAGTAGGATATAAATTCAATTAGCATGAACAGGTTAATTGAATTCAATTTTAGAAAAAGGAATGTAGCCTTAAACCGATATAAAAGATAACAGATTGCCAGGGCTGATGAATCTCAGAAATAGAAATCAAGAGGATGTAAATTGCAGGTATTTTCGCGTCATTATGAGCAAGAAAACGCAGTTTTTTCTCTATTTCTCTTTAATTTGAATGATAATACCGGGGAGATTTTTGATACTTAGGTAACTTAGAACTATTAGTATCAGACGGTGATTTTGAGAAATGATAAGCTACTCCTAATTGAAATACCCGATTAGCGCCCGCATCCAAGTCTGAAAAGATGTTTTTAAAGCCATAATTGTAACGCGCCTCAATTTCTAAGAAATAATTAATCAAATAACTTACTCCTACTGCAAGCGCTTTGTCAAATTGCTTATACCGTGAATTAATATAACCAGCCGTTGAAGTGCCGTTTTGCGCTATTTTATTAATGGTTCTGGCTTCAAAAAAATAACCTAGTTCTGCTCCAATAAAGAGGAATAAGTTTTCTGATGAAGATGACAAGTTTCTGATGGGCCGGCATCCAAATAATATGGGTAAATTAATGTAGTGCAAATCCTCAGATGCCTTTATCTGATAATTATAATTAAAGGCAGAATATGAGGCTCCTTTAGTTGAGTAGAATAATTCAGCCCGCAAGATTAGAACTTGTTTAATGTGTTTTTGAGCGAAAGCACCTATGTAATAACCTAGCCTATAATTCAATTCAGCAGGAAAGTCTGCATCTGACACCTTGCTATTAATATTGGCCACGTTCATCCCGGCTTTTGGGCCAAAGGTAGTTTGGCTATAACTATAATTTATAGTAGTTAGTAAAAACAGAATCAAAATAGAAAGGCTCTTCAATAGAATATTATCTTTATTAGCGGCTTTAGAATAATGCCTTTTATTTCGTTACTCAAATGGGATAAAGCTATCGTTTAGGTCTAAAGAAATAATTAAAACTAATTTCTAAGCTTCTGTTGTTTTTTAGTAATTCAGATACTTCTTTATTACCAGAACTATCAATAAAATTGGTAACCAGAATGTTGGTTAAACCATAATTATACCGAAGGTCAACACTGATTCTTGGGGTTAAGATATAACTCACGCCTACCCCTATCCCTAAATCATATTCATTATACACATTTCTTAAATTGTCACTTCTTTCACGATTTTCATCTTTTGAATAAACTGCCGCTAAATATCCTAATTGCGGACCTAAAAAAGCCGAAAAATCAGAAGACAGCTTATAACCAATCAAAACAGGAAGATTAATGTAATGAAAGTCTACTGTAGTACCTTGTTCATCATCAAGCTTATATCCTTTTAAAGAGTAAAATAATTCTGACCTTACATATACCTTATTACTCATTTGCTCTTGGGCGATTATTCCGACCTGATAACCCATTTTGTTTTCATTTTCAGTGTTAGAAACTTTTAGTAATCCATTCACAAATTTCATGTTTGCTACATTACCCCCTGCTTTAAGACCTAAATAGGTTTGACCAAAACTAAACTGAATACCAATAATAAAGAGAAATACGAACGTTAATAACTTTTTCATATTATCATTTTAAACTTTTCTTATTGTCCTTAACGGTTGGTGTAGCAGAAGGTGAAGCATGAACAAGCCTTACTGCTAAACTTGATTGTGAGGCATATTTTACTCGAATTTTAAATAACTATCTTCTACAAACTTTATCAAGCTGTATTTAAGCATCTAAAAATCTATTCCTATTCTGATGGGAGTCATTGCAGATTGTTGTGTCATCAAAATCCCTGATTGCACATAAACCCCCATTCTTTCTGTTATTCCAAATCTTAATCCCGCGCCCAATTCAATTAAAGCCGACCCTGTTCCATTTTTGTATTGATTCCAAATATGACTATAGCCTAGTTTCGCATTCAGCATAGGAGCAATTCTCTTTTTTAGCGGAATGAAACCAAAATCAGAAAAAACCGATATTCCCTTTATTCCCTCGAAATTTAGATATCCCACTCCAATCCCGGCAAACAACTTATCTTTAAAGCTGATGCCATTAATCAGGTTTATATCTATTCCATTTTGTTCCCCATTTAAATAATACCCTCTCCAATTAGGTCCTGGTTCTACATCTATTGTTGTATTCTGAAATTTCAGATAAGCCGATTCTATCTTTCCTGAATATCTTACCTGAGCCGAACCTGTTGCATAGAACCCAATCATAAATAAAATCAATAGAATCATTCTTTTCATTTCACCATTTCAAACTTATTAAGAATCTATTTTGATGTATAGCTTTTATAATGCTGCATAATGGCATTGGCTATGATAATGCATTTTAAGTATTATAGGTTTGAATGGGGTAGTAATTCCTTATGTACTTCTTGGCAAGAGATAACCCAATAAAATTTATATTCTTAATTTACTTCTTACTTTTCTGTATTGGTCATTGTGCTTGATGCAGCAGGAGAATGTTCATCTTGGTTTATAGGTATTTTATCAATTGGGCTTTCACGCTTATTCCGTCGCCAACCCTTTCGATTTCTTCGGCGGATAAGTCGTAAAATATAACTGCATCGGCTCCCACCAACTTAGCTTTTTCAATCATTTTCTTTTTTATCAATTCTATATCATATTCCATAAACTTGTCATTGGTCATCCGCCCCATTACTTTGTACTCTTTCTTTACTTCTTTGGCATTATAATATACCTCTACGGAAGCTGACGGCCCGTAAGACTCCCCTAAATAGTGAATGGTAGGGCCGCTACAGGACAAAAGCACCAGACAAAATAAGATAAAAGCGGTATTATAAAATAAACTGTTGTGGCCCTTCATGTTGAGTAAGCGGGAAGTTTGAAGTAATAAATTACAATATTGCAATTTATTGGTTGTCAATAATTCATATCTGTTTTGATATAAGATTAATTTTATTTCTGTACTTAATTTTCCCAAATGGTTCATATAAAAGTGGCATTAGAAGCAAAGTCTACCCCATTGATTTCTCTGCTACCCACAAGTCCTCCTAAATATCCCAAATAGTTACAATCAGAATCAATAACTTGGGAGCCACCGTCAGCAATGCAGTTTCCATCACTAAGAACATATACAGTTTTATTCTGAAATTTATACTCGGCGACAGCCCCATCATCACAAGATGATTCTTTCTTAAATTCTTTAATTTGCTTCACAGCACACGCCGGAACTCCCGGCGCAATATTTGCTTTTTCACAACTGGTCAAGGCTATAATGGCAAAAAACGGTATAAGCATCAGTCTTTTCATGCTATTAATCTTAATTATATAAATCTCTAAATCATGTTTTTTTTATGACCCTGAATAGAGCCGATTGGTTGCATCTACTAATAAATACCTCCCAGCGGTTTAGCTTTGTGGTCGGTTGGCATACTGAATCAGTGATTTATGTCGGGCGGCAGGACCTGGATAAATTGCACCTAATAAGGCCCGGAATAAAATTTTTGTGCCATGAAGTTCAGGTTAGGAGTTTGTTCTTCTAAATACTTTACTAATTATTGCAGAAATAAAATTTTAAAATCTAATACCGCCATTTATTCCCAGAAACAGAACCGTTGAACCTTCTTTATAATTCTGAAAAGAAGCCCGTGTACCTATTATCCATCTTTCACCAAAAAGAAATTCGTATTCTAAGAGAGCTGTATAACCAGTAGAGCTAAATTCCTGCTTTTCAAATTCTTCGATTACGATAAAAGTATTACCTCTATCATAAGTGCTAAAGCCAGTGGTATACATATCAGTTACATGCCTTCTGGATATTCCGGCCCCAATTTTGAAATTCTGGCTGGATGAACGGAGCGGAATAAAAGCAATATTAAAATCCAAAGTTTTAGCAGCCGCTTGTTGCCAACGCTCGCCGGTGGAGGAGGCTTGCGCCAAACTGAAACCGGCCCCTACTTGTAAATAGTGTAATACTGTGCGGTTGTACTGGGTGTATTGCATTATGCCGGTAATATCACCCCGGCCGAAAAAGGTAGGACCAATCCCAATTTTAATACTGTTAGGTTTAACTGCATCCGCAGTTTGGGCCATTACAATAGATGAGGTAAATAAGGATATAGCTATTGCTAAAAGAACTCTTTTCATGAGTTTGATTAAAATGAACGAAATCAAATTGTTTGCTTAATTTTAAGATACCAGTTTAGACTGGAAAAAAAGAGATAAATCAATTCTAAAATAAGCAAGAATATATGAATGGCATTATCTATTAAAAAGCATAACCAAATTGTAAATCAAAGCCCATTCTCGCTCTGCCCGGGTCTATTCTATTAAATTCATAACCTATTCCAATAGTTGTTTCAAAGATAAAATGCTCGCCCATAGTTCTCTTTAATCCCCATTTTGGAATAATGTTGAATACATCCTGGATTATGACACCAGGGCTATAAATAATAGGGTTAAAGTTTTTATTAACAGACAGCGCTAAGTAATTAGCTGAATTGTTTATTGTTCATTTCCCTTTATTGGTACGTTTTAAGAAATTATAATAATATCTTGGTTCTAATCTAATTAAAGGAATAAGAGCATAATAATTTACCCTAGAACTGGAAATGATAGTATTAGCTCCAAATCCATAAAGCAATTTTATTTCGCTATTTATAACTGCTTGCTTTGTTATGGCATGTTCAGAGCATGTTTAAATTTTAAGAAAGGCGAAAAAAAAGCGAGTCAGTTCGTAAGCTAAAAGTGACCAAACATAATAGCTTATGGAATCTCAATATAAGAGACTTACTGACTCTCAGTGGCGATTTATAAAAGAAATACTACCGATGCAACGAAAAAGGAAACATTCGCTTCGGGAGATAGTAGATGCTATCCTGTGGGTTTTACGCCTAGGCAGTCAGTGGCGAAACTTGCCGGATAGTTTCCCTAAATGGCAGTTAGTATATTATTATTTTAGCAAATGGCAAGCCGATGGAACCTTGGAACGGTTCAACTGGCAGTTGAATATAAAAGAGATGCGGCGGCATAAAAAAGAAGATACACCTAGTCTGCTGAGCATTGATTCACAATCGGTTAAAGTAGCTGCTTTTGTTCAACAGGATACAGGAGTGGATGGCAACAAGAAGATAAACGGACGCAAACGGCATGTGATAGTAGATACATTAGGCCTGGTCTGGGCAGTGGTAGTACATGCGGCTAACTTAGCGGACGGCACCATGGCTCAGCGGGTAGTAGACCCTTTGTTAGGCTACCTGGACAGAATGAAGAAGATACTGGCTGATGAAGCTTATGAAAAGGTATTTCGCCAGTGGGTAAGTGAGAACATGCTAGGTGTGGAGCTGGAAATAAGTACTAATCCACCCTACACCCAAGGCTTTGTACCAGTTAAATGGCGGTGGGTAAGTGAGCGGGGTTTTGGTATATTCAACTTCTTTAGAAGGCTGGACAAAGACCATGAAAAGACTACTTCCAGTGCCGAAGCCTGGATCTTGTGGCATAATTGTCAGCTTGTGCTAAATCGAATCAATTGATTATCAGATTTTTATAAATTTAAACATGCTCTCATAGCTATATCCTAGGGATAAATAACTAAGTTTAACACTATGTACATTCTTAACGCCATCGCTTTCCTGAGCAAATGATTTAACGACAAAAACAGAACATAATAATAGGATACTGAATAATTTGATTTTCATTTTGAACATTAATTGAAATATATAAAGAGTAAGGTAAAACCATCTGCAAATTATTCATCCTTCCAGATATTAGCCCTGGTTCTAATAATTATAAGTTAATAATTATTTCTTTCTCGTTAGCCGCCGCCCAAATTCCTAAACCGCCTTTAATGTTAGAGTACAAAAAGGTAGGTTCAAAGAAGGCCAATTCAATCCCCGGATAAAAATCAGCACTTTCTAGATAGCGATAATAATCTGCGGAGATGCGCTGCAACCGTATTCTTAACTTTTGTGAATCAACTTCTATCAAATTCGGATTACCTTGTTCCGTGATAAAACGCCTGGTCTCCAGGCCAATAATGCTGCGGTAGGTGGTACCACTAAAACAATTATCCCGATAAATAACGCTCCTATTAACTATGTTGGTGCAGGGGTGCTTCACATCTCTGGTTTCTCCCACCAGCCAGTTATTCGGATAAAGGGGTTCATTATTATACAAACCTACTACTTCTATTCTATAGTAACCTACGGTGTTAGCTGCATCCCGGAAGGTTATATCTACTTCGGCTCCTGGTTGAGATGGATTGTAGTAGGATTTTAACCCGGCGCGATGGGTATAACTCTCCAACATAAATTCATCCGGAATGATGGCGGGTAGTGTTTCAGCGGGTGGTAAGCCGGGTGCCGTTACTTGCAAAGTATATTGTTTTCCGGGCTGGGGTTTAAAACCCGAAGTTGATTCGTATTGCCCTTTTTGCTGGTGCATTAATTTCTCAATTAAAAGAGCGTTTTCGTATAACAGTACCGTAGCATCCGTTACAAATAAATCGGGCGGCGCTTCTCCTGATGGCGCATTAGAGCGACTGATGTTAACACTTACTATACTTTGTGGGCTTATTACGCCATTAATCACCAGGCGGTCTCCGGAGTAAGCTAGCTCATAATCTATATCCCGGGTACAGCCACTTGCTATTATTTCCAACAGACTTAAAATTAATAAGACAGCCGGCAGCTTGTTTTTATACAACTTCATTTCTTTGCTCTAAAATTTTACAGAATAGCTTACATAAGGTAAAATAGGGAAACCGCCTACTTTTTGGGCCTGTCCACCGCCTAAAATTGTTTTGGATGACCAGGAAAAGGGGTCTTCTAAATATCTACTGACGCTATAATTAATATAAAGGGGATTCAGGTGATTATAAGCATTATATAAACCAAAGCTTAAGCTAGCTTCCCGGTTCCGTTTGGTTAACCAGGTATGCTGTAATCCCAGGTCAAGCCGGTGGGTAGCCGGCATGCGCTGATTATTACGGCTGGAATAAAGGAGTATCCGCTGTCCTTCTAAATCGGTGATGATAGCAGTTGGTAAGGTTACGGCATGTCCGCTGGCATAAACCCAGGTCGAGGCAAAATTCCACTTATCATTTATCTTATATTGCCCCGTAACCGCAAAACTATGCCGGCGGTCGTACCGGTTAGGGTACCACTGACCGTTATTAATACTGGTGAATTGCTGTTCGCTTTTAGACCAAGTATAAGATACCCATCCGGTAAAACTGCCCCTGGTTTTACGCAGCATCACCTCTAAGCCGCGAGCATGCCCATTTCCGTGGCTTTCCACTAATTGCTGCCAGTCACTCGCTGCAGCAACTTGCAAGTTAGTTCCGGGTTTATAATCAATAAGATTATTCATCTTTTTAAGATATCCCTCCAGGGTAAGCTCCAGCGGCAGCCGGTTAAACTGATGAGTTAAACCCACGCCCCATTGCTGCGCCCTTTGGGGAGGAATAAGCTGCGTAGCCGGTACCCAAAGGTCATTAGGAAACCCGGCTCCGTTAGAAGAGAGCAAATGCAGGTACTGTTGCATGCGGCTATAAGCACCGCGTAAAGCCCAGTTAGGCGTAATATCCCAATTCAAGGTTAAACGAGGTTCCCAGGCGTGATACTGTTTTCCTTCTACCTTAAAAACGGATAAGCGCCCTCCTAAACGAATATTTACGGGAGGTAATATTTGCCAATCATCTTCCACAAAAAACGCATTCTCCCGGGCCGGTACTTTTTTATCAGAGAGCGTATCGGTTTGGAAAGAAGCTTTAAAAATATTCGGGCGGTAAGTATGCCGGGTAACTTCCGTGCCAAATTGAATCTGGTGTTTGGTGCCGGGTAACCAATCAAAAACCATTTTAAGCGTATTATCGCTTACTGTAGAACGCGACGTATAAAAATTATGGTCCGTAACCCCATCGCTATTATTATACGCCTCCGAATAAAAGCCATACTGGTAACGCGTGTGCAACAAGACCATTCTACCAAACAGATTAGAACGCAAAGCCCTCCTATAGCGCAAGGTAGTGGTTAGATTACCCCAGTTAAGGTTAAATCCAGAATTATTCAGTTCATCTCCTTCTTCGGCCCGGTAAATATCTTTGCCCGTATAAAAGCTGAGAAAAAGCTGACTTTTATCGTCTATTTTATGATTTATCTTTGCGTTTACATCATAAAGCCAGTAATCAAAAAAATGGTCGCTTTTACCTTTCCGGTAGCTTAAATTAGCTGGTAATAAGAATAATCCTAAGTAAGAAGCTCGGCCGGACAGTAAAAAGGAAGTTTTTCCTTTCGCTAAAGGCCCTTCTAAGGTAAACCGGGAACCTATTAAGCCGATACTGGCTTCGCCTTGCAGTTTTTGGTTATTTCCTTCTTTCATGATAACATCTACTACCGAAGAAAGCCGTCCGCCGTAACGCGCCGGAAATCCACCTTTGATTAACTGCACGTCTTTAATAGCATCCGGATTAAAAACCGAAACAAAGCCAAACAAGTGGGTGGCATTGTAAACCGGGGCCTCATCCAGTAATATTAAGTTCTGGTCCGGACTACCGCCTCTAATAAACAAGCCGGCAGATGCTTCTACTCCCGTACCGACGCCGGGCGTTAAGGCTAGTGATTTAATAACATCGGGTTCTCCCGCCAACATCGGCACCAATTTGAGTTGTTGCACCGGAATATTAGTGGTGCTAATGGGGTTACGCTGTCCTATACTTTCTTTAATTGTTACTTCGTTTAAAGTGGATGCAATGGTAGGTTTTAAGCTGATGTTGAGTAAAGTATCGTGCGTGATGAAACGGTTTAGACGAATAGTCTGGTATCCTATATAAGAAAGCCGAAGCGCTACTTGGCCAGCTGGTACTCGCAGACTATAGTAGCCGTACGTGTTGGTAAGAGCTCCTTCTTGCGAAAGGGAATCGTAAACCGTGGCCTGCGGCAGGATTTCACCGGTATTAGCCTCTGAGACGTAACCATATACCCGCACAAACTGCGTATTAGCCCGCTGCAATATAATCTGGCTGCCAATAAGGCTATACCGAATACCTTTACTTACCAGCACGGCATTTAATACCTCCCGCAACGGTTGCTTATCCGCCTTAATACTTAATTTTTGTTGCAGATGCACCAGGTCGTTGCTGTACGAAAAATCAATTTTGTAAACCGATGATAACTCCGTCAGCACCTCCTGAATGGTAGCATTTGTTTTATCTACCGATATTTTTTGGTCCAATATATTAGTTTGGGCAAATACCGAAGAAATAAAGATAAACCATCCTACACCAAAGCTTAATAAACATTTGAACATATAAGAATAATATTAATTCAATTCCATCCCGTCCGGGCAAGTTAAAAGACAGGACTTTTCGTACTGTTTCGGTATTACTTTTAGCAATGTACCTCCAGCAGTTGCAACATTTCTTAGGTATTTAAAAGGCGTACCCAAATCTGACGTCTATACCTGGGGCAACCTTAAATTTATTAAGCTTATTGTAAGATGCCCCCACCCCTAATGCCCATTCAAAGAAAAAATGTTGACCAATAGCTCTTCGCTGGCCCCATTTGGGTATAACAGAAATCATGTTAGTACCTGTCTTCACATTCTCATCTTTTATATAAGTGCTAAATCCATTCTCAATGGATAGTGATAAAAAGTTGGCGGAATTATTAAGAACTTTTTGCCCTCTTTGAGCCCGCTTCAAATAGTTATAATAAAATCTAGGTTCTAACCGTAACGTAGGGGTTAAAACAAGGCCAAATCGATTCATTAATCCGCCGGAAAGCATCAACTCTGTATTAAGCGTAACTCTCCTGGACAGGGCATGTTCATATCCGTAACCCACGCCATAAGGGATTATAGTAGCCTTGATGCTATGTACATTTTCAACGCCATCGCTTTCCTGGGCAAATGATTTAACAGCAAAAACAAAACATATTAATACGATACTAAGCAATCTGATTTTCATTATTAGTTTATAGTTAGTAAATGGTTATTCTTCTCTTTTGTTCTTTTGGCTATTGCGTTTTATAGAGCCTTCGACTTATTTTAGTGTTTAATAAGCAAGGGTAATAGCTTTGTAGCTGGCAAAAAGCCCCAAACCGTTCTGAATATTATTGGACTCCGGTATTTGCGGACTTAATATTAAATCCGAATGACGTTGTTTGTCCAGCGTGCACATAGTTCTAATATCGCTGTTTGGGCCAATACCGAAAAGGCAAAGACCAGCCACCCTACGCCGAAACATAGTATTATTTTACCCATATCCTATTGTTAGTTTAGTTCTTTATCAGCAGCCCGGCCCGGTTAAAATATAAGTCTGATTATTGATTTCTTTATATGCTAGTTGCAAGGTGGCCGTCAGTACCGCTAATGCCTCTTGCAGTTCGGTTTTTTGGAAGTTGCCGGTAAAGCGGCAATCGCCTAAACTGGCATTTTGGAGCTGTAATCTAACGCCATAGTACCGTTCTAAATCCATCAGCACTTCTTTTAAGGGACGGTCTTTAAACTGCAAGCGGCCCGACTGCCAGGCCCAGGCGTTCTCACCGGATATTTTTTGTTTCTTAATGACATTATTTTTCCGGTTCAGATTAGCTGCATAACCCGGAGTAACAATAGCTGCGGCGGTGCCTTCTTCGGCGGTTAAAGCTACTTTGCCGGTAGCTACTGCTAATTCGACCTGCTCTTCTTCCGGATAAGCTCTAATATTAAAAGAAGTGCCCAGTACTTTTATTTGCGCTTCCTCTGTTTTGATAATAAATGGCCGTAGCGTATCGCGCTGCACATCAAAAAATGCCTCTCCCTCTAATTGCACAGTGCGCGTAGTTTCATCAAAGTCGGCCGCATAAATCAATTTACTTCTCTTATTAAGCCAAACCCGGCTGCTATCGGGTAGCACCACAAGCCTTTGCACCTTACCGGCTTCTGCTACTTCCATTCCGAAATAAGGAAAACAGTAGTATTGAATAAGCCACGCCAAACCTATAAGTAGCGCTACCGAAGCAGCTACCCGCCATATAGAACGGAACAAAGGAATTACTTTTGTTTGCTGCTGCTTTTCCGTACGAATACCCGCCCGTACTTTCTGCCAGGCCGCATCGGTGTCAACTTCAATTGCCGAAGCCGGAGCGGTTAGCTGCCACAGGCGCTGCTGGGTCTGGTACTGAGCATGGTGGGCCGGGTTGGCGGCTAGCCAGCGGTGTAGCTCCTCTTGCTCCGCCGGGGTAGTTTTACCTTCCAGTTGTTTAGCAGCTAAGTCCCAGTATTTGCTTTCCATGTCAGATGGCATTTTTATATTTATTTGATTGCTAATTTTTCGGATAGCCCTCAACCTCTTAGCTTGTCGTTCTTATATAAGACAATTTAACTGGAGTTTACCGCTATCCGCTTAGCCAAAAAAAGTAAAATAAATTTTGCAGAGTATCAACAGGAGCGTTAACAGGAACTTCCGCAAAATAGAAAGGGCTTTTTTGATGTGATTATCAACCGTATTGGGCGATATATTTAAAAATTCGGCTATCTCTTTGTGCGACATTTCTTCGTAACGGCTCAGCAGAAAAACTTTCCGGCACATGGGCGGCAACGATTCTATGGTTTGCTGCACTTGCTTTTCCAGTTCTTGCTGCTCTAGTTGCTGTTCCGGGCTGTTGCCCGCTCTTGGCTGTTGTTCTTGATATAGTGCCCGTAATTGCGTCTGACGTTTATCTTTGCCCGTAAAGTTTAAAGCCCGATTAATGCAAGCCCGGTAAAGATAAGCTTCCGGTGTGTCGATTTGTTGCTTTTGTTCCTGGTTCCAGAAGCTGATAAATACCTCTTGCACAATGTCCTCTGCCGCTTCCAAATCTTTGGTAATGCGAAAAACACGCTGGCACAGACGCGGGTAGTTGCGTCTGAATAGTTCCTCAAAGAAGTGGATGTTTTCCTGTTTATCAGGCATAAGGGCCAGTATAGTACGGCGGCAAAAGTATAAATTGTTTTTAATTTGCCAGCCTATTCAGTTCTTTCTTAATTTAAAAGAAGTTGGCATTTAATTTTTATTTTATATTTCGGCTATTGCTATATTAAAAAACAAAAATTACAAAGTTTAAATATTTATACTTATAAATAGAGCCTAACATAAAAACCAGATCTTAGAGATAATTATTGCTGAATTAAAAAGCTGCCGGTCTTACATGCTTATAATGACGTGCTGATACTTTCACATCAGTAATATAAAAAATTACGTATCTAATTATTAAAGATATATTACATAATTTCTGCATGGCCAGATTTTTACCTTTATTTCCGTTGAACATTGTGGTTTTTCCGGGTGAGAAATTAAACCTGCATATTTTTGAACCTCGTTATAAACAACTCATAACGGAATGTTTGCAACAGGAAACTACTTTTGGGATGCCTTCGTGGTTAAATAACCAGGTTACCAGCATCGGCACCGAATTAAAGATTTTGAGTCTGGAGAAAACGCATCTGAATGGGGAAATGGATATTAAAACCCAGGGTTTGGGGCTTATCCGGATTCTGGACTTTTACAAACAAGCCCCTAATAAATTTTACCCGGCCGGCAGCGTAGAAGAGATTCGGCTGCAAAACCAGGAAGATAAAAATTTGAAACACCAAATTACCGAATGCCTGCGCCAAATGTACAGTATTCTGGGAATTGAAAAACTTTACATGAACTTGCCCCCGAACTATAAAATATTTGATATTGCCCACCACCTGGGTTTGACTACGGAGCAGGAATACGAACTATTGCAATGCGAACATGAGCAGGAAAGGCAAAACCGGGTGCTGGCCCATTTGCAAAAAATTATGCCGGTTATTTTGGAAACTGAACGTTTAAAAGATCGGGTCAGGATGAATGGCCATTTCAAAAATATAATACCGCCCAACTTTTAAGTTGAATTGGTAAACTAAAAATTATATATGCCTTTTTACACGCTTACCAATCCACTGCTCTATAAAATTCTGTTGGGAGTACTCCTGCTTAGTGTTTTATTCCTGATTATTGCTTTTATCCGCGAAAGGCAAAGCCGGAAAAAACCTTATTTTAAAAATAAAGCAGATCATACACCGGCAAATTTAACGGATATGCACAAGCCGCTTTATTCGGTAGCGTTAATCGGCGACATTGGTGCTATTGCAAACGTGAATGATCCGGTAATGCTTTTGGTGCAGAAATGGATGGATTATAGCGGCGAAGCCGGTAGTATTGTCTTACTCGGCGATAATATTTATCCCAAAGGTTTGCCTCCCGAAACTGACCGGCATTATGCCGATGCCAAAAGTAAATTAGATAACCAACTGCAGGTATTTAAAAGCTATCCGGGCCGGGTTATTTACCTGAGCGGAAACCACGACTGGAACAAAGGCCGGCGGAATGGTTTTTCTTACGTATTGCGGCAACAAGATTACGTACTCCGAAACCTGCAACAAGCCAATGCTTATTTACCTTTAGATGGTTGCCCCGGTCCGGTAACATTTCCACTGGCACCCGGTTTGCGGTTAGTTGTCATTAACACGCAATGGTGGGTACAAAGAGGCATCCGGCCGATTGGCAAAGCTTACAACTGCAGCATCGAAAACATCGATGAATTTTTTACAGCCTTAGAAAATATATTGAGCCAATACCAACACGAACAAATAATAGTTGCGGCCCATCATCCTTTGTACAGCAATGCCCAGCACGGTGGCAATTTTACTTTAAAACAGCACGTATTTCCACTTACGGCAGCCCATAAAAAGTTTTATTTACCGTTACCCATTGCCGGCTCTTTGTACCCGGTTTACCGCAAGTTTTTTGGCGCTTACGAAGATATGTCGCATCCGCGGTACCGGCGTTTGCGCAAAAAACTGCTCAGGATATTCCGTAAGTATCAAAACCTGATTTATGTGGCCGGGCACGATCATAATCTACAATACTTCCCCATAAAAGGAAATCATTATATTGTGAGCGGCTCCGGATCTAAAATTGCTTATGTAGATAAAGGCGGCAAAGCTGCGTTTACCCACGAACACAAAGGTTTTTTTGTGGTAGATTACTACCAAAACCAGGAAGTATGGCTGCGGGTGTTGGAACCAACCACTATCTTAACGAACCAAACCGAAATCGTATTCCAGAGAAAATTAAGATAATAATTATTGTTTATTCCGTGGCGGGTACCAGCACTTTTAAACTTCTTTTAAATAATTTAATATGTATTTCATCATCAACCGGCACGGGCTCTCCGTCAATCTGTAAAATATCGTCGGGTGCTTTTTTTATTACTGCCGATTTGCATTTGAGTATGCGGGAATAAACCGATTTTTGGATGGAATTAGTATAAAGGTCGTATAAAATGCCTAGCGCGGCCGTTTTCGGAAATGGTTCGATCAAACAAATTTCGAAAAAACCGTCATCTACTTCTCCTTCGGGGTTAATGGCAGCGTTACTTCCAAAAGCATTGGCATTCGCAATGGTAAGCATAAACGCCGGACCTTCATACGTTTCCTGATCGGTTGTAATTTGGTAATTAAAAGGTTCGTAAGCCAGGTATTCCTGAAAAGCTATTTTGGCGTAAGCTCCGGGTCCGCGGGTGTTGCCTTCACAAAACATTTTTACAATGCGGGCATTAAAACCCAAATCGCACAAATGAAAAGCCGTCCGGCCATTTATTTCCAGCGAGTCGATGGCTTTGATTTTGCCGTTATGAATAAGGTTCAGGGCCGCAGGAATATCCTGCGGAATGCCCAAATCTTTGGATAAACCATTCCCGGATCCTTGCGGCAGTATAGCCATGGGCACCAAGCTTTGATTTAATACTTTAGCTACCAAACTTACCGTGCCATCACCGCCTATGGCTACCACCAGGTCGAAACCGTTAGGCAGATGTGCCTGCAAGTTTTCTTCATCGTCCTGGCCGGTAGTTAAATATATTTCGCTTTGCAGGGTATTGATTTCACAATATTCCTGCATAAGCCGTTGGACCTCTTCTTTGCTGATGTCTCCGGAAATCGGATTCAGAACAAATAAGATATTTTTAAATTCCGGAAGTAGTGCCATGCTTTAAGTTAATCAAATTATGGTATTAAACCGGCTGGCACTCCATTCGGAAACTCTTCTTGTATATCAGCCTGTAAACGGGCTATCCGGTTTTCTGGGTTGGGATGGGTTTGAAAAAACTCCGGAGTAGAGCCGCCGCTGCTATTGGCACTTAGTATTTCCATTACGCCAATCATGGCCGAAGGATCGTAACCCGATTCGGCGGTAAAACGCACTGACCATTTATCTGACTCCAACTCGTCGTCGCGGCCATATTTCAGGGTCATAAGTTTGGCAATGGCGGCGGCAGCAACCGCGCCGCCGGCGCTGCCCGGCCGGTCTGGGTCGTAGGCTGCAATACCGGCAGCACTGGCTAAACCTTGCGTTAACCTGGATTTGGCTAATTGTTCGGCCGAATGGCGGGCAATTACGTGGCCTATTTCGTGGCCCAGTACGCCGGCTAACTGACCTTCGGTTTGTAATTTACTTAATAAGCCTGCCGTTATAAATACCTGGCCACCCGGCAAGGCAAAAGCATTCAGGGTTTGCTCATCGGCTAATAAATGAAAATCAAACTGATATGGGCTGGTTCCTGCTTTGGTCTGGCTTACTAAACGCTGTCCTACTTCTTTTACTTTAGCAGCGGCCTGCTGGTCCGGATGAAGGCCACCGTATTGCTGGGCCATTTGGGGGGCTGCTTGCAAACCTAAAGCAATTTCCTGCTCTACGGTCATGTCGATGTGTTGCGTTTCGCCGGTGATTTCGTTTTCTTCCCTTTTGCACCAGTAAGAAATAAGCGAAAATCCGGCAATTAGTAATGCTATTATATATTTTATTCCTCCTCGCATTTTTAAATCTTTTTTGGCTTATGAACGCTAAAGAAATAGGATAGTTACAGGTAGCAATCTCTTGCGTTTCTTTATTATCTCTGGCGCGTAAAAAATACGGATAAAGGAATTATTGTTATAAATTAAAAATTAACTATATACCTAAATCTAACTTAAACGTACATAGTTAAAAATATTAAAATGATAAGAACTGTTAAACGCTTAAACAGATAAAACTATGAATATGAAAAGAACCTTTGGGGCCGTTCTAACTATCCTGGGTATTATTTTTATTATCTGGGCCGCTTATGCTTTTATGTCAGGTGGGTCCTCTGTAGGTAACATTTCCGTGGGAAAAGCTAAATCTATTGTTCCTTTTATTGTAGGTTTAATTTTCTTTTCGTCGGGTATTGGCCTGGTAAAGAATACAAAAGACGAAGCCTGATTATTACACCAGCTAATTATAAATGAGTAAAAACAAAAAAACCGGTAGCTTTCCAGTTACCGGTTTTTATTTAATTTCTTTTTGTATTTTACAAACTAGCAGTAAGCGTGCGGTTTCCGGATGCAAAGTAAGCGGCGGCAATGCTTTTATTTAAATAATTAGAAGTATAAGAATTAACGTTTCCATCTATATACAACAAGGATTTATTTTTGATAACGTTGATAATGGCCGGCGTTAATTCTACGGGTAAAGCCGGGCAACCATGGCTGCGGCCCAAGCGGCCGTGCGTTTTAATGAAATCTTTACTTACGTAATCAGCACCGTGTACTACAATAGCCCGTTGCAAGGCACTGGTATTATAGCCCGCATCCATGCCGTTCAGCTTTAAAGATAATCCATGTTTACCCATGTAAGTATTAGCAGTTACATAAAAACCCAGGCTGCTCTGATGCGAATTCATGCGGTCAGAGAAAACTTCGGCTCTTTCGTTGCCGCTTCCCTGTCCGTGCGCCACTAAAGTCTGAAACAATAATTTTTTACTTTGTAAATCGATTATCCAAAGGCGTTTAAAGTGGCTGGCTTTACCAAAATCTACAATAGAAATAATAGACTTGGTAGGAGATATCAGTTTAGCTTTTTTAAAGTTTTGTAAACCAATTACGGCTTTTGCAAATAACTCGCGTTTCAGGCCGGTACCCCGCAAATCCATTTCATCAAAAGTATCCTCGATATAATCTTCCAGTTGAGCTTCCGCTGTATTAATATCGGTATTTACGGAAGCTGCGACAACTGCTGATGCTAAATGACCTGTAGCACCACTTGTATTTTTAACTGATTGAGAGCCAGGAGTATTTGTTGCCAGACTTAAGCCACTGGAAGGCGGCGTAAACGCGAAAATTATAAAACTAATAGCAAGTACCGATAATTTCTTCATGTAGGCTATCCTTGTTGTATAAATAATAAACGTGAAAATTTACCTTTTTTGTTCCTAAATAAAAAAATTATCCGATAATAATTATAATTTATATTCTTGTGCTCATCTTTGCAATCATATTCATCTTGTTTTTATATTATTATGTATCCTCTTTTTACCTATATTCTCAAAAAATCACTTTCTTTTTCGTTTGTAGCTTTTCTGTTTATGCTGTTGCAAACTAGTTGCCAGCAAAAGCCTGCTATAACTGGTTTTGATGAAAAAACTTGGAAAGAAGATGTGCGCGGATGCCAAAATAAAAGGATGGCCCTGGTACCGGCTCTGGAAAAAGCTAAACCACAGCTTATCGGTTTAAGGCATACTACTATTATAGATGTATTGGGTAACCCTGAAGGAAATTCTCTTGAAAAAAGCGGCCAGCGGATTTATTATTATTTTATCGAGTCCGGCCCCCAATGCCAGGACAAACACAACATAAAAAATGCCGATAAAATTTTTGTTCAATTTGATGCCCTGGATCGGGCTAAGTATATTACTATTGGTAAATAAAAAAGCCGCTACTCAGAGTAGCGGCTTTCTGATAAAGCCAAATTATTCTTCTATAACAACCTTTTTACCACGTTTGGGTTTTATCTTCACTTCTCCATCTTCTATCTTCACTTTACCATCTGTGGTTTCTATTTTGGTTTTTCCTTCTTCACTTTTGGCTTTAAAAGATCCATCTTTAGCTTTTAGCTTCGTTTCATCCGTATCCGCCTTGTAGATCATATCTTTGGTTTTTACCTTTTCGCCGTTTTTATTTATTTTTAGTTCTCCGGCTTCCGATTCAACCTTTATGTCATTACCTTTTACTTTAACGTTATCGGCATTGTTAATACTTGTATTATCAGAAGTATCTTTATTATTTTCTCCTGTTTGTGCTTTGTTTCGCTGTGCTTCGCCGGTTTCGAAGGAACGGCCTCCATATCCGGTTGCTTGCATATTAGCATTTTGGGTAGCCGGCGATTGGCCGACCACTTGTAAATAAGTGGTAAACTGGGAAGGCGAAAGTGTCTGCGTTAATTGGGCATCAAACGTTTTATTAACATTATTTATTTTTGCCTGCTGCATGGCAGCATCGTTCGGATACAAACTTTTAATTTCCGCTATCTGGCCGGCCCGGGCCTTGCTTACATCCCGGAAACGGATATACTGACCTTCGTTTAAACGTAATTGTGCCGCCATTTGCCGTACCTGTTCATCGGTACTGACGTGACCAGTATATTTACGGGCAATAGCAGTTTGGTTTGACTGAGCATGCGTTTGAGCAGCAGTGCTTAAAGACATACCGGAAATAAGGGCTCCTAAAATTATCTTTTTCATAGTAATGCTGTTGTTTATGAAAACAAAAATTTATAAATCTTATCCGGTCCCTGCTATCTTCTTACGAAAATATCTATTTACAAGTTGATTATCAATGCCATTTCATCATATACCAACGGCGTTTAAAGCGTTATTATTCATTATTTGTAATTCAAAAAAGTTTATTTTTTACCTTCTTGGTTTAAAGCAGCAATTCATTTTTCTAATGCGATTACGTTGTACAAAAAAATTGAACGGCCAAAAACCAGCTATTAAGCGTATAAACCAGTTCTCACCATTTAAATAATCAGATCATAAAAAAAGCCGGCAAAACTACCGGCTCTTACTGCTAAAGTATTTTTAAAATATTTATATATTTTTATCGGCCGTACGCCCCCCCGATTTGTCGTACAACATCATCAGGATATAAGCGGTAAAAGCACCAATCACTAAACCCATCAGGGCAAAAGCCATACACAGTATTACCGGAGATAAAGAACCAAAGTAATCGTCTGTTCTTAAAGTATTTTGATATTCAGCATCTACATAAGAAGTATAAATCATAATAAAAATACCGTAGAGCAACGAACCTACCAGCCCTATCACAAAACCAATTCCTAATCCGGGCAGATAAGGCATTACATTGCCTTGCACTCTCTTATATTTTACAATTGCCATCATTACCGCCAGAATGATAAATATAAATCCGGCCATGCGGGCTTCTTCTTTGTTATTAATTCCCAGCGCGGTTAATATCAAGAAATAAACTATCATGAATATTCCGGCAAAAAAGCCGTAGCGTAGTCCAATTTTATCCGTTGTTTTATCTGATGCCATAGTTTTATTTTTTGGGTCAATTTAAATAGATGATAGCTAAACTGTTGCCAGGCAAACTATATCTTTGATTTGATATACTTATTTATATTGTCTGATGTTGTATAAAAAAGCAATTTTTCTGTTTTTCTTTCCGGAAAATCTTTTTCAAAGCCGAAGCATTTATACCTAAATTTTTGAAAATCAAAATTTTCTATCTTTAAACAAGCATTCCGTCTAAACTAACAATTAGGTCTAAATTCTAAAGCCTCGATTCATAAACCCAAATAAATTTCGTAATTTTGCGGCCTGAAATTGAATAGGTTAAAGACTAAAATAAAATTATTTATATATGATAAGTACGTCCAATGTTAGTTTGTCTTACGGCAAGCGGACATTATTCGAAGATGTTACCATTAAATTTGTGCCGGGTAATTGCTACGGATTAATCGGGGCCAACGGTGCCGGTAAATCTACTTTCTTAAAAATATTATCCGGCGAAATAGATCCGCGCACCGGGCGCGTCGAAATTCCGGGGGGCATGCGTTTGGCCGTGCTGCGGCAGAACCATTTTGAATTTGATGAATTTCCGGTTTTGCAAACCGTAATTATGGGGCACAAACGCCTGTATGATATTATGCAGGAAAAAGACGCCATTTATGCCAAAGCCGATTTTACCGAGGAGGATGGCATGCGGGCATCGGACTTAGAAGCTGAGTTTGCCGATCTGGAAGGCTGGAACGCCGAAAACGATGCGGCCACGCTTTTGAACGGCTTAGGTATTACCGAAGATTTACATTATTCGCTCGTACAGGATTTAAGCGGCAGCGAAAAAGTGCGGGTATTGCTGGCGCAGGCTTTGTTTGGTAACCCCGATATTTTATTACTCGATGAGCCTACGAACCACCTGGATGCCGAATCTATTCTGTGGTTAGAAAACTTCCTCGATTCTTTTAACAACACAGTAATTGTAGTATCGCACGACCGGCACTTTTTAGACGCGGTGTGTACCCACGTAGCCGATATTGATTACAGTAAAATTCAGTTGTACGCCGGTAATTATTCTTTCTGGTACGAATCGAGCCAACTGGCCGCCAAACAACGCACCGATGCTAACCGGAAAACCGAAGACAAGCGCAAAGAGTTAGAAGAATTTATCCGGCGGTTCAGTGCCAATGCTTCTAAATCCAAACAAGCTACTTCCCGGCAAAAATTATTGTCGAAACTAACCCTGGAAGATATTAAACCTTCTTCACGGCGTTATCCTTATATCCAGTTTAAACCGGAACGCGAAGCCGGCAACCAATTACTTATGGTAGATAACCTGAGTAAAACCCTGGAAGACGGCACCGTTTTGTTTAAGAATATTTCTTTTATGGTAGAGAAAAAAGATAAAATCGCGGTGCTGGGCCGCAACGATTTATCGGCTTCTACTTTTTATGAAATAATCATGGACGAAGCCAAAGCCGATGCCGGAACTTATAGCTGGGGCACGACCATAACGCCGGCTTTTTTCCCGAAAGATAACGCCCAATATTTTGATACCGATCTGAACCTGGTAGATTGGCTGCGGCAGTATTCTACCGAAAAAGACGAAAGTTTTATCCGGGGATTTTTAGGCCGGATGTTATTTTCGGGGGAAGAATCGCTGAAGAAAGCTAATGTTTTATCGGGAGGTGAGAAAGTACGCTGTATGTTATCGAAAATGATGTTACAGTCGGGCAATTTTTTAATTTTGGATGAACCTACGAACCACCTGGACCTGGAATCGATTACGGCTTTAAACAATGGCCTGAAAGATTTTACCGGCACCGTTCTGTTTGCTTCCCACGATTTACAATTTGTAGAAACCATTGCCAACCGCATTATTGAGCTTACGCCTAAAGGCATTATAGATAAGCGGATGAGCTACCAGGAATACCTAGAAGACGAAAGTATAAAAGCTTTACGCCAGAAAATGTATAGTTGATTTTGGCTATACTTTTCTCTTACAAATACCGTTGAATAATAAAAATTAAGACAACGATATATAACGAAATAGATGCGGTTATTTCAAAATAAATGCTGGCTTTTGCTTACGTGCTTGCTATTGGTAGGTGCCGGACAAGTTGTAAAAGCGCAAACCACCGATACTACGCAGGTTAATCAATTAGATATTAATCCTCCGGCTAATCCGGTGATTATACCTTCTGATACTATTTTGCCTACTATTATTCGGTCAAAAGAAAAAGAAACAGAACAACCAAAAAAGAGTTTGCTGGAAAAACTCTTTGTGGGCGGAAGCGGTGATTTGGGTTTTCAGAGCAACCCTTATTACGGCAGTTACTTTACTATTGGGGCCTCACCTATTTTGGGTTATCGCTTAACCAAGAAATTTGCCCTCGGGCCAGGTATTGTGTACCAGTATTACAGCATTGGCGGTTATAAATTTCACGATTATGGCGCTAAAGCTTTTGCCCAATTTTTAATATACAAAGGTATTCTGGCGCATGCCGAACACGAAATCCGCACTACCCAATACAACTCCGCCAGCATCGGGTCTAATGAACGTTATACTTTCCGCACCAGCCTGGTAGGTGGTGGCTACCGGCAAATGGCCAGCGACCGTTTTGGTTTTGACTTATACCTGTTGTTTCCTATAATCACCTCGGCCGACAATGCGGTAAATAACGCGCCGGTGTTTCGGGGAGGATTTATTTATAATCTAAAATAAATTTGTAAATACTTACCAAATAAAAAAGAGCACCTTACAGGGTGCTCTTTTTTATTTATATCTCCAACTCGGAACCTACGCTCCTCTAATCAACCGCAATATGATTGCTATAACTGCAATTACTAATAAAATGTGGATGATACCACCAACTTGGCCAGGGAATCCTAAGAAACCAATCAGCCAAAGAATAATTAATACAACTGCGATAATATACAGCAAATTTCCCATAGTTTTGTTTTAGTTTAGTTTATTGTTCGGAAAAATTAAAAATTAAAATTAAAATCTTTATACGCGTCTTAGCAGCCGAATGATTATAGCAATTACGGCAATTACTAATAAAATATGGATGAGGGCGCCTACCTGGTTCGGAAACCCTAAGAATCCGATGAGCCAAAGTATGATTAAAACCACAGCTATTAAATAAAGTGTGTTTCCCATTGTAAAGTTATTTTCGAAAAAATTTCTAGTTAAAGGTTTAGTTTATAATATCAGGCCAATTATCTAGCTAACAGATGTTTAATAATCCTCGATTGCATGTTTAAATTGGCTTTTTTATTAGATGTACTCTTGTACGTAGTAATATCATAAAAGATTTATATAGAAATATTTTTTTACAAAAACAGCATCCGCAAAAGTTTTCTTATGGCTTGTTTCTGGTTTTTTCGGCTTAAAGAGAGCAAATATTCATTTTAAATATTCTTTAATTTTTTACCTTTAAAATCAGGAGAAAAAGAACAGACAATCAAATGAAAAAAATAGCGGTAATAGGTTCCGGCACCATGGGTAACGGTATTGCGCATGTATTCGCACAAAATGACTTTTCGGTTGCATTAATTGATATTTCGGCAGAAGCATTGCAAAAAGCTTTACAAACCATTGCCCAAAACCTGGATCGCCTTATAGCCAAAGGCAACCTGACCGAAGAGCAGAAACAACAAACTTTGGCCAACATTAAAACCTATACTGCCTTAGCCGAAGGTGTACAGGATACCGAACTGGTAATAGAAGCGGCAACCGAAAATTTTGAATTAAAAGCCAAAATATTCCGCGACCTGGATCAATTTTGTTTGCCCGACACCATTCTGGCTTCTAATACTTCGTCTATTTCTATCACCAAAATTGCCGCCGCCACCAACCGCCCCGATAAAGTTATTGGTATGCACTTTATGAACCCGGTGCCAATTATGAAATTAGTAGAAATAATCCGGGGCTATTCTACTTCCGATATCGTAACTGAAAAAATAATGGAAATTTCGCGGCAATTAGGTAAAACGCCCACCGAAGTAAACGATTACCCTGGTTTTATTGCCAACCGGATATTAATGCCCATGATTAATGAAGCCATTTATGCATTGTATGAAGGAGTAGCGGGCGTAACGGAAATTGATACGGTGATGAAATTAGGCATGGCCCACCCTATGGGTCCTTTGCAGTTAGCCGATTTTATTGGTTTGGATGTTTGCCTGTTTATCCTGAATGTGATGTACGAAGGTTTCGGCAATCCCAAATACGCCCCTTGCCCCTTGCTGGTAAATATGGTGCAGGCCGGTCACAAAGGCGTAAAATCCGGCAGTGGTTTTTATGCCTGGCAACACGGTACAAAAGACTTGATAGTAGCGGAACGCTTTCAGAAAAAATGAATTTACTAAAAATTCTTACTTTTTTATCTCCGGCTGTCTCAAGATCGGCTATGGCCGCAAGTGCCGTTTTATTAACTTATGGCTGCGCTCAACTAAATCTAAAAGGAGAAAAGCAGCAAACACAAAGTACGGTAAACGAATGGCGGGTGTACGGCGGCAATGCAGCTGCTAACCGGTACTCAGGTTTAAAGCAGATAAATACCAGCAATGTACACCAATTACAGGTGGCCTGGACGTATCATACCGGTGATAATAAGCCCGGCCAAAGTTCGGAAATGCAAAGCCAGCCTATTATGGTGAATGGCGTGGTTTATACTACTTCCCCTAAATCAAAAGTCCTGGCCCTGGATGCCGCTACCGGAAAACTCATCTGGCAGTTTGATCCTTTCCTGAATGCCGAACCCAGAATAAGTGCGAACCGGGGAGTATTGTATTGGGAGCAAGGCGAAGATAAACGCATTTTATTTACGGCGGGCCCTACTTTGTTTTCGCTGGATGCTAATACCGGCCAACCGACGGCCAGCTTTGGCCAAAACGGTCAGGTTAGCCTCTACGAAGGTTTGGGCCGCGAGGTAAGTAATTTATATGTGGTTACAACTACCCCGGGTATTGTTTACCAGAATTTGTTAATCCTGGGTTCCCGGGTTTCCGAAAACGGCGATGCAGCTCCCGGCCACGTGCGGGCTTTTGATATCCGGACGGGCAAAATTGCCTGGATATTTCATACTATTCCGCAACCCGGCGAATACGGTTACGCACAATGGCCGGCTACGGCCTGGGAAACAGTAGGAGGAGCAAATGTATGGAGTGGGATGAGTCTGGATGAAAAGCGCGGTTTGGTTTTCCTGCCCACTGGCTCACCTTCATACGATTTTTATGGATCTAACCGGCCCGGCGAAAATCTTTTTGGTAATTGTATAATAGCCCTGAAAGCGGCCACCGGCGAACGGGTTTGGCATTATCAAACTGTTCACCACGATATCTGGGACCGGGACCTTCCCTGCCAGCCTAACCTGGTTACGGTAACCCACCAGGGAAAAAAGATTGATGCCGTAGCCCAGGCCACCAAATCCGGATTTATATTTTTACTGGACCGGGAAACCGGCAAACCTTTGTTTCCGGTGGAAGAACGGCCGGTTCCGCCTTCCGATTTACCCGGCGAACAAGCCTGGCCTACCCAGCCCTTTCCTTTAAAACCAGCTCCTTTTGCCCGCCAGGTTTTCACCGAAGCCGACATCACCAATATAAGTCCGGAAGCCAAAGCCCATGTTACTACCCGTTTAAAGACGGTTCGTACCGGTCGTTCTTTTATTCCGCCCAGTAAGGCCGGCACAGTTATATTGCCAGGTTTCGATGGTGGTGCCGAATGGGGCGGCAATGCTTTTGACCCCGAAAGCAGTATCTTGTATATCAACGCCAACGAAATGCCCTGGATTTTGACCATGGTGGATACGCAAAATAAAACAGATAAAAGCATCTCGCCGGGCAGAAGTTTGTATGCGGCTAATTGTGCGGCCTGCCACGGTCAGGACCGCCTGGGCGACCAACATAGTTATCCTTCGTTGGTAAACATTGGCAACCGGCTTCAGCGCCAGGACATAGACAAAATTATTAAAAACGGCCGCGGCAGAATGCCTTCTTTCAGTCATATTCCGGAGCAAAACCGCCAGCAAATAGTTAATTACCTGCTTAACCGGGAAGATAAAACCAATGCTGCCGCACCGGAAACAAAGCCTACGGCCAGCACCACTCCCGAATTCCCTTATGTGCACACGGGCTATCATCGCTTTCTGGACCCTAACGGTTATCCGGCTATAAAACCGCCTTGGGGAACCTTGAATGCCGTTAACCTGAATACCGGAGAATATATGTGGCAGGTACCGCTGGGCGAATTTAAAGAACTAACCCAAAAAGGCATTCTGCCTACCGGCACCGAAAATTACGGCGGGCCTGTTGTAACGGCTGGCGGCCTGGTTTTTATTGGAGCCACCAAAGATGAGAAATTCCGGGCTTTCGATAAAAAAACCGGTAAAGTTTTATTTGAAATTACGTTGCCTGCCGGCGGTTATGCTACTCCATGTACCTATATGGTTAACGGCAAACAATATGTAGTCATTTCGGCCGGAGGCAGCAAAATGGGCACCAAAGCCGGTGATGCAATTGTGGCCTTTGCCCTGCCAGATTAAGCTTGATTGGGTAAATTTTTAGTAAAGAATAATAATGCGGCTAAACAAAATTAAACTATTCCGGATAGCGGTATTGCTGCTTTTAAGTACTCCTGGTGTCGGACAAAATATTAATAACAAACAACTGCAAATCAGAATAGCACCTTTAAGTTTAATTGATCCTGTTTCCAGCGTAATACAGTTAGGAATACAAAAACAGTTTAATAAAAGATTAGCCGTAGCCGTAGATTATGGGTTTAAATATTTAAGTTTTTATGATCCTATGGATAGAAAAGACTACAAATATTCTAAAACCAGAGCTGAATTGAAATATTTCATAAAGTTGAAGAATAAAAGTTCTGTTACATCAGTTTCACCATACCTAGCGGTTGAAGGATTATACTTACCTCAGAAATTCAGAAAAGAAAATGAATGGATATTCAAAGATCAAAAAGATTACAAATATGAATACTCCAATATAAACAGGCAAGTAATAGTAGCAAATCTGAAATTTGGAAAAGAAGTCCAGATTAATAACAACTTTATTCTTGATAAATATATTGGTATCGGCGTAAGAAAATTGACTATAACTCAAAACGCTTTTGGTGAAGTAGAAAGTATATATGATAAGCCCGTGGATTTGCCTTCTGGATCAAGTCTAGATTGGCGTAATGGTATTTATTATAGACCTAACATTCTGATTGGCTTTAAAATAGCTTATGTTTTAAATAAGAAAGAACAGTAATTAACAGGAAATTAACTACCGTTCTTTTCTGTTTATTCACCAATTATTAAACCGCTACCCCATTATCCCGGAGCGCATCGTTTAAAGATGTTTTCAGATCGGTGCTTTCTTTGCGTTTACCTATAATTAAAGCACAAGGCACCTGGTAATCGCCAGCCGGAAATTGCTTGGTATAAGATCCCGGAATAACAACCGAACGCGGTGGTACATAACCTTGATAGGTAATTGGCTCTGGACCGGTAACATCTATAATTTTGGAAGAACCGGTAATGCACACGTTGGCCCCAATTACCGCCTCTTTGCCTACCCGACATCCTTCTACCAGAATAGACCGGGAACCAATAAAAGCACCGTCTTCTATAATAACCGGTGCCGCCTGTACAGGTTCCAGCACCCCACCTAAGCCCACACCGCCACTCAAGTGTACGTTTTTACCTACTTGCGCACAGCTACCCACGGTGGCCCAGGTATCTACCATGGTACCTTCGTCTACATAAGCGCCAATGTTTACATACGAAGGCATTAAAATAACCCCCTTCGATAAATAAGAACCGTAGCGGGCAATGGCATGCGGAACCACCCGAACTCCTAATAGCGCAAAATTTTTCTTTAAGGCAATTTTATCGTGAAACTCAAACGGACCGGCTTCTATTGTTTCCATTTTTTGAATCGGGAAATACATGAGCACTGCTTTTTTCACCCATTCGTTTACTTTCCAGTTTTCACCATCTGGTTCGGCTACCCGGATAAGGCCCCGGTCAAGGTCGGCAATTACACTCCGAATGGCTTCTCCGGTATTTATATCTTGTAATAAGGAGCGATCTTCCCAGGCTTGTTCAATAGATTCTTGCAACGACATATTGGCTGTATTTTTAAGTAAAGATAAATAAAGCTATAAAAGTAGTAGTTTTACATTAATGATTAAAACCCGATTGCTTCTTGCTTCTTTATTAAAGCCGGTAAACGATAGCCGCTTCTATGAAAAACTAGGGCTCTCTATCGGTAAATTACCAACAGTAGAAGTACATATTAGCGGGTACAACTCTCCTATTCCATCCGGCGCCCCGCAGAACCTGTTTTTCCATCCGCTTTTTTGTTTTCGCCGCTTAAGCCTGGGTCGAATATTCGCCCAATTTATATACCTCAAATTTTTATTTCGTTTAAAGCCGCAGGTAATTATAATTGGTACGCACGAATTACTCCTGAGCAGCTTATTATACAAAGCATTTTATTCTTGTCTGCTTATATACGATGTGCGGGAAAATTATTATTTAAACCTTACCAGCCAGCATATATATACCCCGATAATCAGCAGATTGGCTGCTCACTTTATCAGGTTTATAGAAAAAATTACGGCTCCGTTTATCAGCACCTTTTTCTTAGCCGAAGAAAGTTATGCGAAAGAATTGCCTTTTATCGGCAATAAGTTTTTGGTTTTACAGAATAAATATAAACCGGCGGCTCCTTATGCTTTGCCGCAGACAAGTTCCGGCATTTGTATTCCGGCTAACGGCAACGTGAATTTATTGTATTCCGGTACTATTTCGGAATTATACGGTATTTTCGAAGCCATTTGGTTAGCCGATGCTCTACACCAGATCTCTCCGCGTTATACGCTTACAATAATTGGTTACTGGCCGCAAGCAACTATCGGGCAGCGTATAAAAGAGCTTATCCACCACAAACCTTTTATTACGCTTCTTGGGGGCGATGAAATGGTGCCTCATACCGATATTATACAAGCCATTGACGCCGCCCACGTCGGTTTATTACCTTATTACCCCCACCCTAGTTTAATTCATTGTTTACCTACCAAATTATTTGAGTACCTGGCGCATGCCTTGCCTATAATCGTACAGCAAAACCCGGTTTGGGAAAATATTATCATCGCCCATCAGGCCGGATTTAGCATTAATTTCCAGGATTTTGATCCGTTAGCCATTATCAAAAGTCTGGAAGAAAATACTTTTTACCGGCACGTGGCTTTAAATGATGTTTATTGGCAATCGGAAGAAGATATACTTTTAAATTTGCTGAATGGGAAACTATAAAAGCAGGATTATAAGTACAATGACAGAATTAATAAATAAGTGAATATTTTTTTTATTTTCAGGATTTTACAAGCTTATTTAACCTAAACTAATATTGTCCACTTACTTATATTTATAGATATCAGCAACTCCATATAGCCCTTAATTCTCCTGATTACCCTTTAGATGAGAAAACTATATGGCTTTTATCGTATTGAAAGCGTAATTTTTTTCTTTCTCTAATTTTTTTTATATTAATTTAAATTAATTTTTAGACTAACCTAAAATCTTCACGTACTATCTTTAACTTTTACCTGAATATGAGATTTTCTAAAATTGCCGGCGTTGGTCATTATGTGCCGGCTAAGGTGGTAACCAACCAAGATCTGGAAAAAATAATGGATACCTCCCACGAGTGGATTGTGGAACGAACCGGTATTCTGGAGCGCCGGTATTTTGAACCAGGTACCGATACTACTGCCAATATGGGTACTAAAGCCGCGCAAAAAGCCTTAGCCATGGCCAACTTGTCTGCCTCCGACCTGGATATGATAATTTTTGCCACTTTAAGCCCGGATTATATTTTCCCCGGCTCCGGGGTGTTGGTGCAGCGCGAATTAGGTTTAAAGAATATTCCGGCTTTGGATATTCGGAACCAATGTTCCGGTTTTGTTTACGCGCTTTCGGTGGCCGATCAGTTTATAAAAACCGGTATGTACCATAATATTCTGGTGGTGGGCTCCGAAATTCATTCTTCTGGTTTAGATTTTTCGGATAAAGGCCGGGCTGTTTCGGTTATTTTCGGCGATGGTGCCGGCGCCGTTGTTCTTAGTCCGTCAGATACAGAAAAGCAGGGAATTTTATCTACGCACTTGCATGCCGATGGCGAACTGGCCGAAGAACTGGCCTGTGTGGCACCGAGCAGTAACAAAAAAGAACGGACGACAAAGGAAATGATTGATGACGGCTCTATTTATCCGTACATGAACGGCCAAACGGTATTTAAAAATGCGGTAATGAGGTTTCCGGAAGTAATTATGGAAGCTTTAAATAAAAACAACTATCAGCCCCAGGACATTGATATGCTGATTCCGCACCAGGCTAACCTCCGGATTACCTCTTTTATTCAGCAGAAAATGGGCTTACCCGCAGAAAAAGTTTTCAGCAATATCCAGCGTTACGGCAACACCACGGCGGCATCGGTACCTATTGCCTTAAGCGAAGCGGTGGAACAAGGAAAAATAAAAACCGGCGATCTGGTTTGTCTGGCGGCCTTCGGCAGCGGATTTACCTGGGCCTCCGCTTTAATAAGATGGTAAGTTAGCGGTTAGCGGTTAGCGGTTAGCGGTAAGCGGTAAGCGGTAAGCGGTAAGCGGTAAGCGGTAAGCGGTAAACTTAAATTTTGAATAAAGGTCTATAAAAAATGAAATAAAAATATTGCCGGCAATTCTACCATTCGCTTTTTCTAAAATAAAACAAAAAGCTAATTGCTGACCGCTAGAAGCTAACCACTAAAACGATGTACAGCTATACCGAAGAAAATTACATTAAAACAATATATCAGTTATCGGATGGTGGCAAGGAAGTAGTGAGCACCAATGCCCTTGCGGAATCTTTACAAACTAAAGCGGCCTCGGTGAGTGATATGCTGCGCAAACTCAGCACCAAAGATATTATTCATTACGAAAAATACCGGGGCGTTTCTCTTACTCCTGCCGGAACTACTTATGCCTTGCAAATTATTCGGAAACACCGATTATGGGAAGTTTTTCTGGTTAGCAAACTAAATTTTAACTGGGACGAAGTACACGAAGTGGCCGAAGAAATGGAACATATTAAATCGGAACTGCTTATTCAGCGCCTGGACGAATTCTTAGATTTCCCGCAGTTCGATCCGCACGGCGACCCCATTCCTTCCGCCCAGGGAGAAATAAATGAAGTAAAACAAATATTAATATCCGAACTCAATCCGGAAGCCAGCGGGGTTGTAGTAGGAGTAAAAGACACCCAGCCTCTTTTTCTGCAATATCTGGATAAAGTAGGAATCTTTTTAGGCGCAAACATTAAAGTGCTGGATAAATCGGGCTTTGATAATTCACTGGAAATTATTATTGAAAGCAAAAAAGAAATCAGAATTTCCCAGGAGGTGTCCCGGAACATTTATGTATCAGTTTAAGCTGGTGCCGACTGCAACAAAAAATTGAATATATCTTAAATATATATAATACAAATAAACTAATGATGTATAAACCTACCGCCGCCGGAAGTAAATCGCTGGAAGAAGTAAACGCCTCCGTAGATACTTCGGCTCATCCGGGGTTTTGGAAAAAGTTATTATCGTTTATGGGCCCTGCCTACCTGGTAAGTGTGGGCTACATGGACCCGGGCAACTGGGCCACCGATATTGCGGGCGGCAGCCAGTTTGGTTACCGGCTTGTTTGGGTTTTGCTGATGTCTAACCTGATGGCCTTGCTGCTGCAAAGTTTAAGTGCCCGGCTGGGCGTGGTGCGCGGCAAAGATCTGGCCCAGGCTTCCCGCGAAACTTACCCGCGCCTCATAAATGTACCGCTTTATTTTTTAGCCGAAATAGCCATTGCCGCCTGCGATCTGGCAGAAGTATTAGGCATGGCCATTGGTTTACAACTATTATTCGGAATACCATTGGTGTGGGGCGTTAGTCTAACGGTTTTAGATACATTTTTGCTGTTGTTTTTAATAAACCAGGGCATGCGAAAAATGGAGGCCTTTATTCTAATACTGGTCAGCATAATTGGGGCTTCCTTTGTAATGGAAATGTTTTTCGCCCAACCCGACTTACCTGCTTTGGCCCAGGGATTTATACCGAGTTTACCCAATGATGAGGCACTGTATATTGCCATTGGTATTATTGGGGCTACGGTAATGCCCCACAACTTATATCTGCACTCTTCCTTGGTGCAAACCCGTAAGTTCAACCGCGATGCTGCCGGTATCAGAAGGGCCATAAAATTTAATTTTATAGATTCTACTATTGCCTTAAACTTGGCTTTCTTGGTAAATGCGGCAATTTTAATTTTAGCGGCCGCTGCCTTTTACCGAAATGGTTTGCATAATGTATCGGAAATTCAGGATGCGCACCGTTTTTTGGCTCCTATCTTGGGCAATAAATGGGCACCAATATTGTTTGCTGTAGCTTTAATTTCTGCCGGGCAAAGTTCTACTTTAACGGGTACACTGGCCGGACAAATTGTAATGGAAGGCTATCTGAACTTTAGAATTGCTGCCTGGCTGCGCCGCATTATAACCCGGCTTATTGCTGTAATTCCGGCCTTACTGGTTATTATATTTTTTGGCGAAGACGAAACAGGTAAAATGCTGGTATTCAGCCAGGTGGTACTCAGCTTGCAATTAGGTTTTGCCGTTATTCCTTTAATCCATTTTGTAAGTAACCGGCAAAAAATGGGCGAATTTGCTATTGGCACCTGGATGCGGATTGGCGCCTGGGCATCGGCTGGTATTATTGTTCTTTTAAACGCCAAACTGGTATTCGAACAAATCAGAGATTGGCTGGCTGGTTCCAGCTATCCTATCTTAATCTGGTCTTTGGTGGTGCCGGTGGCGGTGGCTTCCGGATTGTTATTGCTCTATATTACTTTTCAGCCTTTAGCTACAAAACTCCTTGGGAAAGCAGCTCCCTTGGCCGCAAAACCCGTAACGTATGCGCCCCAGGATAAACTGCCTTACCGGCGCATTGCCATAACCGTAGATTTCTCCCTGGGCGATGCCAATGTAATTGACAGTGCCCTGGCTATTGGTAAAAAAGATGCCGAATATGTTTTAATACACATTGTAGAAACCGCCGGCGCCCACCTAATGGGCAACGAAATACACGACGAGGAAACAAAATCGGATACAGAAAACTTAAAGCAATACGCTTCTGATTTAAAAAACAAAGGTTTTAATGTTTATGTGCGTTTAGGTTTTGGTAGTCCTAAAAAAGATATTCCGCGCCTGGTAAAAGAGTTCGACGCCGATTTACTGGTAATGGGATCTCATGGCCACAAGATCATGAAAGATATGTTATACGGCACTACCATCGACACCGTACGGCATGCAGTCCGCATACCAGTGCTCATTATATGATATATAAGTACAATGATAAAATTAATAAATGAGTGAATGAGTGAATTGGTGACTAAATTTTTAATGTTCAGCTTTTTATAAGCTTATTTAACTTAAGCTTATTTTGTCCACTTACTTATTTAATTTTCTCTGTTTTAATCTAAACTTCCGGGCACGCAACCTTTCGCTTCGGTAATTTGTTTTCAATTACCTTTATCTATAAAAAATGTAATGATAAGTAACAAGACAAAATAAATTATAAAGTTGGAAATAAGCAGAAAGCATTCCTCCTGTTTTGGAGAGTCAGGATAGTTTTGATTTCCGGAAGCTTTTTGAATAGCTATTTTTATCTAATTACTTACAAGTTTTTTACTGTGCTGTATAAACAATTCCTATATTTATTCGCTTCTGCCGATATATTTAAACTAAGGAATTCGTTAAGATCAGCAACAACTAATTAAACAAAATCATCTTTAATTTAAACCAAAGAGTAAGTGGTTTATTAATATTTATTTATTCAATTAATTACGCATTTACCAATTCAGTCCTGGTACTTATGTGCTTTTAACTCTATTTAAAAAGATTTGCTCATGAAAATAAACCGCTTCTACTTTCTGGTTGTCCTTATTTTGGTACTGCCATTATTAGGAGGATTCATTAACGCGGATAAACAACCTAAAAAAGAAAGCATCCAATGGTTAACTTTAGAAGAAGCCGCCGCCAAATCGCAGGTTGCCCCGCGCAAAATATTGGTGGATGTGTATACCGACTGGTGTAGCTGGTGCCGGCAAATGGATAAAAGCACTTTTTCTGATCCGAAGGTAGTGGCTTATGTAAATAAAAATTTTTACGCCGTAAAACTGAACGCCGAAGATAAAGCGCCAATCACCATCAACGGGAAAACCTATAAATTTAATTCCCAGTACCGGGCCCACGAAGCCGCAATGGCGCTCCTGAATGGGCAATTAAGTTATCCCACCACCGTGTACCTGGACGAGAAAATGCATATTATTACGCCCGTACCGGGCTACCTGGATGTGCAGGATTTCTCAACCATATTATCTTATTTTGGTGAAAACCACTATAAGCAACAATCTTTTGCCGACTATTCGGCAATTGTATCTAAAAAATAGTTTCTTAGTTTTTCTTTCCTTGCAAAATTCTAATTTTCTTACCCAAACCGATACCATTGTTGCGTTATCTACTGCCGTGGGCAAAGGCGCAATTGCTGTTATCCGCTTATCTGGTCCGGAAGCTATTGCTATTGCTAACCAAATTTTTCATGGTAAAAACCTGACCGAACAGGCTACGCATACATTACATTTTGGCACCATCCGCCACGAAGGCAAAATTATAGATGAAGTAGTGGTCTCGCTGTTTATTGCGCCGCATTCTTATACCAAAGAAAATATAGTCGAAATTTCGTGCCACGGCTCCGATTATATTGTAGAACAAATTATTAAACTCACCCTGCAACACGGGGCCCGGCTGGCCCAGGCCGGAGAATTTACTAAAAGAGCTTTTCTGAACGGCCAACTGGATTTAGCCCAGGCCGAAGCTGTTGCTGATTTAATCGCTTCCGATTCCCGGTTATCGCACGAAGTAGCAATGAAGCAAATGCGCGGCGGTTTTTCGCAGGAAATAAAAAACCTCCGGGCCCAATTAATTCATTTTGCTTCGCTGATTGAATTGGAACTTGATTTTGGCGAAGAAGACGTGGAGTTTGCCGACCGCAGCGCTTTGCAAAACTTAATTTATCAGATTCAGAAGTTAATCCGGGATTTGCTTCAATCTTTTGAGTTTGGCAACGTAATTAAGCATGGCGTACCCGTGGTAATTGTGGGCAAACCCAATGCCGGTAAATCTACCTTACTCAATGTCTTGCTCAACGAAGAAAAAGCCATTGTATCGGATGTGGCCGGTACCACCCGCGATATCATAGAAGACGAAATCTCCATTGAAGGCATCAGCTTTCGGTTTATAGATACTGCCGGCCTGCGCGAAACCACCGACAAAGTAGAAGCAATTGGCGTTGAACGTACCCTGAAGAAAGTAGAAGAAGCTTCTTTGGTTATTTATCTGTTCGATGTACAAACCACCTCTCCCGCTGATTTACAACGTGAAATACAGGCCCTGGAGCTGCCGGAAAATATCACCTTGCTGGCGGTTGCCAATAAAATAGATACCCTCGACCTTACTAATTTAGCAGCATACCGCGCTATTGTTGATTGCATTGCTATTTCGGCAGCAGGAAAAAAGGGCATTGAACACCTAAAGCAAAATTTACTGGAAAAAGTAAGAGGCCACAAGCTCGACACTGCCGACCAAACCATAGTGACGAACCTGCGTCATTATCAAAACCTGCAACAAACCTATACCGCGCTGGATGATGTACTCAACGGCATTAACTTAAGCATTACCAACGACTTTTTAGCGGCCGATATCCGCCGGGCGCTTTATTCTCTGGGTGAAATTACCGGAGAAATCACCACTGACGATTTACTGGATAATATATTTAGTAAGTTTTGTATTGGTAAGTAATTACTTTTTTGATATATATAGTTATAAAATTGAATCCTTTACTAGTTTTATCATCTCGGCTATTCTGCAAGAATCCGAGAATTCCAAAAGAAACCTCTGATTTACTTACAAGACATGCACAAAGATGCTCTCATCCTAACAGATTCGGGTAGTTTAATTTATTTACGATGTTACGCAAGAAAGAAAAGCATATAAATTCAAACTTTCTTGAGCTTATTTCTATCATTCCGGAAGGATCTATTTGGCAGTAAACCAATTAGATCTCTCCGGGATGACAGAAATAAGCTCCTATAACTTACAAGTTACCCTGTTTTTGTAACATCATTTATTTATAAATTAATACTTGAATGATCAGTACTAAGCTAGCTTTTTAAAAAAAGGCAATTGCTTACTTACCAGTTTCAACCATTCCTGGGTTATTAGTTCGTGCCCGGCCACAGTCGGATGAATGCCATCCCAAACCCAATAATCCGCCGTAGCTCTGGTAATTGCCTCGTTAAAAACTTTTTGCAGCGGAACAAAAACGGTTTGGTATTCTTTGCTTAAGCGCTGCACCACTTCCTGCTTTTTTTTCATTTCAGCTTGCCAGTTTTCCCAGTTTTCTTTTACCCTACCCACCGGGGCAATAAACGGCTCACACAATACCAGCAAACAATCCGGCAACTGCATTTTGGTTTGCTTCAGTAAGTCCCGGTAAGTTTCTTCGTATTTTCGGGTTGCTTCTTCATCCTTTTGTTTCAGGGCTGCATCGGTATCGTTTACCCCCACCAATATGCTCAGTACGTCCGGTTTAATATCCAGTGTATCTTGCTGCCACCGCGATTTTAAATCCTGCACTGTATTCCCGCTAATGCCGCGGTTGTAGAATTTTAAAGCTTTTTCCGGATATTTAGCCCCTACCCGGCTGGCAATACTAAAGGCATACCCATGGCCCATAATATGGTTCGGATCGTTATTTCTGCCCCGGTTGCCATCCGTTATAGAATCGCCCTGGAATAATATAGTCAGGTGATCTTGTTTCTTTTCGTTTTTAAATGCTGGTGCAGCCGGCTTAAAGGCCACCTGCGGTGCTACTAAGGCTCCCAAACCGGCCAGAGTAGTATGTTTTAGAAATTTTCTTCTAGGATTATTTATTTCCGGCATAGATTCTTGATTCGCAAACTTGATTAAAAATGCAGTAATAATGGTTTAAGGTTTTGCCTTGGAAGCGGCTGATTGGCTCATCATTTTAGTAGCCCACGGAATAAAATATTTAAAGTTTGGCGCATCGGTATGGCCGCCATCATGTTGCCGCCAGGCCAGTTCACCACCCAACAAACCTACATTTACGCCGGGCATAATAGCGGTTTTATAACTATTCCCCACGCCCAGGTCTTGGGCGCCTAATAATTTAAATACCGAACCAGCAGCTACCGCAGCCATATAACTTCCCTGCTGGTCCAGCCATTTGGAATCGCCTTGTTCCGGAATGCCGTAACTAATAAACGTAGGCCGGGGCGCACACAGCGCAATTAACTGATGGGCATCTACCGGAATATCGTTAGGGGTTTTACGGCCGAAAGTTGCTTCGGAAGCACCGTATTTCAGGAGATTACCGGCCATCCAATGGTATTCGCCACTGCTGGTTAAATTTTCCACGGCTTCGCCGAAATTGCGGCGGTGCAACTTGGCCCCGCCTTCCCCGGAGGATCCAATCAGGCCCGTGTAAAAGCGCTGATCGAAAGCTAAAGCTACTAAGGCTGCTTTGCCAAACCGCGAAACACCTTCTATACCTACGTGTTTGGCATCAACAGCCGGATCAGTTTCTAAATAATCCAGTCCCCGCGACGCTCCCCAGGCCCAGGCGCGTAGAGCGCCCCAATCGTCCGGCTTGCGCGGTTGACCTTTATTTACCAATCCAATAATGCCCTTCGTTAAGCCGGCCCCGTTATCGGCCTGGATGCTGCCGGGCTCAATTAAAACGTAACCCCAGCCAGCGGCTAATAGTTGCTGCGTCGGGGGCGGGTCGCCGGCAGGCGGTGTAAAATTAGGGGTAGCCGCAGTTATTGGATTATAAGCCGGGTATTGCTCAAAAACAGCTTTTAAAGAAGGATCCGTTTTTACCAGCAACTCTTTTAAAGCAGTATTAATTTTTTCTAAACTTTCTTTAGGAGGCTGGGCCGGGGCTGGTAAGGCGCTGCGGCTAAACATCATTAAAACCGGCACCGGGCCCTTGGCATTGGCCGGCGTTACTACCGTCATGGCAATATTTACGTCCAGCAACGGGTATTCCGAATTATCTACCACCCCTACTAATTGTTTGGCATTTACCGGAATCCAGCCTACATATTCTTTTTCCGAGATTAAAGTTTTCCAGGTTACACGGGGTACGTTTTTCGGCATGCGGCCAAATACTTCCCGTTCAAAATCTTCTACTATTTCGGGACGGCGCTTATTCCACCACTGCTCCGGCGTAGTCACTTTTTTGCCATTCTTCAGGGTGAGCAGTTCCGGCAGGTTCGGGTACGGATTAGCTTTAGCTTCGTCGTAATTGGCGTGGTTAGGCGCTTTTTCATCGCCGCTGGGTCCGGGACGCAAGGCTTTAATGCCTAACTGTTTCAGCATGCGCTGATGATCCTGTTCGGCCGTAAAATTTACTACTTGCGGGTATTTAGCACTATTTCCGGTATTGGCCTGCTGAGCCGAAGCCGAAGAAACCGCCAGCGCAAACAAGAGGTGAAATGCTTTTTTCATGGTGGATGTATAAAAATCAGGTGAATGAACCGATTTATAGCAATATTTTGTCACGTTCATTTTAAGCTATATTATCCGGCTGCCTGCTAAATAGTTTCCTCTGGTATAATATAAATAGAGACCAGTTACTCATTTTATGTATCATCTAAAAACAAATTCAGGATTACTCATCTGTCCGGAAGGGTGAAGCAGGTAAACCTTCCTGGTTGTATAAATTGGCTCCGTCCGGGTTATCGGCCCAGGCGTAGCGCACGTATTTTGGTTCTGAGATTTCGTCGCTCCATACAACTACTTTATCGCCTACTATTTTAGCTTTGGCCCAGACAAACTTTTTATCGGCGCCGGCAATGGCAAACCAATTTAGGTCTTCCCCATCATTAGCTATTAATTCGCTGCCCACATAGTCAAAGCTCAGTGTGATTTTATTGCCTTCTATTTTACTGGATTTATAAAGCGGACCGGACGGCACCACTTTTTTATCGCCGTAAATTAATTTTTGAGCCGCCAAGGCTAAGCGCTCCCCGACATCTTTTTTGTTATCCGGGTGAATATCGTTCCATTCTCCTAAATCGATGGTGACGGCCATAGCGGTATTTGGCACCGATAAAGTTTGCAAAGCCGCTTCGCGCATCAGGGCCCAGTTACTTTCGCCGGGCAGGTAATTTACCTCCATAAAATTGGGCAGCTGCACGTACAAAAATGGGATATTGCTTTGCTGCCACTTATTGCGCCAATCGGTTATTAAAGCCGGTAATAGTTTTTTATATTCGGCCGGGTTGCCGGCATTGCTTTCGCCCTGGTACCACAAAATTCCTTTTAAATTATAGCCCACTGCTGGCGCCACCATGGCATTATACAAAGCTGTTGGCTGGTTTTGTGCGTTTATTCCGCCTCCAAATCCGCCGCTAACCGGTGGGTAAACATCTCCTACTTTATAAAGCCAGGTTCCTTTCAGATCCAGAGTTTGCCCGTTGGCTTCTATATAATACGGTTTATCCGGGATAAAGCCGCCTTTGCCGCTGTTGTTAATTACCCTTACTACAAACAAATTCTTGCCGGGCTTTAAAGTTCCTGCCGGAATGCTGTACCGGCGTTGCGGATACTGATAGCCCGTATTGCCAACTTGTTTGCCATTAATATACAATACATCGGCATCTACAATGCGGCCTAAAAATACTTTGGCCACTACATTGGTCATAGCGGCCGGTATTTCTATTTCCCGGCGGTACCACACCACCCCGTTCAGGTCTCTAAGGCCTTGGTCTTCCCAATAACCGGGAATATTAATATCGCGCCAACCTTTAGGCACGTAAGCAGGTTCAAACCATTTAACCGATCCGGTAAGGCCTTTATCCAGTTCGGGTTTCTGTTTCTGGGCATTGGCGATGGCTAAAGCTTGTCTCTTGATCGGGTTTACGTAACTGGTATCGCGGTTCCGGTTAATGGTGGCTATTATATCAGGAAACTCCTTCAGGCCTTCTTCACTCATCCAGGCTTCTATAAGCGTACCGCCTACGCTGGCATTAATCAACCCGATCGGAATTTTATACTGGTTGTAAAGCTTACGCGCGAAGAAATAAGCCACTGCCGAAAAATTATTGACATCTTGCGGATTAGCCGACTTCCAGGATGCTGCCGGCAAATCCAGCGCCGGGGCTACCAGGTTGGTAGCCGTCGGAATCCAGAAATGGCGAATTTGCGGGTAGTTGGCCATGGCTATATCTTTCGCATACGTAATATTGTGCAAAATCATTTGGTGCACCATGTTCGATTGCCCGGAACATAAATACACATCACCAATTAAAATATCATTTATTGTGATCTGGTTACTGCCTTTAATATGCATGGCAAAAGGGCCGCCGGCTTTTGCAGCAGCAAGCGTAACCGACCATGTGCCATTTGCATTGGTAGTAGCTTTATAAGTTTTGCCTTTAAAACTTACGCTTACTTTTTCGCCGGGAGCAGCCCAGCCCCATATTTTTATTTTCGCATCCCGTTGCAACACCATACCGTTGCTTACCAACTGCGGCAGTTTTACCTGACTAAATGTTTTTGCTATGGTCAGTAGAGAAAGACCTAAAACTATAAGAACGGTAAGTTTAAATCTTTTATAATCCTTTAACTTAGAATGCATAACTTAAATAAATGTGGTGGCAAAAAGAACTCAATATAATAATGTTCTACTTAGAATCTTATTACAACAAAAAGCAAAACCATACATATTGTAAATATTACAAAAAAGAAACTTTGCCGCAAAATTGTATTGAAAAATTATCCATAACAGTTAAGATTAGACGTTTCGCAATTAAGAAATTTAACTTTCTTGAACCTGTTTATGTGCTCTTCGAACTCTTCTGGATTGAAAGGGTTTGATAAGTTAACTGCTGTTAGGCCCAAACCTCACCCTAAACCCCTCTCCCGGGTGGAAGCCACCTGAAAAAGAAGAGGGACTTTGATTAATCTTCTCTTATTTGATTACCCTACTGATAAATGGCCGGAAAATCAGGCACTTTCTATTAAAAGCCTTTTCTTAAAAACAAGCATTTCCGGAGTTCCCCTTCGCCTTTAGGAGAAGGAATTGGGGGATGAGGTGCTGCCAGTTTGATCTATTATTTTGCGTTATAGGAGTTAATATTTAAAAACTAGTAGAGGCAGTAAATACCTGATGAACTGCTAACAGAAAAGAATTTAAAAGTAGTAGAACATGTCAGCACCCAGCAGTTACATTTATTCCGCTTGGCCCGTAAGTATACGCTTAGTTTAAGATATCCCGATGAATTCGCGGATATATGGCACAAAGTATTTAAAAAGCAAATACCTGTCATATATAAATACAATGAGGGAGTGAATAAATGTTTTATGATGAGATTTTTACTATTTAATTTAGCTTAGTTTAATTTTACCCGCTTACTTATTAGTTAATCCAGTTTATATGTTTCTCTTAAGATTGATAATCCACGTTAGCTTGATTTGATCTTTTGATAATCACGCCTAAAAAAGGCTTATAGTTTTTTATGAAACCTTTTAATTTTTCAGCTGTTCTATTTATTATGAATATGCGGCTTAAAGAAAAGAATAAAGCACATGCTTTGTGCAACTTAAATGCCGTTTTCTTAATATCAATCGAAACAATATCCACCATTTAGGCCGTAATAATAATGTATTTAGGAGCAGGCATTAAAAATTGAATGACATTAACCTCAATTTCTTCGCTATGGAATTAACTTCTATTATTTTAAATGAGTACGTGCATGTAGAAGCAAATACCGAAAATAAATATATACAAGTTACCTGGCTAAAACAGCCTTCTAGCAAAGATTTCCGGGAGACCCACAAAAATGCTTTAGATTTTGCTTTGGCTAATAATTTACTTTTGTGGCTCTGTGATATGCGGGAAATGGTATATTTAGAAATAGCCGATCAGAATTGGCTGGTTCGGGAAATTTTTTACTCTTTCGATCCTGCCTATAATCACGGATTTGCCTATGTTGTAAGTACCGCCGGATTAGAATCTATGACCAGCTTCAGAATTCACGATTTAGTGACCAACGATCCGGATTTGCACAAACAATTAAAAATAGAGATATTTTTTCAGAAGCAAATTGCCCAACAATGGCTCTTCGACCCCCAAATAACCTTGCTGAATTAATCTATATTTACTTTTAACGGCACCATCATTTATTGCTGAAGTCGTTTAGATAAATTAAAAATTTTTCCTGCTTCAAAATAGTACTTTCGGCCTATAAAATTTAAAAACTAAATTTTATAGGCCTAATGTCTAAATTATTTCACCCGTCTCCAGTACCAATCAGTACAATGCCCTTCCTTTACCGAGTAAATGCAACTTTAATCTTCTTAACCGGTAAAATATACAGAACTTAAAATTTAATTATGGAAATACTAAAGTTTAAAACCAATATAAGCAGTAAAGAAGATGTATCTAAAGTAGCTCCGCAGTTAGATAAATTAACAAATATTTCTAAATGGGACGTAGATACCGAGAGTGAAGAAAAAGTATTAAGCATTTCGGGAAAAGATCTGAATCCGCAAAAAGTAGAAAATGCTGTGCAAGAAGCTGGCTTTGAAGCGGAAATTCTCCGGGTATTGGGTATTGGGGGCGAAGATATGTAATCCTGTTTTTACCTGATTTTGGTTAAACCGAAAAGTATAATAGGCTTTATCCTTAATATCTTACTCTTCTATTCAGCTGCTTCAATACAAATTTATTAAAAATAAAAAATTACTGATTTTCTGTTCAAAGAAAAACATTTTATAATCGCCTGTACCTCAATTTTTAACATAATTATGATACATAAATTTCTAAACACCCATAAAACAACAACTTATTTTATTGCCTTGATATTGCCAATAGTAAGCAGTTGTTCTGTTATTTCCGGTGGATCAGCTTCTAATGATCCGGCCGTGATAGCCCAGCAACGCCAGGTAGATGCTATTGAAAATGAAGTCAGAATTCAGAAGCAAAGAACGGATGAAGCGAAAAGCTTGTACAAAAGAGAAGAAAATTTGCTGGATGCCAAAGAAAGTGAATTAAAAGCCGCGAAGCAATTACTTAAAGTCTATAAAAATCAAGCAAAACGATAGATTACGTTAGGCAATGTTTTTACTCTAAAATAACGTGAGCCTTACGTGCTTTCTGGTTGAGGGCAAAAGGATAGGCAAAATATAAGGGCAAATAATATTTCTACACCTTTTCCGACAGTTAAGTTGGGGATACTTGTATGAATAATGTTAAGACAGTGATTTTGGAAGACTATTATTTACCCTGCTGTTTGTATTTGGTGAGGTTTAAGTTTGAGCATTTATATAAGTAAACGCCTAATCAGATATAATTAAAATTGAAAACAATTCATTTCATCAAATTTCTTTCGGGTAAAGTTGCCCGATACTGATATCAGCTTTTAACGACGTATGATAGTATACCAGGATACGAAACTTACTTTAGATTTTTTTGAAACAGATAATATTTTATTTGCTTCCTGGCCTGGCTATGAAAATTCCGACGATTTTAAATCTACTATGCAGGCTTTATCCGAATGCCTGCAAGTACATACCATAACAAAATTATTGATAGATGCCCGTTACTACCAAACCACGGCGGCGGCGGCAACAAGCTGGATGGAGGAATTGTTGACCAAAACTTTTCCGAAAACTAAACTTCAAAAAATCGCCCGGCTTTCATTTCCGGAGGCAGATTTAGAAATCGCATTACAGCAGGTTATCGCTTTGCATAAAACAGCATCCGAAATAGATTTTGATGTGGCAACTTTCTATAACCTATCCGATGCCTTAAACTGGCTCCGCAGCTAACCTGTTTACTTTTATCTAAAATGAATTCTATCGAGTCGATTTCTTTAATTATTACCTTAGCTGCAATCCTGGCTTATATCAATATAAAAGTTTTAAAACTTCCGTCTACCATCGGATTAATGGTGCTGGCTTTGCTCTTATCGCTGGTTATTCTTTTAACCAGCAGCATTGCTCCCACCTGGACTTCTTTTGCGCGGGTTTCCTTGTTGCAACTCAATTTCTCTAATTTATTACTAGATTTTATGTTGGGGTTTCTGCTTTTTGCCGGTGCGCTTCATACCGATATCGAAAAGCTACGGCGAGCCCGGGGGCCCATTATTGTTTTCGCTACTATTGGCACCATACTATCTACTTTTATGGTGGGCATACTGCTTTATTTAGCGCTGCCATTGGTGTACCAGCCCGTAGATTTAGTTTATTGCCTTTTATTTGGCGCCTTAATTTCTCCCACCGACCCCATTGCGGTTTTATCTATCTTAAAAAAAGCGGGTATTTCAGAGTCGGTAGAAACCAGTATTACCGGGGAATCTTTATTTAACGATGGCGTAGGCGTAGTTATATTCCTGACTATTTATAGCCTGGCCCGCGAAGGTGCCGGTAATATAGAAGCCACCGAAATTATTGAACTCTTAGCCGTAGAAATTGGAGGGGGAATTTTATTAGGCCTGGTAGCCGGATATATAGCCTTTCATATGCTGAAATCCATCGATCATTACCAAACCGAGGTATTAATTACGATAGCTTTGGTAATGGGTGGCACTGCTTTAGCTTCTCTTCTGCACTTTTCCGGTCCTTTGGCCATGGTAGTGGCGGGTTTGTTTATTGGCAATAAAGGCAGCCTGGAAGCAATGTCGAAAACCACCAACGATTATATGCATAAATTCTGGGAAATGATAGATGAAATAATGAATGCCATTTTATTTGTACTGATTGGCCTGGAATTGGTACTGATCCCAATTAGAAGCAATTATTTCTATGTAGGTTTACTGGCAATATTTATAATTATTGTAGTACGGTTTATTTCCTTAGCCATTCCTACTTATGCTTTCCGATTTAGTGAAAGATTCAGGAAAAGAACGCTTCTCATTATGACCTGGGGAGGCTTGCGCGGCGGTATATCCATTGCCCTGGCTTTATCTTTAGAAGCTAGCATGGAGCGTAATCTGCTGGTCTCAATAACGTATATGGTGGTATTATTTTCTATTATCGGGCAAGGCCTAACGCTGGGGAAAGTAGTTAATAAGTTAGCTTAAAACCGGTTTAGATGCTTTAATTTGTCCACTGGCTGACTTGCCACTTTATAAATTGAAGCTATTTACACCTACCAGGCTTTTGCAAAAACCTAGTATTCAGATGCAGCAGGAATTTGAGCTGGAATGAAAAAAGTCTTTATTCTTTATTTCAAAATAAATCTGATAACCGCATTTCTCTTCCTTATCAAAGCTCAGGTCTAAACTTACCAGAACGCACATCATAAATTTTATTTATATAAGAATTTAACGCCTTTCATAAAGCCGGTTCAGCGATTTGAGTCTCAGTATTTATAACCATTGTATACGTTTGTTATTTCATCTACTCTTGATTTTACGCCTTCCCTATTAAGTATTTACCGCATCTAATATTTGGCATGGATTTAGGAAATAAATAACCAAAAAGCTTCAAATTTATTCATTTAGCTTACCCGGTATAATTTATTTTTTTAATCTAAAATAACATTTTATGAGACTAACTATAAAGTTGAATAATGATATTCGGCAGCCAATTCACCAGCATCAACATATTAAAAATGAACAATTTGACGAACCATGGTTTAATATTTTAACGGCACCTATATCAAAACAGCGATATATAATGTGTTTTGCCTGTGGTTCCCGCAGCTTTAATCCGAAAGATATTGAACTAAAATATTGCAGTACCTGCCGTATCTATCATGATTAACCGCCTTGGAAGGACTAAATTTTAATATATGAATTGTAGAAAAATTCTACAGTTTGTAGAATTTTGTCTCAACACCACAGCATCCTTCAATACAACAGGTGAAAAGATTTAAGCCCAAAATAATATTTTTTAAAAAATTATTTTTAGCAAATATCAAACTTTACCAAAATCCTGAAGCATTGCTCATTTTATAAATAGCTGTTTTATTAGGAATAGTTGCTTGCCTGTTCCAGGCCTTCTTAAAGGCACTACAATGTTTTATCACGCTTTGAAGATTAATACTTCTTCTTTGCTTAATAAGATAATTTTTTCGCTGATTAATTTAATTATTCCAAAATGGTCTGAATGACCATGCCTGCCTCCAGGGATCTTTGTACCGGACAGCGCGATGATATATCTTCCAATCGTTTTATCTGTTCAGGATTCAGATCACCAATCAATTTTAATTTTTTCCGGATCTTAAACCGCCGGTCATTCGTTTGCTCTTTATTATTTGTTTCCGCTTTTATTTCTTCTAATTGTACTTCGGCCCGCTCTAAAGGCCAGTTCTTCCGTTGAGCATACATTTGCAGCGTAATAACCGTGCAGGATCCAAGTGCACTTAATATATAATCATAGGGATTGGGGCCGGTATCTTTACCTTCCACCAGACCAGACTCATCAATTATTAGTTGTTCATTTCCTATTTCCACCTGGGCTACAAAGGCGTTGGTTTTATCGGCGCTTACTTTTATAGTTTTCATTCTAGTGTTTTGCTGTTTTTTTGTCGGAAGAATTACGCTTATACCAAAGATAAGATAATTATAAAATCGGTTATTAATTCCGGTGTATGCCTATTAAACTGTCAGAAAGAAATCGTATTCTCTTCTTTATCAATTTTCGATCATAATATTTCTTCTATATGAATAAGTATTTTTATCAAAATTTAGTTTTATATAGATCAAAAATTTAGATTATTAATTCAGAAGGTTTTTCATCTTTTACCTATCAAACTACTTTCAGCTCCCGAAACGAGTACTACTAATGGTAATTTTTTGAATAATATAAATTATTCCATAGGTATTTAGTAGTTAAACCTATTTATCTTCCATAAGCGTATGTTTTTCAAACAAATAAGAGCATAAGGCAGTTATATACACAATACTTACCTGGAACCGAAGGCTAAGTATTCTGGATTTATCATTAACTACTATGAAAAAACTTAATTTAGCTTGCTTTATGGTATTAATTGCAACTTACCTGGCGGGTTGTAATGCAAACCAAAAAGCAGAAAAAAAAGAAGAAAATACAGCCTCCGCAACGCCTAATATTAGTGATACATTGCCGCCCCCGGACACTACGCATCAGGCCAAAAAATTCAGCAAAGTAATTGGTTGGCCGGAAGGTAAAACCCCAACGGCGCCGGCGGGCTTTACCGTCACAAAATTTGCTGATAAGTTGCGCAATCCGCGCTGGATTTATGTGGGACCCAACGGCGATATTTTTGTAGCCGAAGCCAGCACCAATTTAGATGTAAAAGAAAAGGTAGCCGCAGAATTATCCGGTAAAGATGATTCCCAGAACCTGAATAACAGCGCCAATCGCATTACGCTGTTCCGTGATACCAATAAAGACGGACGGCCCGAGATGCAGGAAGTATTTTTAACCGGGTTAAAGCAGCCTTTCGGGATGCTCATTTTAAATAATTATTTCTACGTAGCCGCTACCGATGGCTTGTGGCGTTTCCCTTACCAGCCCGGCCAAACCAAAATCACGAACAAACCTGAAAAAGTAGTGCAATTACCCGCGGGCGGCTATAACAACCACTGGACCCGGAATATAATTGCCAATGCTGATGGCTCTAAGATTTATATATCGGTAGGTTCGGGCAGTAATGTGGGCGAAAATGGCATGGAACACGAAGTACGCCGCGCCAATATTCTGGAAATAAATCCGGATGGTTCGGGTGAGCAAATTTATGCGTCCGGCTTACGCAACCCCGTGGGTATGGGCTGGGCACCCGGCACCAATACGTTGTGGACGGCCGTAAACGAACGGGATGAGTTGGGCGATGACCTGGTACCGGATTATTTAACCAGCGTGCAGCAAGGCAAATTTTACGGTTGGCCCTATGCTTATTGGGGGCAGCACGAAGATCCAAGAATGCAAGGGAAAAGACCAGAGCTCGTAAAAAGTACGATTGCGCCCGATGTAAACCTGGGTTCTCATACTGCTTCTTTGGGTTTAGCGTTTTACGATCAGAAAGCTTTTCCGGCTAAATATCAGCAGGGCGCTTTTATCGGGCAGCACGGCTCCTGGAACCGGTCGGAGTTGGTGGGTTACAAAGTAGTTTACGTGCCTTTTAAAGCCGGCAAGCCCGCCGGTAAACCCGAAGACTTTTTAACCGGCTTTATTTCGGATTTGGAGAAAGGTGAAGTTTACGGCCGGCCGGTAGGCATCACGGTTTTACCGGATGGCTCTATGTTAGTAGCCGATGATGCGGCCAATACTATTTGGCGGGTAAGTGCTACCTAATAATTTAAATTATATTACTCTATAAAATTAAAGCCCGAAAGAAATTTTGTTTAGTTTTCTTTCGGGCTTTGTTGTGCTTTTAACTACTGATCTTTTTGCTTGGCTTCCGTTACGGCCTGGCGTAAAGGTTCTTCTAGGTGCTGGTCTGCGGCAATATCGCCCTGCTCTATGGCTTGTGCCAGTTTTGCAGCAAATTTAGTAGCTACCTGCGGGGTAAAAACCAGAATTTCCGGGTCGGTAACGGCATCAATTACTACTGGCCGGTCAGCTTGCAAAGCGGCTTCCCAGGCCGGTATTACCTGTTCCGGTTTTTCCACCCGTATGCCCAGGAAACCTAAAGATTCGGCGTACGTGGCATAATTAAAGTTTGGTAAAATCTGCGATTCATCAAATTTAGGTTCACCTTGCATCAGCCGTTGCTCCCAGGTCACAAAGTTCAAATCCTGATTATTCAGTACCAGTACAATTAACCGGGGATTGCTCCATTGCCGCCAGTATTTTTGTATGGTAATAAGTTCGTCGTTGCCTCCCATCTGCATGGCACCGTCGCCGGCAAAAGCAAATACCACCCGCTCCGGATAAGCAAATTTAGCCGCCACCGCATAAGGTACCGCACAGCCCATAGTAGCCAAGGTACCGGAAACGGAAAACTGCATGCCCTCGCGAATGCGGATGTACTGGGCCGTCCAGCTGGAAGAAGAACCGGAATCAGAAGCCATAATTGCTTTATCCGGCAGCCGTGGTGAAAGCTCTTGGAACAGTAGCCGCGGATTGAGGGGATTTGCTTCCCGCCTGGCCCATTCGCCTACCAAATCCCACCACACTTTTACATTTTGTTTTATTTCTTGCTGCCACTCCCGGTTTGTTTTGCGCGCCAGCAAAGGAATTAAAGCCCGTAACGTTTCGGCGCTGTCACCGGTCAGGTTTACTTCCATGGGGTAACGAATACTTTGCATCCGGCCGTCCAGTTCTATTTGTACCCCGCGGGCTTTTCCTTCTTCAGGCAAAAATTCGGCGTAAGGAAAACTAGAGCCAATCATAAATAAAGTATCGCAGTTCTGCATCATGGCGTGCGAAGCATTCGTGCCAAACAAGCCAATAGCGCCGGTTACATAAGGCAGATCGTCGGGCAATACCGTTTTTCCCAGGAAAGCTTTGGCTACGCCGGCGCCTAATATATCAGCTACCTGCATTACTTCCGGGGCAGCATGCAAAGCTCCGGATCCTACTAACATAGCCACTCGTTGGCCGGCATTTAATACGGCAGCTGCTTTTTGCAAATCTGTTTCCTGCGGAATTACCCGCGGTGCTGTATAGCCGATGCCCGAATGTATGGTCTGGTGTTCGTGTTTAGGATCTTCGTACGCTTCTGTTTGCAAATCATTCGGAATAATAATGCAGGTAACGGTGCGCTGCGAAATAGCAATCCGGAAAGCCCGGTCGATAAGATGCCGGATTTGCGACGGTTCAGTAGCCATTTGGATATATTCCGAAGCAACATCTTTAAATAAAGACATGAGGTCAATTTCCTGCTGGCTACTTCCACCCAAAGCGGTACGCGCTTTTTGCCCCACTATGGCTACCACGGGCTGGTGATCGAGCTTAGCATCGTAGAGGCCATTAAGCAAGTGGATAGCTCCTGGACCGGAAGTGGCCAGGCACACGCCCACTTCTTTGGTAAACTTGGCGTGCGCACACGCCATTAATGACGCCATTTCTTCGTGCCGGGTCTGAATAAATTTTATTTTCTCTTCGGCCCGGTTTAAAGCCCCCATAATACCGTTAATGCCATCGCCCGGATAGCCAAAAATGCGCTTTACTCCCCAGGCCATTAGGCGGCCAACCAGGAAATCGCTTACGTTTTCTTTCATTTTATATGCCGATAGTGGAATTACTCTTAACGTAATACCCCCAAGAGGTGATTAAAATGAAGCCGATAAATTTAAAATTAACCATTTATATTTAACCTTATTCAGCCGCCTTATTACTTCTCAACATTTTTGATTAACCTTTATATAATATGCATTCTGATAAAAGAATCAGCTAGTATTTTTTATTTTATCCTTTTCTGCTCTTCTTTGTTATTATCCTTTGCCTCCATTTATTTTATAGCAAATGAATTTTATTATTATTGGCAATGGCGTTACGGGTATTACAGCCGCTGTTACCATTCGTAAACTTTCGGCGACGCACCAGATAACGGTTATTTCTTCGGAATCGGAGCATTTTTATTCCCGTACCGCCCTGATGTACTTGTATATGGGGCACATGCAATACCCCCATATTAAACCTTATGAAGATTGGTTCTGGCAGGAAAACAACATTAATTTAATAAAAGCGCAGGTTACCAAGGTTGATTTTACTGTTAAACAAATTGCATTAGATGATAAGAATACCCTTACTTATGATAAACTATTAATCGCGACCGGTTCTTTACCCAATAAAATAAACGTGCCGGGCGAAACGCTACTGGGCGTACAGGGATTTTACAACTTAAGCGATTTAGAAAATTTAGAAATTAATTCGGCTAATATAAACCAGGCCGTAATTGTAGGCGGTGGCTTAATTGGGGTGGAGCTGGCGGAAATGTTTTACTCCCGCTGTATACCGGTTACTTTCCTGGTTAGAGAAAAAAATTACTGGGGCCAGGTTTTGCCTCCCGAAGAAGCTACACTCATTGAAAATCATATCCGGGAGCACGGCATTGACCTGCGGCTGCAAACCCAACTGCAGGAAATTACCAGTGATGCCAAAGGGCGGGTGAACGGAATTATTACAACTTCGGGTGAACAGATTTCTTGTCAGTTGGTGGGCATGGCCATTGGGGTTTCTCCCAACATTGCATTTCTGCGGCATACCGACCTGCAAGTAAACCGGGGCGTAGTAGTGAACCAATATCTGGAGGCCAATATACCCCACGTTTATGCAGCGGGCGATTGTGCCGAACTCCAAACTAAGGATTCTGATAAAACTTTAGTGGAGCAACTGTGGTACACCGGTCGCATGCAGGGCGAAACCGTGGCTTATACCATGTGCGGGCAGCGCACTCCATACCAGCGGGATATCTGGTTTAATTCGGCTAGGTTTTTTGATATTGAGTACCAAACTTACGGGCAAGTTCCGGCAGTATTACCAACCGGCGACGAAACACTTTACTGGCAACATAAAGACGGAAAAAAAAGCCTCCGCATTAATTATGAATCTGCCACAGGGCAAGTTTTAGGTTTTAATTTGTTTGGCATCCGGTACCGCCACGAAGTGTGTGCCCGCTGGATTCAGGAACACCGGAGTATTGCGTATGTGCTGCAACACCTAAAGGAAGCTAACTTCGATCCGGAATTTTTCCGGCGCTACGAAAAAGAAATTACTACTTATTTCTCCCGTAATTTATCGGTGAAGCCACAAGGAAATTAGCTTTATCTATCTGCCTATTAAATTTTATAGCCGCGTAGTATTGCACTTACAGGTACTTTGTTTTAATCCGGGAACTTACCCATGCGGCCATTTTCAAAATCCGCTATGGCCTGTATCAGTTCCTGGTTCGTGTTCATTACAAAAGGCCCGTAGGTAGCCAGGGATTCTTCAATAGGTTCGCCGGCTAACACCAATAAAGTCGTGTCTTCCTCAAAAGTTATGTCAATATCCGGTTCATCCCAGCCAAATACAATTAGTTGTTTCGTAGCCGCATTTTTGCTGGCGTTTAGGGTTATTTTTCCTTTAACCACGTATATGCCCACATTATAATGAGTAGGCAATTGCAAATGCAGTTTTTCTCCTTTAGAATATTGTATATCCAGGATGGTAATTGGAGAAAAGGTTTCGGCCGGGCCTTGCTGGTCTGCGTATTCGCCCGAAACAACCCGGATGCTTCCGCTCCCGTCGGGATTGTTAATGACCGGAATAATTTCCCGGCGTAGTTCCTGGTAACGCGGCGGCGCCATTTTATCTTTTTGGGGTACATTCACCCACAATTGAATCAATTCCAGTACGCCACCAGTTTTAGAGAATTCCTTTTCGTGTTTTTCTTCGTGCAATAATCCCGCGCCGGCGGTCATCCACTGCACATCTCCGGGTCCTATTTTGCCGCTGTAGCCGGCCGTATCCCGATGCGCCAAATAACCCTGGTACACAACAGTAACGGTTTCAAAGCCCCGGTGCGGATGCGGGTCCGCGCCTAAAGGATGATCGGTAGGCTTTACGGTCATGGGACCGGTATGATCGATGAGTAAAAAAGGACTTAACTGGCGGATGCGGGAACCCGGCATGGGGCTGGTTACTTCAAAACCATCGCCCACCTTTTTCTCTACCCCATCAATTACCTGAAATATTCTTCTGTTAGCGGTATCCATTTAAATTTATGCTATTGTTATTCTTGCGATTATGAATCTGATCAAAGCTAAAAAGCTAAAATATTAAAATTGTTAATGAATAACCATCTTATTCTATTCCAACGTTCTATTATTCAATTTTACGCTTTGCCGGATTGCAGAAATTGGTAAATAGCAGACATATCTTCGGGGCCTAAGCCTTTTTCTTTGGCTTGGGCATATAGTTCTTTGGTTGTTTGCAGAGCCGGTAAAGCTACATTTTGCTCATAAGCCGTAATACTGGCCAGGTGCAAATCTTTATGCAACCATTCCAGCGGAAACTCCGGAGCAAAATCCCGGTTGAGCAGTTTGGATTGTTTAGATTTCAGGAACGGTGCCGCGGCCGGTCCGTTCAGCAAGGTTTGGCATAACATTTCTTCCGATATTCCCAAAGCGGTGCCCAGCCGTAGTGCTTCGGCAAAGGCCGTCATAGCGTGCGCCAGGAGCATATTATTAACTATTTTCATGCTGCTGCCTTGTCCGTTTTGCCCTACGTGTACAATAGCTTTGCCCATAATATCCAGTAATTCCCGCACCTGCGTTAAATCGGTTTCCTCGCCGCCTATCAAAAAAATCAGTTCGCCTTTTTCGGCGGGAACTAAGGAACCAGACACCGGAGCATCTAAATAGCGGTAGCCCATATTATTGGTGATTTGCGCCATCTTAACCGCAAAAGAAGGATTAACGGTGCTGCAATTTACCCAAAGAGCATTGGATGGTAAGGCTTTTAAAAAACCGTCTTTACCCAGCGCTACTTCTTCCACAGCTTCGGGTGTAGAAAGCATGGTAAAAACCAGGTTACTCTTTTGGGCCAGCGCTTCCGGCGAAGCAGCCAGTTCAGCGCCATGGGCCACTAAGTCTGCCGCTTTATCCGGGGTTCGGTTATATACCGTTAATTTATGTCCGGCCCGTTGTAAATTAGCGGCCATGCGGCTGCCCATAATTCCTAAACCTATAAAACCTATATCCATTTACTTTTTTTAATAAAAGCTGAAATTATCATTTTTTTACTCCGATTTATCACATCGGTTTTAAGATAGCCGTTCTTACCGCAACTCATCAAAACTATATTGGGCATCACTCCAGAACTGATCCAGGGCAATGATGCGGGGCTTGAAAAAGCTTATTAGCTGCGGCCAGTCTTCGCGGTTAAAAACATTTACCGGGCTTATTTCTTTGTAAACACGGCTGATAATCTGGTTGTTTTCGTCAATAGTATGTAAGGCCCACTCCCATTCTTCTCCGGTTACTTCGGCCAGCATAAATTTCAAAGCATGAAACTGTTCGAAAAACATCTGCTGAATTTCGATGTCGGGGTGAGTAATGGCTATGCCGATAGAAGCCGTATTCTTATCGGCCTGCATCCGGAAGAAAACATTTTTAATACCAGTTTTATAATTAAGCCAGTTTACTTTTAAACCTTCCGCCGAAGGAATAGGCGCTAAGTATTGGCCTAAAGTAGTCCAGAATAACTGTCGTAATTGGGAAGCTTGTTCTCGCGTATACATATTAATCTTTCCTGTTACGCAACATTGAACTTAAATGGCCAAGATAGCAGCCAAATCTTTATAAAATGTCCTCTTATCCGGGCAGTTTAGAAAACTGCTTCTGCCGTAAATCAGTTTAATATTCTAAAAGAAAATAAAGAAAAGGTTCTAAAAAAGGGCAAGTTTCAGAATAGCATGCTGGCTTGTAACAGCTTATTAACAAAAAAGCCCAGCAGAGTTTTTGTTATCCGCTGAGCTTTTCTTTTAATTATAAAATTATTTTATTGGGTAAAAGCGGTGTCTTTCAAGAACCATTTTAACGCCGGAATATCTACAAACATGAGTACCACTAACAAAATGGCAAATAATACCACGTAGGTCATGAAATATTTACGGGTATACAATTTCTCCGAACCTTGCACCGGCGAGTCTTTCAACAAACCAATTCTTAAATACCAAGAAAACAATAAAGCAAAGAAAGGAAAGCTTAATAATAGCTCTACCCGGTTTTTCAATAAAAAGATACCCAGGAAAAATGCGCAGGTAATGGCATAAAAAAACATGGAAATCAGCAGGCTGTTTTCGGTGTAGAATTTAAACGACCGGCGATAAAGACCGGCTAGTTCCGGATTGTTGATCAACCGGTATTCAGCGAAACGTTTGGTAGCCATTAAAAAGGCGCCACCCATCCAGTAAGCCACAATAATACTCGTAGGCGGGAAAGTAAGCCAGGTAGCATCCCATATATTTTCCGGCAGCGCTAAAACTGGGGTAAAAATAAACCAACCTAAAGCAAAACGGATCGGGTTGTTGATAGATTCGGATAACACATCGAGGTAAACTCGCTCTTTAGAACGAAAAGGCCGCACGTTATAAATAACGCCCATTATTAGTAAGAGCGTGGAGATTACAAAAAATTGCGCCGAAATATAATAAGCTAAACCTAAGCCAACGCCTGCAATTAGAATATATTCGAAATAAACAATTAAAGGATTCACTACTTTTACCACCGAAGTCCTTTTCTTTTTTAAAGGGTGAAATTTATCGAATTCGGCATCCAGGTATTCGTTTATTACATAATTGGCCGAAGCAACGAGGCAGGTACTGGCCACGCCTATTATTATCCGGTAAAGAAGGTCCATATCTAAAGGCACCTTGTACACGATATAGGCAAACAGCATACCCGGAAACATAAACACATTCTTCACCCAGTTATCCGGCCGGGCTATGGCTACGTAATCTTTTAAAGAAGCCGGAATGAGAATTGGTTCCTCATTAAGCATAGCAGAATTAGGAACGGTAGAGTTTTGAATCATACTAATTGAGATTTGGTTGCGGCGAGTTGGTTTGTAAGTTTCTGATAATAATCAAATTCGGAATAAGGTTTTTTATCTATAATTAAATAACGCATGTTAGCTTTTAAGGCACAATCACCATCCATCTCCTGGCGGTCGCCGATAAATACACATTCGTCTACGCTAACGCCAGCCTTGGCAACTAGGTAAAGTAACCCTTGCGGGTCGGGCTTTAACCGATCTACTTCCGGATCGGTTGATGCGACAATGTAATCCGCAAATAAATCCATGGCTTTCAGTTTAGCGTGCGCTTTATAATCAGAGTAAATACCAATTTTAACTCCGCGCTGGCGTAAAGCCTTTAAAAAGTCTTTGGTTCCGGGATAGGTACAAGCAGCTAAATATTGGTTAGGATAATCGAAAATCCATTTTACTACTACTTCTTTTACTTTAGTTACTTCATATCCGCCTTTATCGGCGCACCAGTTGTATTGCAGGTTATCTAAATCCGGACCAATTGCCCCTGCTTTTTTCTCTCTTTCGGAACGGAAATGAGATAGTATGCGCATTTCATTTAAGCGCCAGGGCCGCAACATATAATAACCCAGTAAAGCAAACAACATTTTCTTTCTTAATTTAGACTGGTCGTAAAGCGTGCCGTCTACATCAAAAATTACCAGCTTAACTTTTTCCCAATCTATATTGTTGTTCTTTGGCATATATTTACTAATTTCTTAAAAGCTATATTGTTTTTAATTTTTGGCTGTGGTTTAAAATGTATGATGGGATTAAACCAGTGATTATCAATAGGTATAAGGCAATATTTTATTCATCGGATTCTCATGATGATAATAGTTTGAGTCGCTTTACTAGCCTTTTAAGCACGTTTCAATTAGAAAGCCGTCCTGTAAGATGCTAAAGCTGCTTTTAAAGGATTTATCCATCATACATTTTAAACCACTACCTAAATTTTTTAATGCTTAATCAGAAGATATTATTAATTTAGATTAATATAGGGCTTGTGAATTTTTAATAAAAAAGTAAATATTTACAATTAATAACAATTTTGTTATAAAAATAATTAAAAATTTTCATATTATATATAAGCATAATATTAATTTTAAATTAAATAATTAATCTACGTACTATTATAAGATATTTATGATTTTTAAATATTAATTAAACTTTAAGCATAACATGGTTAGTTATAAACATCAACTCTCTTGAAGCAATGCTTTGTGAGAAGTTATAGGTATAAAATATTAAACGTTCTTAATCTATAAGATTCACTCCCCATATTTATATTTAAGCTCATTAATAACCTTGATACCTTTACTGCGGATAATTCTGAATAAGATTTCAGCTTATTAAAACATGATACGGTAACCTCTGTTATCAGAAATAAAGTAAAACCAACCTGTAAAGCTTTTTTATAGTTTTAAATTCTATACACCTTAGGGTGTTATTATAACATAACTAAATGAATACACGCTATCAGGATGCTACTCTTCAACCGGGAGTAAGTGTGCCTTCACTCCAGGTTTCAGATACAAGCACGTGGCGCATTATTATTGGATTAATCATCTGCTTAGGTATTTTTTTAAGAGTGTTTCATTATTTCAACAACAGGTCGCTTTGGATTGATGAAGCTTATTTATCTATAAGTTTAATTAAAAAGGGTTTTGCAGAGTTGGCCACTCCGCCTTTAGAATATGAACAGAAAGCGCCCATTGGTTTTTTATGGGCAGTAAAGGCAATGGTGCTTTTATTTGGCAAAAAAGAAATGGCGCTTCGCTTGGTTCCTTTACTGTGCGGCCTGGCGGCCTTGTTAGTTTATTTACCGGTAACCCGTTGGTTCCTGAAGCCCGTTGGCGTACTAACGGCCATGGGTATTCTGGCTTTGGCTCCGCCGCTGGTTTACCACGCCGTAGAAATAAAACAATACGGCTCCGAAATGCTGGCGACCGTTTTATGCCTTTACCTGTATATTCGGTACGAAGGAAAAATGCGTTTCGGAAGTTTGCTGGCCTGGGGTTTCTGGGGAGCGCTGATTTTGTGGTTTTCTTATTCGGCAATATTTATTCTAGCCGGTATGGCCGTAGGAGTATGCCTTTATTATTTGTTCAGAAGAGAATGGCGCGAATTGTTCCAGTCGGTTATTCCTTTTTCTATGTGGTTATTTTCGTTTGCGGTTAACTTTTTTCTTTTCACTTACAAATACGCCGATTCGGAATGGCTTACTACCTGGTTTGGATTGCGCGGTGGTTTTATGCCTTTCCCACCTACTTCTGTAGCGGGTATTAAATGGTTATTCCAGGTTTTCTACCGCTTTCTGGATTATCCTTTAGGTATTTTATGGAATTTCGGTCCGGCTCATAGTTCTAAAATTACTTCTCTTATAAAAGCCGGAATGGCGGTTCTCTCTTTATTTCTCTGGTTACTGGGCATGATTGCTTTTTTCCGGCAGGATAAAAAGCTGTTCTGGGTTCTTACCTTGCCATTAGTTTTAACATTAATAGCTTCCGGGCTAAAGCTTTACCCTTTTTACGAACGGTTGCTGGTTTTTCTGGCTCCGGTGGTTATTCTTTTTATTGCCAAAGGTTGCGTCAGCGTTGCCAGCTTATTTAAAGTCCCAAAATCATTAAAATACGTATTGCCGGTATTACTTTTATTGTGGCCTTTATACAGCTCCACCGATCAGGTTATCAATCCCTATCTTTTTGGCGGCAAGAAAAATGCGGCTGAAAGAGACGCTTTATTTTACATAAAAGACCGATATAAAGAAGGTGATGTGGTGTATATCTACTGGAATTTTCTGCATACTTATTTATACTACAAAGATGCTTACGGCCTGACTTTCCCGCGAACCATTGAAGGCAGCGATCTGAAAAATCAAGCCCAAAATGAAACCGATTATTTCGGAAAAATGAAGCCGGAGTTTGATGCTATTGCCCAAAATAAACGCGTATGGTTTATTCATAACCGCATGCTAAAATTAAATATTGGAGATTTCGACAATCATCCGGTCTGGTATTTTGCCCGGGAAAAAGAAGCCGGCACCATGTTCGAGGAAAAATTCTCTTCTATGGGTAAGTTGGAATATGTTTTCCAAAATCCTTATTTACAGATTAGCCTTTACAACTTAAATCCTAAATAGCTATTAAGTTTTATGTTCTTAAAATGTTGTTTGCTTTCGCTTATTTCAGATAACCGAAGCATACCAGCAGTCTGCTCCGCACGTTAATAAAAGCCGCCTTTATTTAAAAGTATAGAGGCGGCTTTTATTATAACTACTGCTTCTATAAATTAAAAATTAGAAATTATGAATTAGAAATTTTGCTCATGTAAATCATACTTCATTATGCTAACTCAGATTTATTCCAATAATTGTCTTGGCCGGGCACTACCTTTTGTTGCAGTTTTACTTTTCTGTATAGCGTATCTTTAAATTTCTTTTTACTACAACAGTAAATCAGGAAAAGGAATACTTTGTACGTTATCGGTATGCGTTAAACGCGTAACTTTGCATTATGAATTATCTTTCGGCAGAATCTATATCTAAATCATACGGCGATAAGCCACTTTTAAATAATTTGAATTTCGGGATAAACCAAGGCCAGCGGATTGCCTTGGTGGGTATTAATGGTTCCGGTAAATCTACGCTTTTAAAAATACTGGCCGGCCTTATTCCTCCGGATACCGGCTCGGTAAGCGTGCGGAAAGGCATTACTATTGGTTTTTTGGGTCAGCAGCCAGTATTCGACGAAAACTTAACCGTAGAACAAACCATTTTTGCTACGGGTAATCCTACTTTAGAAGCCATCCAGGAATATGAACATTGCTTAACGGATACCCAAACCAGTGCCGAACGTATGCAGGCCGTAATGGAAAAAATGGATGCGCTGAAAGCCTGGGATTACGAAATCAAAATAAAGCAGATTTTATCCAAACTAGGCATTAACAACCTCGACAGCCACATCAGTCATTTATCGGGTGGGCAGCGCAAACGGGTAGCCATGGCGCGGGTTTTAATTGATGAACCGGATTTACTTATTTTTGATGAGCCTACGAACCACCTGGATTTAGACACCATTGAATGGCTGGAAGGTATTTTATCTACTTCCCTGAAAACTTTATTAATGGTTACCCACGACCGTTATTTCCTGGATAAAGTAGCCACCGAAATTGCCGAACTGGAACGCGGGCAAGTTTATACTTATAAAGGCAATTACAGTTATTTTGTTGAGAAAAAAGCCGAGCGGGAATTGCAGCAGGACGCCGAAATAGAAAAAGCCAAAAACCTGATGCGCAAAGAGCTGGAATGGATGCGGCGGCAACCCAAAGCGCGCGGCACCAAATCTAAATCCCGGATAGATGCTTTTTACGATTTAAAAGATAAAGCTAATTCTAAGGTAAACACCTCTAACCTGGAGCTGTCCGTTAAAACCACGCGCCAGGGCGGCAAAATTATTGAAGTAGACCACATCAGTAAGCATTTCAGCGATAAAACCGTTATCGAAGATTTTTCTTATGTCTTTAAAAAGAAAGACCGCATTGGTATTGTCGGGCAAAACGGAGCCGGCAAAACAACGCTGCTGAACATATTAACGGGTAAACTGCAAGCGGACAGCGGAGATATATCGGCGGGCGAAACCACCGTTTTCGGTTATTACACCCAAAACGAACTAACCTTCCGCGATGACCAGCGGGTAATTGATGTGGTAAAAGAAATAGCCGAAGTAGTAGAAACCGGCAAAGGCGAAACCATTACAGCTGCCCAGTTTTTACAGCATTTCCAGTTTAGCCCGGCCATGCAGTATACGTTTGTAAGCAAACTCAGCGGTGGCGAAAAAAGGCGTTTGCAATTATTGCGGGTACTTATTAAAAACCCTAATTTCCTGATTCTGGATGAGCCTACCAACGACCTGGATATTATTACGCTGAATATTCTGGAAGATTTTCTGATGAACTTCGGCGGCTGTTTGCTCATTGTGTCGCACGACCGGTATTTTATGGACCAGTTGGTGGAGCATATTTTTGTGTTTGAAGGAAACGGAAAAATCAGGAATTTTCCCGGCAACTATACCGATTACCGCGAATATATAGCTGAGCAGGAACAAGCCGAAAAACAAACTACTAAAACTGCACCTGTACAGGCTGCAGCAACAATTACCGTTGCCACAGCAGAAGCTCCCGCCAAGCGCAAAGCATCTTTTAAAGAAAAGCATGAATTTGAAAACTTAGACCAGGAAATTCAGGCTTTGGAAGAGAAAAAAGCTGCCCTTATAACCGAAATGAACAGTGAGCAAGTAGACCACCGGAAAATTACGGAGAATGCGGCTTCTTTAAAAAAGATAGAAGCCGACCTGGACGCTAAAACCGAACGTTGGCTGGAACTCTCCGAAATAATAGACTAGCTGCCTTATACGTTCTGTTCAAAACTAAAACTAAAGCCCAGTTTCTGGCCCCGGCTTACCTGCTGGTTTTCCATTTTTTGCTTAACGGTAATTTTCCGGATATCCTCGATATCCGGAGCCAATAAGTCGTTATTTACGGAAGCGACCATGGCACTTTCTACGAACAAGCGCAAAGCTTCTTCATCGATAATATTATTAGCAATATCGGTAAAAGGTAAATCCATTTGGGTCACCCCTTCCAGGTAAAAATGATTTTCGAAATTTATCAACAGGCGGCCAATTAAATAGCCCGGATCGTTCATGCGTCCGTATTTAATAGAATCGGCCATGAAGTTATAAGCCATAATATGCCCAAAAAAACGGCGGCGGAAGTCTTCTTCCACGTATGCGGTACTCATGAGTTCGTTTTCTTCCGGAAAAGTAATTACATTAGAATGCATTACAAAAATGAGCAAATCGCCGGAAAATTTTATCTGAAACTCAAAGTCGTTGATATTGCGGTATTCTATAATGACGGAAGAATCAACTTCGGTTATTTTCTTGCTTAGTTTATCTACAATTTTACTGGCACTAATCTTAAGCTGATCGAAGGTTTCTTTGGTATTGCGGTATATACTTTGTTTGGTGGTTGATTTTTGTTTTAAACCCTCAAAAATAATCTCTAATTTATCCTCCATAATATCCGTTCATATTTAAATAACCGCAGAAAACTTCCGGTCTCAACCATTACCTGCGGTTACGACACCATTACTTATATCTGTCTGGTTTTTCAATCATTTCAAACAGATAAATTCATTTTAAATCTAATTCTTCAGTAAATTTTAATCTAAGGCCGCTAATGCTTCTTCGGTTAGTTCAATATTATGATACACTTTCTGTACATCGTCGTCGTCTTCCAGCACTTCAATAAATTTCATTACCTTTCTTAAGGCTTCGGTATCTAAAGTTACCGTGGTATTCGGAATGCGTTGCACTTCGGCATTTTCTACCTCTAATTTCAGCTCTTCCATTTTTTTCTGCATGGCGCCAAAATCTTCTAAAGAAGTATATACGGTTACGTAACCATCTTCAAATAAAATATCTTCGGCTCCGGCGTCAATCATGGCCAGCGTAAAATCATCTTCGTTTAAATCCAGGTTATCACTCAACTGAATGGTAAACACCCCTTTCCGGTCGAAAATAAACTCCAAAGAGCCATTGGTACCTAAACTGCCGCCGTGCTTGTTAAAAGCCGACCGGATATTCTGCACTGTCCGGTTTAAATTATCCGTTAAACATTCTATGAAAACCGCTACTCCGTTGGTGGCATAGCCTTCGTAGGTAACTTCGGTATAAGTAGCGCCATCAGCGCCGGTTCCCTTTTTAATGGCCCGCTCCACGTTGTCTTTGGGCATATTAGCCGCCTTGCTGTTCTGTATGGCTAAGCGTAAACGCGGGTTTCCCACCGGATCAGGACCGCTTTCCCGTACCGCTACCGTAATTTCTTTTATTATTTTCGTGAATATTTTGGAACGTTTAGCATCCAATGCCCCTTTTTTGCGCTTTATAGTCGACCACTTACTATGCCCTGACATATTATATCTCTATCACTTTATGGTGTCTAACAAATTGACGCAATTTAATCATTTTTAGTTTTATCAAAGTAAAATGACCGGCTTTCCGCTTTACTTTTAAAACGTAGTAAACTTCCAAAAGCTGAAATAAATGCTTATATGGCTGTCTTTTTATCTATATTATACAATTTATCTGCATGCGCATAATCATTCAGTAAAAAATTTATATTAAATTTAAATACAGATATAAAGATCTGGGAGCTTATAGCTTGAAAAAAAACAGTATTTTTACCGGTAGATCTTAATATAGACAGCTAATTTTTCTGCATGACCGACGTTGATTTTAACTCTTTCCAATTACACGAAGATATAATGGCGGGTATCCAGGCGATGGGATATAAATCGCCTACTCCTATTCAGCAACAAGCCATCCCGGTTATTCTGGAAAACAAAGATTTAATTGCCTGCGCCCAAACGGGTACCGGAAAAACGGCAGCTTTCCTGCTACCCCTGTTAGATAAAATTTCCCACGCCAGTCACGACCATACCAGTACCCTCATCTTGGTTCCTACCCGCGAACTGGCAAAACAAATTGATGACCAGGTGGAAGGTTTTGCTTATTTTGTTTCGGCTACTTCCATTGCCATTTACGGCGGCAACAAAGGCGAAAGCTGGGATCAGCAGAAAAAAGCTTTAACCAGCGGGGCCGATATTATTATTGCCACCCCCGGCCGGTTAATAGCCCACATGAATATGGGCTATGTAAAACTGGATAAATTAGAATACCTGGTGCTGGACGAAGCCGATAAAATGCTGGACATGGGCTTTATGGACGATATTATACGCATTGTGCGGGAGTTGCCGCTAAAGCGGCAGACCTTGCTTTTCTCGGCTACCATGCCTCCCAAAATACGGGACCTGGCCCGGAAGCTACTCCAGGAGCCCGCTGAAATCAGTTTATCCATATCCAAGCCGGCCGCGGGTATAGATCAGCGCAGTTATTTGGTTTACGACAACCAGAAACTGCCCTTGTTGCAGCACCTTATTCAGGAACTGGAGGTCATAAGTATGGTGATTTTTACTTCCCGTAAATCGGCGGTAAACGATATTGTAAAGGCGCTGCATAAAATGGGCCATTCCGCCGAAGGTATTATGTCGGACCGGACCCAGGAAGAGCGCGAAGCCACTATGCAGGGCTTTCGGAACCGTAAATTTAAGATTCTGGTGGCTACTGATATTTTATCGCGGGGAATAGATGTAGATAATATCAGCCATATTATAAACTTTGATGTGCCGCAGGATGCTGAAGATTACGTGCACCGCATTGGCCGGACCGCCCGGGCCGCCACTACCGGCACGGCCATTACTTTTATCAGCGACAAAGAACAATACCGGATTGGGCGCATCGAAAAGTTAATTGAAAAGGAATTACCGAAGCTACCTTTACCGGAAGGCTTTGGCCCTGGTCCGGAATATAACCCTGCGGCAAAAAAGCCCGCAAACAGCCGCCCTAAAAAGCGCCGCAATTCTGATAAACCTAAAAATACAGCGGAAAAGAAAACCAACGAGCCCAAGCAACTGCGGCCGCCCAAACAGAAAAAGCCTGTTGATAACCAAAGGCCAATTGAAATGGCCAAACCAAGAGTAAAACCAAACTCAGATACACCCCAAGAAACTGAATAATACGGCCTGTTTAACCGGCTTTGGCTCTGATACAAAAGATTTAATGAACGGGACTGGTTATACGAAAAGCTATTTTTAATTCGGATAAATAAAGCCGGTTAAAAATAGACTTTGATTTTTTTTTTCGGAATAAAAAAGCTGGTTTATGGAAAGATTAAATTTACTTGGAACTTGCCCGGAGATGCTGACTAAACCGCTGCTTAAAACTTTTTACAATAAAAAGCCAATACCAAACAGTAACACAAAAAATAAAGTACTTAACGACATTTGTTTTAAATAAGGATCTATTTCGGCTGGTGTTTGCCGTTGCCAGACCTGGCGGGCATTATATATAAACAACGGGAACGATAATACAAACAAATATTGCTGCCACGTAGCTTTTTGAAGCCAAGCGAAAACAATGGCGCAAACCATGCCCAATAACAATAAACCAATATGGTAAAGGCGGGCTTTCCGAGGGCCAAGCCTTACCGGTATAGAATATTTACCGGCTAATTTATCGGAATAGATGTCGCGTATATTGTTAATATTTAAAACACCGGTAGAAAAAAAGCCCAGGGCGGCAGCCGGCAATAAAACCGGCCAATGTACTTGCTGGGTTTGCAAAAAATAAGTACCCGTAACGCCTACCAAGCCAAAAAAGATAAACACCGAAATATCGCCCAGACCGGCATACCCGTAAGGTTTGGCACCAGCGGTATAATTAATAGCTGCCCAAATAGCCGCCAAGCCCAATATAAAAAACAACAGAAAAAGATAAATACCTTCCTGCCCAAAAGCCGTCCAGAGTAAAAGTAAGCCCGACAGCAAAGCCAGAAAAGTAAAAACTAGCATGCCGGTTTTCATCTGGTCTGCCGTAATTAAACCGGCCTGTACCGCCCGTTGCGGACCCTGGCGGTTAATGCTGTCGGCGCCGTGTTTGGTATCGCCGTAGTCGTTGGCCAGGTTAGATAAAACCTGCAGAAATAAGGTAGTAAGGGCGCTCCAGGCCACCACGCTGCCCCGGAACTGCTGGTCGGCGGCGGCTAAAAAGCTACCCATGCCAATGCTGGCCAAAGCTAAAGGCAAGGTCCGTAAACGAAAAGCAGAGATCCAGGCTTTTACCTTGCCCGGCGTATAAGAAGTTTGTAAATCAGCCAACCGGATAAATTACGCTTAGGAATTAATTGCCGAAATCATTTCTTCGCTGAGCGGCGTTACTTTAGAAGGGAAGAATTTGATAATTTTACCTTGCTCATCAATCAGATATTTACAGAAATTCCAGGTAGGTTTTTCATCCGTCACGCCGTTTAAAGACTTATCCGATAAATACTGAAAAAGCGGATCCGCATCGGGGCCGGTAACGGAAATCTTTTGCATCACGGGAAATTTAACGCCGTAATTTTTTTCGCAAAAAGCTGCAATTTCCTGGTTCGATCCGGGTTCCTGTCCGCCAAAATCATTCGCCGGAAAACCCAATACCACTACTTTGTTGCTGTATTTATCGTAAAGGGCCTGCAGTTCTTTATATTGCGGGGTATAACCGCATTCCGAAGCTGTATTTACTATCAGTATTTTCCGGCCTTTGAACTCATTCAGTACTATTTTTTGTCCGTCTAAGGTCGTAAATTCAAAATCATAAACTGAGTTTGGCTGAGTTGATTGCTCATAAGAGGTATGTGCCGCTGTTGTATCCATTGCTTTATTTTGTTCGGAGTTATTACCGGAACGACAAGCCAGCAAGGCCAACGTTATTCCGGTAAAAATATATTTCTTCATCATAGATAATTAAATACGGTAGATTCTCTTTTTCGTAGCTATATTTTAAACTAAATATTTCCGGGAAGTTAGTATTTTTACATTTTTTTCACATCCGATCCGGCACTTCAATGCCTAACAGGCGCATAGCTTTTTTAATTTTTTGCGCTACCTGGCCCGATAAAGCTACCCGGAAATGCAATGCCCGCGGATCGGTTTCCTGGAAAATAGAAACTTCGGTGTAGAAACGGTTATAAGCCTTAGCCAAGTCGTAAGCATATTGTCCGATAACCGAAGGCGCGTACAAATGAGCCGCTTCGGCCACTACTTTATCAAAGCCAGCCAAAGCCGCCACTACTTCATTTTCGGTTTCGTGCAATTGTTCCAGCCCCGCAAAAGTTGCTGCATCAGCCAAAATATTCATTTCCGCAGCTTTGCGCATAATAGAGGCAATCCGGGCGTGGGTATACTGAATAAACGGACCAGTATTACCCTGGAAATTAATAGATTCTTCCGGGTTGAAAAGCATGCGTTTTTTCGGATCTACTTTCAACAGAAAGTATTTCAGGGCTCCCATAGCTAAGGTATGGTAAAGCTGCTGCAAATCGGTTTGGGATAAGCCTTCTATTTTTCCCAGTTCTTCGGTGCGCTGGCGGGCTGTTGCTACCATTTCTGCCACTAGTTCGTCGGCATCTACTACAGTTCCTTCGCGCGATTTCATTTTACCCGATGGTAAATCTACCATGCCGTAAGACAAATGATAAATGCCACTAGCATACGGTTTCTTTAACTTTTGCAAAATGGCTTTCAGCACCTGCATGTGGTAGTTCTGCTCATCGGCAATAACATAAATAGAGCGGTCGTAATTAAAATCCTGGTATTTTAACTCGGCGGTGCCTAAATCCTGGGTTATATAAACCGAAGTACCATCAGCCCGCAGCACCAGCTTTTCATCCAGGCCTTCGGCCGTTAAGTCTACCCAAACCGATCCGTCTGGTTTCCGGTAAAAAACGCCGCTGGCTAAGCCTTCGGCCACAAAGTCTTTACCCAGTAAATAAGTTTCCGATTCGTAGTAATATTTGTCAAAATCAACGCCAATGCTCTGGTAGGTTTCGGCAAAGCCTTCGTAAACCCAGCCGTTCATTTGCTTCCATAAAGTAATAGTTTCGGCATCGCCCTGTTCCCAAAGGCGCAGCATATCTTGGGCCGCCTGCATAATAGGAGCTTCTTTTTTAGCTTTTTCCGCCTCGGTGCCCTGCGCCACCATTTCCGATATTTGCTCTTTATATATTTTATCGAAAGCTACATAATATTTACCGGCTAGGTGGTCGCCTTTTATGCCGGCGGAGGCGGGAGTTTCGCCGTTGCCCAGCAACTGGTAAGCCACCATAGATTTACAGATATGGATACCCCGGTCGTTTACTAAATTAACCTTAAACACCTCGTTGCTGTTAGCTTTTAAGATTTCAGCTACAGAATAACCCAGGAAATTATTACGCAAATGGCCCAGGTGCAAAGGTTTATTGGTGTTGGGTGAAGAATATTCTACTACTACTTTTTCTTTTTGCTGGTTTGTGGTTCCTGTTTTTCCGGTAACCAGGTCTTGCATTACTCCTATCCAGGTCTGGTCGCTTACCACTAGGTTCAAAAAACCTTTTACTACGTTATAAGCCGCTACTTCCGGTAAATGCGTTTGCAGGTATTCGCCGATCGCCTGGCCAATTTGTTCAGGACCTTTGCCGGCAGGTTTGGTATAAGGAAACGTAACAAACGTATAAGTGCCGGCAAATTCTTTCCGGGTTGGTTGCAGCGCCAGTTGGCTTACATTGGTGGTAATAGAAAATAATTCCTGTAATGCCTGACTAATGCCCTGGATTAATATAGTTTCTAATGCTATCATAATATAAAGCCCGATAAGGGCTTAAAACTGTGTTTATCTCTTTTAATAAGCGGAACAATATTGAATTATTGCTTTGCTTATTTGTTTATAAAACAAATATCAAATCTGCTGTTTTACCTTCATTTATCAGGCTTTTAAGCACTTTTTTAAGCTTAATAAGCCTTCTGGAACCCGGAATTTCCTTGCGGGGAAAACAAACTTTTGCAAAGATGGTAAAATACAAACAATTTTACACGACAAGTATAGACTAAACACCAAAGATGGATAAATACATAGATCTGATTAATCAGACTTTTGACTTCCCAACCGAAGAATTTCACGTAGAAAACAACGAAATGATTTTTAATGGTATTCCGTTGAAAGAAATTATTCAGGAATACGGTACGCCACTTAAACTTACTTACCTACCCAAAATCAGCTCCCAGATTCAGAAGGCCAAAAAGCTTTTTAAAGAATCGATGGAGAAACTGAATTACCAGGGCTCTTATACGTATGCCTACTGCACCAAATCGTCGCACTTTTCTTTTGTGCTGCAGGAAGCCCTGAAGAATAATATTCATATCGAAACTTCATCTTCTTACGATATTCCGATTATCCGGGCGCTTTACGAAAAAGGCAGCCTGACCAAAGACACGTACATTATTTGTAATGGCTACAAAAGAGAATTGTACCGGCGGTATATTACCGAACTATTAAACGACGGTTTTTATAATTGTACGCCTATTCTGGACAACCTGGACGAGATAGATTATTATAAAGAACACGTAAAGCAATCTAAAGTGCGGGTGGGCATCCGGGTAGCTTCCGACGAAGAACCGAAGTTTGAGTTTTATACTTCCCGTTTGGGTATCCGGTACAACGACGTAGAGGAGCTGTATCAGAATAAAATAAAAAACGATGAGCGGTTTGAGCTGAAAATGCTGCATTATTTTATAAACAGCGGCATAAAAGACACCAGTTATTACTGGAGTGAGTTAAGCCGGTTTGTGCGGAAGTATTGCGAACTGAAGAAAGTATGTCCGGAACTGGATTCGATTGATATTGGGGGCGGCTTTCCTATTAAAACCTCCATTCAGTTTGAATACAATTACCGGTACATGATTGAGGAAATATTGCGCACCATTCAACGCATCTGCCAGGAAGAAGGTGTGCCGGAGCCCAATATTTTTACCGAATTTGGAATTTATACCGTAGGCGAAAGTGGCGCAAATATTTATTCTATCCTGGATTTAAAACTGCAAAACGACAAAGAGCTTTGGTACATGATAGATGGTTCTTTTATCACCAACTTACCCGATACCTGGGCGTTGAATCAGCGATATATTTTATTAGCCATTAACCACCTGAACAAGCCTTATCAACGCACCCAAATCGGCGGTTTAACCTGCGACAGCCAAGATTATTATAACTCTGAAATTCATTCTTTCCAGGTATTCTTACCTAAAATCACGAAACAGGAAGAAGAACCTTTATACATTGGTTTTTTCCATACTGGTGCTTACCAGGAGTCGTTGAGTGGTTATGGCGGAATTAAACATTGCTTAATACCAGCCCCTAAACACGTCATTATCGACCGGGACGAAAGCGGCAACATAAAAACCTCGTTGTTTGCCGAAGAGCAAAGCAGCGAATCGATGATGAAAATACTGGGTTATGCCTAAAATATTTAAGGTGCTTTGCTTTAATAATCATATATTTTATTATATATTTGATGTAATAACAAATTAACCTCATGAAAATATTAACTTTAGTTGCAGCGGTTTGCCTTTTAGGAATGTCGTCTTGCTCTCAAAAAACTTGCCCTGCTTATTCAAAATCAACTTCGGTGCAGCAGGTACGTCACTCCTAAGCGTATATATCTGCTTTATACTAGCTTTTTTTTAAACAAAGCTGTTATTTATTCTGATTTAAAATAAGAACCGGCTTGGTAGCCGGTTCTTATTTTTGCATAACTAATTGCACCGCTGTGCGTAAATCGGCCGCGTATAAAATTCCGGCCGGGGCTGGTTCCGCATTTCCGATCAGAATACCTTTAACCCCTACTTTTTGCCCAGCTTCTAAATCCCGGAGGCGGTCGCCTACTATCCAGGATTGATGCGGATCTATATTGTAGTAGGCAATGGCTCGTTCCAGCATAAGCGAACCGGGCTTGCGGGCTAAAGAATAGGAAACAACCGGGTGCAAAGGCGCATAGTAAATAGCATCTATCAGGTTATGCACTTCTTTTTGTAATTTCTGGTGGCAAGCCTCCATATCCTGTTTTGTATACAAGCCTTTGGAAATGCCGGCTTGGTTTGTAACTACCACCAAAAGATAGTGGTGCGCTTTTAATATTTGTAAAGATTCTTTTACGCCGGGTATCAAATTAAAATCTTCGGTTTTATAGGTATATTCGCCCCGCTCCTCATTTAATACCCCATCGCGGTCCAGGAAAACACATTTATTTTGCAGCATCTGTTATAACTTTTAAGGCGCCAAAATTAGAGAACAATTTTATATTGGTTTAACTCAATTTTGATACTTTTGCTCAAAATTTGCTTTCCAATTTATTTTCCGGACTTATTTCTCTCTTAAGTTGAAACATTATTATATATTTTTTATTTGGATGCCTACGGTGGTAAGCGGATTTAAAGACTAATACCTATCTTTGAACCATGAATGACTCCCTTGTAGTAATCCCGACCTACAACGAAAGAGAAAATGCACCTGATATTATCCGCAAGGTATTTTCCTTACCTGTTCCTTTTGATGTTTTAATTATCGACGATAATTCGCCCGATGGCACCGCCGCCGTAGTGCGGGAACTAGAGCAAGAATTCCCCGGCCGTTTGCACCTGGAAGAAAGAAAAGGCAAACTGGGTTTAGGTACAGCTTATATACATGGCTTTAAATATGCTTTGCGCCTGGGCTATGCTTATATAATAGAAATGGACGCCGACTTTTCCCATAATCCCGAAGATTTGGTGCGTTTGCGATCAGCTTGTGTCGATGAAGGTTACGACCTGGCCATCGGCAGCCGGTACATTGGCGGCGTTAACGTGGTGAACTGGCCCATGAACCGCGTTTTAATGTCTTATTTTGCCAGTTATTACGTGCGGCTGGTAACCGGTATGCCCATTCAGGATGCCACGGCCGGTTTTAAGTGTTATGCCCGGCAAGTGCTGGAAACCATTCGGCTGGATGAAATCCGGTTTATTGGCTATGCTTTCCAGATCGAGATGAAGTTTATGACTTATAAATACGGTTTCAAAATAAAAGAAGTACCCATCATTTTTACCGAAAGAGCAAAAGGTCAGTCTAAAATGAGCAAAGGCATTATAACCGAAGCTTTTTACGGGGTGCTTAAAATGAAAATAAACAGTTATTTTCGGCATTTTACCCGCTAATTACGGCTGATTATATTTTGATCTTTTCGAAAGAAGTCACATTTTATTCCGGTTTACCTGCTTCCGGAATAAGCCGGAATAGAAGTTTAATGCTTTATACTTTATTCTATCTCTTTCATCCGGATGCCTGCCTGATAACTAAATAAATATCATAAAACGTTTTGTTACGTTTATACTTCAATAATGAAATTTCGCCTGCTGTAAAAGCAAGAGTTATCAGGATATTATGGAAGTTAACCTTTATTTCTGGATTTTATTTAATGCTTTTGTTCTCCTGTTGTTAGGTCTGGACCTCTTGGTGTTTCACCGGAAGTCGCACGCCGTAAGTATAAAAGAAGCCCTGCTCTGGAGTTTTTTCTGGATAGCTCTTTCGCTAAGTTTTAATGCCCTGATTTATTTTGAAATGGGCTCTAAAGCCGCTATTGAATTTTTAACCGCCTACCTGATTGAAAAATCATTAAGTGTCGATAATTTATTTGTCTTCCTGATGATCTTTAATTACTTCCGGGTGCCGCTACAGTTTCAGCACAAGATTTTGTTTTGGGGAGTTTTGGGAGCACTGGTTTTCCGGGCCACTTTTATTCTGGCCGGAGTAGCTTTGCTGCAGAAATTTCACTTTATCAGCTATTTGTTGGGCGCCTTTTTAATTTATACAGGTATTAAAATGTTTTCTACCCAGCAAGAAGAAATCGATCCGCAAGCCAATCCGGTGGTAAAATTTATTAGCCGTTATATTCCGGTTACCAATACGCTGGTGGGCGATAAGTTTTTTGTGCGCAAAGATAAAACCACATTTGCCACGCCTCTTTTTCTGGTGCTGATGATGGTAGAAACCACCGACATTGTTTTTGCGGCTGATTCTATTCCGGCTATTTTAGCCGTTTCCAGCGATTCTTTTATTGTATATACTTCCAATGTATTTGCCTTATTAGGTTTGCGGGCCTTGTATTTTGCTTTAGCCGGCGTCATGAAATTATTTCATTATCTGCATTATGGCTTATCACTCATCTTAGTATTTATTGGTGGCAAGTTACTAACAGCCGGTATTTTCCATATAGATATGGTATACGCGTTATTTGTAGTAGCCTTTATCCTGATTTCTTCCGTTATACTATCGGTGCTTTTCCCTTTAAAGAAAGAAGATAACAGCTGAAGCGTTGTAAGTTTTTGTTTATAGCGGTTAGTGATTAGCGGTTAGTTTTAATGGTTAATTTATAGCGGTTAGTTTAGATTATTAAATAATAATCTAAACTAACCGCTAATCCAATTTAATTTTCAGAAACATATAAAGTTTTCGGAAGTGAAGATTACTATAAATTAACCAACATTTCTAATTTTTAATTTTGAGAAGCACTAGATCTCTTACAATCGATGCTATTAACTTATTACTTAAAATATAATGTATTATAACTTAAAAGGCCGGTATAAACCGGCCTTTTAAGTTATAAAGAGTAGGAATATCTTTTAATCTAATAAATCAATTGGGGCATCCAAATCCAGGTTTAGGTCCGGATTGATAATAAGCGAATCAGAAACGGTAGTATCAATTGGGGTAGCCGTTACGATAATATCGCGGGCTCTGCCCTGCAGGTTTACGGCGGGGTACATACCCTGGTATTCGTATTCCGAAATCAAACCTTTCTTCCGCATAATGCCCGCAATCAGCCGGAAATAATACCGCGAACGGCTCCGCAAATTGCCATAAGCATCAAAAGAATATTTGTAAGCTTTAGGTTTAGGAATAATGCTGGTCAGGTACAAACTTTCGGCCAGGTTAAGTTGGCTGGGATGTTTGGCAAAGTAAAAACGGGCGGCTTCTTTCACGCCGTAAATGTTCGGTCCCCATTCAATAATATTCAGGTAAACTTCGTACATTCTTTGCTTAGACGATATCCGGTTATTTTCCATTAGCCAGACAATTAAAATTTCTTCTACTTTCCGGGCAATGGTTTTATTGCGGGTCAGGAACACGTTCTTTACCAATTGCATCGAAATGGTACTACCGCCCCGTACAAAGCTTTTTTCTTTCAGATCCGTTATTAACGAGTGTCGGAAAGCGCCTTCATGAAAACCTTTATGAGTCATAAAATGCGGATCTTCAGAAGTAAGAATGGAGTTTTTGAGAAAAGGGGAAATCTCGTTGAAAGGGGTAAAATTCGGGTTTTCGGGCCCCACCGTAAACGTACGTAAAGGCTTGCCGTATTCATAAACTGTGTGCCGAAAAGGCTGATTTATTTTCCGGAAATCCGTTTTGCCATATTGTAAAATATTAAAATACTTGGCTTGTAGTCCCGAATCAAATTTTAAGCTATCTATTTGAGCCATATCTACAAAGAAATTCATATTGTAGGTTAAATAGCCCTGGGCTTTTATGCCCTCTAAAGACTCGAACATACCTTGGGGCAAAGACTGGAAGAAGTCATTTGCCTCGGTTTGTGCCGATCTGACTTTCAGGGAAATCTGTTGGGAAGGCTTGGTTACCAGCGAAGCCTGCGGATACAAAACCATTTTATTTACGGTAACTTTAGAAAGCGTATCTAAAGAATAATAGTTTTCGCCTAAAGTGATGATATAATCAATGGCTCCGCTTTTTACCCGTACATCTTCATCGGCTATTTTGGGCTGATTAATGTTTAGGTTATTTACCTTGGCCGTGCCCGAAATAGTTAAGCGCTCGTTGCGGTATTTTTTATTATTTAAACTTACGTGGAGGGTATCAAAAGATAATTTAGCATCAAACTTTTTCTGGATGTAAGGCAACCGGATTCCCGCCGCATCAGTGGTATATAAGCTGGCCGCAATCTTATAATTATCCGGATCAATAAAGCCATTCAGTCGTAATCTATTAACTAAACTATCGGTTTGTACCGAGATATTGGTTTGTATATTCCCGTCCGCAATCGTTAATTCCGGCATGAGTACGTTTATATTCCGGTTATCGCTTTCGTACATTGCCTGAAAATTCCGGAAGTTTAATTCATCGGGTACGTTCTCAAAAGCCGTTTCTATTAACCGGTTTAGCAATTCGCCGTAATTGCTCGATTTGGTTGTATCGCGGGGTTGCGTGGTTTTCTTTTTACTCAATAAAAAAGAGTAGTTATTTTTTCCGTTGTGTTTACGCGCCGTTAGAAAAGCATTTTCTATAACTAATTCATTAATGATCGGGCGCATCAAAAAAATTGATTTTAAGCTGATATCGGCATTAATATTTCGGATCCGCATCAGGGTATCACTGCCAATGGGCACCAGGGCCACTTTTTCCATGCGTACCGTACTAAAGTTGCTGAAATTAGCCGCTTGAATGGTAAAATCGACGGGATATTTATTTTCTACTTTGCTTATAACTTGGTTTACAACCAGCTTAAGAATACGGGCCCGAAAAGCAAAAATTACAACAGTAAAAACAATAAATATAGAAAAAGTTATAAGAACAGCCTTTTTCCAGTTTCTTTTAAAGAAATTTTTCCAGTTCAAAATTTTCAAATCGAATATAAATGCGAATTAAAAGAATATACAGCAATTAACCGCACGTACTGTTAAAAATAACCAGTTATAAATACTTAAAAGCCTGTAAATTATTTAAAAACAATGGCTCCTGGATACTAACAAATACAATGCCTTTTTATGTTTAAATACAAGAACCGCCAATTTTTATCGTTTATACCAATTTTAAAGAACGGGATTTATCATTCAGATTAAAGAGATAATTACTATTTTTGAAAAAAATATTCACATGGATTTGAATACGCTTACGGCTATTTCTCCGGTTGATGGTCGTTACCGGGCGCAACTGCAGGAGCTGGCCCCTTTTTTTTCGGAATTTGGCCTGATACATTACCGGGTACGGGTAGAAATAGAATATTTTATTTCACTTTGTGAATTGCCTTTACCACAGTTGCAGGAAGTTAAGCCGGAGGTTTACGAACAATTGCGGCAGATTTATACTGCTTTTGCGCCGGAAGATGCGCTGGCCATTAAAGAGTTGGAAAAAACCACAAACCACGATGTAAAAGCCGTTGAATATTTTATAAAAAATAAATTCGATGCCCTTGGTTTATCAACCCATAAAGAATTCATCCATTTTGGCCTTACTTCGCAGGATATCAATAATACGGCTATTCCGTTGTCGTTAAAAGAAGCATCCGAAAACATTTTGCTACCTTTTTACAGGCAGTTAGAACAACAATTGGTTGCCTATGCCTCAGAATGGCAGAATATTCCTTTGTTAGCCAAAACGCACGGCCAGCCCGCCTCTCCTACCCGCTTAGGCAAAGAAATAATGGTTTTTGCCGAACGCTTACAGGCGCAGCTACATTTAATAAATCAGATTCCATTTTCGGCTAAATTCGGGGGAGCTACCGGCAACTTCAATGCGCACTCCGTTGCTTATCCCCATATTAACTGGCAGGGCTTCGGTGAAAAATTTGTAAACGAAAACTTAGGTTTAAAGCGCAGCACCTTTACTACTCAAATTGAGCATTATGATAATCTGGCGGCTTATTGCGATGGTTTAAAGCGCTTAAATACTATTCTGATAGATTTTGCCCGGGATGTATGGCAATATATTGCGATGGGTTATTTTAAACAAAAAATTAAAGCCGGCGAAGTAGGTTCATCGGCCATGCCGCACAAAGTTAACCCGATTGATTTTGAAAACGCCGAAGGCAATTTGGGTATGGCCAACGCTTTACTGGAATTTTTAGCGGCCAAACTACCTATTTCCCGGTTACAACGCGATCTAACCGATTCTACCGTTTTGCGTAATTTGGGGGTGCCTATAGCCCATACTTTATTAGCTCTGAAATCATTGCAAAAAGGCTTAAAAAAACTGGAGCTCAACGCCCACGCTATTAACCGGGACCTGGAAGAGAACTGGGCCGTGGTGGCCGAAGGCATTCAGACAATTTTACGGCGTGAAGGCTATCCGGAACCTTACGAAGCTTTAAAAGCCCTTACCCGCACCAACCAGAAAATTACCGCTGCCACTATGTCTGATTTTATCCAGACTTTGGCTGTAAGCGAAGAAGTAAAAACCGAATTGAAAGCTATTACGCCCTTTAATTATACTGGTATTAAAATGAGTTACGAAGGATAAATTGATAAGAAGCTGCATCGTATTTTATAAATTAATTATCAGTTGCCCTTGCCGCGTGTTATCACCATAGCCGTCAGATTAAGCGCAACATTGCTTTTCTTGGGTGCTTTAGCCCCGGTTTTAAGGGCGGTTCGGGCGGAAATGTATGGCATTCCTGATTTCAGTCAGGGGCAATTTAAAATCAGGTAATTAAGAAAAGGTGCAGGTAGTGATTCTTTTCCCTTAGCCTGACAGCTATGTAATAACACCACAAATGGCAACTAATACTGATTCTTGCATAACTACTAAACAGCTTCTTATTAATTAAAGAATATTTTCTGAAGGTAACTTCTAATTCATACTGTCTAATTTTTAATTATAAAGTTCAATGCCTGTAATAAACGGAGAATTAGTAAATACCGATTGTAGCTATTTCCGGGGCGATGTTCCGTGCCAACCGAATAAACAGGAAGGCTATCATTGTGCGGGCTGCCCGGTTTATACGCCTATTCAGAAAAGAATTCTGATTATAAAATTGGGCGCCATCGGCGATGTGATCCGGACTACTCCGCTCATCAGAAAAATCCGGCAGGAATATCCCCAGGCTAAAATTACCTGGCTTACCCATACGCCGGCTATTTTACCGAAACACGCCGTGGATGAAATTTTAAAATTCGATCTGCCGGCCCTTATTTACCTGCAACATACCAGTTTCGACATATTATACAACCTGGACAAAGACAAAGAAGCCTGTGCCCTGCACGATTGTGTCCGGGCCGACGAAAAATACGGCTATACTTTAGAGCATGGAGTTGCTTTTCCTGCTAATCACTTGGCTAACCATAAATACTTAACCGGCATTTTCGATGATATCAGCCTGAAAAATACCAAATCTTATGTAGAGGAGATTTTTGAAATATGCGGCTGGGAGTTTAACGGGGAAGATTATATTTTTGACAACCACGAAGATAAAGGCTACGAATGGCCATTCGACTACCAAAAACCTTTAATTGGGCTAAATACCGGTTGCGGCGACCGTTGGACTACCCGCTTATGGTCGGAACAAAAATGGCTGGCCTTAATCAAATTGTTGCAGGAGCAAAATTACCAGGTGGTGCTTTTAGGCGGTGAACAGGAACATGCCCGCAATCAATCTTTAAGCAGCCAAACCGGTGCTACTTATCTGGGCTATTTTAAGCTGGAGCAATTTATTAATTTAATGCACCAGATGGACATAATTGTGACGCAGGTAACCATGGCCATGCACATTGCTATTGCGTTAGGCAAAAAAATGGTGTTAATGAATAATATTTTCAATCCACACGAATTTGAATTGTACGGCCGCGGCTATATTGTACAACCCGATAAAGCCTGTAGCTGTTTTTACCGCGGCACCTGCAAATTTGGCGTAACTTGTATGGAAGACCTGCCGGCCGAGAAAGTATTTCAGTATGTAGCAGCTTGCCTGAATCCGGCTAAAGCTCTCGGGCCAGTTGCCGGATAGCGGCAGTCATACTTTCCCAGGAAAACTTCTTTTTAATTTCAGGCATCTGCGCGCTAAATGCTGCTTCGCGTTTATTCCGGTAAAAATCTACCAGGGCTGTAGCAATTGCTTCTGGCTCGGGAGGTGTTACATAACCCACTTTGCCATCGGGTACTAATTCGGCTAAGCCGCCTACATCCGTTACCAGCATGGGTTTATCGAAATGATAAGCAATTTGCGAAACGCCACTTTGGGTAGCGTGTTTATACGGTTGCACTACTAAATCGGCCGCGCAGAAATAATGCACTACCTGGCTGTTTGGTATAAATTCTGTGGCCCGGACAATACGATTCTCCAGATTATATTCCCGGATTAAAGTTTCGTAAGGCTGCACATCTTCATAAAATTCGCCGGCAATAATTAGTTTAATTGGTAATTCTTTTAAGTGGCTGTCGGCAAATGCTTGCAGGAGTAAATCTAAACCTTTATAAGCCCGGATAAAACCAAAGAATAAGATATAATGATAGTTTGCGGATAACCCAAGCGCCTGCCGGGCAACTTCTTTTGGTTCCGGAGCGCCAAAGTTATCGTATAAAGGATGCGGATGATAAACTTTTGGCTTGGCCGGTACAAACTTGTCCAGATCCTGAAAAACCGCTCGCGACATGGTTATAAAACCCTGGCAAGCTCCTAAAAAGTATTTTGTTAAAGGCAGATCGCCTACCCGGCTTTCGTGCGGAATAACGTTATCTGTTATGGCTAACACTTTGGTATGCTTGTTGTGCCGTGCCAAACGGCCGATGGTACCCAAAGCCGGTCCCATAAAAGGCAACCAGAACCGAAAAATTATTAAATCCGGTTTACTCTTTTTTAAGTATAACCCCGTTTTAACCCAGGAAAGAGGATTAACAGAGTTAATAAGCATTTTAACATGTAAGTGGCCGGGCGCCGGTTCGGTAGAATATTGGGTTTGGCCCGGAAACAAAAAACCAGGATATTGTAAACTGAAAGTTATAATTTCTACGGTATCGCCTTGTTCTTGGAAAGCTAAAGCCAAACGTTCGTTGTAAGTAGCTAATCCACCCCGTAAAGGGTAAGCCGGACCAATAATAACTATACGTGCCATATTATTACAGTCCTACCCGGTCCCGGATCAGGTATTCATTTTTTCGGTTATCCGACAAAGAAACCATCTCGGCTAAAAAGCCGGCCAGGAATAGTTGTACTCCAATAATTACCGCAACCAAAGCCAGGAAAAATAATGGTTGGTCCACCACGCCGCGTACCAGCTGATGCTGAAATACTGAGTAATAAATTTTTTCGATAATTAGGTACAAGGTAATCAGAAAACCCGCCAAAAAAGATAAAGTACCCATGGTCCCAAAAAAGTGCATCGGCCTTTTTTTGAATTTAGAGACAAAAGTAATAGATAGCAAATCCAGGAAGCCATATACAAATCGTTCCAGACCAAATTTGGTGACGCCGTACTTTCTTTCCTGGTGCTTTACTTCTTTTTCGCCTATTTTGCTAAAACCGTTCCATTTGGCAATAACAGGTATATAGCGGTGCATTTCGCCGTAAACTTCAATACTTTTTACCACCCGTTGGTCGTAAGCTTTCAGGCCACAGTTAAAATCGTGGAGTTGAATCCGGGATATTCTGCGGGTAACAGCATTAAACAACTTGGTAGGAATGGTTTTGGAAAGCGGATCGTAACGTTTTTTCTTCCAGCCCGATACCAGATCGTATCCCTGGTCTTTTATCATCCGGTATAATTCGGGAATTTCGTCGGGAGAATCCTGCAAATCTGCATCCATGGTAATTACCACCTCGCCTATACTTTGCCGGAAGCCAATATGCAGGGCTGCCGATTTACCATAATTCCGGTTGAACCGAATGCCTTTCAGGTGCTTATTGGCGGCGGAGAGTTCCTGAATAACCTGCCAGGAATCATCTGTACTGCCATCATCAATCAAAATAACTTCATAAGAAAAGCCGTGCGTTTCCATCACACGGCTAATCCATTGGGTAAGTTCTGGCAGCGATTCGGCCTCGTTGAGCAACGGTATCACTACCGAAATATTCAGTTTATTTAAAAGCATTAATAATTATTCGAAATCTGGACGGGTATTTTTGGTAATAGCGGCTATAATAAGAGATAAAATAAACCCCATAAGTAAAGTTCCGATAATTGCCCATATTACCATCATCTCCGGACTGGTTAATTTCTGACTCATTTGCGTTGCCTGCTCTATTTGCTCATCAGTCATGCCGCGTCTTTCCATTTCCATGTACTGTTTCTCTTGCATTCTTTGTATGAGTTCACTATCGATAAATTTTAAATATATATACAGGAAAATGCCCGATAAAACCCCTACTATTACCGATAATATAGAACCGATACTTAAACCTTGGCCGTACGACATAAACCCGCCGTTTGCGGTTTTGAAATGTTTATGGGCCATTACAATACCTACTATCAGGATGGCCGTTGAAATCCAACTTAACCAGGTATTGGTATTTAATTCCGTCAGGTAAAGAATAAGGGAGTAAATTACTGTTATAATACCGGTAATTAAGCCATAACGGATTGCTACGGCTTTTGTGCTGGCGCCCGTTGCCTGGTCCATAGTAGATTCTTCGTACATAGTGGTATAGATTAAAAGTTTATTTTCGGAAAAAGACTGCTGCTATTATCGATACCAAAAAACCTATTCCGGTCTTCTTAAAAAAATCATCTCCGGCCAGGTCGTAGGGAGTGGTCTTTTCTAAGTTTTTTAAAGCCAAATTATAATTTTCCTGCCCCACTGCTTTAATGCTCATGGCTTTTGTTTCAGGCTCCTGCATAATCGCTTTCATTTCGGCTATGTGCTTTTCTATTGATTCTACCCCGGCAAACGTCGAAAATATAAACAACAGCATAGCCGAACACAGCGCCGAAAAAAAAGTGATAGTTAAAGCTACCCGAAATGCTTTTAAAAAGCCAATGTTCTGGTCGTTATATTTTCTAAAATAAGAACATCCCCAGAAAATAAATATCGGAATAAATAGCACCGAAAACATGCTATTATGCCCGTATGGGTTAATTTGAGCAAAATATAGTACCAGTGTTACTACAAAACTCGCTAAAGCACACATCACGCCGTATCGGATTCCGGTTCGTACTACAGCCTGATCAAACATTTTGGTTGGTGGTAAAATTTTTAAATAACATTAAAATTCGTTGTTGCGGATAAACTGCTCTTTATAAATAATTCCCATTACTTGTCCTTTTAAAGTTTTACCAAAAAAAGGGCTGTTTTGGGAGCGGGATAAATTACTGGTGGCTTGCGGCATCCATTCTTTATCCGGAGCAAAAATGGTAAGATTAGCCGGGACACCTTCTTTTATGGTATATTCCGGTAAGCCTAAAATCCTACGGGGTTCTTGGGTAAATTTATTGATGATTTGCTCAGTACTTAATTGCTGAGTTAGGTAAGTATTGGCTACGGCAAAAGCCGTTTCCAGATTAATAATGCCAAACTCCGCCAAATCAAACTCCAGCTTTTTAGATTCGGTATCCTGGGGCTTGTGGTTCGAAACCAGCACATCAATGGTACCATCCCGCAAACCTTCTATAATAGCTTCTTTGTCCTGTTCCGACCGGTAAGGCGGATCAACTTTATAATCTGTATCAAAACCGATTACCTGTTCGTCGGTAAAAGCCACCTGATAAGCGGCCACATCACAGGTAACTGCCAAACCCGCGGCTTTTGCTTCTCTTATTTTATTTATACTGCCGGCCGAAGATAATAAGGAAAAATGAAGTTTACCGCCCGTGTAAGTTAATAACTGCAGATCACGCGCTATTATTATTTCTTCCGCTATAGCCGGTATTCCTTTCAGACCTAATTGGGTACTGGTTATGCCTTCGTGCATTAAACCATGCTGACTGATATTACTATCTTGGGGGCGTTGTATAATTAAGCCATTAAAATATTGTGCATACTGCAATGCTTTTATCAGCAAGTCGCCGGCCTGAATTCCGTTATCACCATCAGTAAAGGCTACAGCTCCGGCCCGGTGCAGATCAATCATTTCGGTTAAATCTTTTCCCTGGGCATCGATGCTCACGGCAGCTGCAGGTAAAAAATCGACCGGTAACGTTTTAGATTTACTTTGAATATAAGCAATGGCATTTTTAGTTTGGTGCACCGGTTGTACGTCCGGGGTGCAAACCACTTGGGTGAAACCGCCTTTTGCGGCCGCAGCTGCCGCGGAACCAAAATCTTCTTTGTATTCCAAACCCGGATCGCCTATCCAGCAGCGCATATCTATCCAACCGGACGAAATGCATAATTCTTCTCCTGCTATTAATAAATCGTGCTCTTTTTCTTCCGGACCAATATAAACTAGTTGGCCATTAGAAATTAATATATTAGGAGTAAGCTGATGAAAATCGGAACTGGGGTCAATAATCTGAATGCCTCGGAGCAGGATACGCATATTACATAAATCTGATTAACAGAATTTCGGATAAAGCAAATAGCAGACACAATATTAGGCAATATTTCCAAAGTTGCGTACCTATATTTTCCTGAGCGAACAAATTTTTCATGGCAATCTCGTCCGACACATCTAAAATATGCACATTATTAGCATCTTGGGTTAATTCTTTTAATTCATTTGCCGAATAAAAATCTAATTCCGATTCTTGTTTAGGTAAGTTAAAAGCAAAGTTTGCCAAGGCCATATTGCCAGAATTTAGTTTATAAAAGCCGGCCTCTTTTATATCGGGCGGTAAAGAAAAAATCAGGTTACCTTCTCTTATTTGCTGCTCCGGAATATAGGAAATGCTATCTTTAACTAATCTAAATACTTCTTTATTATTATACTGGGCAACCGGATAAGAAATATTTCTCTGCCCTAGTACATAAGCCATATCTTGTTTTTGCTGATAACTCTGCATGGCCATTTTATACATAACCGGTACAAACAAGGCATGATTAGCGAAAGTAGAATATTCCTCCTGCACGGGCGCGGCAAAAAGATAAATTTTACCTTTACCGCGGTTAAATTGAGAAAGAAACCTACTGTTATCTCTGTACTTTAAAATATCTACCGAAGCCCGTGACCAGCTTAGTACCTTGGCGGCGGTGGGCATCACCATATTCGGCGTTTCTTTTTCAAATATATTCCTGAAGAAAGGATTATTGCGATCCGGTAAAGCCAAATCGAACTGGCTGGCAGCAGCAGCAATAGCTTGTGTACTTTGCGCACCATTAATGCCAAACTTTTGTAAGAGTTGCGTTAACCCCTGACCTTGCGGCGTACCACTAGGAATTAAAGCCACACTACCGCCATCTTTTACAAACAAATTGAGATTTTCAATAAAAGCCGGTGATAACGTAGTTAGAGAATTTAATATAATGAGGTTTGCATCTTTTAACAGGGTATAATTAAATTGGGCCGGTGTAACTTGGTTATATTGAAAAATAGGCTCATTGGTAAAAAGACGTTGAACAGGTGAATTAATGTCTTCGGTAACTGAAACAATTTTTATAGCCGGAGATGCTTGTAAAGTAAAATAGTAGCTATTGTCAAAATCCAGGGGATAATCCTGGAGTACAATCCGGCAATTTTGGGGGGTTGTATCTGCTAACCTGTAATTTAAAACAAACGTTGTTGATTGCTTAGCCGGTACATTTATACTTAAAGCGGATACTTGTTCTGCTCCAATGTAAAATTTAACGTTACAATTATTTATATCCTTGCTCCCACTATTACGCACCTTTACCCTGATCTGATTCAACTGGTTAGCCCGGATAAACTCATCTTCTACATAAACACTGTCAACAAAAGCATTGCTATTAGCTCCGCCATTTACCTTTATAAAGTAATACTGGTTTTCTTTGTCTAAACTCGCAAAGCTTTTAGCATTTCCAGCCGATTTCTGAAAATCAGAATATATTAAAGCTGTATAAGGTAAATTGGCTTGAGAGGCAAAGTCATAGAAAACATTACCCAATGACTTCTGCGCATTGGCTAATTGCACCTGGTCTAAAGTTTCATTCAGTTTTAAACCCGAATAATCGGTATAAATATTAGATATACCAGAGTGATCCAGATAGCTAAAACGTCCATTAATGCCTATATTTTGGATTAATTTCTTGATACTAGCTTTAGCCGCATCTAGTAAATTAGAACTGGAAACAGTCGACTCATTTTGCATGCTCAAGGAATTGTCTAAAAAGATTTTAACATTCTCTGAGTTCTGAATTGTTTGCTTTTTGGCTGGTAAAAAAGGTTGAGCAAAAAGCAATACCAAAAACAGTAAGAAACCGATACGACAAAGTAAAATAAGAATTTGCTTAAGGTGCCGATGATTAGAAGTTATATTCTTTACTTCGTTGATAAAAGCAACATTCGTAAACAATATTTTACGGGCTTTTCTTAGCTCTACCAAATGTATTATAATGGGTATACTGATACTGATTAACCCGTAGAGAAAAAAAGGAGCTGCAAAGTTCATGTAAGCAATTAACAAAAAGTAATCTTTATTAAAAACAAAAACCTCTACAAAGGCTTTTTATTGATAACATAAAAAAATTATTGTTATTGCAGTAGATCAGGATAGGGAGGCGATTTATACAAGAAAACTCTCCTAACCGCAAAAAGCCCCCTTCTATTGGCATATAGAAGGGGGCTTTAGGATAAAGGGTTTTGGCGGCTACCTACTCTCCCGCGTGTGACGGCAGTACCATTGGCGCAACGGGGCTTAACTACTCTGTTCGGAAAGGGAAGAGGTGAACACCCGCGCTATAACCACCATTAAGGTTCGGGACTATGG
>Ga0210040_10000208_pt1 | contig 103912 bp, 71 predicted proteins | sample CryGeyCG12114_NA_FD_185462 | JGI IMG/M metagenome (GOLD analysis project Ga0210040, IMG submission 185462) | Groundwater microbial communities from aquifer - Crystal Geyser CG19_WC_8/21/14_NA (SPAdes) (version 2) | ecosystem: Environmental > Aquatic > Deep subsurface > Groundwater | place... | reverse complement strand
CAAACCACTCAAGCCCATGTGCCTGTGCTCAGCACTGTCGATCAGGTACAAGGCCATGCTTGCGCGACTCCTAAAACGTCCAAGATGCAGTGATTGGGCATGGAGGAGCAAATGATATTTCCGGAAAATGTGAAACGAAGCAAGCGCGAGGATGGGCTTTCGAGAAGAGATGTGGTGGATCAACTTTACGCGCCTCGTCGGACCAATCAGAATGCGAACATGCTGCTATTCTCAGTGATTATGCTGGGCAAACGTGCTGAGCACCCTGAGCTGGCATCACCCCTCAAATGTGCACTTTGAAGCCCATAGGAGTAGTCATGCAAGACATGAGAAGTTGTCCCTACTAGTGTTAAGCTCTATGGTTGATGTTCAGATAACCAATCAAGACCTACCTGGTGTTGTGAACTAAGATATGTACGCTTTGCCCAACGTTGAGCTGAATGTTCCCTACACCTGATCGCCGTGAGAAAATGCATGCTATCGTTGTCATCGTTGCTTCATATCACTGCCTTGACTCATTACCGCCCCGTCACATGCTACTATTCTACAATGTCTCCCAACCTCCAGCATTAAAATCACCCTCCAGCTTCCTTGCAATGGCACTCCAAATACTTCCATTGAGCATCAACCAAACATCCCTCACAAGCTTGTCATACCTCTTCTGGTTCAGTATCAGCTGATGACGTGTCCTCAAGCCCTGGTCTGTCTCGCCATGCCGTGTCAAATACGGCGCCGGGAAGAAACTACCATGAGCGCTCGTTGCTGGCTCGCTAAGATTCGAGCTCACATCATCACCTTCCAGTAGCTGTGACAACTTCGCCGCGTCTTTCCGCACATCGAGCAGGACAATGTTGCATTTTCGAATGAACAGGTATGCACCGACTGGTGCAGAGCAGGTTTCGATGTGGTGATTGCATCCACCCCGGTATTTGTCTTTCATACAGCACCACGCTTGCGAGCAGAAGATGTCGCCACAGAAGAGGCAGAGAGCTGGGTCCGACAGAGCTTTGCCAGTCACCGGACACTTGCGCCGGTTGCATTCTTCGATGAGAACGTCGTAGTACTCTGGTAGCCCGATAAGCTCGAATGGTGTTGGATGCATCAAGGAGATGGAGCTCTTTCGCATGTCCGAGTCTGCAGTAGCCCATGCTGTGATCCACCTACTGGCCATTTTAGGAAGTGTGGTTGCTTCAGTAAACTCGGAGAAGTCGCTCAGGATTGTGCCAAGGTCAGGTAATTTGCAGAGGCTGAGGAGTCGGTCAAGCTCTGACTTGCCGGATAGAGCTCCCGTACTCGGAAAGTCCACGCCGTGCGCAGTGTGAAGCAATATGCTTGCTTTGCGCATGAATGCCAGGGCATATGTTCGGAGTGCCTTATACAGTGGCTCGACCTCGTCAATAGGCAACAACAGTGAGCTCGCTGTTGCTGGCATGTTCGATTTCAACCAGAAGACGAACCCACCCATTGCTCTGTACTCGTCTCGTGAAAGGCCGCTGCTTTGTGGTGTACTGGGGCTTGTCGGCGTGGAAGCCCCAACCGGCGGAGCAGGACTACGGGTCCTTAACCACCAGATTGCCACTCGAATCAGCTCCTGCGTCAAGCAGAGACGCAGCAAATGGAGGATCGGTAGATCTTGAACTTTTGACAATACCACCGACTGCTCAACGAAAGTGGCAAAGCCATCGGACTTGAGCAACCAATCTTGCTCATGTCCCGCCGGCCAGGAAGCGAACAGTTTTCTTGCCATGCCAACCACCACATCTTGGTAGGGATAATCCGCGTCGTCGTTGCTTTCGACCATAGCCAATGCAGCTGCGTACGAATGCAGTGAGTGCGAGATGACCTGTAGATGGCTCAACGTCTGAGCCGGAATGCCATCAAGCAACGACGGGCCTGTAGAAGGACGACCTCTCTGTCCGATCTCGACTGCAGTGACCGAGTGGGTCAAGACTTTGAGCAGCGTTGCGAACGTCAGCTTCGTTGAGACCTCAGTCCTGGTGGAGGTCCCCCTCACAACCTCTAGAGTGCTTCTAAGCCGCTTGTAGATCTGTGCAAGGTCCACAAGGGCATAGACCCCTGGGTATTCTTTCAGATCATCAGGCACATGCTTCAGCTCAGCCACCGATTTGGCCAGCGTCGACATTGCATTGGCCTTGAAGGAAGTAGCCGTGTTGAGGTGCAGTTGCTTCTCCCGCTTGATAAGGTGGGTAGAAAGCTGTTGTTCAGCCTCCAGCACTGCAAAGCTTTCTTTCATGGCTGGTAAGGTTTCTTCGATGAACATGTCGTAAGTTGACTCGGATTGAAGGCAGCCTGGGTATGATTGCTCGGTCGTCTTATAGACCATTGGTAGGAACACGTTCGCTAGTGCCTTGCACAGCGGACACACAAATTCGTTCGACGAAACCCGCTCTGGCTGTCTCCTGGCGATTTGATGAGCATGTCTCCGTCTCACAGATTCATAATAGTTTTCAAAGCAGCTGAAGTGCATGATATGTCCGCAGCTGGTCGACACGGGCTCTTTCAACGTAGAGTCTTTGGGCCATCCTTTGCTCAAGCCCTTTCTGCTGATTGAAGTCTCGGTGCCGTCCGCGGCTATCCGCTTGATTTGCTTTACATTGGCCCCAGAGACTCCAAATGGCCTTGATTCCTCGTTGGACTCGTCCAGATTCTCTGGGCACGCAAGTACTTCTTGCACGAAATCATTGTCGTCCTTAGGTGTTTCTCTCAGTAGGTGGCCATCAGTGACCATCGCAAATGTGCCATAGAACCGGTTGTCGTTCGTTTCTTCACGACACTGTATGCATACACCGGACGGAAACTTCCACAACCGTGTCTCGGTTGACTCTGGTATCTCAGACTCTGTATCACTCATTTCGTCGTCGTCCCAGTCAGCCATACCTTGGTTGTTCATGAAGCTCTGCTGTTGCTGCTGCATCTGAGCCATAATTCTGGCCTTGCGATCTGCAGCCTGTTTCCTCTTCGCCTCAATGTCGATATCGAGGCTTGCCGGAGAAGCAGTGTCCAAGCGAGCTGCTGGAAAGTCTATGTCACGAGTGGCCGCATCGAATAGCCTCGGCCACTGCCGATGAAAGATCCTCAAAATATGTCTTACCTTACTACGGCAAGCTGAGAACTCTTCGCCGAGCCAGATTTTGTGTAGAGCAGTAACTATCGTGGGGCCATTGTCCCCCATCCGCTGCGTAAGGGCGTTCTTGAGAAACGAAGTTTGGCTGCTGGTAGTTTCATCCTCAACGGATTGGTCCTCGATGGTGGCAACAAGCGTCAGATGCAGAGCGATCTGCAGGAATGACTCAGCTCGCGAGGCCGATACACTCGGTAGCGTCCCCTGTTTCGCAACAACATGCGACAGCATGGAGTACAACATTGTGCTGAAGAGTGGTGAGTGTATCACAGCACAGAGGTGGACATATGCTTGACAATCGATCGGATTCAGCTTTGGCTCCAACACTATGTCTTCTGGCTTCTTGCTAGTCTTCTTCGCCATCCAGTTCTTATAGATGTTCTCCGCTTCATCTCTCTGGTTCTTGCTGAAATGTGAGTTGTACGGGTCAAGTTCTTGCAAGTACTCCGGCTTCAGCTCGAAGAGGCCGGAATCAGAGAGGCCCTCGGGCGCTCTGAAATTGGTCATGGCATCAAGCACTTCTTGCAACTGTTCGTGGTCCTGAGCTCTTTCAGTCAGTCGATTGGTGAGGTCTGAATATGACAATGGCTTAAAGCATAGCGTATGAGCGATGTCCTTGCGCAGGATGCTCAATTGCGCCTCTTTGTCTTCTACCGACGAGCTCAAATTGTCTCGGTCTGACAGAATGTTGATAAGTAAGTAGACAAAGTCCTCAGCAATATCGACCAATTGACCCTCATCGGCGTCTGACGTCGACTCGAATTTTCCTGATACCCATGGGACAAGACCAAAGCGGTCGACCATAGAAGCGAGCATTCGCTCCGGATCGCAAGTCACAAAAGCTGTTTGCAGCAAGAAAAGATCGCGATGGTGACCGACATCGCGGTAAGTGACGCTCTTGTACTGATTCATCTGGTGTCTGAGGCTCATGCCATTTCTGACCCACATGTTCGCTCTCATTTGTGCTAGCCAAGCGCAGACGCGTAACGGGTAGTCAAAGAGACCGAGCAAGGCATCTTCGTCCGTAGCATAGAGTTCATGGAGCTTTGTCTGACGATTGTGCTGAGCGCTTGCCTTGAACTTAGTAACAACCTCTGCAGCAGTGTCCTGGAGCACTCTGATACTTTGAAAGGAGTCTTTGCCATTCTCGAGCAGCCATGAGATGGTGTAGTGAAGTGGATGATGGAAACTCAGTGTGCCTCTTTCGATCACGAAATTGACCGTTTTGAACTGTCGCAGACCGTCTGCGAAAGGACCAATCTCATGGAACTTGATTGTGTCCTTAATTTCACTCTGCTCAACTCTCTGGTGATCGAGTCCGCTGCAGACAATAAGAGTGGTAATGGTGGTCTGCCGGATGGCGTCTTTGAGGTGTTCGTCGATACCAAGAGCACTGCCAGAGCCTCGATAAGCCTCGGTAAGTTGACGACAGAGTTTATTGATTTCTCGTGTCAGCAGCGATGCGCTTATCCAAGCATCTGTTTCGTATTCTACATGCTCTCCTATCGCTCGCATATTCGGACAGATGCCTTGTGACAGTTTCGCAAGATCAAGGTATTGCATCAGATATTGCTTTTCCAACCGGACACGGTCCCGGACATAAGGAGTGGCCAGAAAGTAGCGCAAATCGTTGAAGAATTGATACAGTCTCCGGTTTGCGACAGACCCCGCGTCGAAACCTAGAGTAGCATCTGGGTCGACCTCTTCGGGGTAGCCAACCTGCCTTGTAGTCAAAAAGGTGTAGAGGATTGCCATGAGATTCGTCAGGAAGTTCGCTTTCTGGATGACCTCTTCGGCAATAGAGGGTGTTGTAAGTATCTGCACCGACACGTGCAGGATAGAGTGGTCTGGCTCTCGGTCGGCAATCAGGTATAGCTGAGCTAACAGGGTGTATAGGCCCGCAAATCTTAGGCCTAGGATGCGCTTGAATTGAGGGACTTTGATGACGGTTGAGATGAGGAGGTCTCGAAGAAGAACGCGTAACCTCTTCCACAAACGTAGGTCAAACAGTATCATAGCATCTAATCGGATATTCTTTCTGAGATCCTCCCAAACGGGAGTTTGCGCGTCGCCAGCCCTGCTTCTCGAGGTAGCAGGTGCTCTCCAATGCGACGACAATTCCGAGGTCGGATTGCGATCCGGTCTTCTCACGCCAGGGGTGCGTGGAATGTTTCGGAAATTCGGATTATCTGCTTGAGCAAGACTTACTGAAGGGTGGCGTGACAGGCCACCAGTCATGGCAATAGCAGGCTCAGGGTCCATGGCTTGAGGTGCTGCTGCTGGAGGTTGAGGCGCCGTATTATCGTTGTCTATCCTCTCGTTGGCGTCCAAGAAGTCATTGTCGCCGTCTGTGTCCATCTCATCCACGTCACTGATGATATCGGTGGTGGCGCGGAGAGTGTCAGCGTCATTCTGCTGAACCATACTATCGGCCATCTGAGAGTCAAGCTGCTCGTAGTCGTCATCTTCTTCGCCATCATCATCACCTTCAACAAGATCAGCACCGTCAGTCTCGTCGCCCATGTCATCGTCGTCGTCGTCGTCGTCGTCGTCATCATCACCAGTGACGACGAGTTGCTGATTGCGCTGGAGCAGGATTTGAATGGTATCCGGGAAGTAGCGATAACCTCGGGGCTCGGGGTCTTCGGCTTGGTTGTCTTCGAGACCATCTTTTCCAACTCTTGCATTCCAGGCCTGGCTACCCAGGTGCCAGATTTGAAGCATCTCCTCGCAGACAGCGTGACGGAGAAAGGAAGCATTTCCTCTGATGGAAGATCCGGCAATGTCTTTGAGCCAGTCTAGTATGGTGCCGCACATCTGTTCTCGGAAGGTGTCACGAGCTGCACGGACAGTGACGGTAACCTTGATCTCCTCGATGATCTTTGCGCGGCGTAGCAACTCCTTGAGGTCTCTCGAATAGCAGACGACACTTCTGCCGAACTCGTTGGCTTCCTCGGCCTTGATAAGACCGAATCGTCTACGCTCGCGGCAGGCTCGGGCGACCTGATCTTGCACCTCTTCCATTGTGTGTTTCTCGTCATTCCAGATGACCAGATTGTACTCCGGGTTTGTCTCAATCTCTTCAGCAGCCAGGTAGACAGCTGGGTCGAGTCTACTGCGCGTCTCATCTTGCTCGACGGACTCGATGGTCTTGGTGGCCCTCAGATTCTCTGGACAGCAGGATATGACATCGCAGAAGTAGTCGATGACTCTCGCAATGGTGGTGTGTACGGCAGCGGCAAGATCTTCTGGCAGGACTGGGTCGTCGGGTAGAGTGTCTCTGGTGTGCTCATTCCTCGTATGTATAGCACACTTGACGTCCCTCTTGAAGGCCTCCTCGTCCCCGCAGTCACAGCAACCGGAGTTGCCGTTGCTGATGGTGATGTCGAACTGGTGTCCTTCGTGGTCGCTTGCAGCAAAGCATCTCGCACATAGGACGGCTGTTGGGTCGTCGGTACATGTAGCACATCGGTAAGTGGCCTCGCCAGAATTCAAGATATGTCCACAGGGATGTCCACGGGCAGCCTCAGTGTACTCTGTCTCTTCCTGTGCTCCCTGCACTTCCTGCAGGCTGTAGGACTCGGGGTAGCCATTGGGGAAGAGTTCTGTCAGATAGTGTGCCCGGTCATTTGTGAGAGACCTGAACAAGGTGTCAAGCAAGTTGTCGCGGGCTTCCGCCGTATATCTGTTGTTGAATTGTCTCGGGTGGGCGCATAGCGCTTGACGAAGCCGAGCGCCCACGTCTTCAGTCGCCATTGCCAGGGGGATTTGATGTCGACAATGATGTTCCCCCAAGAAGCATGTTGTTAAGGTGGTGAGACTGCTGGCTATGATTGGGAGGCGGCAATAAAATAGTCCATGGTAGGTAGGCAATATCACATGTCTGGCGAGTCTGGCTTACTATCGTTCTACGCTCTACTGTATCTACGTCAATCGGATGCTCGGTTTGCTCGGTTTGACACTTGGAAGTTCCTGGACAAGCATGAGCACAGTCAGTTGGCGCAGGTGCCACCGAACCTCATATTCGTCTGCATCATGTCTGTTGACAGCTGCTGTACCCTCAATGTCCCCTTCCCTGGCTTCCACTCAATGTAGTCAAGAAGCCGAATTTGGTGAGCGACATCTGCTTCAAAGATATTGATTGCTGTACAGTTCTGGGGACGCCGATCTAATCTGAATACACAAGCCTCTTCACTGCTCCAGATCTGCCGCCATCACTCGTCGTCATCGTCCTCCGGTGCTTGCATGTATTTCTGCTTGATGTCGGCCCATCGTCGCTGCTCGGATTAGCCCAGCTCTGCAGTGTCGGATGCTGCACCTACACCTCTGTTTACTCTGTTCCATATGGCGTCTGAGCCAGTATCGAAAGCCCTTGTTCGCAGTTAGTGCTTGTGCTGTGTTGTGCTTGCTGGATCCCAAGAGCGTACATCTCGAATACGAATGCGCCCGCGAAGACGGTACCCAAGAAGACGTAATTCCGCCGAAATAGGACGCTGTCCGTGGTTAGACATGAACCGTGGGTACAGCTTCTGCCATGCTCACTTGAAGAAACTGTTTGCGATCTGGTTGTGTTGGCATTAGCCTTTGATCCTGCCCATTCCAAACATTCTTGCACCTACATAACCCATTTTGATCGGTGGCAGGAGGCCGCAACCTTATGGCAGGAGGGCGATGTACAGAGGAGGCTAGTCGAGGTGTGTGCGAAGCTGCGTGGTTGCTGACAGTAGCTTGTTCCCAGGAGCTGGACCTTTGCGGAGGTTCAATAAGTTCGCATTTCGAAGCTCTCATCTTCTCGCCAAACTTGCCTGAATTGTCTTCCGCAAGCACAATTGCGCCCATCTTCATTCGTCGCACGGGCAAGCACGAGTGCCACACCTGCTTCCAACTCACGAGTCACAGGGTTCCCGACTTCGCTCTTACCTATGCTCGAGGGCGGAGTAAACATGTTACATCGTTGACATAATTCACGTTCCTCGACTGCGACATGTCAAAGCCAGCCTCATCTGGCATCCAGACTTCTACTGACGGCCAGGCTTTCATTCCCTCTTCAAGGCGCGCTGATGGAACTACACGAAAAGAAATCAAGGTACGACCAGGTTACAAGCCACCCGAGGATGTAGAAACGTACAAGAGCCGCAGTGCCGAAGGCTGGCGCTCGAAAGGTGGCAGAGGTGTGCCAGGTGCGGATGATGCAAACTCTGAGCAGCATGAAGCAGATGGGAAAAGCAAGAACGCAAAGCGCAGGGAGGCAGCTCGCAGGAAGAAAGACGCTGAAGGCCAACAAGGTGTGGACGAGGCCGAGGCTGCCTTAGGCGAGATGCAGCTTCAGACTGGTCAGAACGAGAACGAGAGCGAGCAAGAAGCTGAGCGTCAGAAGAAGATCCGAAACCAGGTCAAGAAGTTAAAAGCGGTCAAGGAGCTGGGAACTAGAAAGGCAGCCGGAGAGAAGCTCTCTGCAGATCAGCTTATCAAGATTGCCAAAGAACAAGAGATTGTTCGAGACCTGCTGAAGCTCAACTATGAAGGTCCTGAACTAGATGAGGCTCCAGGACCTGCCATTGTAGAAAAGCGGCCGGATTGAAACACGACTTCTGTTCTTTTTTATCAGAATCGCAGGCACTATGTCGCCAGCAAACACGGCTTCACACCGACGTGTTCACGATGACAGATCTCAGCTAGGAAATGGCCTGGAGAAATATACCAGTATGTCTACCCTCTCCGATATCAGGCTGGAAAGCAAGGGTACAGCTGGCAGCTCAAGTCACCTCAAACACGGCCGAGAAGCCTGCCAGTATCTCAGTGCACGACAGATAACATGTTGTCCTATGGGTGTATCATGAGTCCAACTTTGTTTTTGCGTCGACCCGTCTGCATAACGAGTCAAAGCTGCTATCTAGCATATGCAGCGAGAAAGAGCTTAAATGCCTTACATCGCTATGTGATGGAAACCCCTGGTCACATTGCGAGCGGTTATTGCAAGAAGTACCGGGCTTGCCTCGAAGCAAGAGCACATGCAGCTCTCCAGTACCATCGAGATCGCCAGAAGGGATGTGCTTTGAGTCGTGCCTGCTTCAAGTTGGAATACAGGTATAGCCTCGCAACGCGTCGCTGCCGTCTGGCGGAACACCGATTTTGATGACGTGTGCCTTTGAATTGGAAGGTCTCCCCAGGCGCGAGGCAAGCACGACTCACACAGAGATCACCTTTTCATCTCCATTGCTTCAGTGCTTGCCCATCATGCAGAAATCTTCGTGTTTTCTACCTCAAAATTCCACTTCCGAGCCTTGTAATCTCATTGACTCACCCGACTACTTCAGCCCGATTCGTCTCTTCCGAATGCAGTGGTAGTCATATACCGCAGCGAGATCATGGAGGAGTGTCTATCCCCACGCCTTCACAAACCTCTTGTAGGTGCTGATCAAGCCAGGAGGTATACTGAGAAGGATGACCCCTCGGCCCAGACGATCATTGAGCAAAGCCCTGGGTCTTTGTTCGTGTCACAGGCACTGTTGAAGCAGAAGCCACAGGTCCATCATACTACAAATATTAAAGCTGTTGCGAAGCACAACCTTGAGCTACCAGATGTTTCAGATCTCGCCTTTGCATCTTTTCATCCTGCTTCTCACCCGCCTGCTAAAAACACGCAGTTCAGGCTCCCTAGCTTTACTCAGTCGGTCGGTGCAGGACATCATATTGTACCATCTTGCCAGGAACAGTCTGCCACTAAGCCTGGAAGTAGCTCAACGAGAGACAGGTAAGCTTGACCACTACATCGCCAAGCAGAAACTGACACAAATCATTCAGAAGATTGCTTGAGCGGCCACCGTCCAGTGTCGATGAGCATGAGCGAGAGAACGTTGAGTCAGAAGTATTGCCTCAGGCTGTGTCTGGCCCGAGCCCGTCCGGTGTCGACCACATATCGATTCATTCCTCCGAGGGTCAAGAATCACCGCATTCACGAGACCGAGACTCCGTGAACACAAGCTCTGCAAGAGAACATGAACAGGGGCTTCTCAACGGCAGTGCTCTCGATGCCGGGGAGCAGTCTGATGTACAAACGCCGCATTCGTCGCCGCCTGCACAGACTGTGAACCGGATGCCGGGGAGCAGTCTGATGTACAAACGCCGCATTCGTCGCCGCCTGCACAGACTGTGAACCGGATCTCGTCACCACAACACAGTGCTATGCAAGCGAGGATGAAGGGGACAACGCCTGAGCAGGCCTACACCGTCTCGCAGGGTCCACGGCATGATCCTCGTTACCGTATTCACAAGCCACAAAACAGCAGAGTGCAGGGAGTGACGCATAATACTTCAACAGCACCGCTTCTAGGAAAAGAGCGTGCCGCAGCTTCCGTACACAGTAGTAGGCCATCTGATGAAGACTTGCTCATGTTAGTCATGCGACGTCATCGAATGCGAGACGAGGTGGTTGTTCGTTTGACGAACGATCATCACCGCTTGCAAGACGAGCATGCCCAGCTCCAAAGCAACTACAACGCATGTCATGAAAAGCTACAGGAGACTACCCAGCAATGGCACGCTGATGTTCAAAGTCACCATGTACAGGCAGCACAGATCCGGGCGTTTCGCGAGAAGTATGCCAAGCTCAAACAATGGGCCCAAGAGGCTTCGAAAGACTATGACAGCCTGAGGGCTGATGGCAACAAACTCAGTGAGGGGATTCAAGCAATCAAAAACGAAGGTGACAACGACGCCAATGAAAGGAATGCTCTACTCGAGAAATGTGACGCCGCCGCTGGCAAGATTGGTACAGTCAAATCCAACATTGCAGCACTCCGAGCTGAGTCTTTGAAGCTCGAGACACTCGAGGAGCGGCTTGCTCAGGAGAAAGGACATTTGCGAGAAGAGAAGCTTCGCACCAGAAGTCACGCTCTCTACATTGAAAGACTAGAGGGCGCTCAGCGATCCATGAACACCAATTTCAGCAAAAAACAGGATGAAATGGCCCACGAGCTATCAAAGATCGCAGGTCTTGCCAAAAGACAACAGGACGATGGTCTGAGTGACGCCCTTGCTCGAGTCCTCGAAGTTCTAGAGCAGATTCGCCAACAGGATGGAGCCGGTTCCAGCCACAAAGAAGAGCTCCAAACAATACTGACTTCAGTCGAGCAACGATACGAGAACCTGAAGGACTTTCTTGAAGCTGTCAAGAACGCTCAGATTGATCAGCATGCAGCTTCCAATTTGCAGTTCTCGAGCATTGTTGATGCAGTTGATAAGCTCAAGCCCGACCTCGAACATCTGCAGAGCTTAGAGAGGGACTCGTTGACACTCTCTGCAAGACTCAAGGAAGCCGAGACAAGGTCGAAACTGGCCGATCGAGAAAAGAATGTTGCACAGCTGCACTCCACTGCCTTACTCCAAGCCCACAAAGAATTGATCCGGAGTCAACCAGAAACTGAGACCAAAGACGTTCAAGTCAGAGCAAATCAACTACACGACACGAATGTCCGCTTGTCGATTGAATTGCAGAGCAACAAGAAAGAGGTCACCAACCTTCAGAGCCAACTTTCAAAGGCGCAAGGACTCATTGGTGGATTGCGAACGAGTCTGAGTGAGCAGGGCGATAACCACAAAGCAGAGCTCGAGAGAATCCGCGAGAAGTGTTCGAGTAAGGCTTCAGCACGCATCATCGAGCTTGAGACGCAATACAATGCAAAGGCTGCGGAGGTAGACGCAAAGCAAGAGGAGCTGCAGAAGCTCTCGCAGAGCGCCGAAGCACTTCGATCCACAGTGAGAGAGTCAAGCAGAGGCAACAAGGAGCCGGAGCAGCGTTTGCAAGAGCGAGACAGTCAAGTTGCCAGTAAGGTCAAAGACCTTGAGAAGTTACACAGCGAGAAACAGCAGCTCGAGCAGCATCTTGGTCCTTTCGAAGACATGAAGAGCGACATCGTTCGCTTGCAGCAGAAATGCCGGGATTACGACAGTCTCGTGGAAAAGCTGAAGCAAGCTCAGGCAGATAAGGGCAATATGGAGAAGAACTTAGCACATGCTAGAACGCATGCTATTGACCTCGAACGGGGTCTGGAGGAAGCAACTCAGCAGCTGCAAGCTCTCCAACCCTTGTCCGAAGAAACAAACAACCTACGTCAGACGAACTCCGCACAGATGGCACAGATCAAGGAGCTATCAGATACTCGCAGAGATCTCGTAGTCCAGACGCAGAAGCTGCCAGTATTGCAAAAGGAGGTTGAGAAATCAAATAACCACGTCCGCGAATTAGAAGACAAGCTCAAAGCTGCAACAGCCGCCGCAGCTTATGTCGAGGAGCTACAAGGTCAACTAGAAGCTTTCAGAGACCAGAAAGACGATTTAAGCAGGGCTCAAACGGACTTGAAGGAGAAGAATCGTACGGTACAGAACATGCTGCAGCAGGTCTCGGCTTTGAAGCAAGCCCAGTCTAATTATGAGGAGGCCAGACAAGAGTCGCAGCAGAAAGACGTTGAGATGGCCATGATGCAGGACCGAATCAACAAGCTAGAAGAGGAAAGCCGACGGTTTGAACCCTTACGAGAGCACATCACCGATGAAGAATTTGCTGCACTCTCAGAGCCCATTGTTCTGTCTCTCAAGTCGATCATCCACCAGAGTCAATGTCCCGAGGAGGAGGTTGATAGCTCCGTGCGTCACGATGATGGGGAAGGCACGTTCACAAGACCAAGACGAGCGGCAAATCGGGGACCATGCAATGACTCCGCCGAGGCGGTTGTGGTACCAGATTCTCAATCTCAGGGCAGATACTTACAAAACCTGGACACTTCTGAATTGAGCTCTCCTCCAGAGTTCCTTGAGGGTGTGCCTTCCATGTTTGATACCGGCGAAGCACCTGACGACACCATCGATCCTCCTCCACTTGGTGTTGCCCCAGGCCGTTTACCATCAGCACCAGCTCTACAGGTGGACCGGAATGATCCGCAGCTTCGGCCCGGGACATCGAACGAGGAAATGCTGCTTCGATCGTCAGATGCTGCAAATTTCAGTCCAGCTGGACCTGGACAGAACCCTGAGCGTGGCCAAGCACAAGTGTTGGTTCCAGCAAGCGCTCACGGTACTAGCCCCATGAAGACCCGGACTGGTACGCAGATCCGACACAGTAGGGATAGCACACCTGTCCCAAGGACTGACCCAGGCAGTGGGGATGTTGTCAACTTCTCGTCACCGCACATCCGTTTCCGAGAGCCGCACGCGCCCAATTCTGCTGCCAAACGCCAAGCGGAAGCGGCGGAACCAACAGCTAAACGACACAAGGCCGACATGAAGAGGCTAGCAACTCGCTCGACGCCCACTCCCAAATCGACTCGGTTCTCTGATACAGACACCGTTTATGACATGCCCGTCAGTGGCAGGAAAACCGGCACCACGGTTGGTACATCGGCCCCTGCTCCCGGCAAAACCAAGAAAAAGACCAACACTACTTTGCGAAGAGGTTCGAGAAATGCACAATATGGCGAACGCTTCAGTCAAGCCGAGGGCATCTAATCTCGGAGGCGCAAGACGACTGTGCTGATCAGTTGGAACCGAATCATGTGCATGTTACCTGAAGCATGCCATATTATATGGCATGGGATAAAGAAGATTGATAGGCACAGAGCTATGGAAGATCAGAAAGCAGCGTGAGCTACCTACCAGCTAGGTCCAAGGCCATTGACCGTTTCGTGTATGTAGGTTTGCCAGATATGTATGAGTATAATGATTTAGTCCTCTGCTGCAGCTCTTAAGGCTCGGTAAGGCCACTAAACTACTTCGTAGACAGCACCACAGCTTCTCTTTATGCACGCATACACTTCGACGCTTACTCGGCTTCAACAACGCTACTATTAACAGCAAGCTCGCAGAGCATCTTCGCCGACGCAAAGAGCTTGCCGAAGTCAGCAAGTTGCAACAATCAGCTTCTGAGTTGACACTCGTTTTCAGCAGCTCAATTTTTGTCTCATTGCCATATGACCCCAGACACCACTTGACGATGGATAACTCTGTAGATCGTCAATGTGCCAACATCAGCAGAGCTCAATGTGTCTATTCATATCTCACTGGCTGCAAATTTGCTACAAAACTGCCACAGATACCCTTCCAGCCTACTGACCTACTAACTCGTTATGATATGGTCTGCTTCTCCCGGTTCCGCGTATGAGTAAAAAGGGTCGTTTTTCACCATAGGCTACTCATTATTGAAGTTCCGAGGGTATTCTTGCATTGATTATATAAGCAGCCGACGACAGCAGCCTCCCTCTCTCTCTCTCTCTCACTTAATATCATGACAGGTGGCCGTTAGGAAAATCGTGCTTTTGCCAGCTAAATCCAGTGCACTTGCCTAGTGCGACACCGGTCGCCCTGGGCTGATGACTTGGTGCTTCCTGCTTTTGGCTCGCGGTTGCGACTTTGTCGGAGGGTACTTCAGACCTGCTGGATAGGCTGGTGAGCTTATCTTGTTCAAGGAATGGTTGATGTAGTGCGGTATTTAATTATATGATCTAGTCAAGGTCAATGAAGTTGAAGGTTATGGTGTCGCAAGTTGGTCTTAGCATTGGCTGTCAACAGTTTCTCGCGCCAGTAGGCATAGTTCTTACCAAGCACTAGTAGCTAGGTTGATGTTGCGCGTAGTATGGCCACATGTTTATGGACTCGTTCCTTCCATTGGGTGGGTGGCACAAGTGGCGAGTGATGTTCCAGATAGTCACATTGATTGTGCCTCGTGGAGTTCTGTGACCGTGTGTACTCGCAGATGCTTGCAGCAACCGGCTATTCCATTGCAGACAAACTAGATTCATCTCGTTGCTATCTCGAGACACCTACGCCAACACCAAAGCTCGCCCTAGCTATTACAGCCCTCGCACGTCCAGCGCAGTTTGTGCACCTCGTTCTCATGCTCCGCGTCTAGCCACAGTCGGCTATGGTCCAGCAAGGCTTATGGTGTTAGGCCGTCGCTTGTCCTTCTCTAATTTAACCACAGACGGACTAAGTCCCGACTCCCTCCTAACCAGCAACTGCCTCAGGAAACCCGGGTGCCACTCCACGTCCTCAGCGCCATTGACGACCGACCAATTCACGTCCGTCTCGCTTCGTGTTATCACTGTGTTGTTGCTGTCGATGATTCGCTCCAAGCTCCTCTTCGGTAGCCTTGCGTAGATTTCGATGATGGTTAATTTCAGCGGATCATGTTTGTCGATGATATTACTCCACAATCGCTCGATGTCCTCCCTGTCTGGGACCACATTCGCGAGCTTCTTGATGGCACGCAGGCGGAGGATGATCTGCACTTTGATAGATGTTATGTTGGGGTTCCTTGCCGTCGCTGCGTCGGCGCTGTCGGACGAAGCTAGTGATGGCGACGGTGGCTCGAACAAGCTAGATTGTCGTGCCGATTCGTCAATAGCATACTTATCAGCCAGTATGTACAACCGAATCAGTGGTCCAAGCGCAGGTGGAGCTGGCCGAGGTTCCTCAGGCTCGGTGCGTCCCTCCTCCCCTGTGATATCAGCCGCGCCAACAACGATACAGTCGAGCTCCTTCTCCACGTCCTTGGCTGGCACGCCCGCTTTGATCCTCTCTAGTGCTTGCCCGTGCAGTTCCTCATGTCGAGCCGGGTGGATTCTAGAACTCGGAGGCGGCTTCGACACATCTACCGTAGTCTTACCACGTCTGCTATCCCGGTCCTGGCGCCATGTGACGTAGTCAATGGCGGCTAACATAGCTGTGAAGTCTGTAAGACCCGGTTGTTTCTCCCTTATCTGCGCAAGGAGGCTCAAACCATTTAGCTGTTCGACGTCGTTGGCAGAGAGCGTATTGGTTTCGCTGCCACCACAATATAGCCACTTAGCAAGCATTGCCCAGTCGGTTACACTGTCTTCGGGTAGTCGAATATTCTTCGTCCTCGCCTCCGTCCATGTGGTCAGACTTTCATTGGCACTTTGCGCTGGCTGCGATAGCATAGCTCGGAAGACAGGCGAGTTGTTAGTAAGGAGTGATTCGTGGATATACAACTTCAGTGGTGAGCATTCTTGGGCTGGCGAGGCTGGGCCGCCGATGGACAGCGTGACTATGTTTGTTGCGTAGATGGAGACAGCAGCACCGTCAGTTCCCCCAGCAAGTCTAGGTCGTTTGGGAGGACGAGGATCGTGATCAGTCGTTGGTGGACACATACTGCGGGAGGGACACCTGGTTCGCACCGGTCGCCGTTATGGTGTCTTGTGATAGAGGCTCTTGGCAAAGGTAAGTCGTCTTCGTATTTTGGTCTAATAGGAACATCAACCATGCTCCGCATGAAAGTGGTAAAATAAGTAATAGTTAGTGGTCGTTGTGTGCTTCAACTAGCTTAGGCCTAAGCAAGTCACGTACAAGCACTGTCTTCCTGTGCACAAAGCCTGACGTACCTCACCTCTTTGTTTGACTGCATCGTTGTTTGACATGGTCAGAGCCTGATTCTTGCCGGCTACCATCGATGTCGAACGCGCGATTGTGACAGGCCGCACACATTGCAGGCGCAGCACGGCTACCAAGTTGTTCTCGTCCATCGCCCACCATCCAAGTCGAGTCCGTCAGCAGGATGTTGTTATGAAGTGGATGTCGTTCTGTTGCTCGAAAGCTTTTGCGGAACACGTTATTCAAGATCCGAACTTACCAATAGCTTCATATGTTTGCTGCAATCCACCTTACCTCAGATGCACGTTAGAGACCAAGTTCCCGTCAAGCAAATTACCAAGCTATGACGCTTGAAGGCTGTGGTCGTAGGCACGACTGATGTCATGGGGAGACACCGTGTTCTTGGGTTAATGAGATTGCGGCCTGCGAAGTGGTCAGTAACGGTTAGGCGACCAATAGCCGTGCAACAACAGCGAGAGAGCAGTGCGACTAAGCCGACGTAGGTTGTGCGCTTGCTTGACAAGATCTAGGAGTTTTGACACTGACCCGTAAGGCTGCTTGTGCTAGAGCCAAGTGTGGAGCAAACGTCAGTAGGTGGCCGATGGGAACTTGCATGACACGCGAGGTAGCCTGACAGGTGGTACAGAGATGCAGGTGCCCGCAAACGAGCTGTACTGCGGGACGGAAGCATGGAGATGAATTTGCTAGGATAAAATCAGAGACAAGTGGGCAGAGACAAGAATGGAGAGGTTGAAGTAACGGTTGTGCGTCGAAGTTTTGTCGCATAGAATAGGTATTCATACCTCAACCCAGAAAACTGCCTTCTCATGCGTCAAGAGAAATTTTATGGGTCACCTCCCATGCCAGTCAAGCAGGACAATTTTGATGATTCTCATGATCCATTATCCTATCAAACTCTGTGCTTCTCGCTCTCTGCATTTGTGTTAGAGCATCACTTGCCGTGAGCATCTTTCTTGGACTCACCAAGTCTCGAGTAGAGCATATAGAGTGCCATCTGGTTGCACTCAGCCGTGCCAGTAATAGTGACAAGTCGCTCGTTACTGTTGTCTTGGGGTTCATTGATCTTGATCACGCTGCCACTGAGATGTCGGATCTCGTTGATCTTGGCACCACCCTTGCCAATGATGGCACCGACCATGTCATTAGGAATGAAGATCTGTTGGGTGATAGGCTGACCTGGCATGGAGCTCGGCAACTGAGGATGCGCTTGGCCGTGGGGTGCAGGTTGTGGTACTTGACCATATCCTTGCTGAGGCTGTGGTCCACCATAACTTGGCTGGCGTGGACCGCCAGGGGATTGTGCATAGGGAACTTGTTGAGGATACGGCTGGTTGGGTTGTGGTGCTGGCTGAGCATATTGAGGGTATGCACCACTACCACTTCGTTGTTGCTGAGGCGGTTGAGTGCCATGTCTCCGGTAAGAGTCTGGGTGGCCGTACTGACCACCGGCAGGCTGGGGTACGTATGGCACAACTTGCATGCCACCAGGGACAACACCAGCAGGACCGCCACTTCGGGTAGCATAAGCCGAGGCTGCTGGGCCGCCGAAGCGCTCGGTCAACTGCTCAACGAGTGTTACTGCGATGTAGTATGTTGCAATGTGGACGGCATCAGCGACACCTAGCACAACAAGCGAACGTTCGGTAGATAACGGCAAGCAGGCATCAGACGCGTTAAGGCGAGCGCCAGATGCTTCTTGAATCTCTCGGATCCGCACACCCGACTTTCCAATGATGGAGCCAATGAGAATGTGAGGCACTAGCAGACGAAGTGGATATGTTTTTGATTGAGCAGTCGAAGGGGCTTCGAGAGACTCGTTGTTTAGAGTGCGAATGATGAGGCCAAAAGCCTGGACACACGTTAGTTACAGATGAATAGACGATAGTAGGGTGGGCGAAGTACCTTTGCAACAGCGTCTTGAGCACCACTGACAGTCAGGACGCGCTCGACAGCACCCCTAGAATAGTCGCTGACAGTACACTTGGCACCTGACATCCTTCTGATCTGGGAGACATTTTCACCGCCTTTGCCGATGACAGTGGCGGCCTCGGAACTGGAAATGACAGATCTGATATGGATCCATTGGGATTCATCTTGAGTTGGCATGGCTGATGTAGGTGGAGGCTGAGCGAGTTGGTGGCCTGTAGATGGGGTGGGTAATGTGTCCTGCTGGACTTCTGTTGAGCCATTGGTAGCTACTGCCGAGTCGTTTGCAGCGTCAAGTGCAGTATCAGCCTTGGCCAGTGTTTCATCTGCCTGTGACCCGTTGGAGGCAGGCTGCACATCATCTACAGCGGCATTGCTTTCGCTAGTGGTCTTGTCGAGGGCCTGTCTCTTAGCATCTGGGAGGTCATTGGGGCCTGCTGGGGAGGAAGGGTCTTCGAGTGGTCTTTTGGTGGAGGCCACTGCAGAAGTGGGAGAGGCTGACATGGTGCTGAACGGAAAAGGAGGAGGTTTGGCTTAGAAAGCTATTTGTATTGGGTCCGAACTCTTCGAACTCTTTCTGAAATTATGTACACCGAAGTCGTCCTTTGCAGGATAGGGAGGGAATGTGTTTCGAGGTAGTGCTGTGAGTTCGAGAGGATATGGGATGGTGCAAGATTGTTCGATGGGGAGGAAATGTGCTTTCAGGTAGCGGCACAGGGTTGAGGTGCGAGGTGCGAGGTGCGTGGTGCTGCAGGTGGAGGGTATCTTGTGTCTGGTGGATGTTGAGAGCGTGTAGGTGGTCGTGCTTGGGATGGAGAGTAGAACTAAAGCAACGCCGGACACTGCCTTCGCCTTCGCCTTCGCCTTCGACTTCCCCTTCGCTTTCAACGGTGTTGGAAAGGCAGATATCAACTTAGCTGGGAGAATCGACAACCTTGTGCTTTCCTTCGGCTTTCAGCAGTGTGATCGGCTGTTAATAGACCACAATAGCAGGAAATAGTGCTTTGTAGGTACTGCGACCACTGGATACTCGGATTTGTTGACTCGATAAGGAAGGAGGGTTGAGGTCGCGACAAGCCGTGAAGAAGGCGCAAACGTGAACTGAATTTGTGCAAGAGCAGGTTCGAGACTTGACAGCACCCAAGCATCACGTGATTTGATAGACAGTTCTTGGCGTACCATGGCGGGTGACCATCTTACACCGTTCAGCGGTAATACGAACGGTAAGTGACAGACAGCTACTACGGAATGGAAGTTGCAGGTTATAATGGCTGTTCAAAGGTATGCCATTGCACCCACCTTAATTCTACACAGTGGCAACACGCTGTGACTGCTGCCCGGTCAAAAGTGTATCCAGAATCCTTTCTACCCTACCAATCCATCCTGCTGTCCTTACAAGCGACAAGGATACCCTTCTCATGGACGGTGAAGCCTTTTATGCTTTTACCTTACCATGTCTCTCCCCCAAGACACCTTTGAGCATATTCGCCACCTCTCTACGTCTCCTCGCTCTCGCCTGCCACTTTTCTCTATCTTCAACAGACACCACCATCTGCTCACCTTTCGCTGGTGTAGCTCGTGCACTCCTACTGCCTTGTGATTCAGGTGTGTAGAAAACACTGCTCGCTCCACTGCCAGGTGTCGCAGCACTGCCTCGTGTAATACGTCCTTCTGGTGTGCTGGGCCGCTGCGTGCCGTTCATGCTCGTCGACATGTTAAGCTTCCTTAGCTGAGCTTCGAGCACATCGACATCAGCACTTCTCTTTTCCGCCATCGACGTCATCTTCGTCACTGTGTTCATCACTGCCTCAACTGACGGCTTTTTCTGTCCTGAAGACATCATTCCGAACATCCCTTGCTTCTCAGACGAGAGTTTGGAGGGCGCCATGTCAGCTAGTTTGGCTCGTAGAACAACGAGGTTATCCTCCACTTGTGCCAAGTTCGTCAATACCGCTGCTGAAGCCTTTCGCAGACCCTGCTGTAGCGATACCTGTTCTGCTGACAAGGATGCATGCGTCTTGTTGTCCGGCTGCGTTCGCGCTTGTGTAGATCTTCGCAGCGCTGTAATTCTGCCACGCAGGTCCGTGACTTCTTTGGTCAGGAGGTTCTGGCAGTCTTCAAGCTTCTGCATGACATCTTTCATTTCGAGGCCGTCGAGCACGTGATCTAGTGCTTCGCTCCCCGCCGGTACCCTATCGATATCGCCCAAAAACAATTCATCGTTCAGAGCATCCATAGGTGTATCTGAACTAAGTACATCTGGCCAACTCTCATTGGGCTCCTGATCCGACTGATACATCATGTATGCACTTAGCGACTTGGCATTGATGCCCAGCGTCATCACCATCGAATTGATGTCTTGGTACAGTTTCTCAATCTGCGACGGCACGTCTGTCCTCCCTTTGTCTAGCTCTTGCGAGTCCTTCCCGTCCTGTGAAGGAAGGAAGGGATCGAGATGCTCGCTCGGCTCGGTAGGCTTCGCGAGTTCTGCCTGAAGGATCTCATCTTCCTCATCAACCAGAGGTTGAGTCTCCAGAGATTCAGCTTCTTCTTGTGCCTTGCGAGCAGCCTCTATGCGAGTGCGTTCTCTCGCCATCTCTTCGTCTCGAGCTTGTGCTGCTTGTGCTGCGAAGGATGATTGCTGGTGTTCAAGCTTTCGTTGTTGTATGATCGACCTTGGATGGGCTGGTGCACTAAAAGAGCGTTCCGGCGACCTCGAAAGTGTTTCATGCCTTGGTGGCTTCCGCATCGGACTTGGTGACCTGGGAGAGTCCTGTGGTTGTGGCTGTGGTGGCGCGAACACAGGACCGGAGGTACCTAATTCACCGAAAAGGGCTCGTGGTGCTGGCTTTGCTTGTTCGACCTTCGACACCTTTGTGAAGAGACCTCCCGTTGGTGAGGCTACCGGACTTCGATCTGCGGCATTACCAAAAGAGCTTTCCGGTGAGGTCTCGACGTGCTCGGCTGGTTCACCAGCATCTGAGGGACCAGATTCTCGACCTTCGACGGGGCTGACATCACCTGTTACATCTTCACCACTTCCTTCAAACTCGTCTGAAAGGCCTTCAGATGGGATTTCTGAGCCTTGCGGCTTTAGACTTTGTGTTACGCCTTTATTGGCAGGCATGAAACCAGGAGGCAAGGGAGCATCTTCAGGCTCGCCAGACGCCTTCGAGTTAGATGATGAAACCGAAGTATCGCCTGCTTGATACCCGGGTTTACTGAACGGATTGGGAGGCAGAGGAGCTTCTGGAGCTTCTGCGAGCTCACTGTCCTCGTCGTCATCGCTCAGTGACTTGACTCTATCGGAATCGCTAGTCTTATTTGACGCCTGTGTGAAAGAGAATGGCTTGTTTGGTTCGCTCTTCTGCACAGCGGCCGGTGTAGTCTCGGAGACAGGCTTGGTGCCGAATATAGACTTGGCGGGCGCAGGAGTATTGTCGGGCGTGGTTGACGGAAGATTGCCAAAGCCCCAGCCTGTGCTTAATGATGACTTTGGCTGCGTCTGAGGTGTTGTGGATTCTTGTTGATTAGTGCCCCATAGAGACGAGACATGCGGTGTCGTACTTGTCTTCGGCTGGTTGATGGTCGAAGGTGGGGTCTCCTGGGGCTTCTTCGAAAATTCGACCTGGTTGGCGCTTCCTTCATCGTCTTCCATCTCCTCTTCTTTAGTGACGCTTTGCTGAGCCTCCGTCGCCTTGTTGTTTCCAAGCATATTTCCGAGCCCACCGAAACCGAACCCGGAGCCAGAATCCTGCTTGTCGTCGTCTTCATCCTTTGAAGTCTCGTCCTTCTGGAAGGTCGACTCAAGTTGGAAACCCGTTGTGGCGGCTTGACCGAACAGGCTTGATTTCGGAGCAGCCGCACCTGCAAATGGACCTGGTTTGCCAAACGCTGACGAGCCGCTCGATTGACCAAATGGACTCTGAGTGTCTTTCCCAGCAGAGGCAAACGGACTAGGTGCTTTGGAGTCACCAAAGCCACCACCCTTGCCAAAGGCTGAGCCGAAAGGACTTTCTGTCTTGCTATCCTTGTTAGCCGACGTGAAACCCCCACTTTGACCAGCAAAGGAGCCGAACCCCGATTGCTTGTTGCCGCCAGCGCTCGCGAAGGGACTTGATACTACTGGCTGTTTCGCCGTGAACGGGCTGTTCTGCCCAGCCTGCGCACCGAAGCCAGATTGGCCGAATGCTGGTTTGGATGCGAAGCCAGTCTGACCGAAACCAGGCGCACCAGATGACTGTTGACCTGCACCACCCATCCCGCCACTCTGACCGAATGTAGGCTTAGAGCCTAGTGCAGGAGTGCTGCCGAAAGCGGGTGGCTGACCAGAGCCGCTGGCCTGAGAATGTGCATTGCCGCTACCAAAGCCTGAGGATGCCCATGATGGCTTGTTCTCACCACCGATAGGTGTGGGCTTACTAAACCCGCTCCCTGTACCGAAGGAAGAGCCAGCAGCAAATGGCGAATTCTGCTGATTAGGTTTAGTTGTGGCACTAGCGTTGTTCGGCGGCTGAAATGGCGATGAAGAAGTTGCGGTCGTCGAAGTTGGATTGGTTGGCTCCACAGGCTCCTGAGCAGCTGCTGCTGTAGGAGCAGAGTCCATATTCTCCTCTGGCACACTAGTAATATTCTTACTCAATTTGGCAACCTCGTCGATGCCTGGATACAACTTCTGCGATCTGACACCATCATCGTAGACAACAGCCCAAAGGGAGAGCACGCCTTCATTGTTCAGTACAGCCAGTTCTGGCAACGGCACTGTAGAAGTTTCGATCTCTGGATCAGCAGGGACTGGCTTGAGAACAGGTTCTTTGTCTGAGAGGTCCATGGCCATTCCAATCGGCGTGGTGTCTGTTACTCCGTCCGAACCCAATGGTAGAGCGGCCCAGCGCTGGTCATCCTCAGGTGTAGTGTACGTGTAAGGTTCATTTTCACCAGCCTCTTTGCTGAAGGGCCTGGATGCTTTCGTGATCATCTTGACCTCTGGGCTGACAGTGCCAGATACAAGGAGCATCTCATCTAGATGTGGGGCGTAGTTTCGCAGTCGAGAGATGAAGAAGTGGGCGGGTAACCTCTCCACTGTGGCGTACAATAGCTCCTGTGGCTTTCGGAAAGTGAATTCTGTTCTGTCTTTATTCGTTCTGAGCAAATAGTATTCAGAGATAGCCTCCTGGGAGTCGGATGGCGCCTGTGGCGTGTAGATAAAGAAGAAGACATCGTTCTCGAGCCAAGCGATGCGAGCCAGAAAGCAGTTGACAGGCACAGATTGAGGTTTTGGTATGTTCGCTACGAGTGTGCCATCGGGCTTGAGTTGAACTGCGGTGCCGTCTCCTTTACCGACTACGAGCTGCTTCCCCTTGGTGCTCCATTCGACGCAACTAACGTTCTCCGCCAGGACTGGGCCGTTCGCTCCAGATATCAACTGGTTAGAACCAAGGTCAGCCAACATCAGCTGGCCATGGATGTTGACAACAGCAAAGTACTGTGACTGAGCAGGATCTGGATTTGGAGCAAGCATTCGTACGGGGGCGTTTGTCGATAGCTTCAATGCAATGTTCGATCTCTTGGCAGCCAGGTCGTCAGTGCTATATGCAACAATCTCTGAGCGATGCTGCTCAGCGACGACCAAGCAGCTCTCATCAGCTGCGAATGCAACGTGTGTGGGTCTCGAATGTGGTATAGTGTGTAGTGGCGCACAGTCTCGCACATCGTCTCCTTTTGCATCATAGATTCGATCTCTGATTTCCTGTGTCTTCCCAATCACCAGCGCATCTGGACCACCAGCAGCGTACAAGGCATGCGCCGAAGCGACGCTCAACAGGGAAGCGTATGGTGGAGGTAGAGCATCTGCTGGCCAAGCATTGGTCAATATCCTTGCCTTCTTGTCTCCATGCAGCGTCTTGAAGCCTAGTCCCTCGGTTTGGATTTCTGGGACTTCTTCGCCCTCAACGACGGTGGGATTGGTGGAGCGGGCGCCGGCGCCAAAGGTAGAAGACGTGCTGTTCATGGTGAAAGGGATCATCAACCTCCGGATCTCTGCAGATATTGGACGTTTCTTCGATTCTCGTGGAAAGGTCGGCGAAATAGGTGGAGGAGAGGTGCTCGTGTGGAATTGTGCATTAGACAGACCTCTCACCGGACTAGGACTGGGGAAGCTTGCAAAGGAGTGACGAGGGCGGGTACTAGACCTCCCCAAGAGTGATGGCCGCTTTGAGTCAGCTATTGTGAGTGAAAGTCATTGCACAGGCCGGACAAGATGCCTGTTGGCGTAGTACTGAAAGTGACTGCTGCCTCCGCATAAACAGCACCGGCACATCACGACTCAGAAACATTATATTGCGGAGCGCGCCTTGGACGTGTAAGTCACGTGATTACGAGTCGCAAGAAAGGCAGGCGCAACTGAGCTTCATCATCGTAGTTGCCAGCGTTGCAAGCAGCAGTCCACCACAGGCCAATACTACTACATTTCCCACTCCATAACCACCCCGGCGATCCCTTCGAACGTCCGTCTGTCTCCTTCGTTTCGTCTCTAGCAATTAGCGTCAGAGGCAGTAGCCTCATCTCCATCATGCCCGGCTTCGACTTCAGCAACTACAACCGCAATGCGGCACTACACGCCCGAGGAGTCCCTCTACCGAAGGCCACAAGCACAGGTACAACCATCGTAGGTTGCATATACGACAAAGGCGTAGTCATCGCAGCAGACACAAGAGCAACCTCAGGCCCCATAGTAGCAGACAAGGTACGCAATCCCTCCCTCACACACCCGTACCACCACCACAACCACAACCACAGCCACTAACCCTCCTAGAACTGTGAAAAACTCCACTACATTTCCCCCTCCATCTGGTGCGCCGGCGCCGGTACAGCTGCAGACACAGAATTCACCACTTCCCTCATCTCCTCCAACCTCGAACTGCACGCCCTCTCCACAAACCGGCAACCACGAGTTGTAACCGTCATGACAATGCTAAAACAGCATCTGTTCCGCTACCAAGGCCACATCGGTGCCTATCTTGTCGTAGCAGGCGTCGACCCAACAGGTGTCGGCCTTTTCACAGTCCACGCCCACGGCAGCACCGACAAACTCCCCTATGTGACCATGGGCTCAGGCTCCCTCGCCGCAATGGCTGTATTCGAGACAACCTGGAAGCCCAACTGCACACGAGACGACGCCGTCAAGATCTGCAGCGAGGCTATCCAGGCTGGTATCTTCAACGATCTGGGCTCAGGAAGTAATGTGGATGTCTGCGTGATCGAGAAGGACAAGCCAACCCAGATGATGAGGAACTATATGAGGCCGAACGAGAGAGTAAAGAAAGAGCGCAACTACAAGTTTGCCAAGGGGACCACGGCCGTGCTAGCAGAGAAGACGATTACCAAGGAGGAGATCGGCCGCTACGTCACGGTGCAGGAGCTTGCCGGCAGTGATAGCGATAGTGGCAGTCTCGTAGTCGTTGAGAAAATGGACGTGGACGATCAGCCCTAGGCGGACAGTCCACAGACCAGGGAAATGACATGCTGCACGAGCCTACGTTCAGACCAACCACAATTTAGCCCCCCAACATCCAACTTATGCTCGATCTACAGTCCTTAAGCTGCAAGGCTTCCACATGGGCTTACGGCTCTCGGACCACGTCAGTACGCCAGTGCGCCCGTACGCCAAGCACAACATTCGACCACATTGATTATCAAGAGACCAACCAGGCACTCGCCACACGTCCATTCACATCTTGACGAGGCCGTCTCCATGAATGACGGTGCAGCAGTGAGAACATTACTTCCAGCACGCAGCATAAAATTTATGCTACGGGTCGGCGAGAAAGAGCGTGGTGTTTGTATGACCAGTCACTTTTTGGATCGTTGCATTGGATGGCGGACTTGTATACGGCACGGCAAGGCAAGGCAAGGCATGGCATCCAGGACGAGCATTTAGCGTTTGATGACAGACAAGGAGTCCCTCGTAGTAGTTGTACTCTAAGCCGCGGTTGTGATATAGGCTCAAATCTATATGTGCATCGGCGCTGCCTCAACCCGTGTCTCACAGTGCAGATAGTGTAGAGCAACCGTTCCTCTGAGGTGTTTCACAAGAAGAGCGAATATTCCGATGAGTCTGCGCGCTCGGTAAGTCTCTCCGCTGGCTCCGTAGGTTCGCCGTAAGCGGCTCAACTCGTCTCAACGGTGACAGAATCGAAGTCAGAAGTCAGAGGACAAATGACCTCGATCTTGGTCGACCTCTGACTTCTGACTTCGATTCTGTCACCGTTAACACTCGTGAGCTCTGTTTTGTAGCCTCCGGAGTCATCATCACCTCTGAGTTCTGCCTCCAAATCTGCTTCGACCAGTTTCAGGCCATCCATCTGGTATCTCTCAGTCCATGTAGTTTGATCCTCCTGATTGACACCGTGTAGCATTAGCTGCTCAGGCCTGTTCACTTCTACCACCTGTGACACTTCCTCTTTTGCCTGACTGGCCGAACTATGCAGCAACTTTTGCGCAGCGTCCCAACCTTCGTACTCAACCACCAGATCGTAAACGTATTTGACCATAGTGTACGTCGGCTCCACTGGTCTCACGGCCACTGCGTGCCACAAAGCGCGGCGTATGCGTGGTGTGAGTGGCGCGCCATGCATCTGTAGGTACATATGTAGCCAGTATACCTTTCGTAATGCGTTACGATCACTCAGAGTTGTGGTCGTAGCGCACTCCATAGCGAAATGGTCGATCATGTCAACAAGCTGAGCGTAGGTATATCCGCCAAGAGCATGGTCTGTAGGGGCTGCTCGATCGTTTTGAAGCGAAGAGACGGTATCCTCGGCCATGCCTGATGCGGCCCTGCTGAGTGCGAATTTAAGCCCCTGGTTGTGACAAAGCAGGCGGAGGACCAAGGCGATGGAACCCTTCATATCTCGTATGATGTCGCAGCAGATCTGCTCGAACCTTGAGAGGTCCTTGTTTACAGATTCTGCAACAGACCTCAGCAGGCGTGGAAAGTGATGCCGCGCTGAACTATAAAACAGTTTCTCATTCAGTTTTGGAAGATCTCGCTCATTCAGCGAAGTCAGTTGTTCTTGCAACGTTTCGTATGACGATCTAATGTTGATGAAGCCACCACTCAAAGTTTCAAGCCGGCGTAGTAATTTGTTCCTCGCAGGGAAACTAGTTTTCCGAAGGATGGTAAGAATGCTAGCAAGGATGTCTTCTCCACGCTCCTCGCAGTCGGCCGAAAAGTGCTCGAATATCATTCGACCTAAAGTGATGTTTTGGAAGTTATCCAACACAGAGTTATCGTGCACCGCAGTAGCCATAACGACCCAGAGGCCAACGATCAACCTGTCGCGTTTGTCCGAATCGGCTTTGCCATTATCAACCCACTCTTCAAAGGCAGACTGGCTCAGAGTAAAACCGTTTGGCCGGGCGGCACTTAGGCTAGCAAGAACTGCATACCAGACGTCAATCTTGCTCGGCTCATAGAGGTCGTTGCCATCGTTAGTCTCCTTTGTCGATGGCCGTGTACCGGTGATGGCCTGGTTGCTATGCCTAGAAGTCGAGCCCCGGCCATAGTTAGCGCGAAATGTTGCGAGCAGCGCTTCCGCAACATAGGGCTTTGCGTCCGCGGATTTCTCGGTCCCAGATTGCCTCAGTATCCAGGTATATCTGAAGATTGTCTGGTGAAGCAAGTCCTGCGGCATCGCAAGCAAAAAGTCTACCAGATGGGAGAGCAGGTGAATCGAAGATCGATTGATCATGGATAACGAAATGCTCACTACCCTTCGAAGTCGCAAGCCATGATCGGAGGTCGAGATGCCACAGAGTCTCCAAAGTAGTTGAGGCGTTGAAGCTTCGAATGGGTTTGCCCTGACAAGCCGTAGCCACTTGAGAGGACGAGGCTCTCCAAGGTCCTTCAGGTTCAACACTTTCGAACATTCAATAGAGTCCAAGAGTGCGCTACCAAATGCAGCTCGCGATCCGCTGGGAAATATTGAAGGATGAACCTTATAGACCAGCAAGACAATTTCCTTTACATCGTCGACACCCAGCAGTCCCAATTCGGTAGCCTTCAAAATAGTTTTTCGCTTCACCAACCGAGTGAGAAGAGCGATGTGCGAGTTCCAGTGCTTGAACAGATAGGCGTGGTTACTAGATCCAGCTGGATTGGTCCGTGGCTCTAGGAGAAACGCAGCGACTTCTTTGAAATGCCACTTGTTTCTGGTCATGTGTCCAAGAATTCTTCGCGCTAGATGGGGCTTTTGGATGAGGTCAATGTTGGCTTCGTCGAGGACGCTGATCAAGGCCTCGTAAGTGTGTATCTCCCTCAGACGCTCCGACAATTGTTCATCTTTTGTCGCAGAGCTTTGAGCAGGACGCGCAAGGCTCTCTCCTCTTCCTGGGCCTTCGACGGTAGAAGGAAAGTGTGTCTGGGGATTCAGTTCTGGTAAGGAATTGAGTGTTGGGAAAGGCCAGTAGAACACAGGCTGCTGCTGGACTTGATCCCTCGGTTCAGGTGTTTTCCACCATCCTGCCTGAGGCTGGCAGCCGAACAGTCCCGCTGGGTCAAAGCTGTGGTTGGCGACTGCCGACTGTCCAAGACTTGTCAACTTCCTCTTTCCCGATCTCCTGCGGGCCTCCAGCGGTCCCGGCACGTTACTTCCATGCCTGGTATGATTGCGTACAAAGGCATTGAATGTATCGGTCAGTAGTTCGTCGGAGACCCATACGTTGGCATTCTTTGATCTAGCTCGGAGATGCGATCGAGAGGCACTACAGAAGGTGTTTAACGGCGTAGGCATAACATTTGGAATGACTGTTGCATGGCTCCGAACATGTCTAGCTGTGAAGTCGCCTGTAGGGTAAGGTCGTATGTCAATGAGCACGCATGCGTGTCCGGTTGTGGCCGGTAGAATGCCTGTAGACTCGTATAGTTGGTACTGTAATCACGACCAGCAAGACCGCAAGTTTATCACGTGACAGCTCCAAGCTCGCTGCCGATCTCTGTTCACGTGACTTTATCAACTTCTACATGGCAGTTGAAATCTGTTTTTTGCAAGAGCAACTCCCTTGGCTATCCGTCCTTCGACTACTACTTGAGCAACTGCACGTAAAACATACGAACCATCGGACTTGCTGTTCTACAGGAGCACTCATTTGACCAGATTGCGTCCCTATCGTTTGCTGTGACATGAGCAAGGTACCACATTCCATTCTGCTCCCGTTTCCACCGATGTATTTGACACCGGAAAGGATATAGAAGATCTTCGAAAGGCCCAGTATGTCCTTCGCAGCGAAGGCTCCCATTGTGTGTGGTATCCGGTCGCTTGCGTTGGAGGTATATGCCGCTTATTCGCACGTACATGCGATCAGTAAACGTCAGACAGTGTATGTCAGTCGTAGTGGTTGTAGCTGGCTGGTAAGCATCCACTTTGATTGTCCTGGTATACGCAGCCGGACCGAGAGTGTGGACGCAGTAGGCCCGTTCATGTCTGTTGTAGCGACATCCAGACCTGGGACGAAGTCAACCATCCGTGCATGTACTTCAGGTGGTAGCACATGTCTTGAGTATACCCTTCTTCTTGTTGAAGCAGCTGAGCTGAGCGATCGGCCAGGAGGCCTCTCGACAAATTCTTCACTGATGATGATCTAATGGAGTTGTTCTAAGCCCTGGGTCGCACATGCTCGTCTACTATCCAGCTTGTAGCTTGCACAACGCCGAAGCGATAGCGGGTCCGCAATACTAACGTCATTCAGTTCAGTTCTAGGACTGCCTTGGATAGATCCCTCAAGGTCTGAGGATTTGCTGGAATGTCACTCCATGCCAACATACAATGAGTGTCCGATAAGCAGCTCCTTCCATGTGTCAGCAGAGCTCTTGAAATTGATGGGGGATTCTACACATCAGCGGCACGTAGACGGATCACCCGTGAGACGTGGTGGTCATGAGGCCAACTTTATGATTTAGCGCGTTTGTGATTGGGTTGTCCATGTTGGAGAGAACATTCCCTAGACGTCAATGTTCAGAGCCATATGATCACGAGCTTAGCATTGTAGACACTTCACGACGGGATTCGAAGAACAGCGAAGCTGAAACCAGCCGTGTATGGAGCGAAGTCAACAACGGTGAGGCTCCTGAAAGCAGACATTAGTCGTAAGCTTGCCCACTCCCGCAGATTTGTCGGCCGGTTGCTTCCAATAGAAACCAACTGGTATGTACATTGTTGGTGTCGTTGTGGTTTCGTGTTGACCTACAACGGAAAGCAAAATCATCAAAAAAGCAAAAAATGGAAGTGTTTTCGCCCGTGATCGAAACGGGGACCTTGTCGGATTGCAATATTCAGCTTAATTGTGAACGACACGTGATAACCACTACACCACGAAAACGGTCTGGGAAACCCAGGCTTAGATGTGTGCGCAATCTGGCACAATTTCGGGACAATTTGACTGTGCTCTGTATATATGTCTCTGTGTTCACTGGGTGTAACATGCAGCTCCTGCACGTGCACGTTCAATTGGGACGCGACACCGGTATCTGCCAAGAAGACCAGCACCAACCAAGTACCGGTAGTTCTGCTGTCCACGACTCACTAAACTGGCAGGAGGGTGTCCCGGGTGAATTCGAGGCGCTACCGGAAATGCTCATGCGGTTTTTAATCTGCGACTACTGCTACTCGAGTACATGGATTCTGAGATCTTGGTTCCGGAAACACAAGATGGACATCTCCTCAAGCTCTAGACCGATCTCTGTAATCGTAATCTTGAAAAAGTCATGTCGTGGCCAACAAGATCGATGATGGGTATACTTATTCCAACCGTTGGATATCTGCACGAAGCTTGGAGACCACTCAACTCGCAGCCAATGGAAGGTTCCATTTGCTGAGCCGTGATGCATCCGCTCTGCCACCCGTTTGAGCCGAGCACCAGTCGAAGCACGTTCCTGATATCGGCGGTTTTGTACTGCCGACATGGGATCCTGACACGTTATCGATCTCACGTAGGTAGATACGAGCATCAGCATCCTATGTTGTCGCAATAAATTGTGGGTGGGACTGCCTTACCCGGTGCAAGGTGGGGAACATGCTCAAGATCTGTCATTTCAAGAAAATGTCTGCAAGATAACCCGGATATCTGTTGAGGGTGGAGGGATTGTATTGCATTAATCAAGCCAGGTGTGAAGCGATCGCTTTCAAGGCACTACTTTCTCAGTGTCATACCGTTCCGGTTATAGTTGACGAAGAAGAAGAGGTTACGACAAGGAATACATTGTGTCTTTAAACGATCCGCAAGGTTGTCGGTAAGTTAGCACAGGATTCTCGCTAAACCCAGGCCATTTGGCATTTGTCAAACGAATTAGAGGGGTTGTGTTGATCGTTCCAAGACATTGTCGTCTTGCTGCCGTAAACTGCTGTAAACGAACACTGCAAGCATCGCTACCAGACATTTGGCACAGATATTCAGTTATCGGCAACTTTAACCGCTCCAGATCTCGTCAAACTCCGCTTGGATACACAGATCCTGATAATGCTTGAACCCGGTTCGAGACTTCTCGTACGTCCATATACTTGTATGCTCAGCCCTCTTGTTGGCATACCCATAGATTAGTATACCCTGTAGCAGAGCCAGTACATGAACATGTACGGCACTCGAAGGCGCATGAGGGGTGTATCTCGTAATGAACTCAGTGGCTGGTCTATCCCTTGTCTTGCTGCGCCCTCAGCGAGAAGTAGGTGGCAACTTGAGCGACACCAGCGACTCGTATGGTTGCACTACATGATCTCTTTGACGTGCCTAAAGGTATCCGAGGGTCGGGTAGATTGTGTTCACGCCGTCGTGTCCACCACCTAGGGTTGACAGACAAGTTGAACGTGCAAGAGCAGTCCACGTGTTCTGCGATCAGGCACGAAGCATGGCGGTAGAGTGAAGTCACACGCCGGTGGCGCATATATGGAGCTGTAAGTTGTGTCTCGAGCTTTCTTATCGACTTGTCTGTGCCCGTCGTGCGATTTGATTGTGACCAACTTAGCCCGATCTGCTGTGTGTCTTGTAAGCTGTCAGCTTGCCTGTCACTTAGCAAGATCCTACCGCATGCCAACAATCGCTCCCGGCTGAAAGTTGGCACATGTTCATGCGGAATAGAGTCCATATCCGAGTGCCAGGAATAGAGCTAGGTCGGTAGCCGCATCGGTCTCTAGCGCGAATTGAAGCTCGTGCAATATCTTGCGAGATAGCACTGTGGTTAGCTGCGTTGTCACGAACTTCCTCAGAGTACTGGGTTGACTGCTTCAGCAAATGCAGCATCCTAGCCTTTAATGGAGTAGGCTGCATCCGGGGCCGCACCCACGCGTGAGAGGGATATGTATACAGACTTAAAAACCGCTATACCATGCCGAAGTCAATAACAACATTTCTGTGTGGATTTGTTCGCGGGTGCTGTTGATCGTCAACAATGCATGAGGCCTGTTCGTATCCCCTCTATCAATCAAAATTGAAGATGATTCGCAGTTGTGGCCCAGATTTGTCTCCAAGATGCTTCGAATTGAAGCAAAAGCTCATCCCCTCGCGCCATGCCTATGTTGAAGATTATCGTCTAACCAAAGAGGAATGCTGACAACTGACGGCATGCGCCACTAACGCTCTTCGGTACTTTGAGTTGTCAGGGCATGCAGCCGCACAGCCAATGACATAGCACCTACAGCTTCGCATGGCACAAATGCGGAAGGTCGGGGAGCAAATGGCTGGGAGGTGAAGTGATCGTCGAAGAGCATGAAAGATACGGATGCAAAGACCGAGTGCGACTTCTCCTACCAATGTGCCCGCACTGTTTGCGTGCGCTGGTATTTCAAAAAAACACGATTATACGAGATCTACGTGCAGGCAAAGCCAATCTTCCCTAGAATGGATACCTTTATACTTGCATTCTCAACCCCACCGTGTGGGTAAGTAGAAGGTCAACAGCCTTTGAGTCGATAAATGCGACTGTCCTGTTTGCGGCAGTAGGTGAGTTGAAAGTGTCGGCCTACCTGCTTGAGCTATGTGCCAACAGATAGGTGCCACATGTCAACCAGTTCTATTGGACGATCATGACTATCAGATTCTTCCGGGCCATCATGGCTGCAGGAGGCCTATCTTACTCAACCGTTGCAGAGATCGACCCGTTCTTGGTAAGGCTGAACGGCGTTTCGATAAGCAGCGTTAGTACGTACGTGCAGAGAGCAAGACAATTATGGTAGGTGCTTATCAACCTTCTGCCTAACAGGTTGGCATTGAAGGAATTCGTTTGTAACCCAAACCAGTGTCTGGTCCTTCCTACAGGGTTGTCACGAGAAGATGCAGATTCTCGGTAGCACCACGCTTCGTGGTGCACGGAGGCGTCGTGCTGAGCAGCTGTACTTGGACGTTGCCTAAGCGAACATAGTTTTGCTAGTGTTTCGTTTTCTTCAGAGGAACGAGAGGACGCAATGGCCGACCAGAAACCAGCTCCAGCATTCTAGGCACAATCTTGGAATAATCCAATATACATCATGACTTGCAAGTCCCTCAAGGTTTTAAACGCGATATGCGGGAACAAATGCGGCAACCCAACGAGGCCAAGCACTGCCGGACCCTCTCTTGGTCTAAAATTGAAGCTCCAAGGATTGTTTACTCGCCAGGGAGGCCACAACAGGGCTGACCCTAGTCGAGTGGCTTAGTCTAACCTAGTAGATCGCCCCAAGCTGTTCGTAATTCACCGTATTTGCTGTGACAAGATCGACACTAAGACTCGTTGCAATAATGCTGACCGGATTCATCAAACCATGCTACTTGCGCCAGATTCCCAGCAGTGGTGAGTGCAGTGGTGTCCTCGCCCTCGTTCGCTGAATCTCTCGCACGGCTTCGTTACAGCGTTCAACTACGCTCGCTTCACGCACGAAGAATGTACATGGACTTTCAACGAATTCAGGTTCCGCCATGCTGAATCTCAACCCTAGTGTACAGTACGCTACCACGAGCCTGTGACCACAGACTGTTGGAAGACCACTTCGACCCTAGTCTTACGAGCATTAAGGTGGAGGCTGTTCACGGATAGCTCGTTGAAATAATTGTACAATACAACGGCCTGATCGATCACGCGAGAGTGTCATGGATTCTCCTACAGAACGCATGCCGATAGCGTGCGTTCATTGCGCGAAGGCGAAAGCAAAATGTGACAAGAAGGTAAGTCCTTGTGGATGCGTAAGAAGGGGTCCGTGGTACAATAGCTGGGAAAGAAGGCGCCATGGATGCCCTGAAGTTGAATGGGACAGCAACTGTGTCTGCCATTTCCTCCAACAGTAAACACGAAGCAGAAACACAGCGGCTGACCTTGGCACTACAGGTTCCGTGCTCGAGGTGTGTGAGCAAGCAGATTGTCTGCATGAGTCGCGCGACCAGAAGATCGTCCCACAACCCAACTCGGCGCGGCAATTTACCTCGAGCTCACTCAGAGCGAACTTTGCACACCTCCGCCGCCTTCCACGTCTCCCAACTTTCTCAATTCTCAGGCCCTCCAACGACTCAGGACATGCCTATTTTATCTCCACGTATGTCAAGCATTGCTGGGTAAGAAGAATGACCACTGACTTCAATTCCTAGATCATGTCAATCCTCATGCGAGTCATCACCGGCATAGTGTCTCTGACGTATCACATCAGATACCTATAGCTCCGGCCGTTTTCGGACCCGAGCTAGACCCTCATCTTCTACGCAGCGGCTACTCGGAGACACCCCCTGACGTGGCACTGCCTTTGACACCAATGATGGCGCAGATGCCACATATGGGCCATTTCATCCCAATCGGTAGCGGCCCTTATGACCCGGAGGGCGATAACAGATTTCTGAACATGGGCAACGCTCATAATGGTCTGCTGGAATTCAACGACAACATGCTAACAGATTTTATGAGCTCGCCCAGTATGCTGCAGGACCCGAATGAAATGCTGTTAATGAATGCAAATAGCGTCATGCATGCAGCCAATCAGATGGGTATGCTCACCAACGGATCTGCGAGATTCAGTTCTCGGCTAGAATTAGAGACTCCTCCTCACCATGTGAGCCAAAGAATGCGCTCTGGCCCCTCTCCATCGTCATCTTCCACTACCAGCGGCCTGCAGGAACCCGACGCAGTGCTTGCATTGCATTCTCAATGGCCCTACTTTCAGTGTCAACGTGTAGAGAAGTCATCGTCTATTCAACCTAAAACCGCCAGTATCTATCTGGAAGGACTTGCACAGACACTACGTAATCAAGCAACGTGGCAAGCATGGACAGCACAACTGGACGAGCGCCAGCTCGACATCTCATTTGAGCGCAAAATTTCCACAGAACCGATTGTGGGCTGGTCTCGGGAAAAGTTACTTGCGATTACTCAAGGATTTCTGCACAAGGCTCTTGACATTCACAGAGTCAGTCAGACGAATAAGGATGACACCCCTGCGAGTCCCGAATCAACGAACGAAACTTTCCTTATGTTGCCGCCGCCCGAGGTTATGCAATTTCTGCTTCGCAGCTACGTTGTGCGATACGAGCCATACTACTGCTCGATACCCGGAGGTCGCCTGGACCCGAATTCTCTAATGCATTCCTCGAACAGCAAAGCAGCAAGCTTGCTAATCTTGCTTATGGTAGCGTCTGGTGCATCGGCGACGGCAACACCGGAAGGCCGTTACGTGGCGAGCGGTCTCACAGAAGCGTGCCGCCTCTCCTTGTTTGACACAGTGGAGAAGGATGTTGCGCAGGCTCGGGAAGTGCTCGTGCTTCGATCAGCTCTGCTTCTGATCTGCCTCGCCGCGTGGTCTGGCGACAAGTGGCATATGGACATGGCCATGGGCCAACGAGGACTTTATCTTGCTGTAGGTCTCCAGCCCTCCAAACAGAAGTTTCGACTAACAGAGTCCCAGATGCTGCAACACGGTGGCTTGCTTGACGTGTCGGAGTCACGCATTGATGTCAATGAATGTAAGCTTGATCCGGAGATAGCATGGGGCGACTGGAAGGAGCATGAAGGCCGTCATAGACTTGCGCACTCGTGGGTGATTGTCGACCAAGAGATCTCCCTCTTCTCCGACACGACACCACAGCTGTCTGTAGTTGACCTCCATGTCCCGATTCCCGATTCAGATGACCTCTGGCATGCTCCATCCTCTGCTGAGTGGCTGGTCCTGTTCGAAGAAACCCACGGCTCGACGTATCGCAGTCCAGCATCGGTACGAGACTTCTTCACTGGTTTTGTGGACGGCGACCTCGCTGGCAAGAAGTTGTCGCCAACTCAACTCCGGCTTCTGTTGCATCCGTTGCAGGCTCAGGTTTGTCAATTGCGACAATTCATCGCTTGCCTGCCTGATGGCGGACCTCACTCGAGGGGCTCGAGAGCTGTATCGAAGGCTGCCACAAAGCTGAGACTAGAAGAAATATCCACGCTTCTGCAGCAGTGGTATGCTATCAGCAAGCAGAGCTTTTCTGGCAACCAGGGGACATGCTGGACGACTTGTGCCAACCTGGTCATGTACCATTTGATATCCTTGAACACCATCACAAGCTTCAAATGTATTGAGCAATTCGCTCGACGTGAGGTTGTTCTCGGCCACTCAAGGTACAGCACTTGGCTGCAAAACAAGTGCATCGACCAACCAGAAGAGGCGTTGTTCCATTGTGGCCAAATTCTTCGTCTCATCAGGTCAATGCCAAAACCGGTGCGACCACCGTGGTGGGCTGGTGCCGTCTATCGGGTTGCCATGACCGGCTGGGCGACGAGCATGTCAAAGGGTGGCACTCCTTTCCAAACCAACGGGCAGAGCAACGATCGCTCTGAGCAGTTTGCTATCGACAACCTCACACCCGAGCATGACCTCATCAGCCGCTTTGTGAAGCACCAAGAAGGTGAGCCTATGCTCACATACACTGATGGCAGCTTGTGTCCAGTCCATGTCCCCTCGAACGTACTAAGCGCATGCGCGGATGTCCTCGAGGATGATTCTTCCATGCGCCTGGCCGATGGCATCAGGCGCAAACTGGGTGCGTTCATCGAGAGCTGGCGAGAAACCTGATGATTCGGCCGATCCTTCTGCGTTGGTAAGCTACCGATAGTCTGGCTGTCTTGGAGGGCAACGGCTGGCTTTCTTCGGATATGGCATTGAAGCCATTGTATATATTTTCCTTTTGACGCATTCATGATGGACGACTTCTAGACAACAAAAGTGCATTTGAGCGGCGTCGGAACTTGGGCCTGTCCCCATGCTGGCAGGATAATGATAAGCGTGACGGTTTTGGAAGCATTGGCGAGGAGCGGCCGGCATCTTGGGAAATGGCTGTGTGATGAGAGCCGTCAGTGGTCCTGACGAAGCGCAAGACATGATAGCGAAATGTACGACACTATAACACCTTCTTGTCAGTAACGTACGTTGCTAACACCAAACCTCTCTGCTGGCTATTTGCGCTTTTGTTTGAGTTTTAGGCTGGATGATGCCAGCGATGGAAAGCTCCGGTGACAAGGCTTCTGCAGTTAAGGCGCAACACAGTTGCAACACACTGTGCGCCCGGCATGAGCGCCTACAGATGATACTGGAAGGGAGAGTCTCCTGTACATCGTGGTGCTCAGGGTTCTCGAAGGCGGTAGCCTCCAAAATCGCGAACAGCGCAGTCGCTTTGAGTCTACTGAGACTTAAGAAGCAGGATCCGGTGCTAGGAGACAAAGCAAGACTTCAATTCATCCGTTGGAAGACGCAGTTTGTCTTGCTAGAATACTGTTTTAGGTACATCACGAACTGACGCTGGATACGGGGTGTCGGACAATAGTGCTCCGCCATGGTATTTCCTATGAGACTAGTTCAGTAGCAATGTACCCGGCAGCAGGTTTACGAAAGCACGGCGGCTAACTGAACGTCCACGGTCTCGTACCAAGACCACGCCGGTGGTGGACGTCCGATATCAAGTCGAGTCGGCTAAAAATTCTCCGTGCTGTCCTGTTCTAAATCGAGCTAGAGGCACGTTTCATATAGCCCGGACAGTATGATTGTCTCAAATGCCCTTCTATAACCGGTGGTAGTCTTCTTGTCGCAGATCCTGTCTTAAGAGGAAAGTTCCTGAGAACATGTGGACTCGATAGAGGCTGTTTCCGTATCGTCGCAACAGTACAGATGTGCTGGGGATGTACCTAAAATGCCCAGCTGGCAGGGTAGCAGGGTTTCGAGGCTTCAAGGGAGTAACAGGTAAGGGAACTTGCCCGAAACCCCTTGATCCGCATCGTAGAATTTTCGATCCAGCATCCCATGTCATTCAGCGAATTTAGCGTCCGGACAGAAACTTAGAGATTAAGGGGCACTTGTTTCATTAATACGACTACCAAGATAGCGGTAATATTCAAAAGCTTCATCTGAGACATGCCGCGATGACGGATTTAATGCCCTGGTTAGACTTTCTAGACTGCATCATCGATGAACGTTTCCGAACTCACCTCGCCCGTTCAACGTCCCACCGCTCCACGAGGGAGCCTGCATCAGCGTTGTAGGCGATGCAGACACTCGTAGCGAGAGAAACAATGTCCCTCTGTCCTGCTAGACGTCCCCCAGAAGAGCACTGCCGCTGATGACACCACTCGCTCCTGAGCGAATTGCGCGCCATCTCCCACTTGAACCGCTCACTTCTGCTGCAAATGTGCAAGCTGTGCGCCAATGGTGATAACAACTCTCTTGCAGTAATGCGCATGCTGAACAACCAAAACAGTGTTAGCACTACCAAAGTTCATCATATGCCAGGCCTTTGCTGTCCTACACAATCTGGTAGAGGTTTTGGAAGCGATGCCATGATCAAACGAAAGCTGTCATCTTTTATGCAACGGCAATCCTGCCAACGCACCATTGTTCGTCGCCATCGATCTGGTGGTTGCGTTGTCTTCGTTGACCTGTCCGATGTAGCACTGTCCTACAAGCTGGGGAGGTGATGACGCTTCAAGCTGATGCGTAGATCGTGAAGCCGTCAATACCACGATTGTCAGGAAGCTGCTGCTGCTGTGTAACCCTGCGAGGCTAGGACGCCTCATCACCACACTTCATTGCCAAAACCAGGAATTTGTATGCTCTCTCCTTTTGGTCGATGTCGCCACAGCAACGTCAAAATGTCTTGGCGCTCATTGGCCCTTTCGTCAACACTTCGTACACCTACTTGATGGCAAGTAGTTGAAAGCGCGGCACCTTGGAGCCCTGCTGTAAACCGCCGTATCTGTGCGTGAATGTGCTGGTGCAGCATTAACGAGGTTCGCAGCGTCGATGCCGTCGCCGTACGAGCCAATGACCTCGGCACCAGTGGTTTGTTACATCCTTTCAAAAGTTCCTCGCCTTTAGTATCTTGTGTCATTGGCAAGGGCAATAGGTTCGGCCGACGCTGGTGCAACCACCTCAGCGAATGTTCAGCGTCCTACTTACGCCCTCTCATCCAAGGAGCTCATAGAATCGATGGATGCCGTTGTTTGCGCAGCTTCCGCATTAAAGAACGGCTTGCTTTCCGAAATATACCAGGAGAAGCCGTTCGAGGCTTGTTCCCGTCTATGAAGCTGTTGCTGCTCCATGCCGGTCACCGACACCAGGACAACGAAACGCGGTGCAACTAAGCTATGTTGCATGTACCGGCGACAGAAATGACCAGCCGTGTTCAGACCCTGCAACTGGTGATTAGCAAAGCAGGCAAGTGAACACTGATTCTGAAACCCTTAGACACCGACCCCAGCAGCAAGTAGCAGTTAGGGTTGTCACTTCGACTATTTTCTGGTAAACCACCAAGCACGGAAGTGCGGCCTTCACTGATGCATGGTCCCAGCAAACATATTCGTATGTTCCGGCCAGTACATATACAATGGGGCGCTCTATCCGGTGGGCTACCTGCAGTGTACCCTCTTTCTGGCACTTCAGGCAAGCGAATCGCTGGTTCTGCTGCTTTGGTTGTCATGCACCCACGAGAGAAACATACAGCACTCCCAAGCAATGGGCGAATCCAAGGATGAGGTTCAGACTACGTATCTTCCACGCTTGTTTGCAAAAGTACATTTGACTGAAGTCTTGGCACGAACTTGCCGAGATTGATCGTTGACCACTATTCCAGAAGAACGAAGGGTGTAACGATGTTTCCATCGCAGACAACCCCAAACCATATTCGATACAGCTACGGACATCTCAGAAACGTATCATGGAGCAGAGATGCACTTTGGGCGCTTGATGTCGGCGGATCGGTGCTCCATATGCTCCGACATGCCGCGGCTTTATGGATCTAATGAGATACTAAGCCCAAGTAGGTCATAGGTCTGCCCCTTTAGCGCAGAATCACTGCCAACCGGACAGGTGCCCTTACATTCGTCGGGACGAGGAGAACTTGACAGTCGCATAACGTCGCACCATACGCAGCTTTTATGTTTCCATGAGAGTAATGTCCCAACACAATTAGAATCAATGCTCACTCAGAACCTCGAGCAACGTGCAAACGAAAGCATTACTGGTACCTTGCAGACGTATTACTCTCGTAACGGCGAATACAGTCAAGCATTTCTGAGAGATCTGGGGGGTTATACTGGAAACGATAACCGAGAGCTTAACAGCCGCGCTGTAGCGGCGGCGAGAACCGAACTGCAGGGGCTCTGGCTTCATTAGCCGACTGACATCTCTGCTTGTCCGATGAATCCTCCGATTGAAGCATCCTCACTGGCCATTTAGGTTTTTCAGGGGCACTGAAATCCACGACAGCCAGTAGTAGCCATCTGCGACTGCGCGTTGTCTGACGTATCCTATACTTCTAGCATATTGTCCGGTGAGTGTCTTGCTGCCTGGACGCTACAGCATATGCAAGCTTCGTGAACCGGCTGCCGTCTCGAGCTCCTCTAGACGATGCCAGAAGGCATGTGCGAAATATCCTACTCTGCGTAGCCCCAACTACGCAGACCTCGAGATTTTAGCACTGTGCTCATCCGGATTGAGGAATGCGAAGGGAAAACTCCGACGTCTGTGACGGAATTTACGATGAACGGGTGGGGCTGCTGTATCCTCCGAACATAGTTCTGGCAGTCACAAACTGGCTGACCAGTAGTGGTGCTGGTGAGGGTATATCCTTATTTGGCTGGTTGCATGCTCCCACCAAACTGACTATTCACATCAGTAGATAACGATTACCGGACTGCACGGTTCGCTTGTATCTCCTAGTCACGGATACGTGACTGCGACCCCCATTAGCACGTCCAATTGCTGTCTTCTGAATATCCGTTCGGTAGCAAGGTATGAGAGGATGAATGCCCTTGCCACTACGCAATGTGGCCATGCTCTTACCGGGACAGCTCGCGCGGCGCGCAGGTCTGCGCTCGAGTGTTTTCCAACTCAGCGCCCGCCATCACTACTCGAACAGACACCTCGCCCTTCCTGCGGCCAGACAATGTTCGCGAGGGAAACTTGGCTATCGAGAAAGCCCAAATGACATGACCCATCACGCGGGACGAGCCTCCTTCCTTGTTGATCTGCATTGTTTGCGTCGACTCAGACCATTCGAAAGTTCCGAAAACGACTCCTGGCTCGAGAGAGGATGCCGTGCTTCGAATTCGAAAGGGTTTCACCCTCCAAGTACCCTTCACTCTCTCAAAAGGATTCTAACACGGCGCCGAGCGCTGTCCCTCAACGCAGCCAGGCTCTTATGATGCTAATCGGGTTCATGCTGAAGACCGAATTGTCATCTCATGACCATCCAAGAAGACCTTGCTAATGTGCACAGCGCAATGACCGATCTACGAATCAACGAGTTATGGATGACGTATCCAAGGTACAGCTTGTACGCTCGCGTTCACCGATGGCACTACGTTACTCGTCTGACCTTCTGTCGCTACGCAAGTCCTCTTTGACAAACACAGCTCCCAGTGACGCGACGAGAAGGTCAGCGAGAATGCATTTGAAAGATATAGTACAGGCTAAAGAAGGCTACATCTCGTATTCGAGGTGGAGTTGAAATCGCCACGATGATCGAAGTACCGGCAGGACACTAGAGTAAAGAAGATGCCTAGGACCTCTTCTACCAGGTGTCAGCATAAGGAGTCTCCCGGCCAGCAGCTACCAGGGAGCTAGCATCCATAACTACGAAAGAGACTAGCATGAAAGGCACGGGTGCATCCACAACCTTCTGTCCCGGAAGAGTTATCTGATGGAGAAGCTGGTTTGGGAATGGCTGCGTGATGTAGAGCACAGACTCAAGCTGTCAGGTTGGAATGCTCTGGGCACCGGGGCAGAATTGAAGTCAATGGGTCGATCCTGACTCACACTAGGTGCCGGCAGGTCGAAACTCGTTCCTTCCCACTCCTGCCTATGCATGACTGCTACTTCCTATTTGCTCCGTGCCTTCTACGACGTTGCTACCTTTGCCAGCTGACTGATCATATCTAACTTGCTCACCGCCGCTGATAGCTGTGATACTGTACGTGCCACCAATTTGACTCGATGGGTTCTGAGCTTCTTGATTCCCACCTTGCGATTCCTCATCAAGTAATACCACTTCGCCACGGCTGTGTTCACCGTCGTCTACTCGCAACATTGCTCTTCTTCGGTCAACCCACCGACGCCAGGGGCGGTAGCATAGGACACTGATAATACCAACAACGACGAAACTGCCACAAATGACACCGCCAATCACGTCATAATATTCTCCTGCCAGCTCTACCCCGTGCCAGAACTGACTCTTCCCAGCAGTTTCCTCCGAAACAGCCACGTGCAGCATCAGGTTGAGAAGTTGGATGACCCCAATAATCAGCGCGACAACAACAGTAAGCGCCGTGAGCACTATCGAATAGTACAAGAACGTCAACGGCGACCGCACTCGCGGCGTTACTTGAGCTGTCTGCTCAGAAGCCCGGTTCTCCTCGTCCGCTCCTTCGACCTCCCTTGTTGCCACTTCGCTTCGCTTGACATCCTTGACATCAGCTAACCCCATGGGCGCAAGATAGAGGCTCGACATCAACGCACCATCGATCGTGTCGATCAAGCACATACCCACTGTGAAGAGCACAGGAAAGACTAAGATGAGCCACATACTTGTACCCTTCGCGCCTTGAATACTGGAGATGCCCAGTAGCGCAACTTCTGAGCTGGTATCGAAGCCCAAACCAAATAGCACACCAAGAGGGTACATTTTCCAGGGCCGGTCGATTAGCTTGAACATCTTCTTCAGCACCCTGAACAATACGCCACCGCCTTCGACCTTCCATGCTTCGTTCACTTCATCCTCAGGCTGTAACCAGATGACCTTCTGCAGCTGCACGACAAGCTTATACAAAATGTAAGCGTTCATCACGCCCAATGCAATCAAGAATGCAGCAGAGATAGATGTGCCAATGATCCCACCCACATTGCTGAAGCTATCGAAATGGCTCGAGACACCTGCGGCCGTGGCGGCAACGACGATACTCGTCAACACCACGATTGTACTGTGTCCCAAACTGAAGAAAGTACCTACCGTGACCGGTCTCTGGCCGGTAGCGATCAGTCTTCGTGTCATTAGGTCAATGGCTGAAATGTGATCGGCGTCGAGTGCATGTCGCAGACCGAGCGAATACGCAAGCGCTGCGGTTGATAGTAGATGCGTGTACTTGCTAGCAAGTAAAAGACCAACAACTGCCCACGCCGCAAGGTTCACTACTATCAGCAACAGAATGATGAGTATGGCCGGAAGCGGCAAAGCTCGAACATAAGGTATTTGATTGTGCGTTCTCTGAACTTGTGAAAGGGTTCGAGCTTTGAACGCTTTCCATTTGTTGATCTCTTCTTGCTGAGAGCGCGTCGTCGAGGGTGGCCGTGGAGGGTCGTCAACCTCTATGGTCATACGCACCGGCTCCCTTGCTGTTGTCGAAGCCATTGCCGTAGTTCCAGGTTACCGAGTGCTGTTGAGCCACTTTTCGGTTCCTTCGCGAGCGCCACGAGCGTCCGAGCAGAGCGTCGCTTCAACCTGGACGCATTGGTTGAGCCTAAGAAGACGGTTCAAACAAAATGTGGCATTCACTTCAAGCAGCATTCCTTACACCTATAAGTACCACGGTACACCCATTCCACGAATGAGAAGCATATTTGGATCTGCACAACACTGCTTTTCCGGTAACTTAGCCATACCGAGCGAAACATCCCCTCCCCCGCTAGAGCTTGGCTTTTATCGATAAGACACGATAACCAAGTCTATCGGCGTCACTGCCTGTTCTTTAATTGCTTTACAGCACAACTTATATTCGCAACAAACATATCCAATAGAACTGGGAGCTGATGGGACCATGGAGCACATTGATGCGCCTTGATATTGAGGACCACATCTCGAAAAACCATTACACTTGCGCGAGTCAAATCCATCTCGGCCGGAGAGTGACCGACTAAGGATGCTAGCTTGCAGTCGACTATCAGCGCAAGGGCCGCGATGGGCTAGGTTATCGGGTGGAGTACTCCTAACAACCGGATGCCACAGCTTCCAGAGGACGAATTGGGCAGTAACTTGGGCTCCGGTACCCTGAATGTCGGTCGGTAGGGTTACGTCCTCATTCTAGGTATCAAGCTGAAGCTCGTCGCAAACTGCTTGACCTCAATGTTCAACCTCGGTGAAGGAAACGTTAAGAGGTTATGACTGAAAGCAAACAGAAGGCTCAAATTACCAGCAAGCACGGTTTGAGACGCTTGCCCGCCAAGCGTGAACACGCTCGCTTAGACACTAACAGCAACATCTGTACACCAGAACGGACTCTAGACCAGTGCGGTGCACCGACCAATGTCCCGCTGGGAAGCTCAAGCGCCGACATTGTTCAAAAAGATGACGACGACAAGGGATCAACCGAGTTGGTGAAATTTGATGATGGCAACAGCCCTGAGCAAGATGCACTCGAGTTCGTCAGGTACAGCGTTGAGCAGTTCTCCGATAAACTTGACCCTTTTGCACAGCTGCCAGTATCACTGGATCGATTCCAGGAACACCTCGTCAGCTTCTATCTACTCTACTATCCAAAGGTCACCTATGGTTTGAGCGCGCGATTGAAGCCACATCCCGTGGCAACCAACTTCAGCATCGCCGTCAACAATCCGCCGAATTTCCAGGTCGCGTTGGCGCGGTCGGCACTGTATCGAATCTCACTCCAGAAGTACACGACCGAGTCCGAGAAGCGTGATTTGGAAATTGCCGTCATCAGGCACAAGGGCGAAGCGATTCGAATGGTGAAGCATATGTCGGCCGGAGCTGACACGGCCCGCAACAAAGACAACTTGATCGCGGCCATCATCAGTCTTGGGACTTTGGACAACAGGACCGGCGCCGATGACACCGCCTCGATGCACTTCATGGCGGTGCGGAGGCTTTTGAGGTCTATTGGAGGCCCACTGCATATCACGTCAGCTCTGCTGTCGAGAGTCATGGTGCACTTCGAATGCATATATGGCACGGTAAATGCAAGCTATGTCTGGGACCGGAATGATTTGAGCCGCCTGCTGCTCGACATCAACCGCTTCCTTGCCGACGTGTGGGACCTCTGGAGAATGCTAGCACAAAGACACAACATCATGGACAGCACAGCATTCTCGACGAGCTCAACCGACGAACGATCTATCTCCCCGCTATCGAGCATTGCCACCTCCCTAGTCAATGCATTCGCCTTACAGCCAACCTCGAGCCTCCACGAAGCCTTATCCCGCCCTCTGAAACGCAACAACCAAGAAACCACACCACAAGACAAGATGCAACTCACCTTCCAACTTACGTGTCTCCTCGCCTACTGCCACACAATCCTAGACCAAGCCTCAGATCCCAAACACCTAAAGAAATACATCGCGAACACCCACAGCATCATCGATGACGCCCAGCTCACGAGCCAACCCTGCAACAACCACATGTGGCTCCTGCAAGTCCACGACCAATCATCAACGCACAACAAGCGCATCTGGCGCACCGCGAGCTTCGTCTGGCTGCTGAAGCATCTGCCCTACGATGTGCAAGGGGGCATGCGGGACTGGCTGCTTGCTTTCTGCGCGGGAGAAGGCGTCGCAGGACGATCTGCGAAGAAGCTGGACACGTTCCACTTTAGTTATGCGATGGCGACGCCCACGAGGTAATGGATCTGAGGTGTGAGCCGTTTTGGGAGCCTGCATTAGCTTCCCTCTACGCAACAGAAGGTGGGAAAGGTGCTAGCAGGGCAAGGCTCGCCTCACACACATGTTCACCAACACTGAGCAGGAACAACAGCGACTTGCTCATTGATTCTTATGCCCGCATCTGATGGCGGTGATCAAAAAAGTACTCGCCTATCACTACAATCAGGACAATTTCGGAATCTCGATAGCGGATGCGAGGAATGCATTAATATACTCACAGAGAGTCTGTAGGGAGATGCATAGTCCGTCTCAGGGTTAATGGGTTCGCATCCGACGCCTGACCCACCGTAGCCTGTCAGCCACACGATTCAGCGTCTTCATTCTACTTGACCCGATTTAGCTAGAACTACGGAAGGAGCTGGATAGCAATCTTCGCTGTCTGTGAAATCCATACGCACCAACGGTATCGACTCGCATCATAATTTCAAGCGGACCAATGATTTCCGGAAATGATTGCTGGGTTGGCATGGATCCACGCACGTTTGCAAAAAAGTGCCTGCTACTCCCAACCATTCTATGTTGATCTGCTTCTAGTCTGGCCGATGAGCGCTCCACTCGCCATGGGCAACTCGGCCTTGAAATCACAGTTGAGCTCCCATCATCTTCGCAGCATCAGCATACCGTCCCTGCCGCATAAGTCCTTATCCAACCACCTCTCTCAGCTCCTTCAAGCAGAACTCTGGCTTCTTCGAGGTCACCTAGACGCTGCTTACCTCCCCGATCTCACTCGTCATCTTCTTGTGATCCCTCCTCTCATACTTGTCATGCGAATCAGCTTGCTCACAGCACTTGATCACATCGATCCTCCCCTCTGCAAAATCTCTCCACTTCTTCAATTCTGCCTCCACAGCTTCAGATGTATCTTCTGCATGATGCATGAATGGCAGGCGATAGATGCGGATTTTGGCCTTTTCAAACCATGGAGAGGTCTCGTCTGCGTTTGTGCCATCGCTACCCTGGCCATCGTCACTCTCGTCCTCAGGATTACGAGAGTAATACCTATTCCATCTGCTCTTGAGTCCTCTTGCTTCTCGGCGTCGGTTCTCAGCGTTCATGCGTCGTTGTTGGCCTGCGAGTCGACGAGCTACCTCATTTGCATCCAACACAGAGACTAGCTGTCGAGTTTGAGGATATTGACGAGCGATACTGACCAGGTCTCTGTAGATTGGATGACTGAGAGGCAAATCATCGTCGCCCTCCATCTCTGTGGACCTTTCAGACGGCGTATCATCCTGAACGATGAAGTCCCGGGATGGTTTGTCGATGATGCTGTGGTCTTTAACACGGCTGTAATATTGGGAGAGGGGAGGTTCAATTTGGATGGAAGGTGCGTGATCCACACGCGATCGGAAGTACGCCGTCTCCGCGACCTCGACTGGTGTCATTCCCGTAGCATTTTCTCGGAACAGCAAATCTGGCCTCTTTCTTGCGAGGTACTTGGATCTCGTGCTGTTGTCGCTCCTGACTTCGACATGTAGAGGGTAGTCGCCAGAACCGTCCATAACGGTCAGGTCCTTGCACATAGAGAGCTGGAGCATCAGGTCAAGCAGCTCCTGTTCGCTCTTGTGGTTGTAGACGTCCTGGCGAAGGAACAATGCAAGCGCCGTGAGCGCGCCAGGCTCAGTGCCTGAGCATTTCTCCAAAACCATGTCCGGGATGAGATTCTGATCAAGCATAGAGACTTTCTTCTTGAATAGCGAAACGTGGTTGCAATACGCATCGCCATAAATGGTATGAAGCAAGTTTCGGCCTTTCTCGTCTTTCGTTCGCTGATTAGCGCCCGCCGCGAGGAGGACTTCGAATGCAGGAAGATTGCCCAGCTTCAATGCCAAATGGACTGGCGTCTCACCCTGTGCATTCCGGGTTTCGAGGTGTTCTGTTGGCACTTTCTTGAGCAGATATCGAAGTCGGCTGTTCGCACCCGCAGGCCAGGACATGACGGCAACGTGAAGTGCAAGGTTGGTCCGTGTACTCATCCAGGACCTCAATGCAGCAGGGACACCACCTTTGTCTTCGGCTAGAGCACGAATCCGCTGGTCTTTGCTGAACCGTGAGCAGAACTCTTCATATCGTCGAGCAGGTGTGTCTGACAAGAAGTAGTCAACCATGTCCAAGTTGCCTTCCAAGAGAGCATCGAGCAAAGGGGAGCCTGTCTCCGACTTGTCTATAGTGTCTGCGTACCGATCTTGCCTGGCCCAGTCCTTGCGTTTTTGCCCATAGACGCTCAAGCCTTGATAGTATTTGGGAGCCTCTTCGACAACAATGCCAGACCGCTCAGCAAGGTGATGTAGGGGAAGTAGTGTACCTCTGTAACTAATGAGCGTATCGACAATCTCCCGGTGACCAAGGTTCATGGCATGTCTCATTTCGCTCCTTCGATTGTCGAGAGACTTAAGCAATTCGTTGGGTTCCTCCATTGAATACTTCACCTCGCTTTCCAACAGAAACTTGAGCAATTGTACGTTGTTGCTAACGACTGCATAGGTCCAGAGACTGAAACGTGTTCGATAGCTCTCGTCTCGTGCACATTGATCGAATTGGATCCAGGGCTTCTTCTTATCTCGCCACCCGACATATGCATCCGGGTTGAAGGATCGATCGACCCGACATTGCTGCAACGCCTGGTCTCGGCCCATATCCATTACACGCCAGAGCTCGAAGATTCTTTGCAAGAGATGTTGTGGTCGGACGTTGGACTTCACGTCTTTGGACAGGGCAGCAACATCATCTACTGTAAAATTGTCATCCACCAGATGAACGTAGAATTTTGGTTGTTCGTCATCATCTACGACACTGCTGGCAGTATCGGAGTCACGCTCATCATCACTGCCATAGGGCTGCAACGAGTACTGCATGCGCTTTGTCTCTTTATTGTTTTCGTACTGAGCTGCAGCAATGTCAAGAACAATGCCGGCAAGTTCATGATGTCCCTTCAGAACTGCAATGTTGAATGGATCAAAGCCGTTGTCGTCAAAGACAGTGATCTGTAGTGCGCGAGCTGAGTCATCACTCGAAAGGCAAAGGGCTTTGACTTTCTCAATATCGCCGGCGAAGGCTGCCTCAAAGAGCTGGATGTAGCGCGGCTGTTTGGCAGGGGTGATGTCTGTGCCATGAAACTTGAATGTGGTCTTGTAGGCTAGCTCGTCGTAATCGTATAGATTCTCCTTACGATCCGAAGTACTGTGTCCTTGATTTTCCTCTTTTTTGAGCTTAGGATACATCTCATAAAAGGTCAGAGCACCCTCTTCGAAAAGACGATTTTCGACGGCTTTGAATTTTCTCGCCAGCTCAGCGGCAGCCTCTTTCTTTTCCTTGTGGCCTGGTTCGGTAACAACTTCCTTCTGCGCGTCAAAGTCATGCTGGAACTTCATCGCTCTCCCTGCTTGGACATACTTTGCTCTTTCAAGGTCTTTCACGGCCGAAAAGTGTTGGTAACTGCCCGGTTTTAGACCACTCAGATAGTGCTCGTCACTCTTAAGCGGCTCTGGCTGCTTGAGCGACGTCTTATCCTCTTTCGTCTTCTCATTGGCATAATCTTCAAGTTTTATCCGTCGATCTCGTATGAGGTCGAGAAGACTCTTGCCTTCTTGGTTGTAGTGGTAGCCGTCGGGGTCTTGTATGATGCTCCATGAATCAGCAGTAAGCGTGTTCACGTCTGCGCCCCTCTTCAGTAGCTGAGGTACAATCTCTATCATGCACTCGTGGCGACTTGCCTGGGTGATCGGTTGGTTGATGCTTTTGAGATACAGCGCTCGCAGCTCATCGGGATCCCTGTCTCGCGCATTCTTGGAAGCTTTATAGGCTTTGACGAAGTCTTCGAGCTCGATGACAGGTTTCGCACCCATTGAAAGAACCTCTTTGACAATTTCTGGTGAGCCGCTTCGAATGGCAGCCAGCAATGGAGTTTCAACGGATGCCTCCTGCCATGTAGCACTAACAATCGTGTGGTTAATCGCTTTCGTAGTAGCTTCAGGGCTTGCTTCTCTGAATGCTTTAAGGATCTCGGTCTTCGCTTGATCGACAATGTAGTGCAACGACGTGAACTGGTTCATATCAGCTTGCACTGGACTAGCCCCCCTACCGAGTAATGTCTTGACCGTTTCGGTGGCCTTCTGCAAGGGCAGGTCAAGAGGCAGCAGCAGGGTCAAGATGGCGGCCCGTGGCACGCGTGGTGTATGGTTGGTCATGAGCTTCACAGGCAGCATCGCGTCTGCCCCATAGGTGTCGATGAGCAGTCTGATGACATCTTGATGTCCAGCAATGAGCGCTAAATGGAGTGCTGAGCAGGGGCTATCCCAAGCAACAACATCTATGTCGTAAACGTCGGGGTCATCAACATTCTCTTCGTTGGCATCGCGTTCTTTTGTGTCTTCGATCTTGACAAAGGAGCCAGTCATGCGGTCCTCACTGGCGACGTCAGAGTCCTCGTCCATGAGATCTTCAGCGTCTGAGTCGTCGTCATCATCACCGTGGATTTCATCTTCCTGAGTCATCTCGACATCCTCGTTGACAATCTTGGTACGACCAGCTTCCTTCCTTCGCGCTTGCTTGCGTTGTTCCTCTTTGGCGTCAGCTTCGGCTTCGTTCTCTGCACTCTTATCAAGCAGTGCTTTGACCATTTCAGGCGAGCCACGCCAGGCAGCAAGATGCAGAGCAGTGCAGCCATTGTACAGACGTGCGACGATGCGGGCACCCCGATCGATAAGGCATTGCACGATTTCAGGAGTTGAGCAAACAACAGCCAGCTGCAACGGGGTCCTTCCAGTGTGATCGCGTCGATCAACATTAGCTTCCTCGCCACTGAACCAGTCAACAACTCCTTCCAGGTCTTTGTCAACAATGGCTTGACAAAGTCTGGTAGTGTTGCCGAGGTAGGCCATCTCAGTCCAATCGCCATCTGTTAGTGGACGAAAGCTGCCGATCGCCTGTCTCCCAGGATCATCTTTGAGGAAGGATATGTTACCAGAGACGAATACCTTAGACTCTTCTTCCCATGCAGCAAGGTCTTCGTCGGTCACAGGCCTTGGACAGTAGCCACAGCAGTCGCCAATTACATCCTCTACTCTGCCAAAAAAGGCAGGGTGACGGTGTAGGTTGGTTTCCCGATCCTTGGGTTTGTTCCACTCAGCGTTCTTGAGCAAGTCTTGCTTAAACAGAAGTCGTTCAATCTTCTTCGGGGTGTATCGTGGGCCGTAAGGGAGTGTGAAGGTATGGTAGCTGGAGATGTCATCTTCTTCAACCCATTCGGCAACGTCGTCCGGCTGTGTGTCTTTGACGTTGCCGGGTAATTGGTGCCTAAAGCGAGCATTCCAAGGCATTTCAGGTCTTCCCCGCTCAGCCCGGCGCTTTGCTAGGTATTCATCTCGATCTTGCGGATGTGGCAGCTTCTCGAGCACAAGCAGACGAGCCAAACCAAGCACACGGTTGAACGCTCTTTCGTATATGGTAGGATCGACTCTCGATCGGTCGAGCTGCGGCCAATAGACTTCAAAACCTCGACGGGCATATTTGGAAAGGCGGTTTTCGTAGGATGGAGATCTTCGTGTTAGGTCGATACTGTTGGTCTGTGTAGCGAACGCTGCAAGTGCTCGGGGCGCTGCCCAAACCTGTTTGCCATCGTACGCAACACAAGCACAATCGACGTCGAAGCCTGTCAAGATCTCGCTGACACTCTTGTACAGGCGGAGCACGATTTGTATGTGGCGAGTAGGATATTCACTCACAATGGTGATGGCGTTCTTGGTGCGAACGACGGTAGTCTCAGAGAGGATGGCATCTCTCACGTCTGCTTCGATCTGCTTGATCTTGTCGATAGCTTGTTCTTCATTGAGGCCGTAGATAAAGAGATCGACGTCAGAGGCAGGTGCCAAGGTCTATATAAGCATCAGTATCACGCATGTTGACAAGCTACAGGCTGCTTACTTCATGATAGTAGGATCTCAATGCTCGCTTTACCAGATTGTTAGCTTGTGCTTACTGAGGGAAGCTGATACTCACCTTCGATGCATTGTGGGGGGCGTCAACAGGTAAGAGAGCTGTGACAACACTTGAACCAGCAGCTACAACGTTGTCCCACTTCAGGTCGACCAGGGATGACTCGGAGAAGATGTCGAAGTTCTTCTTGAACTCTCGAAAAGTGGATGTGGTGGCATTCGAGCCGTGCTTTCGACGCTTGTCGGGGGACAAGGATAATAAATATTTATTCTGTTCTTGCTGGCTCTCGGTCGAAAGGTCGCGAGCCTTGATTGACAAGTCCAGTTGCGAGCCTTGGTAAACGGGGGTGAGATGGTTTTGAGACACTGCTTGATGATTGGGTTCTTGGGCATATATCTGGCGAAGTTTGGCTTCGTAGGCTTTGAAGGGCTGTACCACTTCCGTGACCTTTGCTGCTGTGTTAGCTGCCTCGATATAGGCCGGGAGGCTATCAAGTGAACAGGACAGTGTGGGCAATTCCATATCGTCAGTCTGATGGCTCGGCACAAACAACAGCGAGGATCTGGATTGTATGGGATTAAGATATCAGCATTATGCGGCCTGGGTTTTATCAAAACATCATTCCAAGCGTGGCGAACCTCATAGGTACCCAGCAGTAAGACAAAATAGGCGCGAAGCAGGCACGACAGGCTCTGAAGGGATGCGCGGGTTTTTGTGTGGGTCGATGGTGAGGCAGGAGTTCGATTCAGGGTGATGGCTCGCTTGCTAGCGCGTTGCGCCTTGCTCGTGCCTGGTGAACGTGCCGCCAAGCCAATTGGGGTCTCGCTATGCTTACACCAATCAGCAATGACGAAGCTGCGTTCGATCTTCAGTGTGGGGAGCGGTGTGAAGACGCGTTTTATGAGAGCCGAGCTGTCGACCTGAAATTATACGGTGAATTGAGACAACTTTGAACGAACAATGAGAATGCGTTGCACAATTTTTTTATTCCAAGGTTAGACCTAAGCATATAAGTCTTCCTCGTGCACTGGCGGCAACTCCATTTGACTGGTGCCAGCATGTCGAAGTCCATCTTGCCTTTCTGCTAGATTCTTATCGCCCCAATACATTTTGTCCCACCACTCGTCCGCAACATCAGCCATAGTTTGAAGATGCCCGTAACTTGCAGGCAGGTATCCCTTCGGCGACGTCATCGTGACAGCTACTATGAACACGACAAAGAACAACCAAGTAATGGTCAGATACGTGATCTGAGGTGGCCTCATCAGCAAGCCCTGACTATAATCAACCTGAAGTGAAGCACCGAAGATCCAATGAGTCACGACCTTGAAGAACATCAATCCAGCACCTTGCCACGACAGGAAAGGCTGCATAACACTGTTATATCTTGACGGCTGTGGTTGTCCATTTGGTGACTCGAGGGTGCGCCAGGTCGCCTCATCGCGAACAAGCTGACATTGCAATTCTGCACAGTGCAGACCTATCGTGACAATGCTTTGTATGGCGAGGTATAGAAGGAGCACACCTATCATACGACCCTCATTAAGAGTTCTGAGATCTCCCATGCCGGCAGAAGCGAAAAAGAATAGGAAGACAGTCAATGTCGCATCCGACTCGTTCTCAAAATCACTTCCCCGCAGACCATTGATGTAGTTATTGTTTGCAGTGGCGGTCGGAAAGAATCCCCAGGATGACCCGTTGTCATGGCGTGTACCTGAGCCATGGTATCCGACGTAGACGATGACCGCGGTCCATATAGCAAGAGTTATAAGGACAGCGACGTTCAGTAGAAGCACCCACTTGACCATCTTGGAGGCTGACCTGACGGCAGGTTGGCGGGAAACAGGTTTTGAAGCCCGACTGGACAATTTGCGGTCTCTGACTGACATCATTGCACGACCCTTGCGGTGAACCAAAGTTGAGTTGAGAGCAACAGAGACGGTCGTGAAAGGGTCAGAAGACCAAGACGATATTCTTGATCGCTTGATGGACCAGGCGGTGATCGCACACATCATCAGGATCGCAACACCAAGACAAATTGGAATGCTTCTGGGGATGGAGGCATTTCGCTTCTCGGTATCCCAATCGGGACCTTCGTCGCCTGATAGCCGCGCCATATAGAAGGCGGAAGTATTGTATACCAGTAACATATTTCCGGCGGCGTAGACGGTCGCAATACAAATGAAGAAGATAATAGAGAAAAAGGCATTGTTCGGTCCAGATTCCCTTGCAAATGTCATTAGCCTCAGATTTGTGTTGAAATCCAGGCGGCCTTCGTGGAAAAGAGCCCATCGTAGGGAAATTGCATGGATATAGCCTAGGCTTTCAGTTATGGCGAGTAAAAATATATTGATAGGGAGAATCCAAAGTTTTCTGGCTGCTGGTGACAAGTCCCATGTTTGTTGGCTTCCTTTCGAAACGATGCCTACCACAATGGCGGCAACACCGCACAACGTGCTGAGAGTCAAGCCAGCAAGGCATGCTTTCCTGGTTCCGCCTGCTCTATCAACAGTGAGAGCGCCGGGGTTGCTAACGGTATGACCAAGTTTGTACTGGGTGTTGACGGTGTCGAAAGAGTTCTCGACAACAACTGGGTATTTCCGCCCCTCGTTTTGTGCCAAGGGTTCGTAACCGCGTTGTGGCGTGTTCGACATGGTTAAGAATCTGCACTGTATGCTGTATCAATCCCAGATCATATGTGAGAACAATCCGGAAGCTATAATGTTTGTTATGTACGATCAAGATTCGCAGCCAGATCGACGGGGATTTATTGCCAAACTACACACATAAACATGAAGAAGACAAGCTTGAACTTAGCCCCAGTCTGATTTGTGAACAGCGTTTCGAATACAGATATCCACTGCAGTCGAAAAGATGCGCTAATGCCCCAGACTTAGGAGCTAGACGATCTGCGCCACTGCACGGGGATGACTGGCGAAGCAGCACGCCTTAAATTCAGGTCGGAGTCTCGAACGTACGCGTCTAATCAGGCTCTATCTCCTCCGCCCCGAGAATGTGACATTCGCTTAACCTTCCCCGTATAGTAATCATGTGCCATCTCAGCCTCACATTCCTAAGCAGAGTCTTTTTGTTCTGTGACCCCCCCTTGGGCGGCCTCTCCTAGAATTTTGACGCCTCCCGGAAGTGCCAATCTCTCAGTCAATATGGCTGAAATTGCTCTCTGCGCGTCAACTTTCCAATCTTCGCCGCTTTTGAAACCAATCTTCTGGCACTGGGGGGATTGGTCCTTTCCTCTTATGAAACATGCCTTTTGCCTGCATTTGTACACCATCCTCGATAGTACCTGCTTTGAGGCCAGCTGCGCAGCTCGATTTGGACAATCGTTTCAAAATACTTGCAACCCATGGAGAACGACGGTGAAGCACGCGGGACCGATCATCTTGTCATCATCGATAGCCGCATTTCGAGTTCCCGATCACCAGACTTGAGCACTTTACTGCTCATGATATTCTGATTGCGTTTCGCGAGCAATCTCGTATGGATTACATCTTCTTAGCCCAAAGTGGTATACGCAAATGCCTAATACCGACCATGTTGCCTTTCCGTGAGGAGCGACCCCTCTTCCAATACGGCGCCACTTATACTATCTACAAAAAAGATTTATCAGGCGCCCTATGCTTGCGGCATCGCAAAGAGTGAAGCTCACGAACCTCTGCATTTCCCTACGACCTCTCGCTAGCATATCGACGTGGTTTTGGATTCTCTTGGACTGAGCTGCATTCCGTGGGGATGTTTCTTCTTCTACCCTGGTTCAATCTGCTCCGCATCGGATCTCCTTTTGCGCTTCAACATCATCTTGAATGTGCTGCATCAGCCCACAACTGCGCTCGGTGCGGCAGAAATTGAAAAGCATCAGGTAAGAGGGACTGGTCAGGAGTCATACGTTCGTGGTCGAGTAAGGACGCAGCTGGCGAAGCATGCCACAACCGGAGGTCGACTGAACGGTATCAGACCCCAGTATAGCGATGCGGTGGCGGCTATCTTCGAGGTTCCGGGTAAACTTGCAAGAAGGTTGGATTGATCTACCATTCATGCGAAGACATAAGCGCTGGCTCAATGTCGCTGAGGTCAGGCGATGTGTTGAAGGACTGATAGACCACCGTCGTCCGTCGTAACCGGCGCCTGCGATGTGCACCATTTGACGCACAGATTCTAATTTAATCGCGAGGGTTGACCGGATTGTAGCTCGCAACGTATGGGTCGCAAGGATACCGTATGATGAACATGATGAAGGTACGAAGTGAGATGAGGTCGGTTTGCAGGATCTAGACACAGGTCATGGTTGGCTGCGGCACTTAGCGAATGTGGGGATTCTTTTGCGAGGTCAAGCTGGCTGTGGCTGTCAGCTTCATATTTTGTGATAGGGTGGAGTCTATGACTGAGTGTTTCGTTGTGAGCATTGATATGACGAGTTTTGCGGGGCACTGCCTACACCAAAGCGATTGTGATAGTAAGTGAAAGGGACCGCTGTACACAGCACAGCATCGCAGCTGTAGCACGAAAATGCTTTTCGTCCGCCAAAGGCCAACGAGGACGTTCTGCAACAAGCTATTGCTCATGCTCGGCATGTCATATCGCTGTTCCACGCTCGAAGCTCTCTCTGATGTCTGAGGTATACCTGTCGTAGAATCTCGCCAGCTTAAGGTTAAACTGCTTGTTTTTCTCGTTGATGTAGGTAACATCTCCCTCATCCGTATCCCCCCTCCTTTCTTTCCTCTTCTTCAGCCTCACCTCTTCCGCCTTCCGGATGTCCTCTACAAGCCGGTCAACATTCTCCTTCCGTGGCTTCTGCTCGACAAAACCAGTGTTGTTCTGGTCTGCGTAAAACCTGCCATCTCTGTCTATTGCGACCAATTCCCCATTGTCCATCTCCACTATTTCCAGACCACCACTCCGCGCCGCTTGCTCTATCAGCTCAGCCTTCTGTCGCAGATACTCGTCACGGTTTCTGCCCCCATCTTTTTGGGCGGTCTTCTCTAATTCACGTATCTGGCGGTCGTAGATCTTTGCGGCCTCTGCACCGTAATCTTGGAAACTGTTCTTTTCTCGTGCTTCCTTCTTGCGGGCCATGCGTTCATCCCATCTTTCGCTTTCTTCGATAGTGTAATCCCATGCCCGCTTTCGCTCGAAGGCGCCTGTGCCTTCGTTCTCCTCTGTATCTGCTTTGAGTAGGTTGTGTTGTGCAATGGCTGAGCGGCGTGACAGGTTTGCTAGGGCGGTGTGGTCTATTGCGCCTCTCTGAGCTTCAGCTTTTGCTTCTGAGAGGTTGGAACGTGCTGATTGTGTGGCGCGCTTCTTCAGCGCTGCGAAACGGGCGAGGCGGTCGGTGCTGGCGGTCGCAGAAGGAGCTCGTAATTGTTCGCTGGCATGGTCCTCTGAAGTAGAGCTATCTACGCTCGCTACTGTGGAGGGGACATCCGCTGCAGTGAGTGCCGCCGTCTCCTCTCTGGGGATTGGTTCGTTGCTGGGCTGATCTTTTACGATCGTGGACGAGGTCGTTACGGATATTGTGCCTGCATCACCCGGTGGTGAAAGCCTCCTCTTCTTAGCAGGTGGTGACATAGTGTTCAAGTAGTTGACGCCTGGTGCCGTCTTGTCTTTTGTTAGTTGGAGGTGTCGTTCAGTCCTGCTGGGCACGAGGTAGGAAACATTTGGCAGTGAGGGCATTCGAGATCGTCACACCTTCCCAAAAGAGTGCGCTTCCGGCATTTCAGAACTGTGTCTCTACGAGCGCTGCATTTTTAGGAAATGACTAACAGACCAATGAGTATCACCAGAACTCCGTTCGGCAATTTCAAAACTTCTATACAGGCCAAAGTTTGCTGTTCAGCAAGGCCGTCGGATGCACGGATCCGTTGGCGCACAGGCCGCGAGCATGATGTCTCTAATGCCTATCGATGGCAGTCGTGCTGGCAATGGGACAGGAGCTCTTATGTACGAGGGAAAAAAGGCTACGGCCCAGAGGGAGGAACAGTTGGGCTGAGACCAAGAGTCGAAGCCAAAGCATGATCGTTTGAAAATTATCTAAGTGGCATGTGAGGCTGAAGAAGGAGAACATCTGCAGTTAAGCAATACATGTCATCACCGATTCTGGACGATATGAAATTCTTATCACCCATTTTCTTCTTTTTGTAATTTGAGGCACTCACCCGTTACACTGTTCAACCTCTCCACGCCTTCTAAGGACATATTGCAGTCCATGCTCAGGTTTTGAACAATTCTTCGGCCCTTGAGGGTGCGTGAGAGCACGAGGTAAGCCAACACACTCTTGTCATCTGCCCGGAGCAGTTGCATATTGCCAATAGAGACAGTAAAAACAGACTCCGTGGTCAAGAGACTTGAGGCAGTCGACGCAGATCGCGCTCGCCGTGAGGTAGTACCGCCAGCGTAAGTTCCATCGCTACTTGACCATGAGCTGCGTTCACGAGTAGTCTTTTCCCTTTGCGGTTGGTTGATTCGCGGACTATGGTTTCGTACCATGATATCACTTCGAATATAACCAATGTGAGCGCACAACGCACGCTCGACGTGGTGCAACACGGACATTGCATGACGGAGCCGACATGCTCGATCGCTTTGTCAGTGTTGACAAGAACTTGATCGATGCTCTCGGGAAAGGGTTTCCAAGATAATGGAGATGGCAGGTCCGTAGATTCGAAGACGCAGATATTACTTGAGGGTTGCATAAGCGTATGCAGTAGGATGTATGTACGTGTAAAGCAATTGGCTTGTGGTTGAGGGTGAATCCGTGGCAATTCGTTGTTGACGGACAAGGTAGCCTTAAGGTCTGCTGCGGGAGAGTACGACCACGTTGAGCCTGATGATGACGTTGATTGATCTGGTGCTTCACTTATGTAGCTCGAGGATGGTGTGAAAAGTGGCGAGGTTGGCCAATTGCTTGGTTGCATGTATGATGGAAAATAGTTGTCTGGACAGTGGTACATTGAAGCCTTCGGATATGGGTGAGTCATGCTGGATAAATCGTTGGGGTCCACACTGGTTATAGGCTGGTCGGCTGCTGTTTGCCAAGAGCTCGTGGTAGATTAATCGTAGTAAAACAAAGACCATCAGTCAAGCTGCTCCGAAGGCCAGAGCTGTTAGTGGTGACAGCTTCTGGCAATTCAGGAATTGTGGTGCTGTTATTCGTAGCTGGACATCCCGACGTGAGGTATTCGTCGTCTTCGGTTGGCGCAAGCGAACTGGGCGTTGGGCAAATCAAGCGTTCCGATGGTGATTGGAGGCTCACGGCAGGCTCTCGGAGTTTGCTCTGCTTTGACTTTCCGTCGCGGCATGCTAGGCTGTATGTGCAACGACGTCCATTGCTGAGGCAGCGTTCGCAGTCTGGTTGTTGTTTGTGACTTGCAATCTTGAGGCTGGCGCATGTGTCGCAGCTCGATTTGAGTTTCTGCTTGGAGGCCCGCCTCAGTGGTTGTGTTGCTGTGTACCGTGTGAATGTGGAGGACATTGTGTCATAAGTGGTGATGGGCATGTTAGATGTGAGGGCTAACTCATGTCAAAGGTCTTGGAGTACTTGGGAGCGTGTTCCTGCTGCTCTCAATCTTTGGTAACAGTGAAGAGACAGCTTCAGGTGAACAAGGTGGTCTCGGAAGAGATCAAATCGCATTTCACTCATCAACAACGTCCAGTCCAATTTATCGGTGAAGAGAACTTCTTGACATTGACCAACGAGGTGTAGCTCGGGCTATACTATACTTCGAGATTGCACTGTCAGCACGCTACGATTGATTCGGTATGTAGGTGCCACTGCACGTAGATTGACTCCTGAGACTCCAAGCGTGGTCTGCGCTTTCGGGTGACCCAGGGGAGGATCATAAGGTACGGAAGAGCCAATATTCGAAGTGTTAGCGTGTCGGACTGTTCATGGAAGAAGTAGCTTTCAGGCAAGGCCACAGGAAGCCTGGACGGCAAGCAGACGGGGGAACGATGCACCAGATACCGCTGGCCATGTGAATGTGGGTGACACGTGGCACAAAGCAGAATAGCTACCGCCCATGGCAATCATACCTGGACCCTTGTTGTAAAGAGTCCGGGTTGGAGTGCCATACAGACCCAATCGAATATCACGGAGGGTTTGGACGATGTCCAGCGGTGTCGCCATCGTTCTATCGTCGCTAGACAGGATATAGGAAGCAGAAGACCGTCAAAAGAGTACTGACGCAGGGCAAGGGGCATCGATAACATGCCATGACCGGATGGATTTATTGATGTAACGGGTTGAAGAAGGGTTAGAGGAACAACAGAAACTTCCGAACTCCGAGCAGAAAGACAGATATGTCCTTCCGTGTTTGATCGGTTCAAGTATTGTCGATGCTTACTCGCCGATACAGAAGTGACAAAATTTCCTCTTTGTCTCTTTTAGTTAGGTATCTCTAGAAGGCATGTGTCTTTGTGACTTCTCTCACAATCATGACGATTAGGCCATGGACTACCTACAACGGGCTCGCTCCGGGATTAAGACGGGCCGGCTTGCGGTCTCCGTTATTGGTCGGCTGAATCAGTGGTTTCAGATACCACCAACGTTCACTTATTGGCGTAGCAAATTTTGTCACTCTCGAGATATGACGACGAATAACATCGAGGAGCTGAGCGCATGTTCGACCCCAGTGATCATTTCAGAGGTTGTCAGCATAACACAGCATGAGGCTAAAGACGCCATGGAATGAAGACGAGTGCACCTGGTGCGGATCGTCTACCTGTTGTTGCCATTATGGAGCTCCGAGTCGGTTCCTTCATTGTTACTCGGATGGCTTAGAAGTCACGACTTTCCCTGTGTTTAAGTCACGACTTTTCCTGTCTTCAAGTCACGCTGCGTTTGATTTATATCTTTTGGCCAGATTGCCTCGTTGCTTTGCACATTGAACTGACCTGCAGCCGAACATCAAGCAAACTCGCCTACACAAAGATATACACGAAGCATGGCACCTACTGTAGTTTGCGTCAGACACGCTCAAGGATACCACAACCTCGGACCAGAATTCCACGGCCTGCCAGATCCCAAGCTGACTGAACTGGGCGAGCAACAATGCGCTACTCTAAGAGACAGCAACCTGATCGACCAGACGGCAATCTCTCTGGTTACGACTTCACCTCTGACTCGAACCGTCGCAACGGCATACCTCTCTTTCATACCTGCTTTTGCCAATGGGAAATGCAAGCCTGCAATCATCGCCTTGCCAGATGCTCAAGAGACCTCAGACTTCCCATGCGACACCGGCTCGGACGTTGAAGTTCTGCGCCAGAGATGTGAAGAAGAGAAGTGGCCCGTTGACCTGTCTAGACTAAGGGACGACTGGAACATCAAGACACTGAACAGTAGGTACTCGCCTGCCGGTGATGCCGTCAAGATTCGAGCGAACGCTGCAAGACAACAGATTCGCGAGTTGTTGAAAGAGCTCGTCGATGCCGGTGATACAGATGCACAAATAGTGCTGGTCACTCATGGCGGTTATCTGCACTACTTTACCGATGACTGGGAGGACAGCAACAAGTATTACGGCACGGGGTGGCTGAATACTGAGGCGCGCGCATACGAGTACGTGCTAGGGGTGGACAGCACTGATGACGAAGCTGCTCTGCATGAGAATCTCGAGAGTAGAGCAAAAAGAGGCAAAGATACCCCCAGGATGTCTAAGGACACGCAGGAAGCACTCTTTCATGCTGGCCACCAAGCTTGGGACGAACAGGGCCTGGGCAATGCTTTGAAGATCTGAACGAGGATCGTTGCTATCGTGCCACACGGTACATTCTGCATAGAAGCGAGGGCATGGCGAGGTGGGCAAGTCGGCGTTTGAGGCACTCAGAGCGGTACTGCTTGGCATGAATAGACGCATACCCGTAGACATGGCATAAAGTTCGGTGTCAACAGAAGTGTTCTGCATTGTTCACCTCGATAATCGACCATGTTGAACATTCTGCAATGCTACCAGGCACGAGCGACAACATTCCAATTGTTTTGTCATTTGTACGCAATACCTACGGCAAATTCCCGGACACGGACACCGAGAAAGGCCACTGCCGTGACGGAATCTGCACGTATTCTGCTTACTAGGTGGCGGACATTGCCTCCGAAGACATGGTTCAATGCTGCGAGTACGGGACATGGCGGGAGGTTGGCGCATCACTGGAGTGTCGCCTTCACTCTATAGAAGTGAGACAGACCTGTATTTCTATAAACAGCAAGGAGCTTACCAAGTACTCAACAGCAGTCCTACGAATTGTGCTTGGATAATGCATGGGGGCGTGACACTGGTTAGTCATATCGATAGTGGCCGAGCTTATCTGAAGATCAGCAAGTTTCGTGACGCCTTTTGAGCGATGAGGAGCAAGGATAATTGGGGTCATTGGATGATGCTCTGGGCTGTACTTGCCTTGATTGAATCCGTGATGGACAAGGAGATTGGTCAACTGATGGCCTTAGGACCATGACGACCTTGAACCACAGTTTGTGGTCAGTTGCGCGTGTATGCCCGTCAATGCACTGCACGTCGTATCCCGTAACCCTTGTGCCTCGTGGATCTCGCTTCCTATTGCTATGAATTGATATATGCTTCAAGTCAATACCTAGCAACCTAGCAACCTAGCAAGCTCGCGACCTGCAGTGACTCTCAACGACACAAAGCCATACCCACACCTGCGACCCACGATAGTACGCAACGTCTTTGTTCTCAGAAGAGCTGACCCTTACTCGCGCCTTGCCCGCGTCTGCATCTGATACGGGGTGCACCCTACGATTTGCCCCTGCCGTCTACAAAGTTATAGATACCTACCACAGGAGCAGGTCGAGTCGTTCTTCCATCATCGGGGCTCTGTCAAGGTGACGATAGGGCATTGCGCCCCTTCGTCGGAGCAAGATGGCTTTCCAGCAGCCCACCATACAGAGACAATTCACCCATCAAACTCAGGCAGCGCAGTCTAACCACTCTGCTCCTTTGCTACAACATCAGACATCCGAGTCGCAGGAATGGATATTGTTCTCACCGGCTTCACAAGCAGAATCGAGCACTCAGCGTACTGACATCACCCAGACAGCCGGTCTGTCTCGAGCAAGCGAGCTAGGCTATCTTAACAGTGCTGCGAGATCATTGCAACTAGGATCGTCAGTACTCGATGACGATGCTACCGAGGATGCGGAACTGGACAGTCTCGATGACGGTTTGCACGCCTTTCGCGAGCCCGCACTGTATAACACCACCACTCACCAGACCAACGGTCCTCTTCTTCCGGCGCATGACGGCCTGGGCTCTTTTCAAGCCTCTAGTGCACCTGTTCTTGAGCAGTTGTGGCAGCACGAGCAATACAACACAAAACGAAAGCACGAAGGCCATCATCGGCGGCCCTCAAGCGTGCAACGACACCTCGATACAATCGATGAGTTCGAAGCGCAAGCCAGTGAGGAGAAGAGACTAAGGATAGAGAAATGGAGGATAGAGCAGTCGCAAGCATTAATAGAGGAGGTCGAGAAGGAAACACGGAGGCGCTCTCGAGTAGGGTCCAGCTTGCAAACGAACATTGATACCAGCGTGGAAGACATATTTGGGACAACACCTAAGCAGAGTGACTATTTCTCACCCTCTCAATCGAGGACAACTACCACGTCGACCCAAGAAGAGCCGGATCATGATCCATTTTGGCGGCGCATCACACGGAAGTTCATCCGGGATATCATAGGCATAGACGAACCTCTGTTATCCGTCATACTCGGCGAAAGCCTGCCTGGAGAATACACGCCTCGAGCCAGTTCACCAGCACCCGAAGCCAAATCCTCACCTTCACAGCCAGAAGAGAAGGAAGAGGAGCCAACACCGGATACAACCTGGAGGGACAATCTCTTGCGGAGGATAGCTCACGAGCTCGGCGTGTTTCCCTCCCAACTAACCCCTCACCCGGGCGCGTTCACATCTTATATACCCCACAGCCTAGACTACGCCGGCATGCCTGTCTCCTTGCCCAGGCGACCCGCCGTCGCCACTTCGCAAACCCACTCCGACCCCGTCATCCCAACCACAAGCACAGAGCTGTCTACAAGCTTCGCGTCAAGTCTAGGCCCCAACTTCCCCCCAACCCTCCGCGACGAAGCCCACGCCGAAAGCTGGGGCTTCGAAGAAGATCCAGCCACATCCAGCCTAGACTCAAGCCTCAACCTGCGCAAGGAAAGAGAATACTGGGAACGCGAGCTCGACGTGAAGATGGTCTTCCGGTATTTGCGAGACCGCTTCGTATCAAGTCGTACACCGCAACCGCAGCACCAGCCACGTCATACAAGCACGCACACCCAGCCCCTCCCCAACGATAATTCTGCGCAGCGAGCTGCGATTATCCGGCAGCACCACCCGCTCGTCAACCGGGCGCATCGCTCCCCGGTCCGGTTGAGGCGGGACTCACGGTTATCTGCCCGACGGCCGAGCAGTAGTTGCGCGAGCGAGTCGTTGAAGGGGAGTCGGAAGGCGAGCGCGTTGCGCAGTGGGTCGTCGAGGAATTACTGGGATATTGGCGGGAGTGTTGGGTCGGGGAGTGTGATTGCTAGTGGGGGAATGTGGGGACAGGCTTAGAGGTGAGGTGTGGTCATACTAGGAGCGAGCATCGAGCATTTCTGGCGCTTTGCATTATGATGAGTGATGAAGCATGCCATGGCATGGTTGTATGAATAGACCCTTCCTAGCTCAACTTATCGATATCATTCTGACGTTCATGGGCTTCGAGAAAGGCATGTGATGTGCTAGGCAAAAGGCCCAATTTATGCCTGCCTAGGCACTACGTTCTGCGCATGCATGTAGAGTTATTTTCCGAGTATTAGTGGATGAGCGTGGAAGCAGTATGGGTGTTGCACGCGTATAGTGAGAATAGCCAGGCGAGAGTAGAGCTATGCCAGCCACTGCTTTACATGGTAACCGCGGCTTGCTCAGACACTTTCTTGCGAGTCAGTGCGAACTCCGGCAAGGGCGTGTACCAGCTGGCACAGTGTGTTTTGGACATAGGTCTCACTGCAGAGGGCTAAGTCTGTAGCAGGGCGAAAACTGGGAGGCCCGACGTGCTGTTTGAGTGGGTATCGTTATGTAGGGACCGGATATGCAATACTGGCGCGGGAGGGAGGCATAAACGTGCTTCTTAACACTGGCTAAAGTGGAGCAAAAGAGGTGTAGTTCACGAGTTCTTGTTCTTGTTCTTGTTCTTGTTCTTGCTTTGCGAATGTTCTCGATTCATGCGCCTTGCCTTATTTACATTCTGCTGGAAAGCTCTTCCCCGGTGCTGGACCTTCCAGGCTCTGCTTCAGTACCACGTCTTGTGGCCGAACATAACTCGAAGTGTGCCGTAGATCGAGGCTGAGAAGCTGCCCCACAACAAGCAGTAGTACGGGTAGAGGATGTATGGCGATCGGTGAGACTAGAAGAGGATATTAGCTATGCTCGACTAGGAACGTCTTCAACCAGAATCCTGCGAAGATCCTCCTCATGTAGGGTAGGGTTCCGCCTTGGTATGCTAGGAGAAATAATGCTCGGATTGACTAACCTTCCACCATGTTCGTTTTCCGTCATGCTTTTGCATCAATCTTTGGTAGTACGGCACGCGGTTCTCTCGGTAAACAAAGCTGGAGCGGGCATGTCAGCATGCTACTGATCTGCATAGAGAGCACTCAAGGCTCCTGGTGTCCCGGTCCCTGGGCTGTATCGGACGCACCCCCATTGGTTGTTCATGCCAGGTCGGAACATTCTTGCTCGTGTAGCCTGCATTAGTCGGGCGGCCGTTGGTTGCACCATAGCTGCTGGCGACGGCAATGAAATATAAAGAGCGGAGAGGTGAAGTGTGTGCTGTTAATGAGCTGCCTGGCTGGAATGAATTCGTCGTTCAGCTTCCGGATCGACGGTTGAAGCGCAGAACAGCTTAGCTAAGTCACGTGATTAAATGTCATGAGATGTTCTTTCCCTGAATCCAACTATCAACATCAGGCTATTTCCGTCCGCTCACTTTTCGGGTACATTGAAGACAGCGTGGCAACGATTACCGACGGTTCTGTGTCAACCGACAGTTGATGCGCAGAGTGGTATGTGCCATCAGCCGTCTATGCTGTCGGACGCGTGGTGTGCGCGCGCCATGGCGCACGGCCGGCCATGCTATCCTACTGAAACGAAGCTTTTCTCATGCTCATCCTCGATGTCAGATCGAGATGACCGAAGCTCCACAGCTGCCGGCTACACTGCGACATGACCGTTATCCAACTGTGGATCTCAGCAATGAAGACTACTTGGAGAGGGCCAAACCATACGGTATATCCAGCATACAGCAGCTCGATTGGCAGAGCACTTGGCCACCGAGGCATATTGTAAACGATGGCCTGTCCCGTTTGATTGATGATGAACCCTACCGCTCCGACATGAATTTGTGGCACCTTCTGCTAGATTATCTACTGCAGCACCACGCAGAGAACGCACTCGTGTATATCCGCGTTGGGCTCAGGTATCGAGGCAAATTAGTCAAACTGTCGTCGGAGGACGAAGACACAACAGCCCTCTGGCGGAAAATGCTGTCTGCTGCACTTTCCCAAGGAAGGCTCAGAGAAGTGAAGCTTCTAACCAAACCTAAAGGAATTGTTTGGGATCGACCCCATCTGTTCTCGGAAGTTGTAGGCACCGCTCTTCGATACGCTGGTGAAGGCGTGGCAGATATTTTGGCCTGGAACCTCGCAGTGAAGAACTTCGATGGTTTCGCCGATGTCCTTCGCATTTTCAGAACTTTCCGACCCGAGGGTCCAGTACAGATGAGAAAGTTCTGCTCTTTTCATTCTAGACTGAAGGCCGATAAAATGTACGACGAGGCGATGCACGATCTCTGGGCACAAGAGCGCGCTGATGATGCCTTCCTGCTTCATAAATACCTCGTTTCGAAGGGCGATCTTCCTTCTAGCTTTGACGACGTGGTCCCGTTCCTGATCTACTTGACAACAAAAGGTGACGACCCCGCTCCCTTTCTGCGGCAATTGGCAGCTGCAGGGGCGTCTTTTGCTGGACAAGGAGTGTCCGTCCACGAAGTCGTCACACCCCAGCCGGGTACTAGTGCTGCACCGATGCGTGTCAACAAGGTCAGCGACGCCTTCGCTGCCAAAGCTTTTGCTACCAAAGCATTGTCGTTTGACTTTGTGCTTCGCTCACTGCAAGCTTTTGGTCTGACTCAGATCGGGCCTCAAGCAATGCGTGAACTGGGACTGGCCGCCTCTGATGCTGATGTGTTCGCTCAGCGGCTTGCAAGGCTGGACGAGGTGGGCGTCGGTACTGGTAGCAGCATCTATTCGAGGATCGTACGCAAGCTATGTTCTTCTGGGGAGCACAATTTGCTCTCGCAGGCTTTGCAGACAGACATGCATCATGAGGTGTTTGAAAACAGAGAGCTGCTGTTGCGCTTGCTCTCTAATCATCTTCACAATGCACAATGGGATCAGGTCAACTTCTTGCTTGCGGTTTTGAATCATGGAGAGACCCAGACGCTTAGTCCTATGGTCAAAGCTGAACTGGTCGAAGAAGCTGCGTCCCAGCCACGTACGCTTCTGGGTTTGACATCAAACAGTTCCACTGGCTTGGCTACGTTTGACCGGTATGTCATGCAAAACATCGTGTCGAAGCTGCTACATTCACTATGCAGCATGAAATCCGAACAGCGCAGCCAAGGCAGCAGACTAGCCATGGCTCGCTTCACAGCAGGCATCATGCAAGACACCGTCGCCACAGTAGGACACATGAAGTTACACCATTGGAGGCTGTTGCTGGGTGAACTCGGCCAACTCGGCGCACTCGATGAAGTCATGATTCTCTCACATTGGGTCGCTAAAACTACTACTCAGGAGTCACTCGACGATGTGAAGGTGACAAGAGGCCTTGTATTCCACGTGGACTATCTACAGAAGCTTTTCAATGCCAGATACCAAACCGTGCTGATGCATTGGGCGATGAGGAGGAGCATGACCACCAAAAGGATATCGGAGCGTCAAAGGTGGAAGAAGAGTTTGCTATTTCTGAAACACCTGGAGCAGGACTTCGGAATCATAACCCGACTCAGTGCTATCAGGAAGGTAGTCGTGATGCGTTCCCGGTACCTACAACACGGAAGGTACCTCAGGCTCTATAGAAGTCCTGTACGTCTCTGTTCCGAAGTGGTCAGGTTCATGCAGAGTGTATGGTCGCAGTCTGAGCCTTACAGAAGCAAAGAAATGGCGGTCGCTCTAAGGGGCGTTGCGAGTCAGAAGAAGAGAACAGGGCGCTTTGACAAAGCCGCGGGTCGAAGGATACGAGGAATGAAGATTGGAGGCCACTGAGAATGCGTTTACACGGCGGTACAAAATAGAAGGGCTGTTGCGAGGCTTACGCGAAGATGCTCCTTTCGTATCGAATCTGGTACAACCTTGCGTTTACCGAGCACGGACTGTGCCCATCTGCACTCTTACTACCAACCATGATCAAGGTCGTTAAATGTAACCAGTCAAAACCCACTGTCCAAGGATCCGTCGGCTCACACAAATACGTGAGCTTGTCGAAGCATTACTCTGCTACCTGCTTGCACACTGCTTGAGTGCTTTCTTCGCCCCTGACCTTCGGGAGTGGCACTGCATGAGTCGCCGCATCTCAGGCTCTCTGTATAAGTGGGTCCCCTGTTGCCCCGTCAACTACGCTAACGCCATAAGTCGAGCCCTTCTTCTGGATGGCCATCCATTCAATTGAACATCAGTCGGAGCTGATCTAGTGCGCAAAGTGACAGCAATACTATTCCATCGACTGATCATGACCGCAACGACTCCACTAAAACTTATACAAAATGAAGGTCTCACCCGCCAGAAAGTCCAGAGGACATATGGCAAGAAGACCAAAGCAGCTACTACAATGGCATCGGCGAAGGAGATTTTCACCGCCACTTGTGACCTCGAGGAAAACTTACAGCGTCTCACTATAAGCGATGGGAAGGAAAACACTGTGCAGAAAGGCGGCAAAGAGGTAGTAGAACAGCCGACGGACATCATATCGAGGAAAGTCCGACCGAAGAAATCCTACAACCAACCTTCGGCCACTCCCCAGAGGGCAGCAACTACTACCACTGCCTGTACAGCTACCAAGTCAGCATCAAAGGACGGTAGCAAGAGGTCCAGGGTTCAGAACCTGCCCAACAGCGTGAAGTGCACAAGCGAACCAGATCCTGTTACCGGACAACTATCTGGAGATGACAGCGCAACTCAGGAGTTCGCCTCAAGGTATTCCGACCGGAACATCCTCTCCTTCGAGAAGTACGGTAAGACGATCGCGAAGGCGTGCGATGTCAAGAAAGTCGGCGAAGGAACCTATTCGTCAGTGTTCGCACTTACACGTAAGAACTCTGAATCAATACCTCGCAGTACGCCGCCTCAATGTTCGGACGGCACCACCAATGCAGGAGACGCCCTTTACAGCACCACGATCCTCAAAATGATGCCCATCGCGCCACCCTCTCAACCCGACCTCGAGGGCCAGACGTTACCACACCACATCGCCAATGAGCTTCAGACTATGCAACTAATGGACTCGGTGCATGGATTCATCCGCTATCGCAGCCTCATAGTTGTGAAGGGTACCTGGCCGTCAAACTTCCTCGAAGCTTTTCGACAGTTCAAAAGCACCTGTAGGAAGAAGGCCGAGAACGAAGACCCCCAGACCGCATACAGCGAGCACCAATACTATGCGCTCATCGAGATGGAAGATGCAGGAGCTGAGTTGTCCGATGTGATCAAGCGGCCAAGCGACTTCCAAATTTACGACATCTTCTGGCAGACAGCGATCCACCTCAGCATCGCAGAAGCAGAGCGACAATTCGAACATCGCGACCTGCATGTCTCCAATATTTGCGTCAAACCCGACATCACCGAGGAATGCGACGATGGCGGGCGCACCGACGCTACAGAGGCTACAGTCTCAACCATGACCGAATCGCCATCGATGGTCCTAGGCCTCTCCAACATCTCAGTGACACTCATAGACTACACATTCTCACGCCTAAGCCTCCCTCCAGATAGCAATTACAACGAACATGGGACGAAACAGACAAACTTCCGAGCCTTCGTAATCGAAGGCGACGAGTACGACACCCTCCTCGCCAAATCCCTAACGTTCAAAGAACAAAAGAGGATAGGAAACAGCGGCGAAAAGTTCGAGGATCGGATGCAGCAGCTCACATACGCGAAAGTGGCCAAGCTCGTCGACGCAGCATATGAGCAGGCTGAGCGCGACGGCAAGGACTACAACGCGACGACGAAACGGCGCGTTGCGCCGTGGGAGCAGAGGGTGCCGAGGAGCAATGTGTGCTGGCTTGGCTATCTGCTTACTTGCCTGCTTGCGCGGGCGGGCAAGACTGCCAAGACGAAGTATGTGGTGGGGAGCAATCTGGTTGCGAAGGCGGTACAGGACGACTTGCGGCGGAAAATGCTCGGGCTCAAGGAGTTGCTGCTTGAGGAGGACATCGATCGGATGTTGGGGAGTGCTGCTGACGTAGTCAACGTTGGCGTGCAAAAGGGGTGGCTCAGCGTGGAGGAGGTCAGTGCGTTCAAGGCACGGCTCGAGGAGGACTCGTGAGGTTTTAGTCTCGTGTGTGCTGATCTGGTTGATCAGTTGTTTTGATTACCACGATACCCTTGGGCATGTCTATAGCATGGCGTTGGAGGACAATCTAGGGTAGCGTAAATTGGCATGTGAAATATGAAGCTCGACACGAGCGACACCACGAACAAGTGTATCGAAGCTTTGAGGCTGACGTAATTAGCTACGGTAGCTGCCTGATGTGTTCGGCCGCCCCAACCATGCACGAGCAGGAACCCGCCGGTCGTGATCCAGCGTAGCTCGCGGCACCGGTTTATGCCGGCCGGGATGCACCAATCAGTGTACTTGGCGATCCCCGGAGGAGCATGGGGAATACTACGTCGCTAACATAAACATCCTAGTATGGACCGTCCATTTTGACTCATCCACGTCCTCCGCTGGTCGGTAGGGTTGGAGGAAAACAGTGTCGAGAAGATCATGCGAATCGTCCCGACTAGAGAGAGAGAGCTATAGACATATATAGAGGGCTGCGAATGGTCGGTGAGGAACGCAGTGTGACAGTTCTTACAATCCTGGGATCATCGACTTGAAGCTATCTATCTTCGCTTTTCCACCGAAGCTTGTATACAGCAACAAAACACCCTTCTGTCCTATTTGTTGTGTTGCTCACAGCGACTCGCCTTCCCTCTCCTCGGTGAAACTTGAACATAGCGAGCGAGCGGCCCGCAAGCAGGTCTGTCGCCTCCCATCCCAACCTCAACCCCAGCACGACCGCACCAGTGCGCGTTGAACCCAGCCCGAATCATGCCCCTCAGCCTCCACCCCTGCACCCCCTCCGATCTCCCCCGCGCAGTCCTCACCGAGCGCAACGCCTTCGCCTCCGACCCCTTCACCCCCATCCTCTTCCCCGGCCCCTTTCCCGACGGCACCTCCGAGTTCCGCGTCCAAGAGCTCGCCAAGCAGATGGCGGAGGACCCCTCGACGCGCTGGCTGAAGGTCGTCGATACGGGAGAGGGGCCGCAACAGCAACAGGCTGAGGTTGCACGGGCTCAGAGTCAGGGGTTCGGGATCGCGTTTGCGAAGTATAACGTGTACGTTGAGCGGCGACCGGCGAAGGGAGAGAAGAGCGGGAGGAGTTTCGGGGAGGGGTGTAATGTCGAGGCGTGTGAGATGGTTTTTGGGACGATGGCGAAGACGAGGGAGAGGATTTTGGGCGGCCGGAAGTGTTTGTGTGAGTTGCGTTGTTGCCTTTTTGCTTCCCTCTTATGCTCTCCTTGGGATGTTCTATCTCTGTGTGTTTGGCGTCGCTTTCGAGGTTTGACAGACGATGTGAGTGGGACGCGAACGAGCACAATTTACTGACCGATCGCATTGGATCAGATCTGGCCAACTTATTCGCGGATCCCGCTTATGGCCGTCGAGGAGCGGGTGGTATGTTGATCAAATGGGGCATTGATGAGGCGAAGAAACATGGCTTGCCGTGTTATGTGGAGAGTACGAGGAAGGGACATGAGCTGTATAAGAGGTATGGTTTTAGAGACTTGGAATACCATGCTACTGATCTGAGTAAGTTTGGGGCACCGGGACCACATGAGACTTGGGCTATGGTTTGGGAGGCGGAGGCGTGAGCGTTGTCGAGGCTCGGTGATTGTGAGAGAATCGACTTCTCGAAGCACGAACACTGTGCGGCATAGGAGACGTAGATATTGTTAATCAGCCAACAGTCCCTACTATGCCGCATCTTCGCTGTGGCATTGATGGACGTCATGCTGTGCCAGCACAGTTGCCATTGCGGACGTGGCAGCGCGAGTTGGGCTTAGACGATGGCATTTGCGGGTCATACCTAGCAAGCACAGACTGTAGCATAGAGATTGGAAAGGAACAATCTCGGGTGGAAGGACGTATGAGATCTGCCAGTTCCGCCGAACGACCATGTATGATTTAAGGATTGGGGACTTGTTGCCTTGGGCATGGTGAGCGTGAGAAGAATTGTACATTTTTGGTATCCCTAGCTAATTATACATAGCTGTGGCGACAAAATGGAAGTTAGCAGAGGTATGCTAAATTACTGCTTTCTCTCATGACCGCTTGTTCTCGTGCTCACCCGGGTGAACATTCAGACCTAGACCCTCGGAATCCAGGTACAATTTGTTCTTGCCGCCAGACTCCTGCAAGATTGCAGCAATTTGCCTTGCATTTTCGATTTGTCTGAGATCAACGTAACTCCTGCTCTTCTTGATGGCTTCTCCGACCAGCTCGGCTGACCTAGCCTCACCCTGAGCGCGCACAATGGTAGCTTGTTTCTCCTGTCTTGCTCGGTCGACGATGAAGGCTGCTCTTTGCGCCTCTTGCTGGGCGACTTGCTTGGCCTCGACGGCAGCGGTGAACTCGGGGGAGAAAGCAAGATGGGTGAGGGATACATCGTCGAGGATGATGTTAAATCTCGAAGCTCGTCTGGCCAGGTTTTCTCGCACTAGTCTTGCCACGTTTTCTCTCTGAGTAATCAGCTGGGAGGCGTTGAACTGAGCGACTACTGATTTGAGGACCTCATTGACGATAGACGGCAAGACTCGTTCATCGTAGTCGGTACCTAATGTCCTGTAGATTTGTGGTAGGGCTTCGACGCTTGGGCGGGAGAGGACACGGCATGTGATGTTGACCATCTGGAGATCTTTCGTGCCGGTCAGGGAGGCAACGTTTCGTGGTTTCGCTCGGACATCGTAGTCGATGGGGGTTTCAAACCAGGGTATTCTTAGATGTGTTCCTGTTTACAAGTCAGTCAGGCTGGCGAGTGCAGTGCTTGATGGCAATGGCGAACCTTCAGCGTAGATCTCCTTCTTCACACCGCCTACCCTCGTGTACTTGATGGCTCGATGACCACCATCGACGTTGAACAAGGAGTTCGATAATATGGTTGCGCCGACACCGAGCGCGATCAAGCCGAAGAGACCTCGTCCTGCAGCGCCTCCGCTGGGCAGTCCACCGCCAAACCCGCCTTGACCTCTCTGCTGTATCGCGCGCTGCAGCCGCTGCATGTACTCTCGTGGATCCTGTGCCATATTGACAGCTCACAGCAGAGCTGAATTGATTGCGATGGCGGATGGCGGATGGCAAAGCAAGTCGATGGAGGGTCGTAGAGTGGTAGAACGATGCTGATGCGGACATGACTTTGTTTAGTTAGCGCCTGCCAGTGCGAGAGATCGACCTCCACAGACTGCAGGCGCTAACTAAACCAAGTCGTGATCACGTGTTGCATCGCAGGGAACCACTGGCGTCCTCCGCAGCCATACAGAATGCGATCGCATCTCCCCAACCCTCCCATCTTCCGTCCACCTGCTTCCTGTCACTTCTCACGCCTTCACAGACTTGCAAACATGGCGCCCGGAGTATCAAAGGAGGTTTTTATAGGCAACATCCCATTCAGTAAGTTATTCTGCCCGATGCGCCTAGACACCACCCTCCCTGCTAACGACCTCCCGCAGATCTGAGCGAAGAGCAGATAGTGGGCATCTTGAATCAGGCTGGTCAGGTATCGAGCTTTCGGTTGATGACAGACAGCAATACTGGAAAGCCTAGAGGGTACGGTTTTGCTACCTTCGCCGATACCGATTCAGCCGCCTCAGCAGTTAGAAATCTGAACGACTATGAGGTCGGCGGCCGGAAGATAAGGGTCGATTGGCCGCATCAGAACAATAAGGATGGTGGCGGACAAGGCGACCAAGACAGGCCTGCTGCCGATCCTGCTCTCAATGGCCAAGCTGGCCAGTCGGCTTTGCCTGCTCTACCTGCTGGCGTCGATCTACCAGCCAACCTCAAAGCTACAGATGCCATATCACAAACTCTCAGTACCCTACCCCCACAAACTCTTCTTGATATCCTGACTCAGATGAAGTCGCTCGCCATTTCGGAGCCTGCTCGAACCACAGAACTCCTCAGGCAGCAGCCACAACTCTCCTACGCCATTTTCCAGGCACTTCTCCTCATGGGTCTTGTCGATGAGAAGATCTTCCAGCAGGTCCTAGAGCAGCCTCAACAACGCCAGCCACCCGCTCCAGTACAGCCTCCCCCTATGATTCCACCTCCTCAACAGCTTCCACAACATCCTTTCCCACCGCCTCCACAACCACACCCTCAGTATCCTGGCTTCCCTCCTCCGCCCATTCCAGGTCAACAACTGCCAGGAATGCCCCCGCGGCCTATCCAGCCGTCGATGCAGCCGTCCTATCGCGCTCCTCCTCCAATTCCACAGCATCAACAACCGCCTCAGCAACCACCTCAACCGCAGCAACAAAATCAGGATCAGCTACTGCAGCAAATTCTTTCCATGACTCAACAAACCGTCGACCAGCTGCCGCCTACTGAGCGCGCCCAAGTCATGGCCATCAGACAACAGATGGGTGTAAGATGAGGCAGTCGTCTTCAACGGACGAGAATAATTATCAAGCAAACCTCTACCCATTAGCTCTGTTCAGGAAAGCCCTGCTAGTGAGAGATGGATCACCTGGAACCACAATGCGTTGATCATCGCGGGGCTGTGCTACTGAGGAGCTGCCCTCTGCAAAGGAAGACGATTGGCTACAATTGCAACCATCTCAGACCACTCACGTGCCCCTGGGGCAAGTGGGTCGAGTCATTTGGAAAAGCAGGAATTCGAGGGAGCAGTGTGTAGGATATGTTGGAAGCTTCGTCACTTTCAAACAACGTCTCTGGCTCTACCGTGGCTATGCATGCAACAGCAGTCACCGACACGTGGCAGCAAGTCGCATGTGGGTTGACGTTGCCTACTGATCACCTAGTGACCAAGATTAGGGCGAGGAGAATGGTCTGGAACTTAAGCATCGCAGTGCAAGACATGGCGTCACTGCGAGAATAGAGAACATAAACCAATCGGACGTCGACATTTTGCAGCTTTCCTCTATTTTTCCTTTACATGCACTTTTGGCCTTTCCCACCCGCTTGCACCCCCACCCCACCCTCTTTACGGTCACTGTTTGCCTACTCTTTGCGTCTTTCGCAGCCACACAGCCTCGAAAACCGAAAGTGCACTTCAAACGAGTGACGTCCGAAAGTGGGCCAGGTTAATATTGCGCTCTGCCCAAGACCTACTTAAGTCCCAGGCCTCCCACCTGCAACTCTCGCGTTTTCTTTTCCCATCCAAATCGACGCGCTCAACAACGATCAACAACTTGCGCATGGGCAAACTCGAAAGAGGTTGGACATGGTGGCGGGAGCTCTTCGCAGCTAAGGTATGTTATCACCTTTTCGTCTTCAGACACGGCTGACTTGCTTCAGGTCATATCTCGACTTGGACATGCCAGTGCGCATACGATTCTTGTGGGCGGAGATCGCAGTCAGGGCCAGCATGACCCGGAATAGACGATGCGGACTAGGCCCCCATTGGAACTCATGTTCGTGTATCGCGATCTGAATCAGCTCTGCCGGGCACGTTGAGTTGTCCGAGTAACTGCCTAGGTGACACGATGCCGAGGATTACACTCCTCCGCATGGGAGTGGTAGGTTGGCTCTGGCTGTGGTCATCTGCGAGCTATAGGAAGGGTAGTGCTCGTGGCGTGGCGAGATCATCTATCACAGAGAGTATGTTTGCTCCATTCTGGATGACATTAGCTAATAAATGCAGGTCTGGTATGATGAGTCCGAGGATCATTATTACGACAACTAACACCGAAAGCGACTGATTTCCCCGCTGTTTCGGCAATGCTACAGGAACACACCTTGTATACGGGGTGATCTCAGCTGGCAGATTTCTTTGGGGGGCGCGGCATGAAAGTGGTCCATGTTCAGCAAAGCGACGAGATGGAATGCAGGGCTAGTTAAACTACAGAATGGAATTGAGTCCGGTTTGGCAAGGTAGATATATGAATTTCTGCTAGGTCAATCTGAGCAAATCTATCAGCGCCCTATGGTTACCCGGTGCTTGGTGAAAGACGTTTGCAACCATCAAAACAGTATTTCTGTTGTAACGGTCTTGCGCGTTGGCGTGAGCACAGATCCAAGATACCCAACCATCCGTCGTAACCGGTAGAGATGTAACGATGTAAAGTGAAGAGCCTACCTATGAAACAGACCGATAAGCAACGAGGTTTTGTGCCCTATGCCCATTCCTGCTCAGGGAACTAAGCTATAATGGGACTAACGCTTTTGCGTTCGACCATAATGCCCTTTTTGATTTGGTCGTTCGCAATTCTTGTCGCCTGTGCTCCAAAGCCTTCTATGGAAAGCGCCATTCCGTTTATCGTTTATAAGCATGGCCTTTAAGTACACCTGTCCAGCGATGGACAGCTCACCGGAACTGGTTTTCCTCGTGTACGAGCGTTAGCAATGAGATTCAATACTTCACAGATCCGGACCCACCTTCCTCACAGCAGAGAAAACGCACAAATTCTCAAGCCTGACTGTGCTTCGATTCTGGAGATTGGAAGGTGCGCAAATGAAATCCATGAGGCTTTGATTCCCTTGCAAACTGGCTTGGAAACTGCTCGCGTACCCAGCTTTTGTGCCTTGCTTCAGCACGATCGCACTTTCGTAAGTATGCCCAGGTTTTGCGCTATGGTCAAGCTACTCCGCCGTTGATAATGTGGTATTGAAATCACTCGACTCGTCATCCAACTGTTCAGCTAACACTATCTGCAGGATGAAAGTGCAAGTCGAACCATGGCTGGAGATACGAGTGACTTCGTCACTAGAATATATCACCTTTTACTCATTAAAGCCATCACTGTAGGTTCCTAGGCATTTCTTCGATCTCAGGCCTTCTGTTGTTCCAATCAGCTCAACAAGTCTGATCTCGGCTTTCCTATCTATTCTTTCACACCACCGTCGTGTTGCTCAGCTTCCTTGCCGATGGTCTTCTCCACTAATTGAGGCGCGCGATACGTCCGTTCTTTTTGGTGAGCGTCGCGCCAACCAGCCAAGAAAGGCACCTTTCCACGTTCGTAGTGAACATTAACCAGACCTCTCCCAGACATGGAAAACAACATGACAGAAGGTTCCAAAGTCAGACAACAAACACCACGAGTCTCGGCAATGGCGGTCACGCCCACGCTCACGCCTCAGCCTTCGAACCAATTTGGATCGCTGCCACTACGACCAGCTCATGAGATATCTGATGTCCAACGAGCGACGTCGTCTTTGCCACCTTCTGCTTCCCCTTCAACCAATGCCACCCGCAAACGCCCAGCAGCCACTGCATTAGGACAGTCAGAAAGCAAGACTACGAAGAAGTCGCACGCAGAAACACCCTCCCAAGTCGCCACTTCTACAGACAACCCTAATCTACAACCAAACGGCCAGCCCTTTCCTTCTCTTCGCCCTTTCCTCGAGGTTCTGTCGCTGTACGAAGTTGCTGTCAAGACATCTGGTCTCCCTGAAGGCACCAACACCTTTGCCTTGGCAACCAATACGCAGATCCATATCTGTCAAGAAGGGGGTGAAGGAGACAAGACCCCAGAAGATATGCTCCACCACTTCGCGACAAATTCGTACCCAGCAAGATCGATCAATGGTGTCCTGATGATGGTCGAAGTAAACATTGTCACAAATGAGACCGGCAGGGTCGCCAGCATCGCTAGAACATACATGGCCGAGCGTTGCCAAAGCATTATAGGGCTAAAGAAGACTGCAGAGGCAGATTGGCCGCAACACTTCCGAGAGTGTGGTATCAAGATGCCACAATACGACCCCAGGCGAATCACCATCCATGTTGCGCAGTCACACGGTCTAAGCCTCAAGATGGCTATCTTGGGCTGGGATCAGATCATCATGCAGAGCCAGTATCTGGACTGGTTTCAAAAGAACGTTATCCACGGTCGAGCACCAACAGTCCGGGCTCTGTTAACATATGACGTTGAGGAGCCTCTAGTTGCGGATGACCTATTCAATTAGAGAACTGGTATCTTCCAAGCTGGTATCTTGCTGTCTACGGTAAGTAATTACGAGCACATCATAAAGTCTGCCGAACTGACACCCGCTTGATAGGAGGCCCGGACCCGACCAACGAGCGTATCACAAAGTTCTGAGCTGCCACGTTCTCAGCCCATAAAGGTTTCATGTCCACAATTTGTTCGGAAGGTCTGAGGCGTTTCCACATTTGAAATTACGGGTTTAGAGTCAGAAACCATGAATGTACTGTACAGTTGGAGTGGCGCGACAGGGCAGTGGAGATAAAGCCATACACAACGCCGAGGAGTGCAATGATCGTTCCTTCAAAGCAGAAATTCCATTACTTCCATTGTGTAAATTACGTGTTGAAACAGTTACGAGTATCTTGATTCTGATACGACGACCTACTAACGTAAATCAACAAACAACTCTACGCGATCCTACAACCTGACATGCGCTCCGCCGTGATCTCTTGTCGTGATCGACCACATACATACCCCCTCCTCTCCTCTTGGCCCCCGTTCCATCCATCCCGAGCACCGACCCTCGTTCCCCCTTTACTCGGACCGTGGCGTGCTCAATCGTCCCCCCGCTCGTTCTCATCTGTCGGTGTTCTCGCGGCTCGTTCGTCCGTCCACTGCCCGCCGGATTCTATCCTGGGCGGTTGGTAGCTACAGTAAGTAATAAACGAAGGCTTGTCGGAGGGCTTAGCCGGGAAGCGAGGGCCGGGACGCAACTGGATGTCTCGAGTGTGCTTTGCGAGAGGTGCACGGCGACCACCGCAGGATGTACCGTAAGATAGGTGCACCACGCACGCCGTCTACTATGCACGGGTCTTCCGGCGCGACAGCAGCTATGGCAAGTGCGATGCCGCCGCTTGCAGCTGCCGGAAAGTGGGTGTCGGTACAGCGGAAGCATGTCATGTCAGTGGCACGACGAATTCACTGCACGCCATACGTAGCATCTGAGTGTGAAGTGTAGTGAGTGAAGGTGCCACTCCCTACTTGTGCGGTAGTAAGCTCCGATAAGCGCCCGATGCTGGCTATCGATGTTTGGTCGACAGTTTCGGTCAACAGCAGGGGGAACATGGTGTGAATCTCAATGAATATGCATTCCTACTCTCGATTCATACATCTCCCAGCGCAAAGCTTAACAGACTTCCCGCGGTCAAGCCACCCACAAGCATCAAGCCCATGAAGCCACCTGTTGCCTCGCGCTCTTCTGCTGCGACCCACTCGCCAGCTCCCATCATGCACTCGCTCCCAACATAACCATTGGTCAGTCCGTACAAGAATTGCACAATGAACAGGTAGAAGAAATCGCTCGCCACAACAGCTCCGCGATCTTTAATGTTGCACAGGAAATACATTGGGATGAATACCAATCGTGCGCCGCTGATACAGAACAGGGCAATGGGGTAATGCGTCAGACTGAGCTTCGGAGAAATTGTGACCAGACGCCCTAGGAGATCGCCAGCATTCCATACCAGGAAGGCAAGAGGGATGAATATTGCGCTGTCGATGCCGGATACGCTGAAAATGGAGGCGGTGAAGACGGGGAAGCCGATCATAGTGACTGCGAAACAAGTGAAGACGCCAAGGGACAGGAAGGGAAGTTTGCGGAATAATGCCCAAAGGCCGATGGGTGTCCGTTCGGAGGTTGATGCTGATGAGTGGTAGGATGCTGCCATATCGCCTTCGGTGGTGCCGTGAACGTGCGTGTCTTTCGCAGACCGAAGTGCTTCAGCCTGCGCATTTCGACGAAGGAGGTAGAAGAATGCTAGTAATGCGAGGACAGAAATGACGGTAGCAGTAATAAAATAAACGAATGCACTAGTGTTACTGGTAGCTGCTGCGTCACCAGATTGGCCCGGTTTCGAGGTTGCGAGCACAGAAATGATCTGAGTGAGAGGTGGTAGGACTCCAGCAACAGCCTGGCCTGTCATGATGGCTTGTGTGTATTCTCCTCTTCCAAAGCCCGATGCGAAGGCAAAGAGACCATTCTGAATCAAGCCAGTGCTCAAGCTGGCAGCGAAGATTGCCACAAGCAGGAAGGCAAAATAGATGCCTGCCGATGTTCTGACCAGAGTGGAGATGGCGAGGATAGTGAAGCAGACGGCATTTATCACCAAGGATGCAGATATTCTCTTGGGGTAGGATGCATTCTTCTGCAGCTTCGACAGCACGATCATGGACACCAGATTCGTAATTGTCGAAACACTGATCTCAGCTGCCTGGAAGTGGTTCAAGATCCAGGTGTTGTCCTTGAATCGGCTTTGAAAGTAGGGCGCAGCAGCCAGGAACATGTTCCATGCCCACAGCATTGCCACACCCAGTATCAGGAAGATGGAATACTCCAGCCATGAGAAGGGCGGTCCATGGCCGTCACTGAGTGTTCGCGATGAGCTGTCATCCTCCTCTTCCTGCTCTGGCGCGGTATCGACTGGGGCATATGCCGGAGCCGGCTCGAAGAGGCGCTTGATTCGTTCCATACCAGAGAGGTTCGAGAGTTCGTAGGCGGTAGGCGAGCGGTGTAGCATATAAGACAGCTTCGTAGCCGTGACGAGAAGATCAGATCATTGTTCGTCGTGGGCACCCAGAAGATACATGTCACCGCGTCAGGCGCGCATGTCGTGTGGTCCAGTCACGGCAGTCGCCACACCTTCCGCTGATTCGTTCACCAGCCACTCCCTGGATTCCTGGTGCAAGTTGCCTGATAGGCCCCCATGACCCCAAGACACGTGTCTGAAAGCTGATGTTGCATACCTTGAGGCACGACCCAAAGGCAACAAAGAAATAGGCAAGGTTGTGAAGTCAGAGCTTTTCATCAAGTGCTGAATCTATCAAGAAAAAACGAATACATAACGCCAGGTCAACCGTTCCTTTCTGTAACTACCCATGTCTCATCGCTCAGCTTGCTGCAAAGTCCAAACATACCCAGATTGGTTCAAAAAACCCAAGATCCTTGTCACATGAACACTGACACTGAATACCCCACTTAAGCACCAGTCAGGTACCTCACCAGATTCTCTCTCTCGTTCGTAGGAACCAAGCTGAGCACCTCCCTTACTCCCTTCAAGCCACCTTCCTTGTTACCCATCAATAGCTCAGCAACCTTCTTGCTGATCGCATCGCTCTTGACGCCGTCGATCTTTGCATAAACCTCCTTCCTACGACTCTCATACCACTCTGCAACCTTCTTGTCGTCCGTGTCAAACTCAGCATCAAGCATTCCAGACCAGTTCTTCAGCATAGAAAGGTGTTGATCTCGGTGCACAATGCGCTCAGATGATGTGTAGGGCGTGCTTGGAGCGACAGAGGACAGCCTCTTCAGTAGCACTTCCTCAGACAATCTTCGTCGTAATCTCCAGTAGAAGAACCTTCTTGCGTTCTTCCACTTGAGCCCCATACGGATCACACCCTTGGCTTCCATTCGACCAGCTCGATCGTGAAGGTCAGCAAACTGGATAGCAATCTGCTGGTAGACCGGTCCAAGAAGCGTTTCTCGCTCCGTCATCTTCGCCTTGATGGCAGAGGCTTGCTCGCTACTCAGATCCTTCGCCAACGATTGAGCTTTCAGCTGAGCATACTCAGGGTCAAGTCGAGACATCGTCTCAAGCTGCTTGTCCCTGCGGTACTTGATACCGACGATACCCTCGGGCTCGAGGACACCACCACGAGCATCTTCATCAGCGTACATTTCCATCTGCTCGGGGTTGATGGTGGGATCAACCACAACCCAAGAGCCACCACGGAGCTCACCGAACGGTGGGATGTAAACAAAGACTGGCTGCTCGTACTTGACAAGTGCATCGACAATGTATGAACCGTACTTAAGTACTTCGTTGTACATGTCTCGCTGACCACCAGAGAAGCCACGCCAGTTGGCTAGGATCATGACTGGTAACTGCTCACCGTAGTTGAAGTCCTTGAGCGCCTGAGCGGTCTTGAAGGCAGAGTTGGGGTACCAGACACCACCTGCTTCCTGCGTGATTTGTTCCATAGAATCGGCATTAGCGGGGTCGGCAGGAGTGACGTTCTCCACTGTTCTGCTCTCGACTGCAATGACACCCATAGGGATGCCGGCGAGTCGAGCGCGACCAACAACCACCGTTCGCGCCCAGCCGCCAAGGGCCTCTTGGAAAGAGTCCTTGTCAAACAGACCGGACATGTAACCATCAGCAGATTCGGTACCGGCAATGAGATGTCGCACATCATATGGGGCGTTTCGACCTGGTGGGTAGTATGTAATGTCCCGATCCCACGCATCAGCAGACGGGCTGATTGGCACTGGGTTGCCCTTCTTGTCTGGCACAAATGACAGCCACTCAACAATCTGCTCAACACCCTGGAAATCATCGTTGGCCGTCATGTGAGAAACACCGTTCTTGTACATGATTTGGGTACCACCCAGTTGGAGATTTGATGTGTAGACTTCTCGTCCTAGGACCTTGTTCAAGGCAGGAGCACCAGTAAGGATGATTGGCTGGCCTTCAATCTGAATGGCACGTTGACCGAGTCGGACGAGGTAGGCACCAATACCGACAGATCGGCAAGTAACCAGAGTGAGTGTGAAGATGTCCTCGTAGGCCTTGGATGTAGCCCCAGCGATGAGACCAGAACCTCGTAAGCACTCGACACCAAGGCCATCCTTGGCACCGACAATGGTAGTTATTCTGTGTCTCGTCTCGCCTTCGTCCGTGATCTCCTCGGTGATGACTTCCTTCTCGGGCAGAGTTTTTCTCTTCTCTGGTGTGAGATAGAGATACTTGAAGCCGGCGTTCTGGTTGTCCTTGTCGTTCCAAGCAACTGAGAAGTGTGGAATGAGTTCGTCGGCCATACCGATGCGAGCACCAGAGTTGGCAGATAGGTAGATACGTGGAACACCAAGCTTGCGGGCAAACTCGGTGCACTGGTTGAAGAACGCGTCCTCCTGAGGACCGAAAGAGCCAATTTGATAGGTAATGTCGTTGGCAACGATGACGAACCTTCGGCCACGAGGGTACTCAGGAGTCTTGGCTGTAATGAGCCAACCAACCATACCACAGTTGTTGGTACCTGGCTCACGGGCGACCTCGGTCAGGTTGTCGGCATCATCAAGCACAAGCTCTTTGTAGTCGATGCAAGAACCAATTTCAGGCCGTGATTCGCCAAGAGCAGGGTGCTTGGCAACGGCCTTGGTCCAGCTGTTCTGGACAGCTTGTCTGAATAGCTCTGGAAAATCATAGACATACTGTGTGCCCATCAAGTGTGCCTTGTTTCGCTTGGGCTGAAGCCATTCCTTGATAGGGTATGGCGTCGAGACAGGTCGCATGTGCATTGAGCCAGCTTGTGCACCACCAATGCTCTCGAAAACCCACTCACCAGCCTTGGACTTCTTCTCGACATAGGACTCGACCTTGACGACGAATCCGGAGGTGTTGTTGATAACCACTCGGAGAGGGAAGGGAAGGCCAGATTCGGGATCAGTGCAGAGAATGCGAAGCTCAGCACCGGTGACCCGAAGTCTCCAGAGCCTTCGGCCAAAGCGCTCGAGGAAGCCAGCTAGTTTTTCCTCGACATCATGTGGCTGAAGCGGGAAGACCGGAGTGAAGTTGATGAAGATGTGGTTGAGATCAGAGTTGTTGTTACCGATGATCTCAAGGGCATCCAGAATGTCGTTGACCAGCCTATCCGTTTCCGAGATCAGGTATTCAGCAGTTGGGATATCATCCTTCAGACGGCCTGGTCGGACCACAGCTCGAGTGAAGTAGCGCTTATCAACAATCTTATCGTTCTCGTTACCCTTGCCGTAAGCTTCGAAGATGTGAACGTTCCTGTTCTCAGTAAAAACAGGCTTGATCTTGAACTTTGACAGACGGTTGAGTTCCAGCTGGAAGGCCAGAGCTGGCTCAACATGTCGAATGCCCACATCTTCCTCGTAAGTAGGTCCTCTGAAGGTGAGATAGCCAGGGTAGGCACCGCCTTTGTGACCACAGATGAAGGTGACTCTTCGAATCTTGCGGGCGGCAAGATCGTTTCTGTAGTCCGCGATAAGAGCCGTAGCACGGGCCAAGAGCTCGTCATCAGTCAAACCTTCATCGTCTCTGATAGCAATGTTCAACACCCCAGTAAGGTCATCGTCATCTTGCTTGCCAGCTGTAGATTGGCGTCGCTGAAGTGGCATCGAAAGGGTATCAGTCTGCTTAGCAGCGCCCTTAGGGAATACTTCCAAGGCACGACCCAGAACTTCGTCAGCATCTTCTAGATATTGACAGGGCACGATGACGCCCTTTCTCGGTGGGCCCTCACCACCTTGTAGCTTGTTGAGCTGGGACATATCGCTGGACGAGGTCACCCGCCTGAATGGGTTGCCCGAATCTCGTGGTGTGCCTGGCTCAGACGGGTATGAAGACTGTAAGGGCAGCCCAAACTCCGATTGGCCGACTTGTCGAAGGATGAAGTCCCATGAGAGAAAGAATGGCGGCTCAACATCGTTGTGGTACTCGACCTCTTTGACGGTGTACGCTCGGTATGCTCGTCGAATGTAGACCTCAAGAGCAGCAAGTCCGATCCATGGGTCTTGGTGTGCGAAGAACAAAGGCAGCACGTCGAAAACGGTGTAATGGGAGTCGACGACCTCTTTGAGCACATCAAGGTCTGGCTCTCGGTGCTCACGTCGCGACTCGCCGTAGGTTGACTGCAAGACTGAAGACTTGAGGATGTGCTCCATCTGTGACGCTCGCTCCTCGAGGGAGGGCAAAGCACATTGAATGAGGATCTCGCGTGCCTTGATAGCGACCTTGGCAGTGTTTCGGCCCTCGAGCTCGGTCAGTCGTCTTAGTGATGGCTTGAAGTACTTGGAAATATTTCCAACGCCTGGCTGGTTTGGTCTGTAGGATTCCAGGATAGCGACAATCAGATTGTTCTTGGCAGAGGTCCTTGTATGAGAGAGCACCTGCTGGACGACGGGGCCAACATCATCTTTATTCTGTTCGCGCATTTTGAGGATGACATCCTCATCCCGCAGGGCGCCAGAAGAGAACTGCTTCTCTACTGCGTAGTATTGATCAAGAAGTCCAGTGAATACATTGTACTCATGGACTTGGAGACCATCAGCGTACTTGTTCATGACATCGATCAGTGGCTGCAGAGTGGATCGAAGTGCAGCTGCATCTGCTGACGATAGATTGTCCTCGCAGAACTTGTTCAAAGTCCTGGATAATTGCTTCGAGGGAAATTCTGCATGACGCGCGTGAGCGCGCCGCACGATTTCATCCAGCTGAGCATCGAGCTTCTGTGGTGTTCTCGAATGCAGGGCAGAGGATTGTGCAGACCACTCGCCGTATGGTAGTTCCTGGTCTCGCAGCACATTGGTCAGATCTTTCAGCGTCGCTGCCATAATGACCTGGTTGTCGTAACCTTGTAGGATGCTGTCGAGAATCTCATACGCGAGTGCGAATCGTTGCGGTGGTTTCTCACCAAGGAATTGAGGTGGACCCATATCTGGCAGCTTGCCAACGAAGTTTTGAGCAGTTTTGACGCGGGACGGGTCGTCCAAGGCGAGTATACCAAGGATATCACCAGCTTCCAAGGTTGCACCTGGTTGCTTGATGAATTGTACAATACCGTCCTCAAGTGCGATCAAAGGCATATACATCTTCATGACTTCGACTTCAGCAAACGGCTGGCCAGCGCTGACATGGTCACCGTTGTCGACAGTGAACTTGACGAGCTTACCAGGCGATGGTGTTTTCAATTGTGTGGGATCACTCTCCTGTTCGAGAAGAGCAGTCTTCCCATCGACCGACACTCGGGTCGCACCTGGCTCGTCTTTCCAGTAAATGCTGTGAGATTTGCCACCAAGGAGCATGAGAAGACCGCCGTCGGCAAGTGGTCGCACGCCAACAGTGCATTTGGTCCCATTGATAAACAAGTGGTAGCTGGTTTTGCTTGATCGAGTAGCCGTGAATTTGTATCGCTCGCCTTCGTAGATAAAGTCAATGGCGAACACGGTCTTCAAGACGTCCTTAGAAGGCACTTGACCCTTCTCAAGACCTTTCCGGTATTCGGCAATGCAGCCTTCACTTGCAACGTGAGCCTTCGTGGTCGCACCAGAAATCACAGCCAGAACAGGGTCTGGTCGTTCAGCAGTTAGCTTGTTGGTGATGAGCTGATCAAGCCATCCGGTGGTAATGGTATTGTCCTCGAAAGCCGGCGTCTCGAGCAGTTTGATCAAGTATTCGACAGTCGTCTTGAAGTCACCTCGGATATTCAACTCCTTCAATGCCACAATCATGTGCTTCCGCGAAGCAGCTCGATTCTCACCATAGGCGAATATGTGACCGAACTGCGAGTCGGAGAAGCTGTGGATGCTGGATGCGGAAGACACCGAGAAATAACCCCAGACATTGGAAGAAGAGCGGAAGTTAAGATCGTGAATCGTACCACCAGATGGCTTGAAGCCTTCGTTGGGATCCTCTGAAGTGATACGGCAAGCCGTACAGTGGCCCTTTGCCTGCGGTTTTCTCTGGAGCTTCATGCTTTCCGGCTCACTGAAATGAAAGTCGATCTCGGTGGTAGTATGGGGATCCACTCCGTACAATAACCTGATATCACGGATTCTGTGCAGAGGGATACCCATGGCAACCTGAAGCTGCGCAGCTGGCAAGTTAACACCGCTGACCATCTCAGTGGTAGGATGCTCGACCTGTAGACGAGGATTCAGCTCGAGGAAGTAGAAAGCGTTGTCAGCGTGTGAGTACAGATACTCCACTGTACCTGCTGAGACGTAACCGACCAGCTCACCAAGTCTGACCGCGGCCGCCTCCATTTGTCGGAAAACCTCAGGACCAGCAATAGTCACAGGAGCCTCTTCGATGATCTTCTGATGTCTGCGTTGTACCGAGCAATCTCTGCCGAACAGGGAAATGTTATTGCCGTACTGATCAGCCAGCAGTTGAACTTCCAGATGTCGAGCATTTCCAGCCAACTTCATGATGAAGATTGGCGAACCCGGTATTTCGCTTGCTGCAGCATTGTATAGGGTGGTAAAGTCCGACTCGTCGTCAACCTTCCGGATACCTTTGCCACCACCACCTTCGGAAGCCTTAACCATGACTGGGAAGCCAATTTTTCTAGCAGCTTCAAGGCCTTCTTGGGGCGAATTAACGCAGCCTTTGGCGTAAGTCTCGTCCGTAACGGTGACAATGCCATCCTTGTCCACTTCTACGTCCGCCACACCTTCACCGGACCACGGTATACATGGTACTTGCGCGTGCTGTGCCACGATTGTAGAGGAGATCTTGTCGCCCAGTGATCTCATGGCGGAACCAGGAGGACCGATGAAGATGATCTTTTTCGGCGAGGCTGCTAACGATTCTGGGAGCTTTGGATTTTCTGAGGCGTGACCCCAACCAGCCCATACAGCGTGGGCACCAGTCCGCTCAGCGATATCGACGATGAGTTCGACGTTAGCATAATTGTTGTTATTTGTGCCACCGGGTACCTATACCGACAATGTCAGCCTTTGCCTACCCTCTCCCACGTCTGCTTAGACACAGATGTTGGTTGTGACGTACCTCAACATATTGATCGGCCATTCTTATGTAGTCGGCATTGGCTGCCAAATCTTCCGGCGTTGCCATCACAGTAAACTGGATGGCTCGCTCGTCCCCAAATGTCTCGTATGCCCATTTTCGCACGGATCGAATCTCTTTGACTGCGGCGATACCGTTGTTCGCTATCAGGACCTGTATTCTGTCAGTCTCCTGCAATACTGCTTGGAAATATGGGTGCTCACACTCGTGATGACCGAGTGACCATCACAGGATTGTACAAAGTCCTTGACTTTGCTCGGTTTAGCATTCGACAGCTTGTTTCCGCCAATAAAGTGGTCAGCAAGGTCGTGCTTCGATTGCCAGGCAGTCGATGTGCCATTCGGCGTTTGGGCGCCGTTCACACCGTTTACGGCAGCCATGTTGATGATATTACAGTTATATAATCATACACAGGAAGGTGTCAAATCCGGCAGACTCGAGGGGGTCGTCGTGGGAGGCCGTGAGGTTGACAGGCCTGTCAGCGAATAGGGGATTGGAGAAAACGTCAATAACAGATTCCCCAGCGATAGGTGTGTTTATTCCTGAACCGTCCAAACCCTCGATATAATGACGCTTGTGAGAAGGAACGGGATGTCGCAAAGGACAGGTATGCTAGTATGAGGAAGGAGGTAGAGGCGGGATGGAAGCAAGAAAGAGTATAAACACAGTTTGGCAGCGACCAGTGGGGAGGATATTTCTTAAGTTCATCTACTCGACGGAAATAAGCACAGCAGATGCTCACATACGAGTACTGCACTACGGTTTTGCAACACCATGGATGGGGCCAGTATGGACCTAGCTACGGTATTGGCTTGACTGGATCATTGATTGTTGGATTTTCGAGTCCTTCCCTAGCTTGCCGTCTGAGGCTGCGAAGTGACCAAAAATGATGTCGTTGTCACCATCACAGACGAACCCGAAAGAGCTCAAAGCGCAGTTGAGGTGGGCTCGCGGCCTCGTCGGACTCCATGCAGCAGTGATTATTGGTCAGCCCAACACTAGATCCGCGGCCAGCTGCACCCCAACTCCAATCGGGGTCCAACAAAAATTCCTCTCTCCAACACTCGTCGTTTTGTTCTTTCGCAATTTATGTTGAGGCTGCAGATACTCGGAACGAAGCTTGCTTGACGCTCTTGCCATCTGCGTTCTTCCTCAGAGCTCACAAGAGGCGTGAGAAACAACGATATCTGCGCAAAACTTCTATTAAATTTCAGCACCAACTCTAATCAGCCGTAAGCAGTAACGCTGGGTCCAGTCGTCTCGTCTCACTGAGCAAAGGTGGAGTCCGGCTAGCTGTCATATCTCACAAATACGTCAAAGTAACCTCACTCATTTCGGAGTCCGCTTTCCACTCAATTGTGTATCAGCTTCGAGCTCTACTCCTAGAACTGCTCCCGGATGCCCAGAGTGATTGCCAAGCTACTACTAAGCTGATTCTACTTGCTCTATGGGAAATGGAAAACAACCAGTGTGCAGAGGAATGATTGTATAGCTACACCATCCTCTGGAATTCTTGCTTTGGACTTGAGGCTCAGATTCTTGGCGGAGCGGCTGGATATTCTCTTATTCCGTAGGGATCGTCTGCAATGGCCTTGCACCGCAGCTGGAGCTGGTCTGGTACTACGTGGCGCTCAGATTATATGCTGTAGGACGCCTCATATGAATAGCAATCATGCTTATGGCTGGCTATCGCTGTATATTGTGCTGAATTTGAACATGAACTGCTGTCGATCATAAAATCCCCTTGCTGCTAAAAATGGGTGAGGCCGCCTAAAAGCCCCACCCTTCCCAATTCCCGCACCCTACTACTGCCTTCAATCTTGTTGACAGCAAAATAGCCGAATCCGTCTTTGTATTGTACTCTCTTGTAGTCCATCTACACATTTTCAAAGTTCACGCTCATCTGGCAATTAAGGTCAGCGCAGAAGCTGTGCGTTACTTGGTTTGAGCAGATCAACTTCCGAGTGCAGGCAGCTATCGATCGCACGCCAAAAGGGTTTGTTTGATCAGACTGATTACTAGTATTGACTCGTGAAGTTTATTTGTCTGTCGCTTTGTCCAATCAATAATGTCCAAAAGTTAGTGCTCTAATCTAGAAGACCTGGCAAACATCATCGGTTCGACACGCGACAGTTCGTCCTATGATTGCAGTCACATTCTTCCGCGTACGGACGAGCTGCGATGAGCAAGATCAAGCAGCAAGCAGAGTGTGTTTTTAGGTGGGCCGTGGCTCTTCGACCTATGTACTAAGTCATGTTGGCACAAAGTCACAACTAACGTGAGAGATCTATGCTCAGTATTGCACATCTAGTATCTGTCTAATCTCTAGTTTGCTGTTCACGCCGATGCTCACCTTTACGTAAAAGACTTCACGAACATGCCTCCCTCTCAACGCCAACGCTAAAACCAAAAAAGAGGCAAGGCAAATGATGAAAAGGGACCACCTTCAAAAATGCTCAGGCTCGATCAACCTGCTTATCCTCAGCCCGTTTGTCTCATCAACTTCAAGCTCAGCAATGAACAACGCCCGCTTGCGGGTATAAAGCGGGCTCCTCATCGGTTTAGTCCGTTTCTGACTCTTACCAGAGTCATGGTGCTTATTCTTATTCTCATCTGGCTCAACCGACTTGTCGAACCAACTCGGCACAATGTCAGCGTGGAACGCCATGTACCGGCCGTCCTGGGTCACCCCTGGCCCACCGGGTGCGAGGAGCGTGGCTGGTGGTTTGCCATCTGGCTGTGGATAACTTCCCGTCCGCAGTAGCAGGTCGGTCGATGTATTTTTGATGGCCTGCCAGTCGCAGTCTGAGAAGGTTGTGATGTTCCTCGTGTCATCGAGCCAGCAGACGAGACCCTCGGTCCGGTAGGACTCGTCAGCAAAGCAGCCTGCATTATAAAGCATGTGGTATGCTCGCTTCGGGGTGCTATTACGGCCAATCCCTGGATACTCCTGGTACCACACCTGGGGGCTCTCGATATTCGGTCCATCGCTCTTGGCGTTACGCATAAATATTGTGGAGTTGTTCACGAGGTTGATTGCAGCTGTGGCGTTTCGGACTGGAACTAAGGAGTTGTTGGCCGCTGCTAGTTTCGTCCACGAAGGCTGCACCAAGAGTGAGTGCTGGAACGTCGTGGGTGTATTCGGCCATCTGTCGTTGTTGCAGGCGCCGCCTGAGCCTATGGCGTTGCCGTCGTTCTTGTAGACTAGGTAAGTCTGATTTGATATGGGATCCTCGAGGAAGGTTGGGTCGATGATCCCACCAAGACTAAGGTGACAGAGTATCGGCTCGGTCGAATTACCGGGGTCATATGGTCCAAGGACATTGTCTGCCGTCGCCATGCCTAGGCAGTGCTTGTGTGGGTGGTCCTTGTGCAGCGCTGAGTATGCCATCACGAAAACACCATCGGGCCGTTGTGTTACTTGTGGCGCCCAAACTGCCGCGTCACTATGGTTCTTGACCCAGGCTGGCAAGTTCGGGAGCGTATCATATCCTTCAAGGAACGTCCATTTCGATATGCTTTCGACTGCAGTGGCTACCTGGATGTTGATTTCTGGATTGGCCAAATCCCTTGTCGCAAAGGCATAGTAGCCATCCTCAATCTCGATCATGCACGGATCGGGGAAGTTGGCTTTCACCACTGCATATCTGGAAGTCTCCTCCACCAATTCCGCTGCTGCGTTTTCTGCTTTGCGCTTAAAAACGAAGTGCAACACTGGGGTAAGAACAGTGAAAAGCAGCATGATGAGGCCGCAAACTCCAAGTACCAAGCGGTTTCTACGTTGTTGGAAGAAGCCGACCCTTGCAGGTTTTGATTGCAAGTGAGTGGCCATGATAGCCACCTCATCCGCTCCCTTCTCCCCCATGCTTGGTAGTGGACGTGTCGACTCGATATCTGTACGCACTGCCATGGCCCGGCGTGAACGTGTTGGTTTGCGCTGATCGAAAAGTGGCAGTCTCACGAGTATCCTCCTTATCCCTATCCTAGCCGTGCTGCTCTCCGTTTTCTCAGCCATATTCGATTATTGTTGTATGTATAGTATCGGGTTTCCATTATGGAAGAAGAGTGTCTGGCGAAGATAATAGTATTTCACACGGTTCTACTTTTCGAACACCGACCAAAACGTTTGCCGGCGGCGTGTGTGTGGTGGCTTGCATGAGACTGAATGCAGTGTTGAAGCTGTAAGTTTGCGCTGCCCTGTTCAGCGGAGTACATGACACTCTCACTGTGTCAGATTGGTCAGAGCAAACTACAGCTGAGGATCCCATTTGCTGCACGGTTGCAAACGATTGGCTGTACTTCCATATAGAGTTTAGCGCCATGTTCAAATATGGAAAGCGCCTTACCAATTGTTCTCGACGTGGCCAGAGCTGGAGTCACTCCTGAATGCAGCCGCTGCTGCTGCCGACGCTTTACGCACTCACGGGCCAGACCCCCTTACTGATCTTCGTAGCCCAGGAACATGCGTGGATGTACTCCGAGCCCCCAGGGACAAAGCTTTTGGACGAGCTTTGGGGAGATTTCCATACACTTGAGTGCACACAGATTCCACGCATAGGCAGGCGCGCTCATCCCCTGTGTCGCGTTGATACCTGCGATCGCACTCGGACATCCATCTCAGCATCACACACAGTTTTGATACGAGTCATAACCTGGATTGAAGGGCAACACGACGATTGCGCTCTTCTACCATTAAACTGGATCAAGATCGGTAATCTTCGAAACTTGGTCGAAGATACTGGCTGGTACCGTTGTTCTTAGTTTCGTAGCGACAGTAGGCTACGTAGATGTCAGCAAAGACTTACCTGCAACAAACAGAGATTATACTTGCCATCCATTGTCTTCGCTCTCCAAGGCCAAGCATAACTCCTAGCACATGGCGGTATAACTATTAACCCCCAATTTTCGCGAAGTTGTGCAGCTGAGAGTGAAGCTTTGTACGGAGCAACCAAGCTTGTTGGCTCGAACATAAGCACGAGCTATCCTGAGCCCTGAGCTTGGCTTACGGCATACGGCCAATTTTGCTCTGACATCGGGCTACTTCAAGATCTTCACCTCGCAACGTCATGGTTCCTCCCGCGGCTGTTGTCGATGCGCACCTGGCTAGTACAATCCTTCCTTGTCCTTTAATGCGAGCAACGAGGGCACAATTGAGAAGAGGTTCAAGTTGAGGCAGGGAAGAAACGACTCGTACGTGTTGCGGCCCACACAATAGGGTGGGGCAACTTCGGTCCAAGTCCTTCACTGATTCCAGCTTTTAGCTTGAGCACAACGGCTGAGAACAGGGTCACACGGCAGGATCGTCCTGGGTGGTCCCTGGACTGGGGATCTCACCTTCGCCAGTTACGTAGGTACGAAGCATGCGACCATTTTCAATTCATCTCCCGAAGTCGCTTCTCAATATCTTTTCCCATTTTCACGCATGACCAGCATCTTCAGAGATTCAACCCAGTGCAGCAATAATTGCATTACAGCTACCCAGGGTATCCATGTTGTTCAGAGCTGACTTTCACAACGTCCCATATTACGCCTGTAGTGCTGTGACCAGAAATCGATAGGCGCAAGTGTTTCTCCTCGTGCCCATTGTGAAACTGGTCAAGAGCACTGCTCCCTGAGCAACATCCCATCAATCAAAAGCACAGCTTGTCGTTCAAGACCCGTCCGGATAATTGTGGCCCATAAGCGACAGTCTCGGCCCAAAGCAGCACTGCGCGGTCTCCCCAAGCGACACTCTCGGTGGTAATAGATCGAGCGACCTAGCTAACTCAGGCTATATACACCGCTTCAGATCTCAAACATGGCCAAGCCGTCCTTGACCAAGCCCGCTTCCAGAGACTCCGACACTCTTGCTCTCCTCGGCAAGAAGCAGGTTCTCAAGCGTCGTTTTGGCTTCTGGTCTGTACTAGGATTTGCCGTTTGCGAGCTGATTACGTGGGAGACGGTCCTCGCGATCTTTACCCAAGGCTTTAGCAATGGAGGTCCCGCTGGGCTCGTATACGGATTCATCATCGCTTGGTCATCCACGCTCTCGGTCTATACAGTCATCTCTGAGCTCGCCAGTCTCGCACCGATCGCCGGCGGTCAGTACTATTGGGTCTACATGCTCGCCCCACCACGCTGGAAGGTCTTCAGCAGCTACATTGTCGGGTGGCTGACGAGTCTAGCATGGATTGCTACGGTGGCCACTGAGACAATCTTCGCTGGTACGATCCTTCAAGGCCTAATTATCCTCGACCACGAAGACAGCTATGTTCCAAAGAACTGGCATGGGACACTCATGGCATGGTTGGTCGTTGCGGTTGCTATTTTGGTAAATGCGGTGACACCTGGTGCGCTGCCAAAGGTCACAGTGTTCATCATTGTATTCCACATTGCAGGTTTCATTGCCATTGTGAGTGTATTGTGGGTATTTGCCACGCCGAAGAACACGGCGCATTTCGTGTTCACGACAAGTCTGAACGAAGGTGGGTGGTCAACCCAAGGTCTGAGCTACTGTGTCGGCTTTCTTGGTAATGTAGCGACTTTTGTGGGTGCTGATGCAAGTGTGCATATGGCTGAAGAGGTTGATAATGCAGCGAGGAATATCCCTAGGGCGATCGTGACAAGTATGTGTATCAATGGGACAGTAGGGTTTGTGATGATGATCACTGCTCTCTACTGTTTAGGCGATGTCGACAAGGTGTTAAACACTCCAACGGGTTATCCCTTCCTACAGATCTTCTACGGTGCGACCAACAGTCGTGCCGGCGCAGCCGCTATGGGAGCCGTGGTGCTCTCCCTGACCTGGGCATGCGCGACCGGTATCATAACCACGGCGAGCAGGATGACGTGGTCATTTGCACGAGATCGAGGCACACCTTTCTCCTCAACGTTGAGCATGGTATCGCAGAAGAAGAGAATCCCAGTCGTCGCACTACTCGCAAGTACTGGCTTCGCTTGTCTCTTGACGCTGATATACGTCGGAAGCGATGCAGCATTCAACGATGTGATCTCACTCACCATAACGGGGTTCTACAGCTCGTACTTCTTGCCAGCAGCTTTCCTACTATATCGTCGAGTCAAGGGCAACATTGCGCCACATCGAGGTGCCGACGAAGATGTGCTCGAGGCCCAGGCGCCCATCATCGATGAAGGGTCAGACAGACAAGCAGCAATGGAAGACAGCACAAGCGACAAAAAAGTCACCAATTCCGACTCCCCTGATCTAGGGCCGCTGGCTGGCCCTTCCACGGAGCATCAGCCGCGGCGCAAGTCTTCAGTAGCCAATACTCAGCTAGTTTGGGGCCCTTTTCACCTGCCTGGCTGGATCGGTATCATCAACAACGCCTACGCATGTGTTTATATGATATTTGTCATTTTTTGGTCGGTGTGGCCGGCGCAAGCGGATACGAATTACCAGAACATGAACTATAGTGTTGTCGTTACTGGAGGTGTAATCATCTTCAGCATCGTTTGGTATTTTGTAAAAGGACGGAAGGAATACGATGGGCCAACAGTTGATGAGGAGGTTGAGGCTGTGATGAGAAAGGGAAGCGTTGTTGCCGAAAGGTAGGGCCAAGGAAGACCAAGAACAGGTTGAAGCCTGTCGTGCAGCAGGTTCGCGAAGAGAGGATATGCTGTCTCGACGGTACCAAAACCCTAGTCAAAAAGCTCAATAGCAGAGCATAGTGCAGCCATATTCACGTGCCCGGATCAGAAACTGACTTAATGACATATTGCACTTTCTTCTAGAAGGAAGTCAGGCAGGAATCATCGTGCAGGTGAGGCGGGAAGTCAGATCTTCGGGTAAGCATGATCGGCATACCCCACTCACGCATTCCCTGTCGGTAAGCGGCCAGGAGCTCGAGCAGCGACAGAATCGTTCCTGTAATCTTTTCCTCTGGCTTGGGTGTTCTTGACTTCTGCGGACTCGTAAGAGTCGTAAGAGGCGATAAGTTATCTATCACGCTTACAGCCCTTTATCTTCCTCTGTGTGCTCCTCCTAGTGTCGCTTGAGCTCACCCCACATGTGCCTAACAGCCTGAGAGAGTTCCAGTGCTCAAGAGACTTTACCATGGCGGCAGTATCAGCGTCATCGGTTCTGGTGCAGGCGCAGCGATTCTCAAAAGATATTGCTTGTGCTTGCCAGGCGATACAGCGGAGCACAAGCTCGATATTAAGAAGACCCTTGAGTGAGCTGTCCCGTGCACCTGAAATGATCACGCTACACATCCAACTTTCTATTCTGATCCACAGCGCCCTGTGCCGAAGACCGGGGCACAGCCGATGAATGGGAACCAGTGCGGCCGCCGCGATCGTGACTCAAGATAGTGCCCAAGTCTCGCCTTCAGAAGTACTGACTGATAATCGTGCCCAGCAGTATACCATCCCAGACCCTCACGCTCACTTGCATACGCCCAGTCACGCAAAATGTCCTCGACGGCTTCAAGAAAGGCACTCAATATTGACAATATCAATCCTCACGTGAAGGAGGCAAAGTATGCTGTGCGTGGAGAGCTAGCTATCAAGTCTGAGGAGTACCGAGCAAAGCTGCGCAAGCTGAAAGAAGACGGCCCGCCTACGCCGCCGTCCGACAGTGACCTACCCTTCGATACAGTCATTAGTGCCAATATTGGCAATCCACAGCAACTCGACCAAAAGCCTCTGACCTTCTTCAGGCAAGTACTCTCTCTGCTTGAATATCCGAACCTGCTGGACAAAGAAGATGTGCTTCTGCAGCATCTGGACTACAAGCAAGATGCTGTGGACCGCGCGAGATGGTTGATCAAAGAGATTGGCTCAGTCGGTGCATATAGTCAGAGTACAGGTGTGCCAGCCATAAGACAAAGCATCGCCAGATACATTGAACGGAGAGATGGCTTCCCCGCCGATTCAAACAACATCTATCTGTCCGCAGGTGCTTCATCCGGTGTCAACACCATGATGCATATCATTTGCGCCAATGATAAGACCGGCATCCTGGTACCCATACCACAATACCCCCTTTACACAGCTACACTATCTCTGCTGAATGCTCGATGTTGTCCTTACGAGCTTGATGAGGCTTCTGGTTGGGGAACCGACATGGCAACCATCAAGAAGTCATACGAGGATGCAAAGGCAAACGGTACAGATGTCCGAGCTATTGTTGTCATCAACCCAGGAAACCCTACAGGCGCTTCGCTACCAAGGTCCGACATTGAGAGCATAATCAAATTTGCAGCCGAGAATCAGTTAGTCATCATGGCGGATGAAGTCTACCAGACCAATGTCTTCATTGGAGAATTCGTCTCCTTTAAGAAGACACTCCGAGAATTACAACGGGACAACCCAGGGACCGACGGACATGAAGGACCCTACGACCAGCTTGAGCTCGTGTCTCTGCACTCGATATCGAAGGGTATGGTCGGCGAATGCGGTCACAGAGGTGGCTACTTCGAGTTAGTGGGCATCGACAAGGAGGTGCAAGAACAGATATACAAGTTCATCAGCATCATGCTGTGTCCGCCCGTTGTCGGTCAATGCGCAGTCGAGATGATGGTAAATCCACCCAAGGAAGGCGAACCGAGTTACGAGCTATACCACAAGGAGTACACTACCATCGAAAAAGGCCTGAGGACACGAGCGACGGCACTATACAACGCATTCAAGGAGATGGAAGGTCTAGACATCAGTGAACCACAGGTAAGTCATCCTCCACTCATGAGATTTTCCCCCCTGGTCAACACGACTAACTTCACGTGTGCTCCCCACTTGACCCTCCCTACTAACACATCACCAGGGCGCAATGTACCTTTTCCCAACCATCACCATCCCAGAGAAAGCACAGAAGGCAGCGAAAGAAAAGGGCAAGAAGCCAGACGAGTTCTACTGCTTGGAGTTGCTCGACGCAACCGGCATCTGCGTCGTCCCTGGCTCCGGGTTCGGCCAAAAGGAAGGCACGCTGCATTTCAGGACTACTTTCCTTGCCCCAGGCACGGACTGGGTTGGGAGAATAACGAAGTTCCACAAGGAGTTCATGGAGCAATATAGGTAGCATAGCAGATCTTGGGTTGTCCAAGGCGAAGTGTGCCAAGATTCTGGAAATGTGATGTTCTTTTGCAGTTTTTAAGCTCAAAAACTGGTCCCTGAAGAGCAAGGAAAGATATCTGGTTTAAGTGGAGGTGAGGTATACATGACTTGACCCAGGTCATCAGTCTTGCAGTGTGTTCCGTACATGCTCCGCTGTTTACAAGTATAGCTAGGCGTTGTGAAAGTGTCGGATCCGATCGCAGCTTCTTATCTGCAGCACAGAATCTCAACCTTCGTCACCAGCATTGTCCCTGACAGCGTTGTCTTCATCCTCCGAGTCAAGCTCAGTCATGTTAACCTTATGGCCACCACCTTCCTTCTTTGCAGCGCTCATACTGCTCGCTCCGGTATCAGGTCCATCAGCCTCACCACTAGCTTCGAGGCCACCACTCGTAACAAACAGGAACGTGTTACTCGGGAAGTTATCCACATGGTTGAAGAAGTTCCCAAACACGTTCTCCCTTTCTTCATCGTGATACATCCTCTCATAGATGAACTTTTGCTTGAATGCGTCCATTTCGGCGGTGTAGTTGTCGAAAGTAATCGGCTCTTTGCTTAACTCTGACTTGGCGCGCTTGTTGTAGCTGTCAAAGACCGGCCGTTCTAGGAGCAGACCGAGCGACGGCGCCTTTGGTATCGAGAAATTGGTCGGGCCGAAGGCTTCAACCAGGCGCTGTGGGTCAGTTCCACAGCGCACTATAAGTGCAGCCATACCGACCATCTTGCGGATCTGATGCATCATGAATGATTGACCGTGTACCTTACAGCTTAGCCATTCTGTGCCGTCGATCAGAATGGGTTCAAAGTTGACCTTGAATGTTTTAATGACCCTCTTGGCCGAGGGATCCCTGAATGGCTTCTGTACTGTGAAGTTCCAGAAATTGTGCGTTCCGATGTAGAGATTGAGGACGTCCTGGAAACGCTGTTTTCGCGCTTCTGGGATTCTGTACTTGCGCTTCGCTGCAACATAGGCTGCCCGCAGACGCTTGACACCCTCGTCAATCATTTTGCGTCGTGCGATACGTTCTTCCTTCGTCATCGAGGAGCGTGGGTCGTTAGGATCATACGATTTCGTGTTGTCGTTCTCTGCAGTATCTAGGGTGGCACTTCCATCTTCGTGGTCGGAGTCCTCGTCGATAGCTGCAGCCTGCCCGTCGAGCTTAACCACGGAGTCCACGTCTGGCGCCATCCCTTCCTCTTGTGTGGCACCATTGGTCTGCTCGCGTACTGATGGATCGTCCTTCTTCGTTTCTTCCTTCCCTTTCTTGCTGTCTCCATCGCCCTCCTTGTTGGCCTCGTGCTCAGCCGTAAGCCACAAGGCCTTCTCCAAAACATCTCTCACGTCCTCTGAATACTCGTCCAGGATCGGCTTTACCATCTCCTGGTCGACCTTCTCCCAGTACCCCTTCACCTCATCCTGCCTCTTCTCCCACTCCTCAAGCTCCCCTTTCTTCTCAGCCCACTCCCTACATTTCCTGCCCAGGAAGCTCCTCGGGTGTGGTGGCAAGAAGCTGTGAGTGGGTATCAAGTACTCGTATATCCTGCTATCGCACAACTGATAACTCGAAAAGCTATTGTTCGTCCTCTCAAACCCCCAAATTCTTATCTGCGGCGTCAAAGCATCATTGATCCTCTTCACAATGTCCTCGTCCTCTACAATAAGTTTCAGAGAAATGATGTTTCCTGCAGCGTGGACACCCTTGTCCGTCCTCGCACACCTCACGAAACTGCTCTTCTTCGGGTCATCTGCGTTGGCTTTACTTATTGCGCCAGCGGCAACGAAGGCCTTGAACAGGTCACCTTCTATCGTCTTCTGGTCGGGAGCAAGTTGCATACCCTTGTAGCCTGTGCCTGAATAGCCTATTAACACGGCAACCTTCTTCTTAGGCCGCCGCTCTTCAGCCGCAATGTCTTCAGCATCGAACTGGGTTGCGTAGACGGGAAGGGTAGCGGACTCGCCATCGTTCAATTTCTGGCGTTTTGAGGCTTGGGCTTCGGTGTTTGCAGCGCGTTTATCTGGTTTGGTTTTGCTTTAGTACGTTGTCAGTATTCTACATGCCTTTGTCCTCTACGCACAGGAGCGAATGGCAACAGAAGGCAAGGAGATGTGGTACAGATGCCTTACCTCCACTCAGACCGCCCCATATCCCTCTTCTTGCCTCCACGATTAGCTGGATTACCTCCTCGTCCACCCCGGCCCCTTCCCCGACCGAACTTCGAACCTGAGCCTCTGCGCGACGAATAATTTCCGCCCGATCGATGCGAGCCGCGGGAGGGAGAGCTGGACCCTCCACCTTGACCGCCTTCTTCGTTCGCCATGATGCGAATCTGATTTGTGGTTGTGCAAGGGGTCGAAGCAGCTGTACGAGATGCCGTCGCATTGAGTTCGCCCAAGCTGGTTCAAGATGAGCTTGGAGTGTGGGACTTGTCATGCAGGTACAGCGCTTGCAATTTTCGAAGGTCATCTCCGACTGATCTTATCGCATGTGCTACTACGGCGAAGCGTTATTAGGCCTATAGCAAGATTTGTTGGCCGTAGCCGAATGAACACCACGGGCATCTGAAGCAAGCTTTATATATGTGTTGATAGACACTAACAAGTTCGCCACAGGGACAGTATTCGAACCAAGTGCTGCCTGAACGGCGTATGCATCATATTAATTTGACTGTGTCTGTCCACACTTTTCGTGATGTGTCCTGTTTCTCCTTCTCTTTTGGCTGCCGCTATGCTCAAGAAGAGTAATTCAACAAGGGTATCTAATCTGTACAACCGCTCCAACAGGTCAGCCATAACAACCATCAATCATCCAGCATCGACTGCCTATCTCGATGCGTATCCCATCACGACATTGGCATACCCTCTTTGTAGTAGGAGCGCCAGGTCAACAATTATATCCTCCTCTTTCTTGTCCTGCCTAGCAGGCTGTGATTTTTGTCTTTCCTCTACCATTTCTATCAACGCGTTTGCCCAGAAATGGCCAAAGCCGCCGTAGAGCTGGTTTTTGCGCTCTATCAGCCCGAGCAAACACTTCTTCATCTCCTCCAGCCCTTCGCTCACCAACGGCCCAGAGCCCTGGTCGTCGAAGTCGCATTGAAGTAGCTCGAGTAGTGTTATCGTTGCAAGAGCGAATGTGTGGAACGATAGGGGGTTATATATATACTTGCCATCAGTGACATCGGATTCCGCAAGTGACGAGACACGCACAGCTTCGGCGAGGTTGACAGCGGGCCCGACAACGGCTGGTCTCGCAAGGCGGTTGTTGCATCTTAGTGACAGAAGATCGCCTAAGGCCTTGATCTCTGTCACGATAGGATCATCTCGTAACAAACCTGACGCGCCAAGCCAAGCTCTTATATTGGCACTTTGCATCCTTGCGAATTGTACCAAAGTCCCTGGATGCACAACGGTTCCATTTTGTGGTAGTAGTGCAAGCGAGGCTTGGAGTGTATCTGCCATCAGTACGACAAAAGAGATTCGGGGTGCGACAATCCTGGGGTTGACGGTGAGATAGTAAGCCAGGGAGGCTGGAACCGGATCATTAGCTTCTCCTTTCGAGATTGCATACAGCCGAGCGAACATAGCCGCGATGTGTAGTGCTCGCACCCAGTCTGCCTCGTTCTGATCGTCGGATACGAAGCTCTTAATCTTGAAGCAGTCTTCACACAGGTCTATGGACATTCTGATCAAGTCGCATTGGGGCAGATTCGACTTATTCCAGCTGTTGACATCTTGTTGAACAACTACAAGGAGAATGAGCTCTGTCCACAACAAAACTAAGCTGTCAACATTCGACCGCGTTGCTATGCCTTCTCGAGCTTTCTCATTGATGAACGATTCCAGTAATGGTCGTGCTTCGAGGTCTCTCAACTGATTTGTGGTGGTGACGCTGGAGGCAGGTTGTGCCGGAGTGCTTCGTGTTACGAGCGCCATTGCAGCAAACAAAGCTTGCTGATATTCTCTGGTGGCAAGGGCAAGCGTGTCAATAGCGCTAGGTGTATCTGAGTCTGGGAGGATCGGACATTGAGGATGCACGAGCTTGTAATACTGACCGAAAAGCATCCGGTCAGCTTCTGTCATCTCTGCTGGGTCGACAGACGGTTTCCTGCTCTTCGATGGCGCATCTATCCAGTCGCCCCAAAACGGTCTGACTACGTTGGAAGATGCTGATTTGACGTGAGTGGGGGACGTTTGATCTGGAGGTATTGCTATGCTCGAATGCCGCGGATTTGAGGTGACCTGGTTCCAACCGCCAACGCTCGGAAACCTGTCCCTATCAAATCCAGAGAAAGAACCCCTTGGCTGCGAAAAGGACGACAGTCTTCTGAGGTTTGGGTCCTCATCTGGGGAGTAAGCTGGGTCTCCGAATGCACCTGGCTGTCCGTCGAAAGACCCTCTGTATCCGGTAGTATTCTGGAGAGCAAGTTGACCCTCAACCTGCTGCACTCGGTCACTAAGTTCTTTGATGTATCTATAGCGTCATCAGTAGTGCGACACGGTGATGGAAGGACGAACGGACCCTTTGCTTGGGCCACGCTTTTGAGGCACTCTGCTGTACTCGCACGTCTGACCAGCTTTTATGCAGTTGGAGCACGTTTTCAGCTGTCCCGTTCCTTCGTCTGCGTCACACCGTACCTAGCATCGATGAGTTTGCCGCCTTTCGAGGACGCAATATTGTTTGCTTACCTTCTTTTTCCTGCACTGGTCGCAGGCTCTAGAGACCTTCGATCGCTTGCGCTTCTGATCGCTTCCCATGGGAGTTGTTTCCACCGTATCTTCGGGACTGTTGCGCTTCGTACCAGGGTTGAAAGGTGTTGCTGGTGAGGCTGTCGCGTTGTGTAGTGAAGTGGAGGGATTGGGGTTTGCGCCTAGCACCTCGGTATGTCCATTTTGCACTGGCATCGTCATGTAATTCTCAAGATTGGGATCATGAGTCTCCTTGTGCCTTGCAGCATTCGCAGACACATCTAGAGTCTGGCCAATGTTTGTGAATTCGTTCGCATCCGCTGGGAATCCATACTGCGCGGCGCCATAATGCGCACCACCAACTTCAGCATATTGCTGCTCCGGAGGCCCACCGGCATTTTCACCCGCCTCCATTGTCTCTTGCAAGAACCTCTGCATCTAAATGCGACAATCCTACGGTACCGGCGAAGCTCCGAAAGAGAGCCATTTGGGAATGGAGACGGAGATGGAGACAGAGCTGGGGCAGGTGCAACTCGGCTCGGTCTAGCGAAGAGCCTGAGGCAGTCAGGCAGTCAG
>Ga0210040_10000206_pt1 | contig 104620 bp, 91 predicted proteins | sample CryGeyCG12114_NA_FD_185462 | JGI IMG/M metagenome (GOLD analysis project Ga0210040, IMG submission 185462) | Groundwater microbial communities from aquifer - Crystal Geyser CG19_WC_8/21/14_NA (SPAdes) (version 2) | ecosystem: Environmental > Aquatic > Deep subsurface > Groundwater | place... | reverse complement strand
CAGGTCGGCCACGACCTGGTCGAGGTCCGCGTCGGGCATGACGATGCCATGGTTCTTGGCGCCGCCCATCGCCTGCACGCGCTTGCCCGCCTCGACCCCGCGCCGGTACACGTAATGCGCGATGTCGGAGGAGCCGACAAAGCTCACGGCGTGAATCGCCGGGTGATCGAGGATCGCGTCGACCATCTCCTTGTCACCATGGACGACCTGGAGGATGCCCTCGGGCGCGCCTGCCTCCAGCATCAGCTCGGCCAGACGCACCGGCACCGACGGATCGCGCTCGGAGGGCTTGAGAATAAAGGCGTTGCCGCAGGCGATCGCTGGCCCAAACATCCACATCGGGATCATCGCCGGGAAGTTGAACGGGGTGATCCCCGCGCCGATTCCGAGCGGCTGGCGCATCGAATAGACGTCGATTCCCGGCCCCGCGCCTTGCGTGTATTCACCCTTCAGCACGTGCGGGATGCCGCAGGCGAACTCGATCACTTCAAGGCCGCGCTGCACGTCGCCTTTCGAGTCGGCGATCACCTTGCCATGTTCGCTGCTGAGCAGGTGCGCGAGCGCATCCATGTTCTGCTCGACCAGCTCCTTGAAGCGGAACATCACCCGGGCGCGCCGCTGCGGGTTGGTCGCGGCCCAGCCCGGCTGCGCACGCAGCGCCGCCGCGACCGCCGCGTCCAGAGTCGCCTGCGTGCCGAGCGTGACGCTCGCCTGCACCTGGCCGGTGTTGGGGTCGAACACCTCAGCCAAACGCCCGCTCCCGCCGCCGCCCTGCTGGCCGGCGATGAAGTGCTCAATGGTTCGCATCAATTCTCTCCTGTGCGGATCACCCTGCAACCGCCAGCGCCGACAGGCAACAGCCGCGTGGGAAAGGCGCGGCAAGGCGCAACGCTCACGCGCTGGTCGGCGCGGCCTCTCCCGCCAGCCCGGCAAAGCGCGCTGCCTGCTTGCCGACCAGCCAAAGCTGTTCCACCACGCGTGCGTCGTCGGCACCGCCCTGATCGTCGAACTTGGTCAGTTGCGTATTGATTGTCGCGGCGAACGGCGTCGGCCAACCGCGCAGCGCATGGACGATGGAGCGCAGTGCCGCGATCGTCGATCCCGTCGCTTGCCACCCGTAAGCGGTGGCGATCAGCCCGACCGGCACGTCGGCCAGATAAGGGCGCGGATCGCGCGCGGTTTCCTCCAGCAGGTCGAGCGCATTCTTGACCACGCCCGAAATGCTGCCGTGATAGCCGGGGCTGGCGATGATCACCGCCGAGGCCCGGCGCACCGTATCCACGAACGCGCGCTCCGCGTCAGTGCGGCTGGTCGCGCGCGGATCGTAGAGCGGCAAGGCGGCAAGCTCGGCACCGCCGAACACGGCCGTGCGAAACCCCTGCGCCGCCGCGCCGGCAACCGCGATCCGCAACGCCCGTTCGGTGGAGGACAGGCCGCCGATGGTGCCGCCGATGCCGACGACCAGCGGCTGATGTTGACCGTTGCTCATGGCGCAAAGCGGTCGTTCACCCGGGCCATGCTGTCAACAGCACGCACGCGCGCGTTGCCGGTCAGGATCACCGCTGCCGCCAGCAGCTCCCTGCGAGCGCGTCACCTCCGCACGAGGCAAATCCATCTGGCGGAGCTCACCGGAACGCCTGCCCACCAGATGGCGGACAACGCAGATCAACTGACAATCGGCCGCCAAGGGGGAGAATGGTGGGCGTGGCAAGGATTGAACTTGCGACCCCTGCGATGTCAACACAGCCCCTATTGCGCTGAACCGCAGAAAACCGTCACTTCCGAGTTCCATGCCGGTAGAACAGACGTAGGCCAAACGGGGAAGATCGGCACATTCTACCGGAAAACTACCGGAGCAATTACGGCACCGCCGCCGAAAATGATCGGCCCTCCGCGCCGCCGGCGAGCGATCTGAAACCGCGGCCGGGCCGATGCAGCTCGGGTACACGGTCGGCTACGCCCGGCCGTCTCGCGCGAGGTCGCGCAGGAAGGCGTTGCGCAGCCGTAGCCGGCGGCTGTCGGTCGGCAGCTCACGATCCTCAGGCGCCTCATCCAGAACGCGACTGCGGCCACATTCTCCCCGTTCGATCCGCGACAGCTGCGCAGTGGACAGGCCGGCCAGCGCGGCAGCGGCTGCCAAGGTCAAACCCCGCGACTTGCGGCCGAGTCTAACCGCCCTGCAGAGCTCCAGGCGCTGCTCGTCTCGCCACGTACCGTCGAAAAGGTGCCGACTGGCGCGCTCCGCTTCGCCGACGCTCGCGACGTCCGGCCAGTCCATGCCGAGCACTCGCATCAACGCATCGAGAGTGTCTGGCAGCGGCCAGGCGCGCCCGCATTCGATGCGTGACAGGCTCTCACGGCTAATGCCGATCTCGTCGGCGAGCGCCTGCTGCTTGCCGAAATCGTCACGCCTGCGCCGCCGCACCTCCACGCCGAGGTCGGGGCGGAACGCCGCATAGCCCTCGGGAAGAAGCGACCTGGATGTGGACACGATCAACGCTCAGGAAAATGTGAGGTTGTTGCATAAATGACGGAGCCGCCCCCTACAACCGGCATCATGGAAGACCCGCCTTTCGACCTGCCGGACCTTGCTCGACGTTGGTCTCGCGCACTTGAGCGCGGCCGCGGCCTCCGCATCGAGGCATCAGACCTCGATCTGTTGACGACGATCGGCGTGAACGACCTTCTCCAAGCCTCAGCGGCCGAAACCCTCAGGGAGCATGCAAAATGGCGCAACGGCCAAAGGCGCGAGGGATCTATCAGCGTGGGGCATACTGGCTCGCCTGGGACAAGCGCATCGATGGCTCTCTCCGCAGTCCCTACCTCGCCATCTTCTGGTTCGACCCGGATAGAGGACGCTACCGCTCTGCTAGCACACGCACAGCGGATGTCACAGCCGCGCGCGCGGCGCTAGACCGTCACTACCTGCGTCACACCGAGGGCGAGGACATCTGTCCAACCTGCGGACAACGCAGAAATCTCGGCGGCGACGTGCTCCTGCTCCGGGCGATCACCGACTATCTGGCGACGCACGAGGAACTCCCGTCCATCAAGGCCGTACGCCCCAGGCTCAACCACGTGGTTCGCTACGTCGCCACGATCGAGTCGCCCGACCTACGTTGCGCGAAAGTCGACGAGGCCTGGATCCAACGTTTTCGCGCCTGGCTGATGAAGCAGCCGATCATCAGCACCACCGGCACGGTGCGAGAGGCCCCACGATCTCTCTCAAGCGTCGAGAACTCGGTCATTCAACTCGCCGCAGCAGTGAACGCGGCCCATGCCAGGGGTGACAGTTCCCGGCCGGCGCAGTTCAAGCCGATCCCGACCAAGGAGCTGAACCGGACCCCGCAGCGCCGACTTACGATCGACGAGCTCGCGGACGCCTTCCGATATGCCACGGACCTAAAGTACCCCACTAAGCGCCTGGGCTTACACCGTTTCCTAATGTTCAGCGTCGGCACGGCCGCCAGGCCCGATGCCGCCCACGACTTTTCCACGGTGCCAGAGCGCCGACAATGGAATTCGGAGCGCCGGGTCATCGCGCTCAATCCGGCCGGCCGGAGGCAGACGAAGAAGCGGCGGGCCATCGTCGTGGCTCCACGTCAACTTGCCGCGCGCATTGACGCGACGAAGGGCTACTTCGTGCCCTTCATCTCCATCAAGTCGGCATGGGAGACGATGGTTGAGAAGCTCGGCTGGCCCACTGACGGTGAAGGCGGGATGAAGCTGCTCCGTCGGTCCATGGCGCAACTGCTACGCGATACAGGCACACCTCGCGCCTGGTCGCCAAGGTGGCGCAAACCTTCGAAAAAGGTGCCAACTGAACAGATTGAGGTACAGCTTGGGCACCGCGTGATAGACAGCGTGACAGACCTCTACGCCGTGTTCGATGCCGACTACCAGCATGCCGTCACGATCGCGCTCGAAGCGATCATCGACGAGATCGAACGCCGCTGCCCGGGTGCTTTCACCGAGGTCGTGCCCGAAACCATGTCGAACCAGCCCGCCAGCGATGGACCCGGAACTCCATAATCCGGCGCGGACAGCCGGGAGCGGGAGCGACCAACACCGATGAGAGGCTTCCACGGCCTGCAGACGGCTGGAGCGGGGCCCGTCGGTCCAACGCGAGCTCGTCGGTACAAGATGCAGGTCGCTCCTCGAGCGCGGCGGCCAAGCACGCGAGGTTCCGCCACTTCGCCAGGCGCCGGAGCGTCGGTCTTGCAGATAGTGCGATTAACGAGGAGGCGTTCGAGGCTGAATTGAGGGTCGATGTTGGGTAGAAAGGGGCGAACTTTTGAAGAGTCTTCATCTGTCTGAAGCGCAGCATCCCCCGCTCTCGCCGTCGGAACGGCAAGGCCGAGTATTCTACTCGAAAGTTGGCCAGCGGCCCCCTCCTGCTTTTCGGAAATGCCGGCGCAGGCGAAATGCGCCGGTGCCCTCTGCTGATGAGCGCAGGCACGCCCGTGATCACCGATATGGCCGATGCTGCTATTGTACGCGAGCCTCGCGCCAACCGCCGAGAAAACCATGGTCCAAGGCGTTCGCGCAAATGGCTACAGCGGCCCTCCCCCGACCAGTCTCGGTTCCCGGCGAGCAGTCGCTAGCAAGGTGACGGCTTAAGCGCTGGTCGCTCCCGGACGCGGCCGCCCAGCGGGCGTGAGCTTCGGCTGGCGCCTCAGCTTCAGCTCATACCTGTGCCTGCGACAGCAGGTCACGGTATAGCCGCGCAGCTAGTTCGCCGACGAACGCCGCTCGTTGTTCTGCCTCGCGAAGAGAATGCCTTCCTTCCTTCCAGTCCGCCGGGCTTAAGTCGAGCACGATACCGCACTCGGTCATCAGATAGGACGCGGTCTCCTGGGCGGCCGACGCATAGATCGCAGTTTCTACCCATCCGGCGCTAGCTGCCTCAACCAGAGTCTGCAGATCGGTCTGCATTCCGTCCACAATGAGCTGCGCACGCTCGGCGTCGCCAGCCGGAACGGCTACGAGCAACCTGATCATGGATGCGCTGAGGCGGACAGATGCGGGGAATCGCGGATGCCCTAACATGTCAAGCGACGCGAGAATGGCGGAAGCGTTTGAGTATTCCTTACTACTGACCATGCGTAAACCTCCAATCTTCCTTCCATTGTAGGATTGGATAGCCCTCCGAACAAACGCTCCTCAGCAGTGGGCCGCTGGTCGCGCAGGCATCGCTGAACCTGGTCTTCTTCACGTCCGTCTCCTTACATGGGCGGACTCTAGCTCAGACTGGCGGAGTTTCAGGGGAGCAAGTCAGTCTCCGAAAGGCGCAACGGCCATCGTAGGCGAGGCATCTATGTCCGCTTTCCACCATGACCGGACATTCATGTAATCTGGAACGGCCACTCGTGGGCAGCGTTTATCGCCGACGGAATTCGACGATCGCACGCAACTCACCCAAGCCGACGCAAACCAAATCGCGCGAGCCCGCCTGGTTGCTGGTGGCACGCACCAAGCTGGGCACGCGCGAGGCAGCCGGCCCCGCCAACAGCCCTACCATCCTGGCCTGGGCCAAGCGGCTCGGCACCAAGGTGCTCGGCATCATCTACAACGCGGACAGCGTGCCTTGGTGCGGCGTGTTCGTTGCGGAGTGCATGGACGAGGCGGGCATAGACTCACCCCTATTTGCGGTGCGCGCCAAGAGCTGGGCGGACTGGGGCGCAAACCTGCGGCCCGGGCGGCTAGCGCCGGGTGCCGTGCTGGTGTTTGAGCGCACCGGCGGCGGGCACGTCGGCTTCTACGTGGGCGAGGACGCCGAGGCGTACCACGTGCTGGGCGGCAATCAGGGCGACAGTGTCTCGGTAGCGCGGGTGGACAAGGCCCGGTGCGTGGCTCGGCGATGGCCAGAGGGTCGACCGGTTGTGGGCAAGCCGGTGCAGGTAGCTGCGGGCCGCGGCCAACCAGTGTCGAGGAACGAGGCCTAATTCGCTCGATATACCTACCATCGGTACAACTGCGCCGGTGTTTTTGCATCGCTGCACGGCAAAACTCGTCTATGCGGCGGCGCTTAGGGGGAGGACAAACTCACACGAGGAATGCACATCTGTGACTGACGACAACAACACCGTCGAGCTGGCGACCGAGCTCACCATTGCCTGGCTGTCCAACCCCAACACCCGGACCAGCGCCGACGAGGTTCCCGCTTTCCTGAAGTCGATGCACGATGCTGTTGCTGGACTTAACACCCCCTCAGCACCACAGGCAGAAGCAAAGCCGATCCAGGAATTCACGCCGGCTGTGACCGCGCGTAAGTCGCTGGCCAACCCCGACTACATCATCTCCATGATTGACGGTAAGCCGTACAAGACACTGCGCCGCCACCTGTCTACTAACGGCATGACGCCTGACGAGTACCGCCAGCGGTACGGCCTCAAGACCGACTACCCGATGGTCGCGGCCAACTACTCCGAGAGCCGTCGGGCGATGGCCCACAAGATCGGCTTGGGCCGCAAGGCTGGCGCTGCGGCTGCGCAGGCTGATGAAGCTCCGGGAAACCCCGCTAACGAAGACGCCGCGGCGGTTCCAAAGCCAACGCGCAAGGGGGCGCGGACTTCAAAAAAAGTCGCCCAAGCACCCGCAGATAGCTAAGATAGCTATCGCGAATAAGCCCTGTCAGTTCAGCACAGGCAGGGCTTTGTCGTGCAGGCGTTCCAGTTCGTTCTGTCCTACATAGCGATGTGGCAACATGCCGGCTCGGTAAGGAGTCGCGCTACGGTCAGTCTGGACGCGCCGCTGGTGCTCGCGCTTGCCGCGCTGGTTAGCAGCTTTTCCACTCTCGTTTGGGCGTTCCGGCGGAAGCCCTGAAATCGGCTAGCGGGTGAACGCTGCGGGAGCCGCGTTGGCGTTGGCGTTCGCGATCGCGTGGCCTGAGTGTCCGCTAACGCCCAATTGCTGGCGTTTAGTCAAACGCACGCTTACGGCTGGTCCCAATCTGCTACGATGCGAGAAGCTTAGGCGGCACGGCACGCCTCAATCGGTCAAGCGGCCCACCCCTCGAATACCAATTTTCTGAGACGGCATGTTACATCGGATCGTCAGGAGTGTGTGCCGAGTGAACAATGCAAACGCCGGCCAATCGAACTTCAACGAGAACGAACGCGTCCGGGTCGTAATCCTTGGCGGCGGAACGGCAGGGTGGATGACGGCAGCGGCGCTCGCGACGCTCGCGTCCGGCGTCGTCGACATCCACGTCATCGAGTCGAGCGAGATCGGCATCGTCGGCGTAGGCGAAGCCACCCTTCCGCACCTGCGCGCCTTTATCGAGCGGATCGGGCTCGACGAGCGCGAGTTCATGGCCGCCACCGGGGCCACCTACAAGCTCGGGATCGAGTTCCACGATTTCGGAGCCATCGGTGATCGCTACATCCATCCGTTCGGCACCTACGGCAAGTCGCTCTGGAACGTCGGCTTTCACCATTTCTGGCTTCGCGCGCACGCTGCCGGCGATGCCGCTCGCATCGACGAATATTCATTTGGCGTTCTTGCCGCCGAGGCGCGTCGCTTTGCCCATCCAAACCCGCAAGCGGCGGATCCGTTAGCGAGCTTCGGCTATGCTTATCAGTTCGACGCGACCCGTTTCGCACCGTTCCTTCGCACCTTGGCGCAAGCCCGTGGGGTCGCGCGGACCGAAGGCCGCGTCACGACCGTGGAGCGCGCGCAGAACGGCGATGTCGCAGGCCTGCACCTGGCGGACGGCAGCGTCATCACCGGAGACCTTTTCGTCGATTGCTCTGGCTTTCGCGCGTTGCTGCTTGGGGAGACCATGGCGGCGCCTTGGGAAGACTGGTCGCATTGGTTACCCTGCGACCGTGCGGTAGCGATGCCGTGCGAGGCAGCCGACCCGACCACGATCGAGCCGTTCACCCGCGCTGTTGCGATGTCGGCGGGCTGGCGCTGGCGCATCCCGCTGCGCCACCGGGTGGGCAACGGATACGTATATTCCAGCGCGCATTGTTCGGACGATCAGGCGGCAGATGCTCTCTTGTCGGCGGTCGAGGGCCCTGCTCAGGCGGATCCGCGCCTGCTCCGCTTTCGCGCGGGGCGCCGCCGTCAGAGCTGGGTCGGCAACGTCGTCGCGATCGGGCTTTCTTCGGGCTTCCTGGAACCCCTCGAGTCGACGAGCATCCACCTCGTTCAGATGGCGATCACGGGGCTGCTCGAGCACTTTCCGGGGCGCACGGTCAGCGAAGCCGATCGGCGCGGCTTCAATGCCGAGGTCGATTACGAATACGATCGGATCCGCGATTTCCTGATCCTGCATTACCACGCGACCACGCGAACGGATTCGACCTTCTGGAACCACGTCAGGACGATGCGCATCCCCGATACGCTGGCCGACCGCATGGCGCTGTGGCGGGAGACGGCGCAGGTCCCGTCCTACCCCCGAGGCCTGTTCCTTGAACCGAGCTGGATCGCGGTTCTGCTCGGCCAGGGGATTGTTCCCGACGGGTGGGACACGCGCGCGGATCTTGTCGAGGCCGCCGGGCTCGCGCGAGCGATGGCGGCGTTGCGCGATCATCTTGCGGGCCAAGTCGCGGCGCTTCCTGACCATGCCGCCTACCTTCGCCGTTCGGAGAAGGCGGCGTGAGCGACAACCACCGTACCGCGCTCTCGACAATAGTCGTCCTGGGCGATGGCCTGCTTGGTCACATCGCGGCGGTCGCGCTGCGGCGGGCGCTGCCGAAGTGCGAGGTCATTCTGGCGGTGATCGACAACCGCGAACCGCTCCAGGCAGAGGCATCGCTGATCCTGCCAGCCACGATCCACACGCTCGACCTGGTCGGTCTGGACGAGGAGACGCTTGTCCGGACCGGCTGTGCGAGCCACCGGCTGTGCGAGCGGTTCGACGGGTGGGGAAACGGACCGTTCGTGGTCGATCCCGCCGACCAGCCGAGGCTGGTCGGCGCGGCGCTCCATCAGCTCTGGCTCACCCACGGCGACATGCCGTTCGAGGCGCTTCTCCCCGCCGCGGTGCTGACACAGGCCGGCCGGTTCATGCCGACGGACGGCCTCCCGGTCGAGCCCGCGCTAGCCATCGCCCCGGAGAGGGTCCGCGATCTGCTTGTGCGGGCGGCGCAGCGGTGCGGCGTCTTCACCGCCACCGTCGCGCGCGATGCGATCGTCCGTGGCGATAGCGATGCCACCGTGATGACCTTTGCGAACGGCCGCACCGTCGTGGCGGATCTGGTCGTGGAGGCGGCCGCCGTCGCCGAGCCGCGCGGGACGACGCTTTCCGCTCACGTGCGGGCGCTTCCCGGTCCACCGCTGCTCCACGATCAGTACCAGCGAACCGCGCGGGGCTGGCGCGCGCGGTGGTGCGGCGCAACCGGCGGCCAGGAGGTCGTCGTGTCCGCCGATCCGGACGGAGAAGGCTTGCGCGAAGCGGAGGGGTGGCGACCGATCGGCTACCGCGTGACGGCGGTAGCGACGCCGTTCATCGGTAATCGGGTCATGCTTGCGGCAGCCCCGGGACCGTTCCTCCGCCTCGGCCTATCGCTCTCCCTTCGGCTGCTCGCGCTGCTGATCGACCTGTTGCCTGGACGGGAGCCCGAGCCGCTGCTGATCGGGGAATATAATCGGCGCGCCAAGACTATCATCGACGACGCCTTCAGCTTCGCTGCGACGTTCGACATCGCGCTCGACAGGGAAACGGACAGCGCCGCCGATGCGCTGGCCGCGTTCGGCCACAATGGCAGGCTTCCGCCCGATTGCGGCGAGCTGCTCGGCGTGGGGGCCTGGCAGTCGTTGCTGACAGGACTGGGGATACGGCCGACGCGAGCCGATCCGCTTGCCCGGTCGGTGCCGGCGCAACGCGGCCCATCGGCGCTGCACGAGTGGCAGCGCCAGGTAGCCGGTCTCGCTGGGCGGATGCCGTCCTACGCAACTTGGCTCAACGCGGCACGGCGGCAGCAGCCGTGACCTGCGGCGACCGTGCCGCCGGGCCCGGATGGCCGGTAGGTGCGGCTCAGCGGGTGAGCTTGGCGTCCGACCAAGCGATCATCGGGGGGCGCCCTGACCCGGACGAGGCAAGCGCCACCAGCTCGATCACCCGCGCGCCGCGGACGTCGGCGTCGATCGCCTTTCCGGTTGCGGATTCGGCCACCAGCGCCCGATCGGCATAGACGCGGTATCGGACCGGCGAATTGCCCGTCGCGATCGGGATCGCCTTGAACCGCTTGAAAAGCCCGTCCGCCCGCACCTCGACCCGCGAGTTGGCGAACAGCCCGATTCCCGAAGCCGGTCGGCCGCCGCGCTCGATCGGTGCACCATCGGGCATGGCGTTGACCCGCGCGGGGAATTTGCCGCGCGGCAATGCCGTGCGCGGCGTCAGGCCATCGACGGCGATGTGAACGCGCGCCGGTATCTCTGCCAGCGGCGTCGCTGACGCATCCGCCGGCACCCCCGTCAGCGTCAGCAGCATGGCGCTGCGTGGCTTCAGGGTCATCGTCACCCGATCGGTCGCAGGTTCGAGGGGGCGGCGCGCCCAGACGTCACGCACGGTCGCCCCGCTGCCCGGCGCGAAGCCGAGCTGCGCCCAGGTCACCGTCGCGCTTGTCGCGGTGTCGCCGCGGTTGAACAACGCCACCGCGCGTGCACCCGGCGCGGCCAGCGTGCGCACCACGGTCATAGTGTTGCCGGTGCGATAAGGCACGCCCTGGTTGCCCGCGACATCCTGATCGACCGCGATCATCTCGGGATTGCCGACCAGATCGACCAGCGGCTGCGGTGCGCCTCGCAGGTCGAAGCCCAGCAGCAGTGGCGCGGCCATGATCGCCCACATGGTGACATGGGCTCGAGCCCCATCCGGGTGGGCGAGATCGAAATCGCCGTGGCCGACGGCCAGCATGTCGGGATCGTTCCAATGTCCAGGCCCAGCGTACAGGGCGCCATCGACCGTGCTGTCGATACTGGTGAGCATGCTGGCCCAATTGAACTCGATATCGGGGCTGGTGCGCGACAGATTGCCACGATTCCCCGCCCACAGCGGCGCCATCGCCTCGCCCCACGCGCAGATCGACAGCACCGCTTCCGGTCCGCCCCACTGGCGAATGGCATCGCCAAGCGTCGCGTACAGCGCCTCCACCTTATCGGGCTGCGATGCGGGGATGTCGTTGCGGATGATATAAGGCGAAAACGCTGCAAAGCGGCCCGACTTCACCGGCTCGACGTCGGGGGTGTAGTCGGCGACTCCGCACGCATCGATCTTTATGTAGTCGAAACGCCAGGTGCCGAAGATCTGCTCGATGTCCTTTGCGGCATGGCCAAAGCTGCCGACCTGACGTTCCTTGACGCTTCCTTCCGGCAGATTCGGGCTCTGCGCGTCCCAGCGCTGCGCGCAGGTGTTGGGGCCGATGTCGCTGTAGATGCCGGCCTTGAGCCCCAGGCCGTGCAGATAGTTGGTGAACGGCTTGAACGAGCCCGTGCGGCTGTTCGCGACCTTGGACGACGGGAACATGCTGTCGCGGATGCGCAGCGTGCCGTCGTCGAGGCGCCGAAGCGCCCATCCGTCGTCGATGTTCACATACCGGTACCCCTTCGCCGCCAGCCCGGTGTCGACCAGCGCCAGCGCCGACCCGCGGACCTTCGCCTCATCGACGTCGGTCCGGAATGCGTTCCAGGGGTTCCAGCCCATCGGCGGCGTCGGCGCGGCTGCTGTCGCGTAGGTGGAGAACCGCCCGGTCGGGCTGAGTGGGTCCTGCCCTGCGGCCAGCGCGCCGGTGGACGACGACCAGAGCGACAACACCGCCGCGACGCTTGCCGCGTTCGCCATCAATCCGAAACGCACATCGCTTCCTCTCCTGGGGGGACCGGCGGCGGACTGTACCCCACGCCGCCGGTCATGTCGGCGTCAGAACGTCAGCCTGGTGCTGAACGCGTACTGCCGGTCGCTCTTGAACCAGGACCGCGGCGTCCGCAGCCCGTCCTGGAACGCGAAGGACGTCTTTGTCGTCGAGTCGAGAAGGTTCTGGACGTCGAACACGAACTTGATGTTCCGCGTCGGCGAATAGGAGATCGACGCGTCCGCCTGGCCGCTCGCCTCGTTCCACACCGGTCCGAAGGGGAAACAGCAATCAAGCCGCGTCAGCAGGAACCGCGAGCGCCAGCTATAGGCGATCCGTGCCTGGAAACCGCCGCGCTCATAGAACAGCGCGGCATTGGCGTTGTGCTTGGAAAGCCCTTCAAGCGGCAGGCCTTCGTAGAGACCGGCGATGTCGATCGTCGGCTGGTTCCCGGTCTCAACCAGATTGTTCGACGGCGCGTAGCCCGGCGGGCCGATGACGATCTTGCCGGTGTCAATGTAGGTATAGGAAAGCTGCGTTCCCAATCCGGCGAGTGCCCCGGGCAGGAAGTCGAACGTCTGCTGGTAAGCGAGTTCCGCGCCCTTCACCTTGCTGTGGCCGGTGGAGTTCGTCGGACCGGTGATGCCCACGGGAAGGGTTGCGCCATTGTTGGTCAGATCGCGGGTAAACAGCTGGTTCGACACCACAATGTTCTTGATGTCCTTGTAGAACAAGGCGGCGGTGAGCGATCCCACCGGTGCGAAATACCATTCACCCGTCACGTCGAACTGCCACGCCTCCACGGGGCGCAGATTGGGATTGAGCGAGCGCGCCTCGAACCCGCCGAGCACGGAATTGTAGTTCAGGCCGACGTAGTTGCGAAGCTGGTCGAAATCCGGACGCGAGATCGCCTTTGATGCCGCAACGCGGAAAAGCAGCTTCGGGCTAACGTCGAGGCGCGCGTTGAAGCTCGGCAACCAGTGCGAGAACTTGTTGCTGGCGACGTTCACCAGCGACCCGCCGTTAGCGAACGCCAACGCAGCCTGTTGCTGGGCGGCCGTCACGCCCGGCCGGCACAGCGCGGGAGGCGGAACGGCCGGATCGGACGTGGCGGCCGCGCAATAAGCGGCGAAACTGCCGTTGTAGTTGCTTGGCAGTACCTGGTTCGGTGTCGCGAAGTTGATCGAGCCGGTCGACCGGTCGTCCGTTCGGACGTAGCGGACACCGATATTGCCCGACAGTTTCAGGTCGCCACCCAGCGAGGTGCCGAAGTTGGCCATCGCGTAGGCCGCCCACGTCTTTTCCGTGTTCGGGTAAATCTCGCTCGGCAGGAAGTAACCCTTGATGAGGTTGCCGGTGCGGTCCTCGATGGGCGTAAACGTCCCTCCCGCCGTTTGTACCGCGCGGGCCAGGTCCATCAGCGCCGCGTGGTTCTGCAAGATGGACGTGGTGATGAACGGCGCACCGACCGGCTGGGCGACATCACCGTGGAAGAAGCCGGGGTAGGTGAAGTTGCCGATCAGCCCCGGATTGTTGTTGATGAAGTTCGGCCCACCGGTGGCATAGGTGTCCGACAGCTGACCCCAATTGTTGAACGCGTTGGTACGCACCGTCTGCTTGCGATCGGCATAGCGGCCGCCGACCCGCACGGTGCGAAGGAAGCTATCGTCAGAAACGTCGTAGGTCAGGTCGCCGCGAAGGGCATATTCCTCACCATCGCTGATCGCCCGGTTCTCGACCGCGCTGCGATAGTAGATCCCCTGGCCATTCGCCAGATAGTCCTGCGTGTTGAACCCGGGCGTCAGGAAGCTGACCGCCGGGTACTTGCCACGCAGGTCGATCGACACGTCGGTGAACGTGTTCATGTTGATCGCGTCGTCGGAGTTCTCAACGTTCGACTTAACGTATTGGCCGTCCAGCGCGACATGAAGCCGCTCCGTCGGCGACCAGTTCATCTTCAGCGAAGCGTCCTGCGTCTTGACCTTGTTGAAGGCGCTTCGGTTCGACAGCTTGGTCGTGATCCCGCCGGGGACGAACTGCGTATAGTTGCAGCTCGCATCGGCGAGCGGCGTGCACCCATAGGGATAGTAGCCCGCGTGAACCAGCGTGCCCGAGGTGAAGACGCCGTTCTTGTCGTAGGTGAAGTTCGCCTTCGGATCCTGAGGGAAGCCGAGCTGGTTCAGGTAGCCGGCCGGAAAGATCTTGCCCGCATCCGAGAACCAGTTGTCGCTTTCGATCGTCCGTTCGGTCCACCGCTCATCGAAGTAAGAGCGGATGTATTCCGCCGTTACCGACAGGTTGCGGCTGGCGTTCTCGAACTGGAGCGACGCGTTGATGCTGCTGCGGTGGCGGTCGAAATCCTGCTGCCGAATGCCGGCGCCGAGCGGCGTATAGACCTGCGAGAAGCCCGCCGGAGTCGGGAAACTGTCGCAGACCCGCAGGGCGTACGGCTGGCCGGAGTTGATGATCTTGCCGCCTACAGAGCAGCTATAGCCGTCGCCCGTATCGGGCGCGTTGAAGCGCGGTTGGAAGCCGTTCAGGAAGATCGAGTCCGCACGGCTATACTGCTGTGAATAGCTGCCGGCGACCAGCACGCCGATACGGCCGCCCCCTGGCAGGTCCCATTGATTGCTGGCCAACCCGACGAGCTGCGGTGCCGAGCGACCGACCAGATCGCCGCCATTCAGGCCCGCCGAAAGGAAGAGGACGCGCTTGTCCGAGTCGAACGGCTTGCGGGTATTGACGCTCACCGTGCCGGCGATGCCGCCTTCGATCATGTCGGCGGTCAAGTTCTTGTAGACGTTAACCGAGCCCGCGAGCTCCGCCGGGACGTCGTCAAAGCCCAGCCCGCGTCCGGAGGAGGCGGAAAAGATGTCGCGACCGTTGAATTCGCTCCGGACGTAATTCAACCCGCGGATCGTCACGCCCGAACCCTGGACGGAGAAGTGAGCGGAGTCGTTGGGTGCGGCGAAACGCGTGATCGCGACGCCCGGCACCCGCTGCAGGGCCTCGTTGATCGAACGGTCGGGCAGCGAGCCGATGTCGGACGCGGTGATCGCATCAACGACGGTATCGGCTCCGCGCTTGATGGACTGCGCCGTGGCAAGGCTCTTGCGGATGCCGGTCACGACGACATCCCCACTGGTGTCGCCGGTGTCGTCCTCGTTCGCGCCGAGATCGGAGTTCGCCTTCTGATCCTTCTCCTGGGTCGTCACGGCGGAGGGATCGCTGGCACCGATGGGCGCGGCCGTCTGCGCCGACGCGGGCCGCGCGAGCGCGATCGCCAGAACGGAACCGCCGATCATCAACGATCGGGCGAGCGCCGCGTATGAGACCCGGCCGCCGAGCCTGTTCATCGGATCGAGCGTGATGGCAGCCCCACTCGCATTCGCCAGCTGGTGGCCGCCGTGCCGCCGAGCCACACCATCCGCAAATCGCCGAAGTCCCTGCATCTACCCCATCCCTCTCACGATTTTCGCTATTTCGAAATATCGGCACTCTGGGTTTACGAAATTTCGGTCTCGTGTCAAACGGAACATAACGAAAGAGATCGATCAAGGAGAGCTGGCATATGACGGATGCGAAGCACGGCAAGCGCCGTCTACGGCGTCGCGCTTGCGCCGCCATGGGCGTGCTCGCCGCAGCACTAGGCTGCACCGCTGCTGGCGGTGCCCCTGCCGATCCGCAGCGGCAAAGCACCGTGGCGTTTGTTGCCGATCCGACGATCGGCGACAATCCGGAGCGCGGGTTCTACCGCCCGGCGCGCACCACCCTCGAACGGCTGACCCGCGACGATGCCAACGATGCGTTCGCCCACGGCTACCGCCTGCTGTACGTGCGGATCGATCTCGGACCTTATCGCGACAGCGACCTGCCCGCCCCATTCCTTCAGCAGCTGAACGACGGCTTTGCGGCGGCGCGTGCCGCCGGGCTCAAGCTGATCGTCCGCGCGACCTACAATTACCCACGGGGCGAAACGGATTACAAGAACGCCCAGGATGCGGCGCTGCCGCGGGTGCTCGCGCATATCCGTGCGGTCGGAGAGTTGCTGCGGCGCAATGTCGACGTCGTCGCCTTCGTGCAGGCGGGCTATGTCGGTGCGTGGGGCGAATGGCATACGTCGTCGCACGACCTGACCACCGTCGAGAACCGCGGGCGCATCAAGGTTGCGCTGCTGGACGCGATGCCCAAGAGTCGTTTCGTTCAGTTTCGTTATCCACCGTATATCCGCGAATGGGCACCGACCTTGCCGGGCCTGCCCGATGCCATGTCCGGTGCGTTCCGGATCGGCTTCCACAACGACTGCTTTCTTGCATCCCGAACGGATGTCGGCACGTTTTCCGCCGATCCTGCCGAACGAGCGAAACAGCGCAGCTATGCAGGGGCACTTGGTGCACTCGCCCCGTTCGGCGCCGAGACGTGCAATCCGGCCGACGAGACCGGTGCCACCGCGCGATCGAGGTGCGCCGACATCCTCGGCGAGGGTGCGCAGTTGCACCTCTCCTACCTGAACGATGTCTATTACCGGCCATTGTTCCACGAGCGATGGGTGGCGGGTCACTGCATGGACCGCGTCCGTGCGCAGATGGGATACCGGTTTGAATTGCAGCGGATGACCTTGCCTCGATCGACGCGACCGAGCGCTCAGGTCCCGGTGACGATCACGATCCGCAACACCGGATGGGCGCGCGCCTACAATCCGCGCCCGGTCGAGCTGCTCCTGCGCAGCGAAGGGGGGAATGCCACCCACCGGCTTGCCCTCGACGGCGTCGACCCGCGCGCCTGGCTGCCCGGCGAGACGGCAACGGCACATGGTCAGCTGCGACTGCCGGCGGACTTGCCCGCGGGACGTTATGCGGTGTTGCTCGCCTTTCCCGATCCTGCGCCCAGCCTCCGCAACGATCCGCGCTATGCGATCCGGCCGGCCAATCGGGACGCTCGGGCGCAGCATTGGGTGCCTCAGTCCGGGGCCTTTACAACGGGCGCAACGCTGATCGTCCACAGCTGATCGCAGCTATCCGAAGGCCGGCCGCAGGAACTCCGGTCTCGGCCGGCAGCGAAGCGAGACGCCTTCAGTGCTCCCGGCGATGAGCGAGCGATCTCATCGGCCGCTATCGCCAACGCCCGTGCCGAACAGCTTGCGGGCATAGAGCGCGGCGCCATACCCCGGCGGGTGACGCGGCGAGACGAGACGGAAGCCATCCGCTTCGACGAGATCCACGAATCGCGACTGCACCAGCGCGACGTTCGTCAGAATGCTGCCGGACCAGGAAAGCGGCGTTGCGGCGTCGGATGGGAAATCGAGGGTCCCCCGAATGGCGCGTGCGATCGATGCAAGGTGCTGCGCCGCTTCCTCCAGAATGGCGACAGCTTCCCCGTCGCCGTCCTCTGCCGCGGCGCTGACGAAAGGCGCCAAGCCAGCGATCTCACCACGGGGCCGTGCCGGTGGACCCATCACCCACTGACACAGGTCGAGATCGTCCCGCAGCGCGAGGGCCGACGCGATGCGTTGGTGGAGCGGCCCCTTCGGCAGGCGGCCGTCGCTCATCCGCGAGAAGATCGTGAGCCCGCGCAGGGCGATCCAGTAGGCCGACCCCTCGTCGCTGAAAACCTCTCCCCAGCCGCCCGCCCGCGCGCTGCGTCCACCATGCTGGCCGTAGCCGATCGATCCGGTGCCGGCGACGATATTGATGCCATCCTCGCAGCCGAGCGAGCCAGCCCAACCGCACACCATGTCATTGTCGCATGTGTAGCGTGCGTGCCCGAGCATGGCGCCGCATGCCGCATGGAGCTGCGGGTCGATCACCCGATCCTCGCCATACGCCGGCAACCCGAAGAACGCATGTGACAGCGCGGCCGGCGTGATGCCCGCTTGCGCGCAAACGGCTGCCACGCCTCCTTCCAGCCGGCGGACCACCTCCGCCAGGCCAACCTCCGGGTGATAGGTGGAATCAACGGTGACGGAGGCGAGTTCCTGCCCCTGCGCATCGATGCAGACGAGCTGTGTCTTGGTCCCGCCCCCGTCGACGCCGAGGAAGGTCGCCGCTGGGCTCACGCCTGGGCCGCGTAGATACGCACCCCCTCCACGACCCGGTTGACCGTGCCGCTGCGGTTGGGCTGGTCGGGGGTCAGGCCCAGCGCCTGCGATACGCGCAACCCGAACAGTTGCGCCGGGACGATGAAGGGGAACAAGAGGTCGCAATCGGACGCGCCTGCCAGCTGCGCCACATCGATGTCATCGTCCGCTTCGCCATTCGCGGCGATCACGATCACGCCGCCCGAACGGCCATCGCTTCTCAGCTCCCGAACGATGTCGCGGTCATAGCGCGCGGTAAGCGGGTCGTTCGACACGAATACCACTACCAGCGTCCTTGGCGTGATGACCGTCTTGGGGCCGTGCCGAAAGCCCATGGCCGTGTCGAACGCGGTCACGATCGCGCCGTCGCTCAGTTCCATGAGCTTGAGCGCCGCCTCACGCGCGAGCCCCTTGAACACGCCGCTGCCGAGATAGACCACCCGCTCGAACCCGCGTGTCGCTAGATCGGCCATGATCGGATCGGCGGCCTCGAGCGTCGCAGCAACCGCCTGCGCAATGGCCGGCGCGCGCGCGGCCATGCCGTCGATGCCGCCGAGGATGGACAGCGCCGCCAGCATCATGGCGCTGAAGCTCGACGTCATGGCAAAGCCGCGGTCGTGCGTCGCCTCCGGCAGCAGGACGACGCACGCGCCATGGCTCGCCCGCGCCGCCAGCCCGCCTTCGGGATTGCAGGTGATGACCAGGTGGTGCACCTCGTCCACCGCCGCATCGATGATGTCGATCGCGGCGAGGCTTTCGGGGCTGTTGCCCGAGCGGCCGAACGACACCAGCAGCGTCGGCGCTTCCCGCCGCAGGTAGAGATCCGGCGCGCTGACGATGTCGGTGGTCGCCACCGACTCCACCGAACGCCCGCCAAGCCGCGACAGGCAAGGCGCAAGGCTGTCGCCGATGAACGCGGAGGTGCCGGCGCCGGTCAACACGATGCGCATCTCTGCACGCACCAGCAACGGCGTGAGAAAGGCCTCGATCTCATCGCGGCGGGCCAGCACCGCCGCCTGCGTCGCGCGCAAGGTTTCCGGCTGCTGCCGGATTTCGCGTAGCGTCCAAGGCTCGTCGGTCGAGGGTGCGATCGCAAGCAAGGGTTCAGGCATGGGGATGACAGGCTCCATGATAAGCGTCGAGCGTCGCGCCGACATGCGCCATGACGAGATCGGCCGGGTCGAGCGTCGCGGCACCGTGCCGCACCGCTGCATAGGCGAACGGAAGATGCTGGCTGACGAGGGGCAGCGATGGCGGCAACTCGCGCAGATTGGCGAACAATCGGTCCTGCGCCCCGGCAATCTCCGGGGCGGACCAGTAATAGCGTATACGGTCGGATAGGCTGTATTGCAGCTGCAGGTCGAGCGCGGCACCGTGCGCGTGATAGTATTTGCGCCAGTGCTTAGGCTCGGCATGCATGTGCGCGAGCGTTACGTCGCGGAGCCTCGCGCGCCTGTCCGCCGGCACCGTCTCCGCCTCGATTGCGTCGAGCGCCCATAGTGCTTCACGTAAGGCAAAGGTCACGCCGGGTCCGACCTTGAGGATCGCGTAATGATCCCGCACCAGCGCGCCCAGCGCCTCCGGGTTTTGGTAATCGGTCGAATGGGCCTCGAACACGATCTGGTCGACCGCCTCGATCGCCGCACTGAGGGCGCCGGCGCGTTCGGGACGATAATCGATGACCTTGTCGTGATCGAACTCCACCCCTGGCTGCACCACGGTGGCGACCACCCGGTCCCAGGCCGCCGACAGGCCCGCATCGGCGAACAGACGGCGGTGCATGTCGAGTGTCGCGAGCGCGGCGTCGGGAGTGGTGACGGCGATCTCCTCCAGATCCTCGGCCGCCCCGCCCGGCACGGGCACTTCCGTGCCGATGACGTACACGGGGGCGTCCTCGGCCGCTCCCGCGAACGCGGCTTCCGCGGCGGCGCAGAGGCGCGCGGCACGCTCGGCGATCATCCGTTCGGGCAACGGCACGGGATCGTCCGCGCAACTCATCGAGCAATCGAGATGGATCTTGCCAAAGCCCGCGCGCACATAGTCGGCGACCAGGATTTCGGCCTTTGCCATCGCTTCTTCCGCGGCCAATGCCGTCCAGGCGTTGGGGCCGAGATGGTCGCCGCCCAGCACCAGACCCTCGGCGGGAAATCCCGCCGTGTGCGCAATAGCGAGCACAAACTCCCGAAAGGCGGCGGGGATCATGCCCGTGTAGCCGCCATCCTGATTGACCTGATTGGAGGTGGCCTCGATCAGCACGACATCCTGCGCCGTCCGCAGCGCGTGCCGCAGCGTAGCCTCGATCACCAGCGGATGGGCGGAGCACACCGACGTGACGCCGACGCGTTCGCCACTTTTGTGCCGCCTGACGATGGCCCTGATAGTCTGCACACCGAACTCCCGTTGTCGGATTTCCGTTACCGCTACCTTCCAAATAACGCAAGCAACCGAACCAAAACGAAACTAAGCATCGGCAACTTGGGCGGCGGGATCGGCACCGTCCGGCTCGATGGCGAGCAGCAGGGAGGCGATCAGTGCGAGGCCTATCCCCGTCGCCTTCAGCACGCCGGGAACGACCCCCAGCACGACCAGCGACAGCAAAGCGGTGGCGAGCGGCGCGGCGGCATTGGCGAGCGGTGCGACGATAATCGCCTTGCCGTAGCGAAAGGCAAACACCAGCGTCAGCGCACCGATCGCGTTCAGCACCTGGATCGCGGCGGCAAGCCCCGGCCCGTCTGCCCCCCAATTGATCGGCCGACCGAAATCGGTCATCGCCACAGCGGCCGGGATCAGCAGAAGCGCGGACACCGTCATGTAGACGAAGATGCTTTCGGCCGACATCACGTTGTTGGCCGCCTTCATGAAGTAAGCCTGCACGCCCCAGCACAGCATCACCAGGAACGCCGGCAGCAGCCAGGCCGCCGCTGCGCCGCCGTCCCCTCCCGGCGCATAATCGAACGTGGGAAGGGCAAGCAGCGCCAGCAAGATACCGACCGCGCCGAGCCGGCCGGTTCGCTCACCCAGCAAGGCGAACGACATTGCGATCGTGATTACCGGCGACAGCGAGATGATCGGGAAGATCAGATACGCCGGCCCGCGAGCAACCGCATAGAACAGGATCATCTGCCCGCCCGCGCCTAGAAGCCCGACCGTCAGGCCGTAGGCGATCGCGCGTGCGCTGCGGTCGAGCCGCCAGCCCGTTTGCGCAAGAACAACGAGCGCAGGTGCAATCATGGTCAGCGCCCACACGCAATAGACCAGCGTTTCCGGAAACCCGCGCTGGGGCGAGATGCCGGAAAACGCGCCCCACACTCCCCACAACACCACGGTAGCGAGCGCATGGGGGAGCCAAGCGCGGGCGAAGGACCCGCCGGCTGCTCTCATGCCACCGGCGCCGGCACTGCCGTCACGAGCAGGAACCGCTCGAATCTGGAGTTGATGCGGTTGCTGGCTGCGGACGCGGTGCCGAGCGATCGGCCGGTGAAGGCATCGGTGAGCGTGTAACGTGCGTCGGTCAGCCCGCGGATCTCGATCGGGCCGTCCCACTTCTCGGCAAAGAACGCGTAGTGGATCGCGTCGTCCTTTCTGACCGCGTGCGCCTCGGGCTTGTCGAAGCCGATGTCGTAGAGCTGGCCAAGATAGGTGCCTTGGGCGAGGCGGTTCTTGCCGTAGAGTTCAAGCCAGTGACGCCAATAGGCTTCCTTTTCCGCTGTCAGCACGAAGCCGCCTGGCGGCATCTTGTCCGTGGGATGCGCGGTCGGCTTGGGCCAGGTGAACTTGGTCGAGGGAATGCCGCCGATGCCGTAAGTGGAGGCGAAGTCGTTGCCGCCGTCCGACAACTCGACATGATCGCCGGAGAAGGGGGCGGAAGGGCCCATCAGCGCCTTGAAGGTCTTTCCCTTCAGCCGGACCTGCCACGACGACCCGGGATCCGATGCCGGTGTGTTGTTCATCGCCGGCATGTTGTGGAAAGCGAAGCTGTCACCGCAGGGGCAAATCTCGATCACCGCCTCCGGATTGATCGACATCGCCTCGTCGTAGAGCGCCTTCCAGAAATCCTGCAGCTTCTCGAAGGACTCCTCCGGCCGCGCGTGACGGTGCGCGGGGTTGTGGCACGGGGCCACCCCGTTCAGATGCTGCCCGTCGAGCTTCAGCCCGTCATATCCCCAGTCGCCGATGATCCGGCGCACGATCCCCCGGAAATATGCGACGGTTGGCGGATAGGCGGGGCAGAGCGTGAAGGCATCCCACCAGCTGACGTTCTGCTTGCTGCCATTCTCGTCCAGCAGCAGCATGTCGGCATGGTCGCGAAGCAGATCGGTGCCGGGATCGGCGGCAAGCGGCGCCAGCCACAGGCGCGCCCGCATGCCGTCCGCCTTGATGCGGCGCACGAACGCCTTCATGTCCGCATCGCCGCGTGGGAACTTGACGGGATCAAGCTTCCAGTCGCCCTCCGACGTCTGCCAGCCGTCGTCCATTACCGCCCATTCGAAGCCAAGCGACTTCGCCTTGGGCAGCGTTCCATAGACCTCGGCCGGCGTGAAGTTGCGCTCATAGCCCCAGGCGCACCAGATCGGGCCGTAGCTCGTCGGGGGGATCGCAGGCGCGGCGAGGCCCTGCTCCGCCATGATCCGGCGATAGGCGTCGAGCGGCGCGAAATGGTCGCCGCCATGCGCCATCACAAAGGTCCGCGGCAGTTTCAGCGTTTCTCCCGGCGCGAGAAGGACGGCGGCGTCACCGCTCATGCCGATGCGCGTACCGCCGGGTCGCGCGACCACCGGCAGCGCGACCAGCCGCGGCACCGTTTCCACATGCCCGACCGCGAGGCCGACGTCCGGGCGCCATACCACGGCCACGGGGGTGCCACCGCCATAGTCGGAGCCGTTCATCCCCATGAAGTTGCGTTGGTCGAAACCGGGCGTCACCGGCTGGATCCAATCTCGCCGGTTGGGATAGGATGCGCCCGCGAACGTCCACGCACCCTTCGGATGGGCGAGAAGATCGTGGGTGGCGGCGCGCCAGCCGGTGATTGCGAGCGGGGCGCGGCTGGTATTGCGGTAGGTCACGTCGAGAAGCGCGAGGCCCGGATACCGGTCGTGGAAGGTGACGGCTACCTGTTGCTCCACCTGACCTTGCGCCGTCGCGCGCAGCCGATGGCGTCGTCCGGCGCCATGGGCCCCCGCCACCGCCATTTCGTGGTGATCGAGGAACAGGAACCGATCGATCGTCCGGCTGTCCGCAAGCCGGATCGCTTCCGCGGGTTCCATCGCGGTGACTGGCGCGCCGTGAAACCAGATTTGCGACGCCATGCCCGAGTCGAAGTGGATCGTCAGTACGCCGTCCGAGATCCGGGCACCGTTCGGGGCGGCCGCCAATGCTCGGATCGGCGTCATCGCCGCGCGTAACACCGCCGCCCCCGACATCAGGCGCGCGATCGCGGCGCGGCGGGTGACTGTCGGAAAGGACATGCCATGCTCTCCAAATCTGACGCGCTGAGAGGCGCGTCATCATCCTGGCATTGATGCTTGCACTGCCGCCTTTCCGCGTGCAACAAAAACGTAAATCGAAAGCGCGTTTTGTTTCGCCTGGGAGAGAAGCGATGTTTAGCCCAAGCCGGTGCCTCGCCCTTTTATCCGCCTGCACGCTTTTGGTCGGGGCCGCTCCTCCGGCGACCGATCACTACGCCGAAGAAGATTTCGCGCGGGTGTTGAAATACGACGCCCATTTTCACGCCAACCAGTACGATCCCGGCGCGCTCGCGGCGGCACGTCGCGACAGGATCGGCATCCTTTCCATCAACGTCGACTATCCCGACTTTCCGCCACTCCCGACGCAGGCGTCGGTCGCCGAGCGGATGCAACGCGCGGATCGCGATCATTTCCAGTACGCGACCACCTTCTCGATGGCGGGTTTCGGCACACCGGGATGGGCCGATCGCACGATCCGCTCGCTCGATGCCGCGTTCGCGAAGGGTGCCGTGGCCGTCAAGGTTTGGAAGAACATCGGCATGGTCGCTAGGGATCAGGCGGGAAAGCGGGTGTTCCTCGACGATCCACGCTTCGACCCGGTGATGCGTCACCTCGAGGAGCGGCACATTCCCCTGATCGCACATCAAGGAGAGCCAAGGAACTGCTGGCTACCGCTCGATCAGATGACGACCAACAACGACCGGCAATATTTCAAGGAACATCCCGAATATTACATGTACCTCCATCCTGAGGAGCCGAGCTACGAGCAACTGATGGCCGCGCGGGACCGGTTCGTTGCACGCCATCCCAAGCTCGCCTTCGACGGCGCACACATGGCCAGCCTGGAATGGAGCGTCGACGTACTCGCCCGTTTTCTGGATCGGCATCCGAACGCGGTGGTCGATCTCGCGGCACGCCTGTCAAACCTCCAGGTCCAGTCCAATGCCAATCCCGCAAAGGTGCGCGCCTTCTTCGTCAAATATCAGGATCGCATCCTCTACGGCACCGACCTGACCGACAGCCCGCCCGACCCGAAGGCACGCGCGCAGAACCCGCCTGCGACCAACGATTTCCCTGGACAAGCCGACCGGGTCTGGCGCGCCGACTGGCGTTATTTGGCGACGCCGCTGAGCCAGCGGGTCGATGCGATCGGTGCGGATGCGGCCGGATTGGCGCTGCCCCGCGCGGTGATCAACAAGATTTATTGGGCCAATGCGCACCGTTTCTTCAGGTTGAAAGACTCCCGCAACTTGTGACGAGTTCGCCGGATCTCATGATCCGGTGCAGGCGCAGGCCGCGAAATTGGGCGTAGGCTACCGCCCTCAATGCGGCGAAGCCCGCGATGGCCGATGGAGAATGCTCGCAAGCTGATCCGGAGGGGCAGTGACGAGCTGAAATGTGCGGAGCCCTGTTCGCAACACACTGGCCATACCACCATGCTGTGGTTGCTTCCCGTCGGATAGACGCATTGAACCGCGACGTGGAGGAACTACCCGTACATCGATCAGCAGGATCGCCGAGAGCCACTCGCTGTCTCGCGTACCGCCGACGTAATGTTCAAGCGATGTGCAAATTGAAGCCGAGGCGCGCGGCGGCAAGGGTAAGATCTTCGCTGGCCTGATCGGTAACGAGGTCGTCGATCTCCGCGCCGCTGATGATACGGTGAAGGCATACTCGGCCGAACTTGGAATGGTCGGCCACGGCTACCACGCGCCGCGCCGCCTGCACCATCTTGCGGTTAAGCAACGCCTCGGGCTCGTAGTGCGTGGTGATCCCGCGCTCGAAGTCGAAGCCGTCGACACCCAGGAACAGCCGGTCGACATGAAGTTCGTCGAGCGCCGCCATCGCATGCGCACCATAGAAGGTCATGTTGCGTCGACGCAGCGTTCCGCCGAGCATGACCACCTTCAACCGTTCCTTGCCCGCGAGCGCGGTGACGATGTCCAAGTGGTTGGTGAGAACGGTGATGTCCTCGTGATCGGGCAGGTGATGCGCGATCTGCAGCGTCGTGGTGCCGGAATCGAGCACGATCGACTCGCCCGGCAATACCATCGCCGCCGCGGCGGCACCGATCCGGCTTTTCTCCTGCGGCAACGTGGCGCGCTTGGATGCGATATGAGGTTCGGCGATCACGTTGACGGCGTCCGTCGCGATCGCGCCTCCGTAGGAGCGTTCCGCCACGCCACGCTTCGCAAGATAGTGCAGGTCCTTGCGGATCGTCTGCATCGACACGCCGAATTGCTCCGCCAGCAGCGCCACCTGGACGCTGCCACGCTCGCGGACTTGGACGGTGATCTGCTGACGACGTTCGCTGGTATCACGGATGACAGGCACGTCGACACTCCCTCCCCTGCTGCCTAACAAGCGCGTCTTTGATCGGCAACACGCGGCCGTGTTTCGGTAAAGCTCGCTTCGGGACGGAGCGGCTGCGCGAGCACATGCCGCCTGCGCGCCCACGCGGCGCAGGTGATCCCGCTATAGACGTTCGTTTTGTTTCGGATAAGATGGCGATCAGTGGCGCGAGGGAGGATGAGGGCGCATGACCCTTTCGACGATCGATCTGGTGGTGGTGATCGCCTATGCCATCGGCATCTTCGCGCTGGCGCAATGGGTGAGCCGCGAAAAGGCCGGTCACGCCAAGGACTCGTCCGACTATTTTCTCGCGTCCAAGTCGCTGCCCTGGTGGGCGATAGGCGCGTCGCTGATCGCCGCCAACATCTCGGCCGAGCAGATCGTCGGCATGGCCGGCTCGGGCTATGCCATCGGCCTTGCGATCTCGTCCTACGAATGGATGGCGGCGCTGACGCTGCTGATCGTCGGCAAGTGGTTCCTGCCGATCTTTCTGCGCAATGGCATCTACACCATGCCGCAGTTCCTGGAGCAGCGCTACGGCCCCAACCTGCGCACGCTCATGGCGGTGTTCTGGCTTGGCCTGTACGTGTTCGTGAACCTCACCTCGATCATCTGGCTCGGGTCCATCGCGGTCAACCAGGTCGCCGGGGTCAACCAGGACGTGGCCCTGATCGGACTGGGGCTGTTCGCGCTGCTTTATCAGCTGAAGGGCGGGCTGAAAGCGGTGGCGATGACCGACATCGTCCAGGTGACGCTGCTCGTCTTCGGCGGTCTGTGCGTGTCGGCGATCACGCTGTCGCGGGTCGGCGGCGAGGCGGGTATCCTCGGCGGCTTCGCCCGGCTCCAGCAGGTGGCGCCGGAGCATTTCGACATGATCCTGTCGCCCGACAGCCCGTTCTACAAGGACCTGCCGGGCCTGTCGGTGCTGATCGGCGGCATGTGGATCGCGAACCTCAGCTACTGGGGCTTCAACCAGTACATCATCCAGCGCGCGCTGGCCGCCAAGAACATCGGCGAAGCGCAGAAGGGCATCGTGCTCGCCGCGTTCCTGAAGCTGCTCATGCCGTTCGTGATCGTGCTCCCCGGCATTGCCGCGGTGATCCTCGCCCCCGATCTCGCCAAGCCGGACCAGGCCTATCCGATGATGATGCGGATGCTGCCGCCCGGGCTGCTCGGGCTGGTCTTCGCGGCGCTGATCGCGGCGATCGTCGCGTCCACCGCGTCCAAGATCAATTCGATCGCGACGATCTTCACCCTCGACCTGTACGCCAAGCGTACCGGGGGCACCACCGCGGCGGAGGACGGCGTCGCCCGCGATCCCGCTACAGAACGCAAGCTCGTGCTGGTCGGCCGCATCGCCGCCGCCGTTGCGATCGTGCTGGCGATGATTACCGCGCGCCCCCTCCTGGGCAACTCGGACCAGGCGTTCCAGTACATCCAGGAATATACCGGCTTCTTCACCCCCGGCATCACCGTCATCTTCCTCATGGGTCTGTTCTGGCGGCGCGCAAGCGAGGCCGGCGCGTTGACCGCCGCGGTCGCGTCCTTCGTGCTGTCGCTCGCGCTCAAATACGCGGCTCCCGACCTTCCGTTCATGAATCGGATGGTGGTGGTGTTCGTCGTTGCCGCGGCGTTGGCGGTGGTCGTGTCGCTGGCTCGACCGCAGGTGAGCGCGGACAATCACGTCGTCACCCACGACGTCAGCTACGCTACGCGCACCAGCTTCAACGTCGCGGCGGCGGGCGTAGTCGCGATCCTGGTCGCGCTGTACGCCGCGTGGTGGTGAGCGCGGCGGCAATGACCTTTGACCCGACGGAACATCCGCATCGGCGCTGGAACCCGCTGGCGCGCGAGTGGGTGCTGGTTTCGCCACACCGCGCCAAGCGGCCCTGGCAGGGCGATCAGGCGCGCCCTGCTCCGCGGGAGGACGCAGCCCATGATCCGTCGTGTTACCTTTGTCCCGGCAACGTCCGCGCCAACGGCGAGCGCAATCCGGATTACGCGGGCACGTTCGTTTTCCCCAACGACTTCTCGGCACTGACCCCGGACACGCCTGCACCACCGTCCGATCCGCTGTTCGGCGCTGCTCCCGCATCGGGGGAGGCGCGGGTGATCTGCTTCTCGCCCGATCACGGCAGGACCTTGCCCAAGCTCGACGATGCCGCGCGCCGGGTAGTGGTCGACGAATGGTGCAGCCAGTCCGCCGAGCTTGGGCGCCGGTGGGCGCATGTCGAGGTGTTCGAGAACAAGGGCGCGATGATGGGCTGCTCCAGTCCGCACCCGCATGGGCAGGTGTGGGCGAGCGACTTCGTGCCAACGCTGGTCGCGCGCGAGGACGAGGCGCAGCGCGAATGGCTGGCGGAGCACGGGACGGTGTTGCTCGACGAAGCCGTGCGCCGCGAGGCCGGTGGCGTGCGCGAAGTCGAGGCGAACGACCATTGGCTGGCGATCGTGCCGTGGTGGGCGGCCTGGCCGTTCGAAACGCTGCTGATCGCACGCGATCCCGTTGCGCGGCTGGAGGAGCTGAGCGACGCTGCCCGCGCCGCGCTCGCCTCGATCCTCGGGCGGCTGCTGGCGCGCTACGACAATCTGTTCGACACCAGCTTTCCGTATTCGATGGGGTGGCATGGCGCGCCGCACGCATGCGGCGACGACACGGCCGGCTGGCGCCTGCATGCCCATGCCTATCCGCCGCTGCTGCGCTCGGCGAGCGTGCGCAAGTTCATGGTTGGCTACGAGATGCTCGCCGAGGCGCAGCGCGACCTCACGCCCGAGCAGGCTGCCGAGCGGCTTCGCGCAGCTTCGCCGGAGCTGGGCCGATGACGCTCGATGGCATCTTGCGCGAAAGGTTCGCGGCGATCTTCGGGCGCCCACCCCGAGGCGTCGTGCGCGCGCCCGGTCGTGTCAACCTGATCGGCGAGCATACCGACTACAATGACGGGTTCGTGCTGCCTTGTGCGATCGGGGTAGAGACGCGGATCGCCTGGGCGCCGCGGGACGACCGGATGGTGCGTGCGCTCGCCTGCGACTTCGCCGACGAGACCGATGCGTTTCCGCTCGACGAACCCATCCCTCATCATCCTGACGGAGGCTGGCGCGACTACGTCCGCGGGATGGTCGCGACCATGGCCACGGCGGGCGTGGGCCTCTCGGGTGTCGATCTGGCGATCGCAGGCGACATCCCGCGCGGCGCGGGACTATCCTCCTCGGCAAGCCTGGAGGTCGCGGTGGGCCACGCCATGCTCGCCGCAGCGGGCACCGAGCTTCCGCCCGCCCGGATCGCGCTGCTGGCGCAGGCGGCGGAGAACGATTTCGTCGGCATGAAGTGCGGGGTCATGGACCAGCTCGCGTCCGCGGCGGGCGTTGCCGGTGCGGCGTTGATGATCGACTGTCGCGACCTCTCCACCCGCCCGGTGCCGATCCCGGACGGAACGGCGATCGCGATCGTGCATTCGGGCGTCGTCCGCGGACTGGTCGAGGGCCACTACAACCGCCGCCGCGCCGAGTGCGAGGCCGCCGCCGCCGCGATGGGGGTGGCCAAGCTTCGCGATGCGGATCTGGACATGCTCGCGGCGACCGCGATGCCCGACGTGGTGCGCGCCCGCGCCCGCCACATTATCACGGAGAATGCGCGGGTGCTCGCGGCGGCGGATGCTCTGGCCGCCGACGACCTCGCCGCAATGGGGCAGTTGATGGCGGACAGCCATGCGTCCATGCGCGACGATTTCGGCATCACCGTGCCCAAGATCGATGAACTTGCCGCGATCTGCCATGCCGCGATCGGCGGCGAGGGTGGAGCGCGCATGACGGGAGGAGGGTTTGGCGGCGCGGTCGTCGCTCTGCTGCGTGCCGACCGCGTCGATGCGATGACGGCGGAAACCCGCGCGCGCTATCGCACCGCGTCAGGCGAGCCTCCGCTCATCCTGATCGAGCGCGCCGCCGCAGGTGCCGGAGCTGAAGGGTAGCCGGGCACTGTCAGATCAAATGCACCGGCTGGTAAGCGGGGGCAGGCGTTGTCAGACATAATGCACCGCCTGATGAGCGGGTCCGGGTAGCGCGGGTGCATGCCTCGCCCCCGCAAGCCAGCTAGCCCGTTCTGCTACTTCACCTCTTCACCCGAGGTAATCCGGCTGGTGGTGATGATGTACGTGCGCTTCCCGCTTTCGCTGCCCAACGTGGAAGACCTGCTGTTCGAACGCGGCATCGACATCTGTCACGAGACGGTGCGGTTCTGGTGGAACAGGTTCGGGCCGATGTTTGCGGGGGATATCCTTAGTCAGCGGGTGAGCCGCATGTGCGGCTTCCGCCACTGGCGGTGGCACCTGGACGAGATGTACGTGAAGCTGAACGGCGAGACGGTGTACCTCTGGCGTGCTGTCGATCACGAAGGTGAGGTGCTGGAGAGCTACGTCACCAGGAGCCGCGACAAGGCGGCCGCACTCACCTTCATGAAGAAGGCGCTGAAGCGGCATGGTTCGCCCGAGGCGATCACCACCGACGAGCTGCGCAGCTACGGTGCGGCAATGACCGAACTCGGCAATCGCAGGAAACAGGAGGTGGGCCGCTGGGCCAACAACCGGGTGGAGAACTCACACCTGCCGTTCCGACGACGAGAGCGGGCGATGCTGAGGTTCAGGCAAATGAAGACGTTACAGAAGTTCGCTTCGGTCCACGCCAACGTCCACAACCACTTCAGCCTCGCACGCCACCTCATTGATCGACCGGCTACAAGGAACGACGCTCCGCCGCGCTGGCGGAGTGGCAGATCCTGGCGAGCTAGCCCCCTGCCCTCAAAAACCGATCTGCATCCTGTGAAGACGAGTTCGCATTAGACTGACAGCACCGTTCATCACAGGGCCGGTGAAGTTATTGCTCGGCGACCGAACGTGCGATTGGAAAAGCTAGGCGCTTTCTCAGGCCATCCCGCTTGAATACTAGAGGCAGCGGGTAGAAGCCGTCACTCGGCACCCCCTCCGTTGCCGCTTTGAATGAACGGCTAAAGTTAGGGAGCCGGAAACAGGTCGCGAATGGCCGAGTATGGGTCAAGGTCGCCAGCAGATGGTCGGGATGCCCGTCGGCATGTTCGCCAACGCAACTGAGACCGTTCCCAGAGTTCATGCACCATCGGACCCGTCCGTGATCATGTTCCAGCGATGCCATCTCACGGGGTGGCTCGGGCGGCGAGCACAAGATCGCACTTTCGGAAAGCGGCTAGCAAGAATGGGCCGCGAACGGCTATCCCTTGGCCATGACGATGCCCACCAATGAAGAACTGGCAGCGCTGGGTGAGGCATTGGACCTGTTCACGCGGCGCTACAAGCTGGCGGAGGCGCTGGGCCCCGAGAAACCGCTCAACGAGGTGGACAAGCAAGTGCTGTTCTACGTCGCCAAGCACCCCGATTGCGGACCAACCGATGCCGCCCGCTTTCTTGGCGTGGCGAACACCACGATTTCCTCGGCGACGGACCGCCTCGCCAAGCGCGACCTCATCGAGCGGCACCGTCCCGAAGCGGACAGGCGTTCCGTCGCGCTTCGCCTGACGGACGCTGGGCAGCAGCGGGTGGACACCATGTCGGCGATGTACGGCGAGCTTCATCGGCACATGCTCGAGCCGCTGACGGTGGATGAGCGGCGACAGCTCATAGCCATGATGGCGAAGATCATTTCTGACGACGGTTGAATAGTACGAACTTCGGTGTAATCTGCCTGCTGCGTGATTGATGCGCGTCGCCGGGAGTGGCTCATGGCAATCAGGATCAACGGAACGGACGTCGCACGGCCGGCTGACGCGCGCGTGTCGCTGCTGGACCTGCTGCGTGAACGGCTCCACCTCACCGGCACCAAGGTCGGCTGCAACCAGGGGGCCTGTGGGGCGTGTACCGTCCTCGTCGACGGGGAGCGGGTGCTTTCTTGCCTGACGCTCGCCGCCCAAGCGGACGGCCGCGACGTGACCACCATCGAGGGGCTGGGCGCCAACGGGCTTCACGCGCTCCAGACAGCGTTCCTCGAGCATGACGGCCTGCAATGCGGCTACTGCACGCCCGGCCAGATCTGTGCCGCGTCGGCGATGCTGGCCGAGATCGACGCCGGCATACCCAGCTATGTCACGCAGGATCTTTCTGGACCCGTGATGCTTTCGCGCGAAGAAGTGCGCGAGCGGATGAGCGGTAACCTATGCCGGTGTGGCGCGCACAACGGCATCATCGACGCGATTATGGCGGTGGCGGCGGAGCGCGCGGCATGACCCCGGTGTCCTACCTGCGGGCTGGCAGCGTTGCCGATGCCGTCGGACTCGGCGGGGCCGAGGGCCACCGGCTACTCGGCGGCGGCACCAACCTGGTGGACCTGATGCGCAAGGGCGTCGAACGTCCCGCCGTGCTGGTCGACGTGTCCCGCCTGTCGACGCTGATCGAAGAGGCCGCGGACGGCAGCGTCGTGATCGGCGCCGGCGCGCGCAACTGCGCCGTCGCCGCGCACCCGCTGGTGCGGACGCGCTACCCGATGTTGGCGCGGGCGATCCTCGCCGGTGCTTCCGCACAGATCCGCAACATGGCGACGGTCGGCGGCAACCTGCTCCAGCGCACGCGGTGCCTTTACTTCGCCGATGCCGCCGGATCGCGGTGCAACAAGCGGGTGCCCGGCAGCGGATGCGATGCGCAGGGCGGCTTTACGCGCTACCATGCCATCCTCGGCGCATCCCCGTCCTGCATCGCCACCCATCCGTCCGACATGGCGGTCGCGCTGGCGGCGCTCGATGCGCGCGTCCACCTCGCAAATGCGGATGGCGTGCGCACGATATCGCTGCCCGATCTTCACCGATTGCCAGGCGACCGGCCGGACCTGGAGACGATGCTCGCACCGGGCGAGGTGATCGTCGCGGTCGAACTCCCGCCGTCGGACGTTGCGGCGCGATCGACTTACCGCAAGGTGCGCGACCGGGCGAGCTATGCCTTCGCGCTGGTCTCGGTTGCAGCAGGCATCGCCCTGGACGGCGATCGGATCAGCGACGTGCGCATCGCCCTCGGCGGGGTCGCGGCCAAGCCGTGGCGAGCCCTGCGCGCGGAGGCGGCGTTGCGCGGCGGACCGGCGACGGCCGAGGCGTTCGCGCGGGCGGCGGAAGGGGAGCTCGCGGACGCGGCACCGCTGCCGGGCAACGCATTCAAGGTGCCGCTGGCGAAACGGACGATGGCGGCGGTGCTCGCCGAACTAAGCGGAAACCGGGCATGAGCAGGGTGCAGAACGTCATCGTCGGTTCGGTCCGCGCAGCCCTCGGCTGGGTGCCCGCGCAATGGCTGCCCGGCGGCACCCCCGATCCGCTGATCGGGCGGCGCGGCGAAGTCGGCCGGCAGACGCCGCGCCTGGACGGCGAGATCAAGGTGCAGGGGCAGGCGCGCTTCTCGGCCGAAGCGGCGATGGAGGGGCTTTGTTACGCCGCGCTCGTGCATGGCACGATCACGCGCGGCCGGATCACGCACCTCGACACGGCTGCGGCGGAGGCGGCGCCGGGCGTGCTGCTTGTCGTCACCCATCGCAACATGCCGCGCGTCGCCAGCCCCTCGCTGATCTCGATGACCGACCCCACCGCCACGGGCAACAGCAGCCTGCCGATCCTGCAGGACGATCAGGTGCATTACAACGGTCAGGTGGTCGCGGCGGTGGTGGCCGAAACGCAGGAGCAGGCCGATCATGCCGTCTCGCTGATCGCGATCGAGTATGAGGCAGCGGTGGCCGAGACGCGCTTCGAGAATGCCAAGGCCGGCGCTCGCGTGATCCCTTCGCTGCTGATCGAGCGTAATCACCTCTCGTTTGGTCGTGCCGAGCGCGAACTGGCGCGTGCGCCGCACAAGGTCGACAACCTTTATCGAACGCAGTGGCAGAACCACAACGCGATCGAGCTCCATGCCCTGACCATTGCCTGGGCAGGCGACGAACTCATCGTTCACGACACGACGCAGATGATCGCGGCCGAGGCGGCGACGCTGGCCAAGCTGTTCGGGCTCAAGCGCGAGCAGGTTCGCGTGCTCTCGCCCTTTGTCGGCGGCGGCTTCGGCGGCAAGGGGTTCTGGGACCATCAAGTCGTGGCAGTCGCCGCCGCGCGGATGGTCGGCCGCCCGCTGAGGCTCCAGCTCAGCCGCGAGGGCGTCTACCGCATTGTCGGTGGCCGGAGCCCGACCGAGCAGCGTGTCGCCATCGGCGCCGACGAGGATGGCCGCTTCACGGCGTTGCTGCACGACGGTTGGTCGGTGATGCCGCCCTATGGCGCCTGTCCCGAAGCCTATACGCTGGGCACGCGTGCTGCCTACGCCGCGAAGAGTTTCGAGATCCTCCAGCGGCACATTGATCTGCCGGTGGTGCCCAACACCTTCATGCGGGCGCCAGGCGAGGCGATCGGCACGTTTGCGCTGGAAAGTGCGGTGGACGAACTGGCGCACGCGCTGGCGCTGGATCCCATCGAGCTGCGCTTGCGCAACCTGCCCGACAAGCACCCGATCACCGGCGCACCCTTTTCGCAGCATGCGCCGGCCAAATCGTGGGCCGACGGTGCCGCCCGGTTCGGGTGGGAGCGCCGGAGCGCGACGCCCGGCGCGCGACGCGACGGAGAGTGGCGGATCGGCATGGGCTGCGGCAGTGGCAGCTTCCCGTACATCCGCACGCCGGGCGCCGCGGTTCGCCTGACGGTTCGGGGTGACGGCACCGCCGCTCTTGCCTGCTCCGGGCAGGAGATGGGGATGGGGACGGCGACGGTGTTGGCGCAGCAGCTTGCAGATCGTCTCGGCCTGCCGCTCGCCGCCGTGGACATCGAGATCGGCGACTCCGCGCTGCCTGCTGCGCCGGTCGCCGGCGGATCGAGCCAAACCGTATCGATCGCAGGCGCGGTGCTGGCCGCGGCGGAGAAGCTGCCGGCCGAGCTGCTGCGTCTAGCCGGCAACGACAGTCCGCTCGCAGGACTTCGGCCTGGCGAGATCCGGTTCCAACAGGAGGGGCTCGCCAGCGCCGAGGAACCGGGACGGCACGAGACCTTCCGGTCGATCCTGACGCGCGCCAACCGGGAGGAGGTGAGCGTCACCGCCTCGGGCACGCCGCCGCTCGAGATGCTGAAGTTCGCCATGCACAGCACGGCCGCGATGTTCTGCGAGCTGCGCGTCAGCGATGTGACAGGCGAGGTCAGGGTCGACCGGCTGCTCGGCTCGTTCGACTGCGGCGCGATCCTCAATCCACGTACCGCTGCGAGTCAGTTTCGCGGCGGCATGATCATGGGGCTCGGCCTCGCCTTGACGGAGGAAACGCTGCTCGACGAGCGGAGCGGCCGCATCATGAATCCAACCCTCGCCGATTACCACGTTCCGGCGCACATGGACGTGCCGGACATCGATGTGATCTGGACCGACATCCCCGATCCTCGTTCTCCCCTCGGCGCGCGCGGGATCGGCGAGATCGGCATTACGGGCGTGGCCGCGGCGGTGGCGAATGCGGTGTTCAACGCCACGGGCAAGCGTGTGCGCGACCTTCCAATCACGCTCGACAAGTTGCTGTGAACGAGTGTGGAAGCGGTCCGCCTCGCCGGGCACAGCTCCACACCGCTACCAGTCTTGCGTGGTCGACCAGTACGCGGCCTACTTCGGTGAGACGTGGCTTGTACACCGACACAGAAGAGCGCCGCACCGCCGATCGCGCTGATGGACAAGCTTGGCCGGCGTGAGGAGGTGGTCGCAGCGTGTGCAGCAGCGGCGCTCGGCATCCACGTTTCGGATGGCAGCGACGCGCGCGCGCTGGTGTCCGACCTGGACTTGCGGGGCGGCAGACCGGGCATCGGACGCTGCGCTGCTCGACCGGCTTGCCCTGTTTGCGGTTCGGCGCTGGTCTCTGATTGCAGCGGACACGCCCGACGACGGCCTGTGGCTGGACCTGACCGAGGGCTCACCGATCCGCGATCGGGATATCGCGACCCAATACATCCGCCTGATTCTGTACGTCACCGGCATCGCCGACGTGACGGTGGTCGGCGGTGACGGAGCAAAGGTGGTCGACCTGGGCGAGCAGACGATGGGGGGTTTCATCGAGCGCGTCGAACCCGAGATGGGACGCGCTGCTGCTGCCTGAACCTCGGGCTATTGGGTGCCGCTACTGGACCTGAAGAGGGAGACTCCGTCCTACCGTTCAGGTCGACTGGCCCCTTTCAAAGTGTCAATCACCACCCGGGCGGGAGGCGACAGCGGAACGCCGCCCGCATAGCAGAGGAAGAATCCGGGGTAGGTTGGTGACCAGTCAGCCAGCACCCGCTTCAGGCGACCGTCATTGAGATAGGATTGCGCTAGGTGCTCGACGCCATGCCAGAGCCCGACACCATCCAGGGCGCCGGCGAGCATAAGGTCGGGATCGTCCGTGATGAGCGGGCCGGTCACATCAACGATGACCTCCTGATCGTCCTTTTCGAACCGCCACCGATACAACGACGCGCCCGGTCCGCTGCGGCACCCAATGCAGGAGTGTCGCCGCAAGTCTCTCGGCTCGTTCGGCGGGGTGCGACCGGCGAAGTAGGCTGGGGCGCCCACCACGGCGGTCACGAAGGGGTGGGTGAGCGCGACCGCTACCATGTCTTGGCTGATCGAGCTGCCGAGCTGGATGCCAAGGTCGAAGCCATCGCTCACGATATCCGCGTGCTGTTCCACCGTGCGGACGTCCAATACGACCCGGGGGTATTTCTCCGCTAGTGTTCGGAGCGCGGGAACAACGAGCGTTTGGATCGCCAGGCGGGGTGCTGCGAGGCGCACCGTGCCCACCACCTCGTCCGCCGATCGAGCTGTTCCGTCCAGCGCTACATCGAGCGCCGTGAGCGCCGGCGCGAGATCGTTTAACAGTCGGGTACCCGCCTCGGTGAGTGAAATGGCGCGCGTCGTCCGGTGTAAAAGTCGCACCCCGAGCCGTAACTCCAGCGCTTTCACGGCATGGCTGAGCGTGGAGGGAGCCAGAGCCACCTCGCGTGCCGCGGCACGGAAGCTGCGTGCTTGCGCGACCGCAGCGAACGCGCTGATCTCCGCGAAGTCTCCCGGACGAATGCGTCCTGTCATTGATGGTTCCTGCGCAACACCCTGTTCGCCGAGAGCACCCTTATCGCTTGCCCCGACAGCAACCAAGTGATGCCTCGGAACTTGGAGGATGGGTCAACATGAACACTGACGGCTTTCAGCGTCTCGCCGGCAAGGTCGCGGTCGTCACCGGCGCAGGCACGGGCATCGGTGAAGTCGCGGCGCGCAGCTTTGCGCGGGAATGCGCGAACGTTGTGCTGGTGGGGCGGCGCGAGGCGCCACTCCACGCCAACGCCGATGCGATCCGGGCGGCAGGCGGCGAGGCACACGTGATCGCGGCCGACATCTCGCAAGCACAGGATGTCGACGGGGTGGTCAGCGGAGCGGTGGAGCGGTTCGGCCGGTTGGACTGCCTGTTCAACAACGCCGGCATCCAGGGGCGCGGCGGCCCGATCGTCGACATGGAGGAAGCAAGCTTCGATGAGCTGATTGCCATCAACCTCAAAGGGCCGTGGCTCATGACACGCGCGGCTCTTCGGGTGATGATCCCCGCAGGGCAGGGCGGTGCGATAGTCAACACCTCCTCCTTCCTCTCCACCGCAGCGACGGTCGGCACCTCCGGCTATTCGGCGAGCAAGGCGGGGCTCGACGGGATGATCCGTGCGCTCGCCCTTGAGGCGGGGCCGCACGGTATCCGGATCAACAATGTGAACCCAGGTGTGATCGACACACCGATGCTGCGCGCCCACGGCGATGCGATCGTGCCAGCGCTGGCGGCCTGGGCTGCGCTCGGCCGGGTCGGCACGCCCGAGGACATCGCCGATACGGCTGTATGGCTTTGCACCGACGAAGCGCGGTTTATTACCGGCCAGTCTTTACTGGTCGATGGTGGCTTCGCGATCCCTGGCCCGCGCTAAAGAGGCACGATAGCCTGTGTTCATCAGGCGGATCCACCATGACATTCGAGCGATTATCGTAGGGGACAGGTCTCCGGCTCGGTGCTTTCGACCTCGCACTTCCAAGAAGCTCGCCAGATGAACTTTACAAGACCTTCTTGTCCGCCTGGCTGTGGCGCTGGTCGAAACTGCGCACCGACCGAATATGAACGGATGTCCGCTGTTAGCGGAGCTTGGATTTAGCGCTAAATGTCTGGCGCAGTCCATCGCCAACGGGAGCGCAGCCATCGTCCAGGCAGCCGGCCATACGCATCGTAACCCGTTCCGCGCTGCCAGGATCAGTACTACAAACTTTACCGTGGGGTCATAGGCCGGCCGACAACACTTGGACTAATCCAAAAAGCCAGACAACCTTCGCCTGCTGCACCTGCCGCATCTGCCGCCTTCACTGTCAGGAGCAGTGAAACACCTCGAGCCGGATCATCCTAGGACTGTGGGGGTGCTACGTGCCGCTACTCTGGCGACACCTGCAATGCATCGACTAATTAGCGCGTTAGGCGATAGCGTTACTGCATCTCGAGAATAACGTTGTCGACTGCGAGACTGTCGCCAGGCACGGCATTTATCATTTTTACGGTTCCCGCCCTCGCGGCCCGCAGAATGTTCTCCATCTTCATGGCCTCTACTACCGCCAATTGCTGGCCCGCCTCGACCTCGTCCCCTGCGGCCACGTGGAGACGGACCAGCAGGCCGGGCATGGGCGCGAGCAGGAACCTCGACAGGTCCGGCGGGGTCTTCTCCAAGAGGTGCTCGGCTAAGGGCGCCACGTGAGCCGGCAGCACGCGGGCGACGTGGACCGCGCCTCGGGCGGTGAGGCGAAAGCCGGTGTGGGTGCGCGCCAACCTGATGGTGAGCGCCTCACCCTCATCGTGCTCGGCATGGACCAGACGGGCGCCCGGCGTGTATTCAGTGGCAAATACGAGGTCTTCCCCATTGACCGTGATGCCGTCTGTCGAAACGGTCACCGCATGATCGATGCCGCCGATCTGCACCACCCAGTCCGCGGGCGGGCGGAGACGTCGACCAAGCTGGCCGTCGATACGCCGCGCGCGATCGGCCTCGGCCGTGGCGGCGAAGCCGGCGATACTGGCCAGCGTGCGCAGCAGCCGTGCATCAGCGGGGGCGCCATGGAAGCCCTCCGGATACTCCTCGGCGATAAATCCGGTGGTGAGCGCGCCTGCGCGGAAACGCGGATGCTGCATCAGCGCGGATAGGAAATCGATGTTGTTGCCCACTCCATCCAGCTCGAAGGCATCCAGTGCCGCGACCTGGCAGTCCGCCGCTTCATCCCGGGTCGGCGCCCAGGTGATCAGCTTGGCGATCATGGGGTCGTAAAACATCGACACCTCGCCGCCTTCGCGCACGCCGTCGTCGATGCGCACGTACGGCGCTTGTGGGTCCTCGGGCTTGCCGGACAGCGGCGGGTTGTAGCGGGTCAGCCGGCCGATCGAGGGCAGAAAGCCGCGATACGGGTCCTCGGCATAGACGCGGTTCTCGATCGACCAGCCGTTGAGCTTGACCTCGTCCTGGGTGAACGCGAGCCGCTCACCGGCGGCAACGCGGATCATCTGCTCGACGAGATCAAGGCCGGTGATCGCCTCCGTCACGGGATGCTCGACCTGAAGCCGGGTGTTCATCTCTAGAAAGTAGAAGCCGGTGCCGCTGGTGTCGGCCCCCGAGACGATCAGTTCGACCGTGCCGGCGGAGTAATAGCCGACCGCTTTCGACAGCGCGACCGCCTGCTCGCCCATCGCGCGGCGCATTTCGGGCGTGACGAAGGGCGACGGCGCTTCCTCCACCACCTTCTGGTGCCGGCGCTGGATCGAGCATTCGCGCTCGCCAAGGTAGAGGACATTGCCGTGCTGGTCGCCGAGCACCTGGATTTCGATATGGCGCGGTGATTCGATGAACTTCTCGATGAACACGCGGTCGTCGCCGAAGCTCGCCAGTCCCTCGCGCTTGGTCGCCTCGAAGCCTTCGCGCACGTCCTGTTCGCTATACGCCAGCCGCATCCCCTTGCCGCCGCCGCCGGCGCTGGCCTTCATCATCACCGGATAGCCGATGTCAGCAGCGATCCGCACCGCCTCGCCCGTGTCGGCAATCTCGCCGAGGAAGCCGGGGACGACGTTGACCCCCGCCGCCTTGGCGAGCTTCTTGGATTCGATCTTGTCGCCCATCGCCGCGATGGCATTTGGAGGAGGCCCGACAAAGGCGATCCCCGCCTCGGAACAGGCACGCGCGAAGCTCTCCCTCTCGGACAGGAAGCCATAGCCGGGGTGGATGCAGTCAGCGCCCGTTTCCTTGGCGGCGAACAGGATCAGCTCGGCCTTGAGGTAGCTCTCGGCAGCGGGCGCAGGGCCGAGGCGGACGCTCTCGTCCGCCATCAGCACATGCGGGCTGCGCGCGTCGGCGTCCGAATAAACCGCCACGGTCGCGATCCCCATCCGCTTGGCGGTGCGCATGACGCGACAGGCGATCTCGCCACGATTGGCGACCAGGATCTTCTTGAACATTAGCCCTCCCGAAATCCTGCCGCTATGTCTTGCAGCTTCTTGATGCGATCGCGCGTCAGCTCGGTCGAGCACTGACCGTCAATGATGCTCTCCAGGGAGCCGCCTTGCGCATAGTCGCCTTCTAGCGCGCATTGCGTGTCCCGATACTTCAGCCAGGCCCGTTGTGAAGCGAGCAAGTCGGTTTCGGCGCTTGGCTTTGCTCGTCGCTGGGTAGGAGAAAAGGACTTATCGGCAACCTTCGCGGCTTTCAGAACATCTGGCCAGATCTTGTTAAGCTGTGCGTCGGTACGCCGGTAAGCGTTAGACCAGCATTGTGCCATCTCGGAATCTGCGAGATTGTCACAGTCGGCAGCCGCTACGAACAAGAGCATCGGCAGCAACATCACCCCCGCCACACGAGCGCCTTGAGCTGCGCCGTCCGCTCGCGCGTCAGCCGCGTCTTGCAGCGGGCCTGCGTCATCGGCTGGATCGAGCCGCCGGCATATTGCCCGCCTTCGATGACGCACTCGCGGTCGCGATACTGGATCCAGGCGCGCTGGCTCCCGAGCAGCGCCGCCGCATAGCCGAAACCGCCGCCACGCGAGCCGTCCGCCGCGTCGCGGCCCTTCATGTAGGCGTAGCTGGTCCGCCACTGGCGCGTCATCGCGGCGTCGGCGCTCGTGTACTCCAGCCCGGAGCAGCGGTTCATCTCCGCCTGGCTACGCGGGCTGTTGCAGCCGGGCGCGACCGAAGCGGCAGCGGCGAGAAGCAGGGTCAGCAGCATGGGGCCTCCTTGACGCGCATCGGTTCCTCGCCCGCCATTGGCTTGAGCCCGAGCTTGGCGAACAGCGCGGCGTCGGCGCTGTCGCCGGCGTTGCCGGTGGTGAGCAGCTTGTCGCCGGTGAAGATCGAGTTGGCGCCGGCCATAAAGCACAACGCCTGCGCCGCCTCGCTCATCGACTCGCGGCCGGCGGAGAGGCGCACCATCGAGCGCGGCATGGTGATACGCGCGGCGGCGACGACGCGGACGAACTCGATGTCGTCGATCCGCGCCATCGGCGTGTCCGCCAGCATGTCGCCGATCGGCGTGCCGCGGATCGGCACCAGCGCGTTGACCGTGACGCTCTCGGGATGGCGCGGCAAGGTCGCCAGCGCGTGAACGAACCCGACCCGATGCGCCCGCGTCTCGCCCATCCCGACGATGCCGCCGCAGCACACGGACACGCCGGCGTCACGCACGTTGGCCAGCGTCTCCAGCCGGTCGTCGAAGCTGCGGGTCGAGACGATGTTGCCGTAGTTCTCCGGCGCGGTGTCGATGTTGTGGTTGTAATAATCGAGCCCCGCATCCGCGAGCGCCTGCGCTTGCCCCGCCGACAACATCCCCAGCGTCATGCACGTTTCCAGCCCCATCGCCTTCACGCCCGCGATCATCTGCGCCACCTTGGGGAGGTCGCGCTCCTTGGGACTGCGCCACGCCGCGCCCATGCAGAAGCGTTGCGACCCCGCCGCCTTTGCCTCGGCCGCGGCGACGAGGACGCCCTCGATGTCCATCAGCTTTTCGGCCTTGAGCCCCGTCTCCACAAAGGCAGACTGCGAGCAGTAACCGCAATCCTCCGGGCAGCCGCCGGTCTTGATCGACAAAAGCGTGCACAGCTGCACCTCGTTCGCCGCCTGATGCGCGCGATGAACCGTCTGCGCGCGGAACAGCAGATCGGTGAATGGCAGGTCGAACAGCGCGGCGATCTCGTCACGAGTCCAGTCGGTGCGCATGATCATCGCTTGGCGCCCAGGTTCAGCATCGACAGCTTCAACGCCATGCGGTCGCCATGACGCTCGGTGCCCAGGATCACCCGCCAGCGCGTGCCGCCGGCGCGGTCGAGGTCCCACATCGCCGTACGATAGCGCGTCTTGCCGACCACCCGCCCCTGCCCCAGCCCAAGAACCGCGGCCAGGCGCGGGAAGAGCAGCTCGGCATCCGCGCCGGTGGGGGCGACAACGGTGACGTGACATTGCGGACGCGGCAGGTCGGCGCCGTAAGGATCATCGGCGATGTAGCGCACCGTCGCGGTCGGCGACCGCCACGTCTCGCCCGGCACCAGCGCCTCCAGCGACGAGGCGGGACGCCAGCGAGCGAAGCCCGGCCGTGCAGCGATCGCCGCCTCGAACCGGGCCGGCGCCGGAAAGGGTTCGACGCAGACCTGCCGGAACAGCGCAAACGCTGCCGCCGGATCGCCGGGCGGCAGCACCGGGACGGGCGGCGCGATCCGAACCACCGCCTGCACCAACAACAGGGCGAGCAGGCTCATGCCGCCGCCTCCTGCGCGTCGTGCGGCGGCATGTTGTGGCCGAGCAGGCGCAACACTTCCTCCGCTGCCTGGATCAGGTTGGTGCCCGGCCCGAAGATTGCCTGCACCCCTGCGTCGCGCAATGCCTGATAGTCCTGTGCGGGGATGACGCCGCCGGCGATCACTTTGATGTCGGCGCGCCCCGCGTCGCGCAGGTGGCCGATCAGTTCGGGGATCAGCGTCTTGTGCCCCGCCGCGAGGGAGGATGCGCCGACCACGTCGACGTCGCGCGCGATGGCCAGCACCGCCACTTCGTCCGGGGTTTGGAACAGCGGCCCCGGCACGATCTCGAAGCCGAGATCGCCGAACATCGAGGACACCAGATTGGCGCCGCGATCATGGCCGTCCTGCCCCATCTTGGCGACCAGCATCCGCGGGCGGCGGCCCAGCCGCCGCTCGGTCGAGGCGACGCCGTCGGTCAGCCGTGCCCAGCGCGCGTCGTCGGTGTAGGCGCCGCCGTAGATGCCGCTAACCGGCGTCGGCTGAGTGCCGTAGCGTCCGAACACGTCCTCCATCGACGCGGAGATTTCGCCCAGGGTGGCGCGCGCCCGCGCCGCCTCCACCGCGAGCGCCAGCAGGTTTGCCCCACCCCGCGCGCCTTCGCGCAAAGCATCGAGCGCTGCCGTGCACGCGGCTTCGTCACGCGCGGCGCGGGTGCGCTCGATGCGCGCGACCTGCCCCGCGCGTACCGCATGATTGTCGATGTCGAGCGTCTCGATCGGGTCCTGTTCGGCGAGCCGGTACTTGTTGACGCCGACGATCACCTCCTCGGCGCGGTCGACCTTGGCCTGGCGTGCCGCCGACGCCTCCTCGATCATCGCCTTGGGCCAGCCGGCGGCGACCGCGCGGGCCATGCCGCCCTCGCTCTCGACCCGCTCGATGATCGCCCAGGCCTTGTCGACCAACTCCTGCGTCAGCGCCTCGACATAGTAGGAGCCGCCGAGCGGATCGACCACCTTGGTGATCCCCGCCTCCTCCTGAAGCACCAATTGCGTGTTGCGGGCAATGCGCGCGGAGAAGTCGGTGGGCAGCGCGATCGCCTCGTCGAGCGCGTTCGTGTGGAGCGACTGCGTGCCGCCGAGCGCCGCCGCCAGTGCCTCGATCGTCGTGCGGACCACGTTGTTGTAGGGGTCCTGCTCGGCGAGGCTGACGCCGCTGGTCTGGCAATGGGTGCGCAGCATCTTGGAACGCTCGTCCTTGGCGCCGAGTTCGGTCATTACCCGGTGCCACAGCGTGCGCGCGGCGCGCAGCTTGGCGACCTCCATGAAGAAGTTCATGCCGATCGCGAAGAAGAAGGACAGGCGCCCGGCGAACTTGTCGATGTCGAGCCCCGCCGCCATCGCCGCGCGGGCGTATTCGCGGCCGTCGGCGATGGTGAACGCAAGCTCCTGCACCTGCGTCGCGCCTGCCTCCTGCATGTGGTAGCCGGAGATCGAAATGGAGTTGAACTTGGGCATTTCGGCGGAAGTGTAGGCGATGATGTCCGCGATGATCCGCATCGATGGCTCAGGCGGATAGATGTAGGTGTTGCGGACCATGAACTCCTTGAGGATGTCGTTCTGGATGGTCCCGTCGAGGAGGTGGCGCGCAACTCCCTGCTCTTCGCCCGCGACAATGAAGAAGGCGAGGATCGGGATCACCGCGCCGTTCATCGTCATGCTTACGGACATCTTGTCGAGCGGGATGCCGTCGAACAGGATCTTCATGTCCTCGACGCTGGCGATCGCGACGCCCGCCTTGCCGACATCGCCGACCACGCGCGGATGGTCGCTGTCGTAACCGCGATGGGTGGCAAGGTCGAAGGCGACCGACAGCCCCTTCTGCCCGGCGGCGAGGTTGCGGCGGTAGAAGGCGTTGCTCTCCTCGGCGGTGGAGAAGCCCGCATATTGGCGGATCGTCCACGGACGGCCCGCGTACATCGACGCGCGGACGCCGCGAGTGAACGGCGCGAAGCCCGGGAGGCCCGGATCGGCGCGCACGTCCTCGGCCGTGTAGAGCGGCTTGACATCGATCCCCTCCGGCGTGTGCCAGGTGAGGTCGGCTCCCTTGACTTCCTTGGCCGCCGCAGCCTGCCAGTGCTCGAGCGTCGGCGTGTCCGAGGAGGGCGCCAAGTCGGGAGGTTTGGGCGCGGCACCCGAGTCCTCGCCGGTCATCGACTCAATGATTGCCAAGGGGCGTCTCCATCAACTCGACCAGCAGCCCGCCCATGTCGCGCGGGTGGACAAAGACGATCGGCGTACCGTGCGCGCCGATGCGGGGCTCGCCTAGAATGGTGGTTCCCTTGGCCTGAAGGTCGACGACCGCGGTATGGACGTCGGGCACCTCGAAGCACAGGTGATGCTGCCCGCCCGCCGGGTTCTTGCCGAGGAAGTTCGCAATCGGCGAAGCGTCGTCATACGGCTCGATCAACTCGATCTGCGTGTTGGGCGCATTGACGAAGCACACCCGCACGCCCTGCGCGGGCAGGTCGAACGGCTCGCCGATGAACTGCGCGCCGAGCAGGTGGCGATAGGTTTCGAGGGAGCGCTCGATCGATGGCGTTGCGACGCCGACATGGTTGAGGCGGCCGAGGGTCACGCGCGCACCTCAGAGCGGAATGTTGTCATGCTTCTTCCACGGGTTCTCCAGGGTCTTCCCCCGCAGCTTCCGCAAGCCCAGCGCGATCCGCCGTCGGGTCGAGTGCGGCTGGATCACCTCGTCGATGAAGCCCTTGCTCGCCGCCACGAACGGGTTGGCGAAGCGCGCCTCGTACTCCGCGGTGCGCTCGGAGATCTCCTCCGGCGTCTTGCCGCGGAAGATGATCTCCACCGCGCCCTTGGCGCCCATCACCGCGATCTCGGCGGTCGGCCAGGCGTAGTTGAGGTCGCCGCGCAGGTGCTTGGACGCCATCACGTCGTAGGCGCCGCCATAGGCCTTGCGGGTGATGACGGTGATCTTGGGCACCGTCGCCTCGGCATAGGCGAAGAGCAGCTTGGCGCCGTGCTTGATGATGCCGTTATGCTCCTGCGCCGTGCCGGGCAGGAAGCCGGGGACGTCGACGAAGGTGACGATCGGAATGTCGAACGCGTCGCAGAAGCGAACGAACCGCGCCGCCTTCTTGCTACTGTTGATGTCGAGCACGCCCGCCAGCACCATCGGCTGGTTGGCGACGAAGCCGACCGTGCGCCCCTCGATCCGGCCGAAGCCGGTGATGATGTTGGCGGCATGGGCGGGCTGGGTCTCGAAGAAGTCACCTTCGTCCACCACCTTCCGGATCAGCTCGTGCATGTCGTAGGGCTGATTTGCGCTGGCCGGGATCAGCGTGTCGAGGCTCTCCTCGACGCGGTCCCACTCGTCGGGGGTCGGCCGCTCGGGCGGGCTCACGCGGTTGGAGGCGGGCAGGAAGTCGATGAAGTCGCGCGCCGCCATCAGCGCCTCGATGTCGTTCTCGAACGCGTTGTCGGCCACGGACGTCCTGGTGGTGTGCGTCACCGCGCCGCCGAGCGCTTCCTGCGTCACCACCTCGTTGGTCACCGTCTTGACCACGTCGGGCCCGGTGACGAACATGTAGCTCGAGTCCTTCACCATGAAGATAAAGTCGGTCATCGCTGGGGAGTAGACTGCACCGCCGGCACAAGGCCCCATGATCAGCGACAGCTGCGGCACCACGCCCGATGCCAGCACGTTGCGCTGGAACACCTCGGCATAGCCGCCGAGGCTCGCAACGCCCTCCTGGATGCGCGCGCCGCCTGAATCGTTCAGGCCGATGACGGGCGCGCCGACCTTCATTGCGGTATCCATCACCTTGCAGATCTTCTGCGCGTGCCGCTCCGACAAGGAGCCGCCGAACACGGTGAAGTCCTGGGAGAAGACAAACACCAGCCGGCCGTTGATCGTCCCCGATCCGGTCACCACGCCGTCGCCGGGGATCACCTGATCGGCCATGCCGAAGTCGACGGCATTGTGTTCCACGAACATGTCGAGCTCCTCGAAGCTCCCCTCGTCGAGCAGCACGTTGAGCCGCTCCCGCGCGGTCAGCTTGCCCTTGGCGTGCTGCGCCGCGATCCGCTTCTCGCCACCGCCCATGCGCGCGGCTTCGCGGCGACGCTCCAGTTCCTCGATCATCTGCGACACAAATCAGTTCCTGCTCTCCGGGCACCCCTTCCGATTCGATCTGGCTCGTGCAAATGCAATGTTGCAAAAGCCGAAGTTCGGGAGTGCTTGTCAGCCGAGACTTCGGCGGTTCAAGGTCAAAAACAAGGTGTTAGATCGGGGTGCAAGATAAAGATCGTTAGCACTACCAGCGGATTGTCGATGCGGCGCTAGTTAGCCAGCAGTTGGCTTTTCTAGAATTTCAGATTAAATCGGACTCCATAAGTACGGGGCGGATAGATGGAAACCGTCCACGCATCGGCATTGGGTGGAACATATGCCGACGACTTCGTATAGGTCAAACTTGTTCCGCCGTATATGACAGCGGCGTTGGTGACGTTGTTTACAAAAGCGCTAATGCTCCAACGGTCGTCAGGAGAGTTGTAGGTGAGCTTCATGTCCTCCATCGCGTAGGCGCCACGATACGAGTTCGGACGATGGGTCAGGTCGAACCAAGCTGCGGTCTCGAAGTGCGTTCCAGCGTCTAGCATTACACTGCCGCCATTCTGTAGAGCGAAAGTATGTTGATACGTCGCACTGCCGTTCATCTTAGGAATAGCGGGACGCTCTACGTTGCGTAGCGAGACCGCAGGAACGATGGTTATCGTCGTGACAGGAGGTACGAACAACGTTGCCGCAGGAGAGTCGTATCGCGTGAACTTCCCGGTCTCGTAGACTGCGTCGAAGGTGAAGCGGTCATTGCGTGTCGGCAGCAGGACAAGATTGGCTTCTATGCCCCTCAGCCAGCCGTCGGCGTTGATTGGATAACTCGAGAAGCCGGCGGGCTGAACGTTCGCAAATGTGTAGACCTGCTGATCCCGGTAGCGCCAATAAAACGCCTCTAGGTTCAGCTGAACGCGATTGTTGAAGAAACGGTTCTTCGATCCTAGCTGAAACGCGGTGATCCGCTCCGGCTTGTATGTGTTCGGCGCAAGACCGATGTGCAATCCACCGGCCTTGAAGCCCGTGGAGACGTTTCCGTACAGAAGCGATCGTTCGGCAAGGTCGTACTCGACGCCCGCCTTCCAGCTTACGTTGCTCTCGCGCGTGCTACCGGCATTGGGCACCTGGCAGCGAGGCGGAACCTCCGGTCCGGGCACGAGCGTCGCTCCAGCAGCTAGACAGGTCGGAGGGGGCACGTTCGCTATCTGCGAATAGCCGTCCTGGGACTTCTTCTCATGAGTATAGCGTATGCCGCCGGTCGCGCGCAGCCTGCCAGTCAGCGAGAAGGTCGCTTGTCCGAACGCCGCGTAGCTGGTGTCCTTCTGGTGCGGAATGTCAATGACCACATACCCTTGCGGCTGGTAGAAGTCGCTGAGGGCATTTTGCCTTTCGGCGTAGTAGAAGAGCCCAGCCACCCACTTAAGCCTGCCCTCCCCAGTAGACGTGATCCGGCTCTCAAGGCTGTACTGGCGCGACAGATAATCGGCATCGCCGACGAAGCCTCCGGAATAATAGCGATAGTTTATGTCCGAGTTTATGTAGGCGGGAATGACTGTGATCATCGCGCCGCCGATATCATAGTTCAACTCCGCCTTGACACTCCATACGGTGTTGTCCGTGAACGAGTCCCGACCGGAAAGCGGCGGCGCGTTCGCGCTCAGGAAGGTAGTGGGCAATACGGGGCAGCGGATGGACACGGCACAGGGAGGCGTCTGCGTGCCGAACCATGGATTGTCGGGATCGGTAAACTTCTGAGTGTTGTTCTGCTGATAAATGAAGATCGTCTGCGGCCCGCGCGATCCGTCGTGGAAGATGTCCGACGTCAGGCGCAGGGAAAAGGTCGAGTCCGGCTTGAAGAGGATGCTGGCGCGTCCGGCGATGCTCTTCGCATCATTGTAGCCGTTGGTGGTGTAGCCGTCGTGACGGTTCTGCTTGAAGGCGAAGCGCGTGGCGACCGTGTCGCTCAGCATGAAGTTGGCCGCCCCGCTAGTTTGCAGGTCCCCATAGTTTCCGACCTCGGCAGAGACCGAGCCCTCGTTGCGGAAGACCGGCGCGTTGGTGATCACGTTGAGTGCGCCCACGGTCGCATTCCGCCCGTATAGCGTCCCTTGCGGACCCTTGATCACCTCCACACGGTTCAGATCGAAATACGTTCCAGAGGGACCGCCGAATGGCCGCTGAACGTACACTCCGTCGACGTTGTAGGCGACTGCGGGGTCGCCGTAGTTATTGACTACGCCGCCGCCCACGCCGCGAATGAACACGTTCTGCAAAGGCGTATTGGTGTTGACGCCTAATCCCGGGACCGCCGAAACAAGACTGGCGGCACTGCTCACGCCTGCGCGGGCAAGCTCATCCCCTGCCAAGGCGGTGATGGCGAGCGCCGTCTTTTGCACGTTGGTCGATCGCCGCTCGGCTGTAACGACGACGTCCCCGAGCTGCGCAGTTGCTTCGGAAGGGGCCTGAGCTTGGTTCGGCGAACCGCCGCTATTGGTTACCGGAGCTTCCGCTCCTGCTGCGGTCGCCGGGGCAGCACTTGCGCTAACTTGTGCACTTGCTGGCGCGATAGCAGCGGCCCAGGCGGCAGAACTTAGAAGTAGCCCGTACATCCTCATCTTATCCTCCCTTTTTTTATTTTTTTGTAACGGTTTAGAACGTCATGTTTGAGCCGCACGGAGCGGCGCCGAGGCCAGCGATCGACTAACGCGCCCCACTTGCCCCGTTGAAGTTGCGGCCCGCGGCCAAGACCTGGAGACAAGGGTCCTTGAAATCAGTCCGGGCCAGGAATGTCGGCATGACACTGGCAAGGTCCTTTCTACGACGACCACATCTCGCCATTAGGAAAACAAGATATTCCCCGACCCGGGAAATGTCAAAGGACTTCGTAGATCCAGGAACGGCTGCATGGGCCCGACCGGGGGAGCTGAGGTCCGTCATCAATCCCATGTCAGATCGCCGGGCGCTTCTGGTAGTCGCTGCCAAGACGGTGAGACGCCGCTTTCACGCAGATCATAGTCCGCAAAGGTGATGGGGGAGCGCCCGAGCAAACAACGAAGAATATCGCCATCTACGGTGATGCCGTACCGATCGTAGAAGTCAAACAGACGATGAATAGGGTCAATCGTCGAGTCCTGCAAATCTGCGTGGTTGGCGGAGTGGCAAAATGCCGTTACTACGACTTCGAAGACGGTCACTTTCTCGGCTACAATCAGCTTTTCGCGTAACTCGAAAGTTCGGTGGCTAGGCCCAAGCCGCTTAGATGCTGAGAACTCGAAATTTCGTAATTAGCGTATTTGTGATCTGCCTCTACGAGTACCTTTGCTACCAGTTCAGCTAGGTCGAGCATGTCGATGAAGCATAGAGGCTGGTGAATGAAGTAGGCGAGCACATCGCCAAAGGCGATACACAAGTCGCCTCCCCATGTTCCCTGCCAAGAGAATATATACCGCCATCGTCTGTGTCGATGTGGCCGGCTTATGTTCCGGGCGCCCTGCCCGCGCCGCCTTGGTCGGGAGGTTGACGGCCTTCCGGCGCGGTGTGCTTGTCCAACAATTGCTGCACGTTGTGGTGGAGGATGAGCCGCTTATCCGCATCGCTCAGAAGATCGCTCTCGCGGATGTGGTCGAACGTTGTGGCATACGACTCGTGTTGGAGCAGGACGGGCCAATCGCTGCCCGGCACCAGGCGCTCGGCCCCAAACGCCATATGGGCAGCGGCGAGCGCTGCACGGGATCCCCAGCCGACGGTGTCGTAGAAGAACCGACGAGCGGTGATGCTCGGCTTTTCCGTCAGCTGGAAAGGTAGCTGGCCGTCGAGCCTTTGCAGTAGCATCGGCAGGATCCCGCCAAAATGCGGGACGATGAAGCGGATCCGCGGAAAGCGAGTCGGAATCTCACGTATGATGAGGTGCGCGGCGGCCACCGAATCCTCGACCGAGGCGCCCAAGCATGCCGTGAGTCCCCAGTCACCAATGAACGCTGAACCAATGGCATTCTGACAGGGGTGCAGCAGGACCACTGCGGCCCGGCGATCAAGTTCCGCGTAAAGCGAGTCGAATTCAGGCACAGCGATCGACTTGCCAAGGCAGAAACATTGGAGCGTAACGCCCACGGCACCGGGATCATCTAGAACCCGTTTCATCTCCTCGATGGCGGCATCAACGTGCGGCAGAGGCAGAGCTGCCCAGAAGGATAGCCTGTCCGGGTAGTTTGCGCAGAACGCTTTCAGCTCGTCGTTGAGGAGTGAAGCGGCTGCGATGGCTTTCTTCCGATCCTCCAAGTACGGCGCTACGATGTGGGACAGGATTTGGCGTTCGACGCCGGCTTCATCCATTGCAGAGATTCGCTTCGAGATGTCTTCCGGTGGAGCGGCATAAGCCGCTGGTCGGCCGTGGGAACCTTCCGCCGGAGCATATTGCCGCACCGAGAGACCAAGCTCTGCTGCCATCACCCCGTATCTGGGGGGGAAGCAGTGCGCGTGCACGTCGGTGATCACAAAACATCTCCTCGCAATATCCCGGTGCGGGGAATATAAGCCCCTGCTCGGCGGTCAAGACCGGCTGGCATGGCGTTCCGCAGCGGCACGCATGGCGTGGAGAGGGATTAAAGATGGAGCAGATGGCGATGGAGGCGGCACCGGCGCGGGCTGCGCCGGTGCAGCAATGGGCGATGGTGGCGGTCCTCACGCTGTTCGGCACGCTGGCCGCCATCGACAAGAACCTTCTCGCTTTGCTCGTCGGCGACATCAAGGCAGACCTCGGCATCAGCGACGTTCAGATGGGCGTGGTGATCGGGATTGCGTTCGCGTTCGCCAATGCTGCGATCAGCGTGCCCGCAGGTTGGCTGGCGGACCGTGCCGACCGGCGATGGGTGGTGGCGCTCGGCGTGGTGATCTGGTCCACCATGGCCGTCGGATGCGGCATGGCGCGATCGTTCACGCAGCTCTTCGTCGCGCGAATGGGCGTCGGCGTTGGCGAAGGTGTAAGCCCGCCTGCGGCTTACTCGCTGATAAGTGACGGTGTCGACCCGGCGAGCCGCGGACGTGCTTTCGGATTCTACAGCATCGGCGGCGCCGTCGGGGGGGGGCTAGCTTGGATACTCGGCGGAGCGCTGCTCGCCGTGATCTCCGCCGCCGGGGTCCAACGCCTTCCGCTGCTCGGCTCGATGCATCCATGGCAGATTGCGTTGGTCGTGATCGGGTTGGCCGGTCTGCCGCTGAGCGCTCTCGCCTTCACGTTCCCGAAACCCAGGCGAGTGCTGCAGGAGGGCGGGCTCGACTTCGGGGCAACGCTACGACTTGTCAGGGGGAACGCCGCCCTGCTCTTGCCTCTTGCCGTGTTCTCGACGTCGCAGGCCCTGCTAACCTCTGCGGTCGCAGCCTGGGTTCCGGCCATGCTCGGCCGTACCTACGGCCTCGCTCCCCAGCAGATCGGCCCCGTGCTCGGCGTCATCTTGATTGTCGTCGCACCCATCGGTCTGTTCGGCGCGGGAGCGATGATGGACCGGCTGTCACGGCGGGGCGCCGGCTTCGTCGCGCTCGTCGCTGCGCTGGGACTTGCGGGCGCCGCCGCGATCCTGCCGCAGGTTCCCAGCTTTCACGTGTTCCTCCTGTTCCAGACGGTGCTGATGCTCTTCAGCACTACATACCTGCCCGTCACATCGACCATTGTCTCTCGGACCATGCCATCCGCATCCATTGGCAAGACGATGGCGTTCTACCTCCTCCTCCAGGGCGTGATCGGTGCGGGTCTCGGGCCGCTTGTCACTGCGCTCATCGCCGACCGGGTCTTCGCAGGCGATCCCTACTCCTTGAACTGGGCCATCAGCGCGACTGCGGTTCTCGCCGGGTCGACGGCAGCGCTCGGGGCGCTGGGAATGATCAGGGCGGAAAGGCAGGGATTGAAGGCGCACGCGTCGCCCGTGGCCCGGTCGGAGCTCGAAGCCGAGATGCTCACCGTTCAGGAGCGTCCATAAACGCCGCAAGGCTACGGACGTCGCGAAAGCGAAGGTCTCTGGCGCCGCAACGGAGCGACCGGCGCCTGCCAGACTCGGTCTTGTCCCGCGAGATAACGATGAGGTGGCAACGCTTGCGATCAGCAATAACGGTTGCCGGAAATAAACTACCCCTATATTCCTGAGCACGGGAATAGTTATTTTGAGGTGATCATGAGCTTGCGCGCATATTTGGGTCGCCACCGGATGCCCGTGGTGTTCGGACCGAGCACAAGCCCGCGGCAAGGGCCGAACGGTGAGTCCTACGATTACTCCCGTGCCCCTCGCACAACGTCGACCGTTAGATTCCTAACAGATGCCGCGCGTCTGTCGCGGCTTCTGCCGCCCCTGTGTGCTTTGGACGGCGAGCCGATCGTAACGGTTGAACATGTCGAGCTTCGCGAGCTCGAGTGGCTGGCGGGACGCGGTTACAACATGTTGGGCGTCAAGTTTCCGGTTGCCTATGTCGGACCACGCGAGTCTCTCCGGGGCTCGTTCTTGTCCGTGCTCTGGGAGGATCGCCCGGAGCCGATCCTCAGCGGACGCGAGGAGCTCGGTTTCGCCAAGCTATTCTGCGAACTGCCACCAGCCCGTGTGCTGAACGGCCGAACGACGCGATCGGCGGTATGGGACGGGCACGAGTTCGTGAGGATGACGCTCGACGACCTCGCGCCGGCGCAGGAGCCGCCGCAGCCCGACGCTTCGTTCGCCGGCGTGCTGCATCATCGCTTCGTGCCTAGTCTCCGCGGAGACGACCCGGATGTGGAGGAGATGGTAATGACGCCCGCGGGAGGGGCGCAGGTGCATTACGGATCGGTTCGGCGCGGTCGGGGCCAGGTCGAGTTCCGTCGATCCTCTTGGGAGCAACTGCCCACCATGTTTCAAGTGGTCAATGCGCTGGCCGATTTGCCGGTCCTGGAGGAACTCGGAGGATCCCTCATCGAGTCGATTGGCGGAAAGGATCTTTCCGATCAACGGGTGCTCGGCTGAGGATACGGGTAAGACGCGTCCCCATGCGCCGACCGGCCACACGCAACGTCAGGATAACAGATGCCTCATCAAGCCAATCCGTTGTTCGAACTGGCCGCAACTGATCTTCTCCGATCCGGCAACTTGGTTGACGGTGACTGGGTTCAGTCGGAGAGCGGTGCAACATTCTCCGTGAGCGATCCGTATGACGGGCGAGAAATAGCGCGCGTTCCAGCGTGCGATGCTGCGGACGCTCGCCGCGCCATCGAGGCCGCCAGGCGGGCGCTGCCCGGCTGGCGCAACATGCTTGCCCGTGAGCGCGCTGCTATCCTGCGCCGCCTGTACGACCTGATGATCGAACACGTCGAGGATCTCGCGGTCATCATGACCGTGGAACAGGGCAAGCCGCTTGCGGAGAGCCGGGGCGAAATCCGCTACGCGGCGTCGTTCATCGAGTGGTATGCGGAAGAGGCGAAGCGGATCTACGGTGAGATCATTCCCGCCACCGAACACGGGAGGCGTCTGCTCGTGCGTCGAGAGTCGATCGGCGTCTTTGCGGCAATCACGCCATGGAACTTCCCGACGGCGATGATCACCAGGAAAGCCGGCCCGGCGTGGGCTGCCGGCTGCACCGGCGTCATTCGGCCAGCGAGTCAGACGCCACTCAGCGCGCTTGCCTTGGCGTTCCTGGCGCAGGAGGCCGGACTGCCGCGAGGGGTGTGCAATGTCATCACAGGCGACCCTGAACCGATCGGGGCAGAATTGACGTCCAACCCGGTCGTGCGCAAGCTGAGCTTCACCGGGTCCACTGCGGTCGGTGCGAAGCTCGCCGCTCAAAGCGCATCGACGATCAAGAAACTCAGCCTGGAACTCGGCGGGAATGCACCGCTGATCGTCTTCGACGATGCCGACCTCCACCGCGCGGTCGAAGGCGCCGTGGCCGCCAAGTTCCGCAATGCGGGACAGACCTGCGTCTGCGCCAATCGTATCCTGGTGCAGTCAGGCATATACGACGCCTTCGTCTCGGCCTTCGCCGCCCGCGTGGGGGGACTGCGAATGGGTAGCGGCCTGGACGCCGGCACGGAGATCGGCCCCCTGATCGACGACCGCGCCGTAGCGAAGGTGAGGTCGCACATCGACGACGCGGTTTCACGGGGTGCCAGGGTGGTGTGCGGCGGTGGCCTCCATCCCGTGATACGCCTCCTTCACGAACCCACCGTTCTGGTGGACGTGCCCACGGAAGCGGTCTGCTTCAGCGAGGAAACCTTTGGTCCGATCGCCCCCATATTCCGGTTCGGAACCGAGGAGGAGGCGCTCGCGATGGCGAACGACTCCGACTTCGGCTTGGCTGCCTATGTCTTCACGCGCGACCTAGGCCGCGCGTTCCGGGTATTGGAGGCGCTGGAGGTTGGTATCGTCGGGGTCAACGAAGGCATCATCTCGACGGAAGTGGCGCCGTTCGGCGGGGTCAAGCAATCCGGCCTTGGTCGAGAGGGTTCGCGCCACGGCATCGAAGACTATCTCGAGCTCAAGTACGTCGCGCTCGGGCTTTAGAAGGTTCGGGCGATGCAGCTACGGCGCGTTCAATAGCGTCACAGAGAAACTCGACGTAGCGCGAGTCCAGCGCCTTGCGATCCAGCTCGGCGCCGAACACGATCCCGAGCAGAGCCTCGTTGTTGCTCCAAAACTCCGAAGTCGAGACGATCATCATGTGAAGAAAGTGGTGATCGACAGGCCGCATGCTGCCGTCCTCGACACCGCTCGCCACGATGTCGCTTAGATCCGCGATCGCATCCTTCAGGATGTCCAGCCATTCCTGTCGCTCCGCCGACGGGTTCGTGTCATCGAAGAAGTAGGTTGTCACGACCTTGTAGTGCCAGCGATAGCTGTTGAAGAGCTCGAATGTCCGCCGGATTCGGTGACGAAGGCGTTCGACCGGAGTCGCGGACCGACTGGACTGCATCTCGCGGCGGGTCAGACGCGAAACCGAGGCACCCACCTCGGTAAGAAGCGCCTGCGTGTTGCCGAAATAGTAGCGGACAAGCTGCGGGTCGACCCCGGCCTCGTCCGCCAGCATCTGCCGGGTGACGAGGGCGGGATCGGTGCGGCTCAACACTGCAAGCGCGGCATCGAGCAGGACCTTACGGCCAAGATCCCCGGCATCCTTGCCCGGCCGCCCTCTGCTCCGCGTCGTCTTCTTCGGTTCCACTTGAGACCGCATCCTCGTCGCATCCGGCGACGTCTCCTCGCCGACGCGACGCGTAAAGCCTCGTCCGCCAAATAGCGATAGGCGAAAATAGGCTTGTCTGAGGGTGCCGCCGGCATTTCCGGAGCCCCGTTTGCGACCGCACTCTCGCCACGCCCGAGACCCCTTGTAACGCCGCGACCGACAGGTTATTCCCGTCTTCAGGAAATGGCCTATCGTCGCTGCCTAGCGGCACGGCCCGAACTAGGTAAGGCGGGAGAGCACAACATGGCTATCACCGGTATCGATGCGATCGTGTTCGGTGTGGAGGACATGGGCGGGGCTTGCCGCTTCTTCGAGGATTTTGGCCTGACCCCGCTTGAGCGGGAAGAGGATGGCAGCCGCTACCGGACGGCGAATGGCGTCGAGATGATCCTGCGGCGCGCCGGTGACCCGACGCTGCCAGCCGCCGTTACCGATGGACCGGGCGTGAGGGAGATCGTGTGGGGCGTCGACGGCTCCGGAGATATAGAGGCGCTCGGCGCCGAACTCGCGCGGGACAGGCCGATCGGCCAGACGCCGGACGGCGTAATCCATGCCTTCGATGACGACGGCTACGGGATTGCCTTCCGCCGATCATCGCTGCGGCCGATCGAGTCTCCACCCGCAGCACAGAACGTGTTCGGAGGACCGCTGGGGCGGCCGGTGAATGCGCGCGTCAATTTCGACCAGCCGGTGCTCCCCATCGGCGTCGGCCACGTCGTCCTCTTCACGCCCGAGGTGGCGCGCGCCGCGGACTTCTACCTGAATCGTCTCGGTTTCCGGATCAGCGACAGCTTCAGAGAGGGGCGCGGCAGCTTCCTCCGCGCGCCCGGATCAAGCGAACACCACAACCTATTCCTGATGCGTCGCGAGGAGAAGGGGCTCCATCACGTCGCCTTCCACGTTCGCGGCATCGACGAGGTCATGATTGGCGGGTTGTCGATGGTCGGAAAGGGTTGGAGCACCAAGCACGGGCCCGGAAGGCACCGGATCGCATCGAGCTACTTCTGGTACTTTGATAGCCCTTGCGGGGGAGCGATGGAATATTCGGCGGACAGCGATCGGGCGGACGAGAACTGGGAAGCGCGGGAGTGGGACTTCCTGCCGACGAACACCGCCGTATGGCTGGCCCGCGCCTAGATGCCCGATCTGACGACGTGCGCCGGTTCCGTTGAGGGGGAGAAGCGCCGGTGAGGTGGGTGACGCGTGACCACGTCCACCTGGACCGGGCGGCAGCCACTTGGCTGATCCGGCGCTTTGTTGATCCGGAGGCGGACTTCGAATTCGTGCCGACGTTCGGGTGGTCGGGTGATCTGCCGGATGGCGCGACTGCCTTCGGACTTCCCTTGGTCGAACTCTCGTCGCACGATGCGAACGGCTCGACCTTCCGGAAGATCGCGCGCTGGGCGGAGCTGACCGACCCCGCGGTGCAGGACATGGCCGACATCCTTGAGGACGCCATCGCGCTGTTCCTGATGCGCATAGGCAAGGGACCGGCGCCCGCCGCGCCTCATCCCGCGGCAGAGGGCTTAATCGCGATTGCAGAAGGCATGGCGTACGCGGTCCGCGACGATCTGGAGAATGTGCGCCTGAGCGCACCGCTCTACGAGGCTCTGTACGCGCACTGCCAGGCGGCGAGGGCCCTGCAGGTCCGGCCTGATCTGGCGGGCAAAGCCCCACACCTGATTATGGATCAGATGAGACCACTCATCGGAAGATGAGGCGGATCGTGAACGGAGACTGGGTGCGCATGGATTTTGGGTTAGGGACCTTCGCGGGTTGCGACGGGCAGGCCTTCATCGGAGTGGTGGTCGACGACCGGATGATCTCGCTGGCGGAGGCGACGGAGAAGCTCGGCAGGCGCGAAATCGCGGGCGCTGCGGTCGCCGACCTGCTCCATGACGACGACCGACACTTCGACGAGATCGCGCGTGTCGCCGAGGAGGCGGTAATCGGCGGGCTGCTAGAGACCGCTGAGCCTCTCGATACGTGCAGGCCGCTCCCGCCGCTGGGCCGCATGGGCAAGATGCTATATGCCGGTGCCAACTACAGCGACCATGTGCGCAACATGCGGCGCACTTTCACGCCTGCCCTCGATCCGGCGGAGGCTGCCAGGCCGGTTGCGTCACTCCGTCCCTACATGTTCGGCAAGGTCTCATCGCCCACGGGAGCATACGACGACATCCTGCTTCCCCCGGGACTTGATCGGATCGACTGGGAAGGTGAGCTGATGGTCGTCATCGGCGCACCCGGTCGCCATATCCGGGCGGAGCACGCCCGCCGCCACATCGCGGGCTATATGACCACCAACGACGTCTCCTGCCGTGATCTTACATGGCGCGATGATCGACCCACACTCCGTTCGGACTTCCTTGCGGGAAAGAGTTTTGACAGCTTCGCCCCGATGGGTCCCTACGTGACGCCTAAGAGGTTCGTCTTCGATCATTCCGACCTTTTCATCAGAACCTGGGTGAACGGTGATCTGAAGCAGGACGGCAACACGCGCGACATGACCTTCGGCGTAGAGGAACTGATCGAATACGCTTCCCGCATGATGACCCTGCTGCCCGGCGACGTGATCGCGACTGGGAGCCCGGCGGGCACTGGCCAGGAGCGGCTGGAGTTCCTCCGGCCAAACGACTTGGTCGAGGTGGAGGTGCAGGGGTGCGGGCGGATGCGGAATACCGCGGTCGCCGAAGTCGAGCGCATTGCAGATGGCAAGTGACAAGGTCGGCCTGCGCGAGCGAAGCGGTATGACGGCGGTGCGGGAAGTGCTGGTCGTCGGCGGCGGGCTGGGTGGCCTCTCGGCCGCCATCGCCCTGACGGATGCGGGTTGCTCAGTCCATCTGGTGGAACAGGCGATGCACTGGTCGGCGCTGGGCGCCGGTCTGACCTTCAACGGCGCGACTGCTCGAGCCTTTAAGAGCCTGGGAGTTCTCGATCGGGTCGTCGAGGCAGGCTATGTGCACGGCAGTTCCGATATTTGCGACAAAGACGGGAACGTGCTGTCTCCCGGAAGCGACGAACCGGTCTACGGACCTGGCGTGCCGGTCTCCGGCGGCATCCTTCGGCCGGTCCTCCACGCCATTCTGCAGCAGGCATTCTCGAGCAGGTCCATCCGCTGCAGCGTCGGAACCACGGTCGCCTCCTGGGACGAAGGGGCCGATGGCATAACCGCGCGGTTAAGCGACGGGTCCAGCCAGCGCTACGACCTCGTCGTGGCAGCCGACGGTTTGATGTCCTCCACACGGCGCACGATCTTCCCGCATGCTCCGTCGCCGACCTTCACGGGTCAGGGCGCGTGGCGGGCGATCGCGCCTAGACCGCCCGAGGTGACTACCAGCAAGCTCTATCTTGGCGGGAGGCACAAGGCCGGCATCAACCCCGTTTCAGACGACCAGATGTACCTGTTCCTGCTTGTCAACGCTACCGGCAACCCCCGCCACGCGGACGAGGACCTTCCGGGTCTCCTGAAGGAGGCCTTGGCGGACTACGGCGGCCATGTGGCGCAAGTCCGAGAAGGGCTCGGGGAACGTTCCCACATTCTGTATCGACCGCTCGAAACGCTGGTCATGCCGAAGCCTTGGAACGTCGGCCGCATCTTGCTGATCGGTGATGCCGCTCATGCGACAACGCCGCACGTCGGATACGGCGCGGGTCTTGCCATGGAGGATGGCGTGATTCTGGGCGAGCTTGTCCGTGCCGGCTTGGACGCAGTCGAACTGCCGACCGTCTTCACGGAGCGGCGCTACGACCGATGCGCCGCCGTGGTCGAGGGCTCCGTGGAGCTCGGCGAGTTGGAAATGGCGCAAGCGCCCATTGCGGATCAGACGGCACTCTACTCCAGGATCTATGCCAAGGTCCGCGAGACTGCATGAGCCTCGGCTCGTCCGCAGTCCACGCATTGGATTGGGCGCGCCGGCAAAGCGGGGTTGAGCCACGAGAATAGCCACGCCGGTTATTTCCCGTTACAGGGAATACGGCGAGTGAATCAGAGGTGTAGCAATCGTCCGATTGGCGGCACCGGCCGAGGAGAACGAACATGCTGTCTGCCCCGCTGCCCAACCAACGCCGCGTGGTCTCGACCATCGACGACGAAGGCCGATCCTGCCTGGCGTCAGACGACCGCACCCTCGCCGAACTGACGACAGATGCTCGACCCGGATATCGCAGCGTGAACGTCTGGCGGACGATCGGCGCGCCGGCGCCGATCTCCGCTCCTGATACGGCCGAGATGCACGTTGGCGTTCAACCGCCGGAACGCGGCACCGTGCTGAGGGTCATAGACTTCCCCCCACGCCCGGCCGATCCCGAGGAGCGGCGGCGACAGGCCGCTGCGTCCTTGCAGGAGATCTTCAGTGACGCCCGGCATGACAGGGACCACCGTCAATCCGGCATGCACACGACCCGCTCGGTCGACTACGCCATCGTACTCTCCGGCACGATCACCGCGATCATGGATGTGGGCGAGACGGATCTGCACGCGGGCGACATCCTGATCCAGCGGGGCACGAGCCACGCCTGGGAAAACAGGACGGGGAGCATGACGAGGGTCGCCTTCGTGCTGATCGATGGCCGGTGGGATGATGAGGTGGCTGACCGCAATCGATCCTGACCGAGCGGCTCGCGACCATCTCCCACCATTCTCCCGCTCCTCTCCAGACTGCGGCGCCACGCCGGTCCGCTTGCGCGCCGCCCCGAAGGACTAGGCCAAATGCATTCCGTAGCATCCACCGCCCGCAGCGATACCATCTCGTCCCTCGAGCAGCTCGACACCCGGCTTCTGTGGCTCTCGTCGTGGATGGTTCATAACGCCAACCACCTCCGGGAAAAGCGCGACGGGCTGAAGGTCGGCGGCCATCAGGCCAGCTGCGCTTCGATGACGGCCATCATGGCGGCGCTGTATTTCCATGCGCTGGGTCCATACGACAAAGTGGCGGTAAAGCCCCACGCGGGGCCGGTGCTCCACGCGATTCACTACCTCCTGGGCGAGCAGACGCTCGATCGGATGCAGCGCTTCCGTGGGCTGGGCGGCGTGCAGAGCTATCCGAGCCGTACGAAGGACACGATCCCCGTCGATTTCTCTACCGGTTCGGTCGGGCTCGGCGTCGCGGTCACGGCGTTCACCTCGCTCGTTCAGGACTATCTCATCGCGCACGGCCGCGTTCGCGAAGAGCAGGCCGGACGCATGATCGCCTTGATGGGGGATGCGGAGCTCGATGAGGGCAACATCTACGAGTGCCTTATCGAGGGCTACAAGCACGATCTGCGGAACTGCTGGTGGATCGTCGATTACAATCGTCAGAGCCTCGACGCGACCACCGCAGACCGAATGTTCGACCGCTTTGGCGACATCTTCGCTACTTGCGGCTGGCGGGTGGTGACGCTCAAACACGGAAAGATGCAGCGCGAGGCCTTTGGCCAGCCCGGAGGACGGGCACTGGAAAAGTGGATCGATGGCTGTTCCAATGCTGAGTATGCGGCGCTCACCTATCAGGGTGGAAGCGCCTGGCGCGAGCGTCTGCTAGCCGACATCGGCGCCGAGCCTGACGTCCCCGGTCTTCTCGGCGGCTTTGACGACGATGGCCTGGCCCGCTTGATGACGAATCTCGGCGGTCATTGCATCGAGACGCTGATTGATGCCTTCGACGGCGCCCAAGACGAGGTACCCACCCTCTTCATCGCGTATACTATCAAAGGTCACGGGCTGCCTCTGGCCGGGCACAAGGACAATCATTCCGGCATGATGAACCCTGCTCAGATGGACCAGTTTCGTCGCAGCCTCCAGATCCCCGAAGGAGCCGAGTGGGATCCCTGGGCGGGACTCGGCGGCAACGCCGCCGCCGACTTGCAGGCATTCGTACGGGCCAGTCCCATCGCGATGAAACTGCGGGAGCCGGCACCGGACGCCGTGCCGGTGCCCGCCGTGCTGCCCGTTCCCGCCGGCAAGGAGCAGTCCACCCAGGCTGCTTTCGGGCGACTGCTGCTCGACATCGCGAAGTCCGGCGACGCGCTCGCGGACCGTGTCGTCACCACGGCCCCGGATGTCACGCAGACCACGAACTTGGGTGGATTCGTCAATCAGCGCGGGCTTTTCAGACGCAGCGAACTGGCCGACGTGTTCCACAAGGCTAAGATCCCATCCGCGCAGAAATGGTCATCTCACGCGGCAGGTCAGCACATCGAGCTCGGCATTGCCGAAAACAACTTCTTTCTCCTGCTTGCTTCGCTCGGTCTTGCCGCCTCCCATTTCGGAACGCGCCTGCTGCCCATCGGGACCGTATACGATCCTTTCATCGCCCGTGGTCTCGATGCCCTCAACTACGGTTGCTACTCGGACGCGAGGTTTGTTCTCGTCGGCACGCCGGCAGGTCTGACGCTGGCCGCCGAGGGGGGTGCGCACCAATCGCTGAACACGCCGTTGATTGGCATGGGACAACCAAACCTCACCTACTTCGAGCCGGCCTATGCGGACGAGCTCGCGCTTATGATGCGATGGGCCTTCGAGCACATCCAGCAATCCGACGGTGGATCAGTCTACCTTCGGCTTACCACGCGCGTCATTCCGCAGGTCGCGCGTGAGGACGCCGACTGGAAGGATCACGCGCTCAAGGGAGGATATTGGCTCCGGCGGCCTTCGCCTGGAGCCGAAGCAGCGATCGTCTGCACCGGCACGGTCGTCACCGAGGCCCTGGAGGCTTGGGAGCGATTGTCGGACGATCTGCCGGGCCTCGGCCTGCTTAGCGTAACATCGCCGGATCTGCTGCACCGGGGCTGGTCGGCTCGGAAGGCCGCCCGCTGGACGGGGGGACCGCCGCTCCCAAGCCATGTCGAGAACCTGCTGTCGGCGTTATCAGCGGCGGCCGGCTTGGTGACCGTGATCGACGGTTCACCGGGCACGCTGTCCTGGCTGGGAGGCGTAAGAGGCATGCGGGTGAGCCCGTTGGGCACAGACCGGTTCGGACAGACCGGCGACCTTCCCGACCTTTACCAAACCTATCGGCTCGATAGCGAGGCGATCGTCGACGCCGCCGCCGAACTCTTCCTGGAAAACTGACGATGCCTACGGAAGTGAGAATGCCGGCGCTTTCGCCGACGATGGAGAAGGGCACGCTCGCCAGATGGCTCGTGAGCCAGGGCACCCGCGTGAAGCCCGGTGACCTGCTTGCCGAAATCGGAACCGATAAGGTGACCATGGAGTTCGAATCCATCGACGAGGGCGTCATAAGCAGCCTGATCGTCCCCGCCGGCACTGACGATATCGCAGTCGGGTCGGTGATCGCGCTCATCGCCGACGAGAAGGAGACCGCTTCGGGGTCGGATGTCGAAGAGGAGGCCGCACCCCCGCAAGCCGGCCCAATCGGGACGGCTGCGCGCGCGGCTCAACCTGAGCCGCTCGTCAGTGAGCCGCTCGTCGAAGCAACGAAACCGGCGGAAGTCGCCGCGCTCCGCCCGCGTCCCTCGCCGGCGATCGAGGTCAAGGTCAAGGTCAGCCCACTCGCCCAGCGTATCGCCGACGCGAAGGGCATCGACCTCAGCGGGATGGTCGGCAGCGGACCGGATGGCCGGATCATCCGCGCCGATCTCGGCCTTCGGCCCATTGTCCCGCTCGGTGCCTCAGCGCCTGCGACCGACACGAAGGCAGCAATCTTCGCGTCGCCGCCAAATGGCGTACCTGCCGATACGATCAAGCTCAGCGGGATGCGCAAAACGATTGCACGGCGGTTGACCGAAGCCAAGCAGACCGTGCCGCACTTCTACCTGACGGTGCGCTGCGTACTTGATCCGCTGCTCAAGCTGCGAGACGAGTTGAACGAGAGTCTCGCTCAGCGCGGCATCAGGCTCAGCGTTAACGACATCTTGATCAAGGCGATGACGTTGGCGTTGATCGAGGTGCCCGAAGCCAACGTGCAGTTTGCGGGGGAGGAACTGCACCGGTTTTTGCGAATCGACATCGCAATGGCCGTGGCGGTCGATGGCGGATTGATCACGCCCGTCATCCGTGACGCTGGTACGCTCTCGCTTTCGGCCATCGCCACGAGAAGCAGGGCACTCGCGGCCAAGGCCCGCGACGGCAAGCTCGCGCCGGAAGACTACCAAGGTGGTACGGCATCTATCTCGAACCTCGGCATGTTCGGAATCGACGAGATGATCCCCGTGATCAATCCGCCCCAAGCGCTAATCCTAGGGATCGGGGCCGGCATCGAGCAGCCTTGGAAAGTCGATGGCCGGGTTGGCCTTGCCACCGTCATGGCCGCCACAGCGAGCTTCGACCACCGCGCGATCGACGGCGCGTGCGCAGCCCGGTTTATGTCAGCCTTCCGCTCCTTTACCGAAGCTCCAATCATCCTACTCGGCTGACTTCCCTCGGCCGCCTCAAGTGGCTGAAAAGGAGAAGCTGCCCGACTTGAGCCGGCGTGGGCTGAGAAGCGGGCTGGGAAACGCGTCCCGTGCCGATGCTCGTGCCGGCTGAGCGACTGTAGTCTAGCCGCGCGCAGCGATCACGCCCGAGCCGCTGGACGCAGCGCGGCTGGAGGCCGAGGCGCTGGTCCGCGCCGCCGCCGGCCGCGGCGTGCGGGCGATGGTGGTGCGTCCCCGGTGATCTGGGGACCCGGAGATCACGGCCACGTGCCGATGGTCTAACCGGAACCGGCTCTGCCATTATGAGATCTGGCCTTCAGCGGACCGCCACCAGGCCTATGCAGAAAGCTACGAGCGCCAGCGCTTCGTCGCCAACGCAGGCGAGCTCCTGGCCGAGCCGAGCGGGCTGAGACGCTAAGCCTGCTCGCCCGCTACGCGCCACCTGCCTTGTGTTTGCCCGACGGCGTTCTCGTGCCGCCGGTTGGCCGAACAAGCCTCTCTTCCGAGGCGAGTAAAGCCATGCCGCCCGAGCAGGCGATCATTTAGAAGACCAGCTTTCAAAGGCGTGCCCGAGAGGTACGCGGAGGGTTCTGCGTGCGCCGCACCTTCAATGGGCTCGACGCCAGCGATCAGTCGATCCAGCGTCCGGGCCCACCTGTCGTTCCGAAGGAGTCCGGACTGGCGGACCGGAAGGCGCTCGCAACCAGGAATGCTTCTCACAACCTGCACGATCGTCCGGTACAGAGGGGCCGGCAGCTCACCGCTGAGAACCACGCTGGTGATGGATGCAAGCGGCACGGGCAGGCACGGAGCCGGATCGCCAGCGGCCGAGCCGTCCACCGTCTCCACGACGCGGAACTTACGCTCGAACCTGAAGACGGACCGCTTGAGGAACGGCAGACGGTTGAAAAGTCCCGCAGCAGAATTCAGGTCCCGCCACTGCACGTAACATCGGGCCATATCTCACCTGGGGTCCGCCGACAGCGGAGATGAGACGATCCTGGTCGAAGCGGACACATGCGCCCTGCCCTCGGTCGGCGAAGACCTGCCAATGGTGAGCGGTCCCGGCCCTCCGCCATGCAACAGGCGAACACCCGACTCCCAGAGCGTGTCTGCCCGTACGCTGCCATCGCCTCCCTGTCGTTCTGGTCCGCCCCTTCTGCGGCAGCGGGAGCCTGCTCGTCGAAGCAGCGACGCTCGGCAGGAACCCAGTGGGGTCAGACGTGGCCCCCCTCGCCGTGCTCGTAGCTCGCGCCAAGACGACGAACTTCGATGTCGCGGTACTGAGGACCACAAGCGAGACGTTCTGCTCCTGGGTTGAGGAACGCCGGATCGACGACCTGGAGAACGCGGGATCGTTCCTCCATGACGTCAGTAAGGAGGACTTCGCCTCCAGGCGTGAGGATCTCGCCGACTGGATACCGGAGCTGCCGCGGATCGAACACTGGTTCCGCCGCCGCGCGGTGCTGCAGCTGGCAGCCATCCGGCGCCGTATCGGGGACTTCTCGGACGAGAAGGCGCGGCAATTCCTGATGCTATGCCTTGCCTCAGTCATCCGAAACGCGTCGAACGCAGACCCCGTCCCAGTGTAGGGGCTCGAGGTCACCAGCCACATGCTCGCAAAGGAGAAGGTGGGCAGGACAATCGACCCGTGGCGCCTGATGAGCCGCGCAGCTACGAAGTCACTGGCCGCAACCGAGGCCTTCATGGAGGATCGGAACCGGGAAAGCACCTGCAGGGTGTTCGAGGCGGACGCGCGGCTCATCATCGCGCGCTGGTCGGCAGCGTGGACGCCGTGATCACATCCCCCCGTACCTCACCGCCGTGGACTACTACCGGCGCCACACCCTCGACATGTACTGGCTGGGCCTGACCGAAAAGCGCGAGGAACGCCTCGACCTCATGACCCGCTACATCGGCCGGGACCGCATCGGCGCGAGGGGCCTGCCTGGAGAGGAAGCCCAGAACATCGGCGTCGCCGATGATTGGCTGAACCGCTTCCCGAGCACCAAACCGGAGAGGGAGCGCGCCTTTCGCCCCTACTGCGACGGCATGTCCCGTACCCTTCACCGCATGGCCGACCTGGTAAAGCCAAGCGGCTCAATCGTCATCGTCGCAGGCGACGTTCGCTTCTGCGGCGTCCCCGTCTCGATGCTGGAGCTGATGAAGGCGCTAGCAGGTGACCGGCTCTCGATCGCCGACCACCTCTGGTAGGCCGGCATGGACTGCTACATGTCATACACTAGGCAGAACGAAGCCAACATAGCCGCCGACCACGGCCTGGTATTCCGAAGCAACGGCTGAGCTGGCACCCACGCCGCCGGCCTCAGCCTGTAGATTGCCAGTGCCGACCTGCACGGGCAGGCCGCACCACGCTGCCAGCGTTTCCCAAGAGCCCCACGCCGGAGGACACGCTCCATACGCTCGGCTGGCTGGCCAGACGGGGCGCCTTCGCGCGGCGGGCATCGGCCCCCCGCCGCGCGGAGAGCGCGGCCAACTCCGCAGCCCAGCTGCACCCCTGATGAGATCCTTGAGATGTGCCGGAGGCAGGAGAGTGGAAAATTCCGCTCTCAAGCGACGGCGCACCGCGACCATCGAAGGAACATCAGCATGATCATGAAGAAGAAGGATCCGACCGCCCGCCACTACTTTCTGCGGGACGATCGCGAGGGTTACCACCTCCTCTTCGTCAACGACGACATCGTCAACGGCCCCGCCCCATTCGCCCCACTTTGGATCCATACATCTGGCAACGCCGAAACCTTGAGGGCGATGGCCCGGTGGGTCGCAGTCCGGCAGGATCGCTGGGAAGCATGGGCGAAGCTGCGTGCCGTAATCGGCCAGGCCGGCTTCGACGCACACATTCGCTCGCTGATCGATGCCGAGCCGCCGGAAAGGATCCTCGGCACGGTGCTCAAGCGCAGCGACGACCCGCGCGCGATCGAACTCGGCCAGCTCCTGCGCGGCCGCAACGGCGTACGGGACGAAATCCTGATCCAGCACGCATTTGGCTCCGCCGAACTGCGCGAGCGGTTTTGGGGCTGGGTCCATTCCGATGGCAACCATGCGATGGTCGAGGCCGTGCTGCAAATCGCCTGGTCGAAGGGCGCCGATGCCGCCGGCGAGATCCTGGATGACCTCGCCCGGAAGGCGTCGGCAGAGGCGCGCGGGCGCAGCCGAGGCGGGCAGACGCCCCGGCGCGGGGCCGCCTAAGCCGGCGCAGCCGCAGGCGCCGCCGGGCGCGTCCCGACTGTCCAGCCGGTGATTGCGAGATGTGGGGAAGAGGGGAAAAGCGGAGGCCCAGGCCCGGCCCCGCGGCTTCGCCAATATGGCTCATTCGTTAACATCCCGTCTCCGCGAACCCGAACGACTGCGGAAATGGCGGTCGGGTGTCCGCGGCCCGGTCACGCCCGGCGGCGCTCCTGCTTTTCCCCTCATCCCTTGCATTCACCTGATCACCACGATCGATCCGCGAACATCGGGCAACCGGGTGCATGCCAGCGCCACCCGCCAGAACTGACGCGATTCCGCCGGCGCGCGCGGAAGCTGCAGGTGGCCGAAGCCACCTGCTCCATTCCGTCTCTTGATAGAGTGCCCACCGGAAGGTGGGGAAAATCGGCCAGGGAAGGCCAAGCTAGAAGGAACCGCAATGCTCGACCTCACGTCCAACGACACCGCCCTCCGCCTTGCGATCCCCTCCGAGACCCTCCTCAGGCACGACGTCGATACGAGGTTTGCCAACGACGGTCCCTCCCTCGCAATCACGCTTAGATGGCCGATGGAGCGCCAGGAACTGGAGCGGCTCTGCGCCATCGCCGCCAAGACCGGTTCTGACCTGGAGGTGTTGCACTGCCGGTTTGAAGGCCTGCCCTCGTGATCAGCTCCGAGGATCGGCGGCAATCGTAGTTACTTGTCGGTCGGTGAATAAAAACCATCGACTAGTCGCCACTGGCGCCTGAAATCAAAACAACCATCTTTTTCAATGAAACGCCTTGGCGCTGACGTTCGAGTGCATCGGGGATGCTGCTCAGCTTAGCCCCCACGATCGCCGGATCGGGCGCAGCGACATACTTCCCGGCCCGGAATGCCGCTGGCAGGAACTGGCGGAAGATCATGGCGCCGATGCCGTTGTCGACCGGATCGCCGGCCCACACGTGGGTCATCTTCACCTTGAAGCGTCGCGCGAGCCACTTCCGACGCGCTCCACCAACCAGCAGCGTGGCGAACGCTGGAGTAAGTTTCGCCCAACGCCCTGCGCCGGGAGGCACATCGTCGAACGATGTGGCAGGCGTGACCGTTACCAAGGCACGATCACCCGTACACCGTCCCAACACCTTGATACATCCCCGTGCCGATCCTTTGCCGATAGAGACGGCACCTGCCAGCAGTCGACCCGAAAGGTCCTCCGATATCAGCCGAGCGACAGCAGGGTCGCGGTAATCGAACACGCGTCGGGCTCCGAGTTTTTTGAGATAGGCGAAGTTCCTGGGGGATGCGGTCGCAACCACATCATAGCCTGCTGCGACAGCGAGCTGGATGGCATGACATCCGACGCTGCTCGAACCACCCCATATCACGACGCTACGTCCAGTCGGCTTGGTGCCGACGGCGGGTGGTGAAAGTGCAAGATGGTTCTTCTGAAAGAGGCAAGATGCGGCGGTCATGAGCGCCAGCGGCATCACCGCCGCCTGTTCGTAGGACATGTCGGCGGGGATGTGCGCGGCCAGCCTGTTCAGCAACACCACGTATTTCTGGAAAGCTCCCTCCGCCGAGGAATTGCGTGATTGAACTTGACCAGCCGCGAATCCGAAAACGCGGTCGCCGACACTGAAGTCGGAAACATTCGGTCCGACCATTACGACGTCGCCTGCGACGTCGGATCCGAGTACCAACGGATATGAGAGCCAAGGTGTGATGATGCCGCCAATCGCCTGCACCATCCGTTCAAACGGGTTCACTGCGATCGCTCGGCTCCGGACGACGATCTGATCCGCACCGGCTTGCGGGAGTGGTGCTGGTCCGATGGCGAAGGGCGCGCGCGCCTTCGGCAACCACAAGGCGACATTGTCGGTCATCGGGCCACTATGCCGGCACGGTGATCGCCGAGCCATGCCGATCCGTTCGCGTTATCCTCGCAAGCGTCCCAGTGTCATGGGCTAACTCGCGTTCGAAGCGAACCGCATGACGAGGGCGGATTAGCGGGACGATCAACAACGTATTCCGGTTGTTGGCGAATAGCCCGTTCGATTGCGCGGCGTTATGTCGTGCTGTGACGGCAGCGCTGCTGCACCTGGACAGGGCATTACCCTTCCAGCGCGAACGTCGCGCCCGGACGGGAGCATCCGTCCGCGCCACTTCGAGATGGGAAAAAGATGACCATGCCTGACGATCGAAGCGCACCCAGGCCGTTCAAGACCGAAATGGTCAACGGTATGATGATCGAATGGGATGTACCAATCGAGATGGATGACGGCGCTATCTTGCGAGCCGATGTTTTCCGGCCTGCCGACGAGGGTTCTTATCCGGTGATCCTCAGCTACGGGCCATACGGCAAGGGGAAGTCCTTCGAGAACGGTTACCCGTTGTTCTGGAAAAGGATGCTGCACGACCATCCCGACATCCTGGGTAAATCGAGCGGCAGGTACATGGTCTATGAACTGGTCGACCCAGAGCATTGGGTGCCCGACGGTTATATCTGCGTCAGGGTCGATGGACGCGGCACCGGCCGATCGCCGGGTCTCCTCGATCTGTCGTCGGCGCGCGAGGCTCGGGATACCTACCAGTGCATCGAATGGGCCGCACGCCAGCCGTGGTCCAATGCCCGCGTGGGCATGAACGGCATTTCCTATTACGCAATGAACGAGTGGCAGGTGGCGTCGCTTCGTCCCCCATCGCTGGCGGCCATCTGTGTCTGGGAGGGGCTCAGCGACCTATATCGTGAACCGGCCTACCATGGCGGCATCTACACGCCGTTCGTCGACTTCTGGTTCCGGGCAGTGCTGGCAACGCAATATGGCGTCGGTGATCGCGGCCCGCGCAATGCCAACTCGGGCCAGTTCGTCTGCGGCGACGTCAATTTATCCGAAGCCGAACTCGCGGCGAACCGAGTCGACTACGGCGCGCTGATGCGTGCGCATCCCTTCTTCGATGACTTCTTCCGCGGTCGTGATCTCGACTTCTCGAAGATCGACCTTCCGCTGTTGTCGGCCGGCAATTGGGGCGGGCACGGGCTTCACCTGCGCGGGAATACTCGCGGGTTTGAGCGTGCGGCGTCCGAGCAGAAGTGGCTCGATATGCACGACGACACGCACTTTTCGCTGTTCTACACCGAATGGGGCCGCAACCTGCAAAAGCGTTTCCTCGGGCATTTTCTCAAGGACGAGGACACGGGCTGGGCGAACCAGCCGAAGGTCCGGCTGTCTACCCGCCGCGTGGACGGTGGGACCGACGAACGGGTCGCGGCGCAATGGCCTTTGCCCACGACCCGCTGGACCCGGCATTTTCTAGGCGATGATGGACATATGGGCCGCGAAGAGGCCGTTACGACAGGGCGGATCGCCTTCCAGGCCGGCAGCGAGAGCGTCGGCTTTTCGCTGACCTGCCCCGAAACGCTCGAGATATGCGGTCCCGTTGCGGCGAAGCTGTTCATCGAAAGCTCGACCACCGACGCCGATCTCTTCCTCGTGCTGCGCGCGTTTGATCCGGATGGGACCGAGATCGTATTCAATGGCGCGAACGATCCTCACACCCCCGTCGCGCAGGGCTGGTTGCGAGCGTCTCACCGCGCCCTGGACGAAGAACAGTCGCGACCTTTCCTGCCGGTCCATTCGCACCTGGAGGCCTGTCCCCTGACCCCGGACACGATCTACGAGGTGGACGTCGAGATCCTGCCGACGAGCCTGATCCTGCCCACGGGCTACACGTTGAGGCTCGACGTCCAGAGCCACGACTATGCGTATCCGCCCGCGATCGAGCAGGCGGCAGAAAGTCCCTTGGGCATGATGATGACCGGGTCCGGACTATTCCTGCACGACGGGACAATGCGTCCGCCGGAAATCTACCAGGGGAAGATCACCGTTCACACAGGTGGCGCCAACGCGTCATACCTGCTGCTTCCTGTTATCCCGATGGCAGCCGAAGCAGATGATCAGGTCGCCAAGCTTGCATCCGGAAGCCTGGCGTAGCTCGATCGATAGGTTCTTGGCGAACAGCCCATGACGCGTTTGAAAGCCGTGCTGAATGCACTCTCCGAGACGTATCCGACGGCATAGGCGGCGGAGGAAACCGTCTCGCGCGGCCGGGTCATGGCACTGGCGGCTAGCAGCATGCGCCAACGGGTAAGATACTCCATGGGTCCCATGCCGACGCTTGCCTTGAAGCGAAGGGCAAACACGGTTCGCGACATGCCGGCGACAGCCGCCATGCCTTGCACCGACCAGCGCTCGGCTGGTGCCTTGTGCACGGCCGATATGACGGCGCCCATCTGCGGATCGTTGAGCGCCGACAGCCAACCGGCCTGCGCCGTACCGGCGTCGGCAAGGTGGAGACGCAATCCCTGCACGAGGATCACATGCGCCAGATTGTCCACCAGGAAGTCACTGCCGGGCCTGGGCTCGCGTAGTTCCGTCATCATCCGGTCGAGCGCCCAGCGCATGGTTGCGCGGTCGTCCTCTCCGCGAATATGAACGATGGGGGGCAACACGCTCAGCAATACGCTGGCATCGCCACTGCCGAAATCGAAATGGCCAGAGTAGATCAGGCAGTCGCCGCCGCCGCCATAGGTCACGGTCTGCCCGTTGACACGCGCAGCGAACAGCGTCTCCGCTTCGATCGGAGGTAGACGCAGATCGCTGCTTATGCAGAACGAGCGTCCGCTCGCAAGAATAACGCAGTCACCGGTCTCGAGCCGTACCGCGTCCGGATCTTCCTCGAGCCGGATCCAGCAGGAGCCCGCCAGAACGGCATAACAGAATAGCCCGTCATGAGCCGGCAACCGGACGGACATGTCGCCGCCGACATCCGTTGCGCCGGTCTTTAGCCGACGCGGCTTGAGCAAGTTCAGGATTTCGGACAGCGGATCCATATGGAACGAGCACCAATGTTTTACGGACGCTCCCATATAGATCGTTTAGGCTTCCACCGCTATCGAATCCTCATCCAAGATGAGGAACGCGACGATGCCGACCAACCACGCCATGTGGCTTCCTTCCAAGGGGGCCGAGCTCGTCATCGGGGAAGCGCCTTACCCGCGACCGAAAACCGGTCAGATCGTCGTCGCCGCTGCAGCGCTCTCCGCCAATCCGATCGATTGGATCCTGCAGGTCGTCGGAAGCGTGATCTTCCCGTGGCTTCGTTACCCAGTCATACTCGGTTCGGATGTGGCCGGCGAGGTCGTGGCCGTCGGCCCGGCTGTCACCCGCTTCGCGGTCGGCGACCGGGTCCTTGGCCATGCGGTCGGGCAGGACAAAAGCGTCAACGATGCGGCAGAGGGTGCCTTCCAGAACTACGTCGTGCTGCGGGACCACATGGCGTCCCCGCTGCCGGCGGACATGCGTTATGAGACAGGAGTGGTACTCCCGCTCGCCCTGTCGACCGCCGCGTGCGGCCTGTTCCAGGACGATCAGCTGGCGCTCGCCCCACCGCGCCAGGACGCCAAGTCGAACGGACAGACCGTGTTGGTGTGGGGCGGGGCCACAAGCGTAGGCAGCAATGCCATCCAGCTTGCTACTGCGGCCGGTTATGAGGTCTTTGCCACCGCGTCACCCAAGAACCACGATTACGTCCGGAAACTTGGCGCGGTGCGCGCGTTCGATTATCGCAGCCCGGCGGTGGTACGCGATCTGCAGAAGGCGATGAGCGGGCGAACGGTGGCGGGTGCCATGGCGATCGGGACCGGCGCAGCTGCGCCGTGCCTCGACATCATGGGAGCTTGCAAGGGCAACCGGTTCGTCGCCGTCGCAAGTACGCCCGTGTCGTTCGATGACGCGCCGGCTGGAGGCGGCAGGCTCTATGTCGTCGGCAAAGTGGCACGCATGATCCTGGCGAACTTGGAACTGATGTTGCGTGCGCGACGCCGCGGCGCGCGCTTCAAGTTCATGTTCGGTACGACCCTGCTCAACAACGGCGTCGGCCGCATGATCTACGAGGACTTCCTGCCCTCGGCCCTGGCCTCCGGACGATATCAAGCCGTGCCACAACCGCAGGTCGTTGGTCATGGCCTGCAAGCGATCCCCGAAGCGCTAGCAATCCAGAAGAAAGGGGTCTCCGCGAGGAAGGTGATCGTCACGCTGTGAGCCGGGCAACCGGGATGCCGGACGCCGAACGATCAAGCCGTCCCGGCGAACGATGGGAAAGGGTCGTGCGGTATGATAGCTCTGCTGAGTTGTGTCGTCGCGCTCGCTTCCTACCGCTACCTGCTTGGCTTCGGTCCGGTCCTCACCGACAATCGGCATTCCAGCCCGTGGCTCGTCCTTCATGCCACCAGCGCCGCCACGGCATTGTTGCTGGGACCGATTTAGTTCCTGCCAGCGATGCGCCGATGCAGGCCCAGGCTTCACCGCATCGTCGGTCGGGTGTATGCGGCAGTCTGCGTGGGCGGCGGCATATCCGCACTCGCGCTGGCAGATGGCATTACGTCGGATCCGATCGCCGGTGTGGGCTTCGCAGTGCTTGGCACGGCTTGCTGCGTACGGCGTCAGCCGGGACGATCCTTCCACATCGTCATCCGGCCGCAGTGAGCTCTGCCCCGCTGAAGGTGTGAGCGGCGTGCTTCAGGCGCTGCGGGATCCACCCACAATGACAGAGCCATCCAAGGAGGATCGATCATGCATATCTTCGTGACGGGTGCGACCGGCTGGGTCGGGTCTGCGGTCGTCGGTGAACTGGTTGCCGCGGGCCACAGCGTCCTCGGCCTCGCCCGCGATGCAAGCAAGGCCGCCGCGGTCGCGGCTGCCGAAGCGGAACCGATTATCGGCACACTCGACCACCTAGAGGTGTTGCGCGATGCGGCATCGATGGCGGACGCAGTGATCCATACCGCCTTCGATCACGACTTCTCGCGCTTTGCTGCAAACAGCGAACAGGAAGCGCGCGCGCTGGAGGCGATCGGCGACGCGATGCGGGGCCTGAACCAGCGCCTCATCGTGACCTCTGGTGTGGCCCTCGTCGCCCCTGGCCAAGTCGTTAGTGAAGACGATGTGCCTGCAGCCGGAGCCGCCAGTCCGCGCAAGGCGGAGACGATCGCTCGGGCTCTCGCCGAGCGTGGCATACGAGCGTCGACGATCCGCCTGGCGCCGACCGTTCACGGTGTCGGCGATCGCGGCTTCATACCGATCCTGATCGGCATCGCACGCGAGAAGGGCATATCGGCCTATGTCGGCGACGGCATGAACCGCTGGCCCGCCGTCCATAGGAAGGACGTAGCACGCCTCTACCGCCTCGCCGTGGAGCATGCCGATCCAACCTTCATCTACCACGCCATCGCGGAGGAGGGCATCGCCTTCAGGAACATCGCGGAGGCGATCGGTCGTCACCTCGATGTTCCGGTCGAGCCCCGCGACAGCGACCACTTCGGCTGGTTCGGCATGTTTGCCGGAGCGGACATTCCCGCCTCGAGCGATCAGACGCGCGCGCTGCTCGACTGGGCGCCCACGATGCCGGGGCTCATCGCGGACCTCGCTCGACCGGACTATGTCGGGTTATGAAACAAGCGCACAGCGCGCCGTCGCCGACCGCATGGGCAGGGCTACGTCGTCCGCTGGATTGAACAAGGCATCGGCCGCTCTCCAATCCGAGCCACTGTGACAGCGGCGAGGCCGTGCTCGCATTCTGCCCGTGAGCTTAGAAACAGCGGAGTGGGCTAAAGATCACCACGGAATGACACCCATGGTGGCATGCGTGAACCTCCCGGTCGGCCCGTCAGAACCGAGCAGCGCGACGCGCACGGCCTCCGCAGCCCCCTCTTCGGGCGTATCTGTGCCGGCGAACGCCGTTAGCCTTGTCTTGGTATAGCCGGGCGATACTGCATTGACGGCGATGCCGTCGGCCTCAAGCTCGATCGCCATTGCTAGCGTCAGGCCATTGAGCGCGGTCTTCGAGGCTGCATAGGTGGCGTCGAAGATCGGCCGCAACGGGAAGTTGGGATCGGAATTCAGCGTCAATGATCCAGCCCCGCTGGACACGTTGACGATACGGGAATGCGGGGTGTCCCGCAGAATCGGAACCATCGCCTGATAAACGGCGAGCACGCCGAACACGTTCGTGTTCCAGACGGTTCGCAAGTCGTCGAGAGAGACGATGCTCGGGCGGTTGGCCGCCGCGTACTGCTCAGGTGTTTGCGCGCGATCGCCGGCGGTCGTGATGGCCGCGTTCTGGATCAGCACGTCTAGGCGTCCGAACTCGGACCGAATCCGCTCAGCAGCCGCAGCAATCGACGCCGCGTCCGTCACATCCAGCTGGAGCGCCACAGCGGCGGATCCTACCTCCTTGGCAGCGACCTCGCCGCGCTCCAAGTTGCGGGACCCAATCAGTACCGTGAAGCCGTTGGCGCTCAGATCCTTGGCAATCTGGAAGCCGATACCTTGATTGGCGCCTGTGATCAGCGCAACGGGCTTATCCTGCATGGGTGAACTCCTGACGGGATATTGTCAGCGCGGCAGCTTCTAGATAAGCAACATAAGGAGCGGCGCTCCGGTACTGTATGCGGAGCACCGCTCCTTATTGCAAGTGGAATTTGTGTCGCACGTCCAACCAGATGAACAGCGGGCATGCGCGGTGAAAGGTATGACCAGCGAACGCCGCCTGCGCGCCGACGCTCAACGGAGCGTCGACGCTCTGGTGACGGCGGCCAGGGAATTGTTCGCGACGGCGGGGGTCGATGCAACGACGCGGGAGATTGCGGACCGTGCTGGCGTCGGCATGGGGACGCTGTTCCGCCGGTTTCCTCGGCGGGCCGACCTCGTCGGTGCTGTGTTCCAGAGCGAGATGGATGCCTGCGCAGGAGCCGCGACAACGCTCGTGAGCGAAAATCTACCTTTCGACGCGCTGGCGAAGTGGATGCAGCTTTATGTGCAGCTTATTGCCAGCAAGCGGGGCTTGGCCAAGGCGCTGAGTTCCGACGACCCGGTGTATGTGGGCATGTACGCTCGCTTCGATCAGTACCTGCGCCCCGCCGCTCGAACTCTTTATGAAGCTGCGGCCGCAGCTGGTGAAGTGCGGCCCGATCTGGACGCGGCCGAACTACTCAGCGCCGTCTCGACGTTGTGCATGTCGACTTATGATGGAAAGCCCGATCATGCGAGTCAGATGGTAAGCCTGCTTATCGAAGGGCTTCGATTGCGACGCTGACCTGCCTGCACGAGTGCAAGAGCAAGCAACCACACGGAGATACGACCTTCGCGCGTCTCGATCCATCAATGCTTGGCGAAGAACGCCTCGAGTTCCCGCGCGAGGACGTCGGGCTGCTCTTCGGGGATGAAAGGTCCGCTATCCTGAACAGTGATGCCCTGCACGTCGGAGGCCAAGGGTTGAAACGGCGTAGCCATGTCGGGGATCGAGCCTTGCGCCGCACTGATCGCGAGCACAGAGGCCATGTTGCGACCGGCGTGAGGAGAGCGGCTCATGACGCATGTTCGGACCGTCCGTTTCGTTATCCAAGAGTCCTCAGTCAAAGAACCTCATTGCCTCCTCCGCCATCCCGGACAGGTAGGGTCCTCCAACCTCTCGCGTCACGCGCGGCCCGTGCAGAAACGCGGCCTGGATGTAAGCTGCGGCGACAGGATCGTGCGTCCGCGGAATTGCGCTGTCGGACGGCCCTCCACGATGATCGTGCGTAGCAGTTCACGAAGCTTCTAAGACGAGGCCAAGACGTCCGCCCCCAAGTTCACCCCGACGTGGACACCTGGATCAGGCTCCCCAGCACCACAAGGCAGCCAGGACGGCCCTCCCCTGCCCTAGCGCCTGCAAAATACACGCGGATCACAGCCTCGACCTTCGCGCGGCCCGTCTCCGCAGCGGCGAGTTCTTCGCTCAGCTGATCGAAGCGCTTCTGGACGTACGGATTATATGCCGCGCCGAAAAGCGACTGCTCGTCGCGGAATGCCTTGTACAATCTACCCTACGAGACAACGGTCGCAGCTGCCAAGTCCTTCACAGATGTCGCCTGATAGCCACGCTCCCGGCACACCGATATGGCTGCGTCCAGCAGCGCCCGCTCGTCGAGCTCGCGCGAGCGGCCCTGGTCACGAACAGCTGTCATCGCATGGCATTCAATCGACTAACCGCGCACAGCCAGGATGGCGGTGTGGCCTTCGCGGCGCAACCCCCTATGGCTTAGGCCCTCCGCTCCGCACCCATGCCTAAATAACGCCGGATGCTCGCGCCGCATCGATCTCGCGGATTTCGCCGAGACTCTGAGCCACGGTTCTCTTGCCGAGCGCGGCCAGCATCGCTTCCTCAGCGTCGTCGGCCAGCATCTGGAAAAATGCCTCAATGTTCGTGCTGACGACGCAAACGTTCGGCACGTTCGGCCTCGTCGTGAACAGTTTCTTCTCCTCCACGACGGAGACGTACACGTCGCGCAACGTGATCTCCTCCGGAGACCGGCCCAGCCGCACGCCCCCACTTTTGCCCGTGTAAGCGAGCACGATGCCATCGCGCGCAAGGGGCACCAGAAGCTTCCGCACCAGAGCAGGGTTGGCTCCCAAGCCGCTGGCCAGTTCTGCGCTGGTTGCTCGGAAGCCGGTCTCCCACGTCACAGCCAGCGACAGGACCATCTGCAACGCAGTCGGGAACCGCAGATCGATCATTCCCTCGCCCTTCCGGGCGGGACAGAGCCGTCACCGTTTAATGTAATAATCACTCTTGCATTACCTCTGCTAAGTGCATTAATCATTGTTACGTTAAGTAATGCCGTCGGGCAAACAAGGATCTAGATATGATACGTTGGGTAGTGAAGGCAGGAGCCAGTTCGCTGGACGACCTGGCGTCGGAAGAGGTCGCCGTTCCAAGCCCAGGTCCTGGGGAGGTGCGGATCAAGATGCATGCCGTCTCGCTGAACGCACGAGATCAGCTCATCTTGAGCGGCAACTATGGCAAGGCGGAACGTGATTTCGTTGCGCTTGCGGACGGAGCGGGCGAAATCGATGCATTCGGTGAAGGCGTCGAACGTTGGTCGATCGGCGACCGAGTGGTGTCCCTCTATTTCGGCGGCTGGCCCGACGGACCCGCACCCAATATCCAAAACTGGGGCCTGGGCTCTCCGGGCGAAGATGGCGTGCTGGCCGAATATGTTGTCCTGAAGGCCGACCGCGTCGCTCCAGCTCCCACAACCCTGACCTTCGAAGAAGCCGCGTGCCTTCCGTGCGCGGCGCTCACTGCCTGGACTTCCCTGAACGGCGATCGCCCATATCATCGTCCCCTGCGCAAGGAGGATAGGGTGCTCGCTACAGGCACCGGCGGCGTCTCGCTGTTTGCGCTGCTCCTTGCGAAAGCGGCAGGCGCGGAGGTCGTGGTGACCTCAAGCAGTGACGACAAGGCGGCCCTAGCGGTCGCGCTGGGCGCCTCCGGTACGGTAAACTACGTCAAGAGCCCGCAATGGGGCGAAGCGGCTACGCGTGGCGGGAGAGGTTTCGATAAGGTCGTCAACTCCGCAGGCAGCGGAGTTCTCGACGACGCGATAGCGGCGCTCGCACCGGGTGGTGAGATAGCGCTGATGGGTCTGTTCGCCTCCGCCGAGTCACCACCGAACTTTTTGGCTCTCATGGGAAAGGGCGGATCTATACGGGGAACGGCCGTTGGCAGCGCCTCCGCTTACTCCGACATGGCCCAGTTCATCGACGAAAAGGGTGTTAAGCCACCGATCGCCGAGACCTTCCCGTTGACGGGCGTCAAAGCGGCCTACCAGGCCCTCGCCTCAGGACAATGTTTCGGCAAGATCGTCATCAGGATCGTGGACTAGGTCCGGCTTTCCGTTGCGGTGGCGGCGTGGCCGACGGTCGCCGCTGCTGCAACGAGGCGAAGCATCTTGCGAGGATGACCGCTCCGACGCGCCGCCGCGTGGCGTTGCCGGTGCGCTCCGGCCCGCAAGCCGAGGCGCACCGGCAACTCGGCCCTGTCACGCCCTGCAACGCGGTCGACAGCCCAGTTGGCAACCAGCGCACGCGGCAGCAACTCGGATGGGATCCCCTAGGCCCCACCCTGGACGAGGACCTAAACGGTCCAGAATAATTCGAGCGCAGACCGGTCGTAACTTTGCCAGCTTCGGCGGGAACCTATTCTGGCAGGCAGTCACACTCGCCTGTCGTCGATCTGACGCCCGTCGATACCGATGAGGTCGGCGGCCATACTTCGAAAAAGGCAACTCGCTGAGCCGCCGTACGGCAAAGGCTGTGCGGGAGTATAACGATAGGCGGCTGGCGCGATCGTGATTCAACTGCTCGGATGCCTCTCGGCCTCGACGCTTCGGAGGGCATCAATGAATGCTCTCAGCGGAGGTGGGACATGGCGATGCCCGGGATAATATAAGCAAAGCCCCTCCACAGCCGGTGACCAATCCTCCATCAGCGCCCGCAAACTCCCTTCGCGCAAAGCCGCTCGTGCCGCCGGCTCGGGAACAAAGGCGATGCCAAGGCCGTCCGCCGCCGCTTCCACCATTAAGCCGGTGTGATCGAGCGTGAGCGCGCCAGGCACGTCGACCGCCAACTCGTCCGGCCCGCGTGCGAATTCCCAGCGATAGGGTTTGCCGCTCGGGAGCCGCTGGCGGATGCAATGGTGCCGGTGCAGGTCGTCGGGGACCAGCGGCTCGCCATGAAGGGCCAGATAGGCAGGAGATGCGACGGCAAGGAACCGGACTGGTCCCCCGAACGGCACCGCGATCATGTCCTGCGGCACCGCTTCGCGAAGGCGAACCCCGGCGTCGAACCCTTCCGCTACGATGTCGACCAGTCGCCCTTCCGAGGCCAGATCGAGGGCGATCCGAGGGTGATCGCGCAGGAAGCCAAGCGCGACGTGGCGCAGCAGCCAGCGAGCGGCCGACTCGTTCGCGTTGATCCGCAACGTACCGGCGGGCTGATCGGCAGCGTCGCTGACATCCGCCAAGATCGCGTCCAGCTCCCCCAGCACCGGTGCCAGCCGGCCGAGAAGGCGCTCGCCCGCCTCGGTCGGTGCGACGCTCCGGGTCGTGCGATGCAGGAGGCGCGTTCCGAGCTGCCGCTCGAGCCCGCGCAGCGCATGGCTGAGCGACGAGCGCGATACACCCATGTCATCTGCTGCCGCTCGAAAGCTGCGGTGCCGTGCCACCGAGGCGAACGCGGTCAGATCGGCGAGCGATGGCCTCATTCGTGACGTTCCTTCACCAGCTCATACGGATTTGCTGGTCTAATCCCACCAGTGCTGCCGCGCTAGGTGGCGAGCCGTCATCCAGGAGAAGCAACATGAAGACTTGGCTCATCACCGGTGCATCCTCTGGCCTCGGGCGCGTCATGACGGAGAAGTTGTTGGCACGCGGCGACCAGGTCGCCTCGACTGCCCGGCGCGCGGACGCGCTGGACGATCTCCGCAGCAGGTACCCCGACCGCCTTCATGTGGTCACCTTGGACGTGACCGACACTGAAGCAGTCCGCCGCGAGGTTGCCAGCGCCTTCGCCGCGTTGGGCCGCATCGACGTGATCGTGAGCAACGCCGGCTACGGCTTGTTCGGCGCCGCCGAGGAACTCAGCGACGCGCAGATCGATCGGCAGATCGCGACCAACCTCGTCGGGTCTATACAGCTGCTTCGTGCGAGCGTGCCCTTTTTGCGCGAGCAAGGCGGCGGACGGTTCATGCAGGTTTCTTCGGAAGGCGGCCAGACAACCTATCCGAACTTCAGCATCTACCATGCGACCAAATGGGGCATCGAGGGTTTCATCGAAGCGGTCGCACAGGAGGTTGCCCCCTTTGGCATTGACTTCGTGATCGTGGAGCCCGGCCCGACCGGCACTGCCTTCGGGGCCAATCTCGACCAGGCCGATCCAAGCGCGGTGTACGACGTCACTCCGTCCGGGGACCTCCGCCGCCTACTGACGAGTGGCGCGTTCGCGCTGACCGGTGACGCGGAAAAGACGGTGGACGCCATGATCGCGGCCGGCGATAGTGATCGACCACCCCTGCGTCTCGCCCTGACGAGCACCACCTACAGAAACATCTCACAGGCACTCGCCGCGCGCATCAGTGCACTACAAGCTCAAAAGCTCCTCGCCTTTTCAGCGGACGCAGACGGCAAGCCGGGGCTAACTTCAGGCGGCAGCTCAAATGGCTAGTTTGTGGTCGCCCGGCAGCCTTTTCACGATTTTGAAGAGCCAGGGCTTGCTCATGTCGCCCGCTGCTGGCTTGCCTGGGCTGCTGAAGCTGCTGATACCACCGCCTACGTGATCAACAATGATCGCGGCCGGATCGCCATCACCATCCGTTAGAGCACTGGCCGTGCCACGATGATGATAGACATGCCAGGAGTGCGACACGCCGCTCGCGTACGATCCGGCGACAGGCGCCGAACTGGTCCTTTGTGGAAGGTTTCGCGATCACGCGAATGGCCTCGATGGAGGAGATCACCCGACCCGTCCTGTTCGTCGCGTCGGAGGACGCTTCATTCTCGACCGGTTTGGAGTTCATCGCGGGCGGCAATTTTTTCAATAGGCCTGATCAAGCCTGCGTCAGATGAACAAGGCCTCTGCGCGGAAGATCGGATGCTAGCCCGTAGAGGCTCCGTCGCGTGATCGACTCAGACTGGCGACGGCGCGCATTCTTGCCAAGCTTCGGATCTTTGAAGCAGCCCTTCCAAGGCGCTACACGCGGTACCCACCTGCGTTGTAGTCGATCCTTCGCCCAGGCCCGCAGCCCAAGGCGCCTGTTAGAATCCCCCCAATTCGTCACGGAACGTTTTTCATGGATGAACTCGGCGATCTGCGCCTCTTCGTACGGATCGTCAGCGCGGGATCGCTGTCCGAAACCGCACGTCGCTTGAATATGTCGCTGCCCGCAGTCAGTAGGCGGCTAAGCGCACTGGAAGATCGCCTCCGTCTCCGCCTAATCGACCGAGCACCACGCAAGTTTGAGCTAACCGACGAAGGCCATGTTCTCTATTCGCACGCCCGGCGCATAGTTGAAGAACTGGACACGACGCTGGCCGAACTAGATGGCGCAGTCGCAACAGTAGGCGGGTATCTGCGCATCAGTGCCCCAAATGAAATAGGGCGACGGCATATTGCACCTATTTGTCGCGAGTTTACAGGTATTCACGGTCAAGTAACTATCGACTTGCGCTTGTCTGACGTCCGCCAAGACGTACTCGATGCAGAACTTGACATCGCGATTGTAACCAAGCGGCCCACCGATGGCGATGTGATACACCGAAAGCTGCTCGACAGCCGGCGGGTTGTTTGCGCCGCGCCCGCGTATCTGGAGCGTGCCGGTACGCCACAAACACCCGAGGCTCTTTCCGATCACAATTGTATCCGGACGCGCCGCGGGCGGCTTGTCCACGATACCTGGCAGCTGCAAGGCCCCTCTGGGCCGCACGAATACCCGGTGAGTGGCACCTTGTTGAGCGATAGCACGGATGTGATCCATCGGTGGGCACTCGACGGCGCGGGCATCGCCGTGAAGGCATATTGGGACGTGTGCGACGAATTGGATAATGGCGCGCTGGTCGAGCTACTGCCCGACTACGCATGTGATCGGATTAGTCTGTACGCCACACATGTCACCCGGCGGCATGTTCCGAAACGGATACGGCTGTTCATCGACTTCCTTGCGGAGCGCCTTGCATCGCTATGCCATTGAGCAGCAGCGCTTTAGAATTCCAGCACGTAACGCTGCCCCGTCTCACGATGAGCTGTCCACGCTTCCGCGATGTCGTCGATCGGTACGGTCTTGAATGCCAGACTCACCTTGCCCGCCACCTTCGCCTCGCATAGATCCACGTATGCCTTTCGCTGCACGTCGGGAGGTGCATGGTAATATGCAAAGCCGAGCACGTCGAGGTTGAGGCGCCGGGCGAGCTGTGCCTCCACGCGGGTTTCTCGGCCAGCCGAACCGCCGACTTGCACCAGCCGCCCACCCGGGCGCATACTTCGCATGGAGTCTTCTGCCGGCGTGCCGTTTAGAAAGTCTATGACGATATCGAACCCGAGCGGGGCCGCGTCCTGCAGCCGCGGCGCGAGATCATCGCCAAGACAAACAGTTGCATCTGCGCCGTCTCTCGCGAGCTGTGCCAGTCGCTCAGGATTCCGTCCCGCAGCAACGATATGGCCGGCGCCCAACAGCCTCGCGGCCGTCACGGCAATCCCGCCGGATGCGCCGGTCGCGCCAAGGACCAGCACAGTCTCTCCGGGTAGCACGCGGGCCCGCCACGAGAGCGCGAGCCAGGCAGCGAGGCCTGCATTACCAATTGCGGCGGCGGACACGTCGTCGATGCTGTCCGGCACCGGCAACAGGGCCTGCGGCGCCGCTAGAACATGATCGGCAAACGATCCTAGCGGCGAGGGAATGGACGCAGCGGTTACGAACACTCGCTCGAGCCGATGATCTCCGACACCCTCGCGCCCGATGCGATGCGGCCACTCTGCTGTGCTAAGGTAATGACGTCCCTCCGCAACCGCTCTGTCGAGGTTAGTCAACGCCGCAGCACGCATCGCTACCGGCACAAGGCCGCTTTGTGACTTGGGCGCGGACACGTCCGCAATTCGTGGCAGCGCGTCCGGCGCATCGAGCAGAGCCGCCCTCATGCGAGCAGGACCGAATTTGTCGAGCCCTTGCCCGTCGCGAAGCCGCGCACCCTCGTCAGGCGTCGCTCGGGATCGCGCGACCAAGTGGAAGCCATACAGCCGATGCCGATGCCGATGCGGCAGAGCTCACTGGCGACCTCCGCGGCGGGGAAGCCGCGTAGATCCGGACACTGAATCTCGATCAGGTCGCCGCCGAGCGAGGCGACGTGGTTAAGCAGCCGCAGATCGGTTGCCCCGAAACGAGGCTGCCATAAGAAGGTGTTGAGCGCGAAGAACATCAGCCGACACTCGCGCGGATGGCCGCGATGGCATGCGGCCAGGCGTTTTCGGCGATTACCATGCCGAGGAGCCCGGCCAGCGCCACAAGCGGGGGGGCTGGTGAGCGGACATGCAGCGCCGCATAAAACACGCCGACCACTCCGCCGATCACGAACGATATCAGGTAAGTTTTCATGGTTGGCCTCCTTGCGCCTCAAGATGACCAAAACCGAAGGAGCCGGCCATTCTCAGCCTGCGCAACGGGACCTTCCGTAAAGTGCAATGCAGACGGGGACGTACGTGCATTATGTGACGCCGCCATCAGCCACGGTGATCACCCAAATTTAGGAGAAAGACGATGGATCAGAACGAAATCCTGATTGGCATGCCACCAAGCTCGCGAGCTGATCCGATAATGACTGGTTTCGAGCATAGCTTCCGCACAGTTGACGGGCTCAGGCTGCATTACGTCATCGGCGGCAAGGAGAACACGCCGACGGTACTGTTCCTTGCCGGATTTCCGCAGAGCTGGTTTGCTTGGCGTCATGTCCTGGCGCGTTTGAGCGAAAACTACCGTGTCGTCGCTCTCGACCTGCCGGGACAAGGTGACTCTGACCGACCGCCTGCTGGTTACGACACGTTGACCGTGGCTTTGAGGGTGAAGGCCTTCCTCAATCAGATAGATGTCGCACGCTGCTGCGTCGTCGCACACGATATTGGCGCTTGGGTCGCGTTTACGCTCGCCGCGTCGAGTCCTGACTTGATCGAGCGGCTGGTACTACTCGACGCTGGCATTCCGGGCGTGACGTTGCCCGACGCCTTGCCAGTTGCGGCAGATCGCGCATGGCGCACTTGGCATTTCGCATTCCATGTTGTCGATGACCTGCCCGAGGCACTGATCAGCGGCCGCGAACGCGTCTATTTGGACTGGTTCCTCCGCCGGAAAGCAGCCAATCCGCAGACCTTCTCGGAAAGTGACATCAACGAATATCTGCGGGTCTTCGTCCGCGACGGCGGGCTAAGGGCCGGCTTGGCATTCTATCGGGAGGTTGGCCGCTCCGCGTCGCAGAACCGTGAACTTGTCGCCCGAGCGAAGTTGTCGATGCCGGTGCTGGCGATCGGTGCCGATCAGGGATCGATCGCCGACATGGCTAATCCGCTGCGCGCGTACGCCGACGATGTGACGGGATATACCATGCCACATTGCGGCCATTTCATCCCCGAGGAGCAGCCCGAAGCTCTTGCCGACATCCTGCAAAGCTTCCTGGGTAAGGCAAAGATCTAAGAGCCCGACTCATAATTCGATCTTCGCGATGCGGCGGGTCATTCGCCTGATGGAAGCGATGACGAGCCATGCCTTGGACGAGGCGATGGAAGCCTCCCAGTCCTTGGCAAGGCGCCGGCATCGGTTGAGCCATGCAATGGTGCGCTCGACCACCCAGCGGCGGGGCAGAACGACGAAGCGCCCGGCATCGGAGCGCCTGATGATCTCGATGGTGAGGCGGTCGAGATGCGCGATGGCGGTTTCGAGCTTTTGTCCGGCATAGCCGCCATCAGCGAAGAAGCGGGCCAGCAAGGGGTATGCATCCCGGCAGCGCTCGATGAGGTCCGGCGCGCCGTCACGGTCCTGGATGTCGGCGGAATGGACCAGGGCGTCGAGCAGGTTGCCGGCCGTGTCGGTCGCGATGTGGCGCTTGCGCCCGTTGATCTTCTTGCCGGCGTCATAGCCGCGCAGCCCGCCCGCCTCGGTGGTCTTCAATGACTGGCTGTCGACGATGCCTGCGGTCGGCTCTGCCTCGCGGCCCTCGGCGACCCGCGTGGCTGCTACCAGCACCGCGTTGATCGCATCAAGCAGGCCGCTGTCGCGCATCCGGTAGAAATGGTACTGCACTGTCGTGAACGGCGGGAAGTCTCGGGGCAGCTGCGCCCACTGACACCCCGTCGTCGCGAGATACTGGATCGCGTCCCACAGGTCGCGTGCCCGATGCAGGCGCGGGCGGCCTACCTTCGTCGTTCGGGCCAGCAAGGGGGCGAGGATCGCCCATTCCCGGTCGGTGCAGTCGCTTGCGTAGCGCAGCCCTCTTCTGTCATGCTCGCGACGAGCGGTTTCGGTCCAGCTCATGTGATCTCCGTGGTCTTCGCAAACCCAGGTCAATCACAAGCTGCTGAAATCGCTCAACTCAATTTTCGGTCGGGCTCTAAGACATTGGGCCAGCGAATCGCCCGATCCATGATAAGCGAGGTGGTGCTGTCAGTCTGATGCGAACTCGTCTCCATACGATGCAGGTCGCTCTTTGGGCGCCGCGGCCTAGCTTGCGAGGATCTGCCACTCAAGCAGCGCGGCGGAACGTTGGTCCTTGTAGGTGCTGCGGTCGACGAGATGGCGTTCGAGGCTGAAATGGTTTGTGGACGTTGGCGTGGACGGAAGCCAACCTTTGAAGGCTCTTCATCTGCCTGAACCTCAGCATCGGCCGCTCTCGTCGTTGGAACGGTGAGCGTGAGTTCTCGACTCGGTTGTTGGCCCAGCGTCCTACCTCCTGCTGCCTGGCATTGCTCCGCTCGTTCATCGCTGCGCGATAGCTGCGCAGACCGTCGGTGGTGTTCGCCTCGGGCGAGCCATGGCGCTTCAGCGCCTTCCTGAAGGCGAGCGTGGCCGCCCTGGCGCGACGCGGACGCCCATGACTGATCGATACCGGCGATGGGAGGCATCGATGGATCGAGAGGGCATCGACGCACGCGATCCCTGCCATAACCCGAATTTGTTTGTCTGAAGCGGGCGTGTTCGGGTCTATCCCGAGCAGGCGGCTGGACGGCGAGAGACGCGTGTCTGCTCGTTGTTCCTGCGGCCGGACAGGGCGAGAGCCAGCGAACTCGCCTCACTGGCGTCGGATGTGATCAAGCCTCCTCGGAGTATCACCGATGATTGATCTAGCGGTCATGTTCGCCGGAAATCCCTCCGCATGAGGTTGTTCGGATGACGCTGATTCTCAACGGACCGGGGCCGAACCCGCTTGTCGGCTTTCGCGTCGAAGACGTTGCGGTCGAACGGGTCGGCAAGGATCTCCAACGACCCGAATGCATCCTCGCAGAGCGCGACGGGACGCTCTGGGTGGCAGATGCGCGAGGTGGCGTGATGCGCATCAACGCCGATGGAACGCAGCAACTCGTAGTGCAACATGCGGATCAGCACTTCGATCTCGGCGGCGATGCCCGCGGCAGCCTCCTTTCGGGCACGTTGCCCAACGGCTTGGCGTTTGCGCGTGACGGAAGCCTGCTCGTCTCCAACTTCGGCACCGACCGTCTCGAGCACATGACACGCTCCGGAGAGACGAGCGTCCTCCTGGATCGCGTTGACGGCCGGCCGCTCGGAAAAGTGAACTTCGTTCTGCGAGACAGGAAGGATCGCCTGTGGCTAACGATCTCGACCCACATCAACCCCTGGAGCGACGCCACCAATTCCGAGCTGGCAGACGGTTCCATCGTGCTGCTCGACCATCGTGGCGCGCGCATCATCGCCGACGGTTTCCACTTCACGAACGAGATTCGCTTCGATGCCGCCGAGGAATGGCTCTACGTCGCCGAGACGACCGCCAAGCGCGTGACGCGGCTACGGGTCCGCGACGACGGTTCGCTGCACGAGCGCGAGGTCTTCGGTCCCGCGAGCCTGGGCGTCGGATTGATCGATGGGCTCGCTTTCGATGCCTACGGCAATCTCTGGGCAACGATGATCGCCGCGGATCGTCTCGTCGCGATCACGCCCCAGGGGGACCTGCTCGAACTGCTCGATGACGGAGCCGGACCGGCCGTCCAAGCCTTCGAGGCGGCCTTTGCAACAGGCAGGACGGTGCCCTTCGAACTGACGCTGGCGTGCGGTGGTCCATTCGCCAACCTGATGGCGAGCATCACGTTCGGGGGCCCAGACCTCTCGACCGTTTACATCGGCAGCCTCAGGGGCACCACAATCCCGAGCTTCCGCAGTCCGGTAGCCGGCCTGCCGATGGTGCACTGGTAGACCAGGCATGTAAGTGGTCAATGGCTGGCATGGGTGGAAATCATTGTTGATGCCGCCGAGCGCATGGCATGCCCTCCGGCACGGCGGACACCCCGGACGATCGCGCTGGTCGCCATAGCGCTCGCGAGGACCATGGACGGCAACAGACGGAGCAGCCGCATTGTGATGCGGGATGCGACGCGACTTAGAGAACGGATGGGAGGGTTCGCCGGATGGATGACTCAGGTGCCGGAAGGGTTCTCGTCGTCGGCGGGGGCGTCGGCGGCATGGCGGCGGCCTTAAGTCTTCGGAGGACTGGAAGAAGCGTCGACCTGGTCGACATCGACACGGCGTGGCGTGCCTACGGCGCCGGGATAACGGTCACCTGGGCGACTTATCGCGCGCTCGAGCAACTCGGTCTCGCTGACGAAGTGCGACGACTGGGATATGAAGCGAGGGGGTTCAAGCTGCGCGCCGCCGACGGGACGGTGCTGCACGAGACGGCGCCCGAGGAAGTGGCGGGCATCGGCGGCATCCTGCGACCTGACCTTCACAACGTCTTCTCCCGAAGCGTTCTAGACAGCGGAGTGACAGTGCGGCTCGGCATCAGGCCGGAGGCGCTGCAGGACGGAGATGATGGCGTCCATGTCCGCTTCTCGGATGGGAGCGAGGGAAACTACGGGCTCCTCGTCGGAGCCGACGGCATATATTCGGACTTGCGCACGCGTCTGTTCCCGGACGCTTCGACCCCGAAGTTCACCGGCCAGGGCGCTTGGCGGATGCTGGCCCTGCGACCGGAAGGTGTCACCATTCCCGAGTTCTACGCCGCTCCGGTTCGGATCGGGATCGTCCCCTGCTCGCCCACGCAGGTCTATCTGTTCGCGCTCGAGACGCAGGCTGCGATGGAACGGATCGACCCCAAGGATTTCACCGAGAGACTCCATGGCCTGCTGGAGGGGGTGGGCGGCGAGGTTCCCGGGCTGCGGGCGCAGATCGGCGAGACGTCGTCCATCGTCTATCGCCCCCTCGAGAAGCTCCTGCTTCCGCTGCCCTGGTCGAAGGGCCGCATCGTCCTGATCGGCGACGCCGTCCATGCGACCACGCCGCACCTGGCATCTGGCGCCGGCATGTCGATCGAGGACGGCATCGCCCTCGCGCAGGAGCTGGAGCGGGAAGAGGACCTCTCCGCCGCGCTGCGGGCGTTCGGCGTTCGGCGCTATGAACGATGCCGCCTCGTGGTCGAGAACTCCGCGGCATTGGGGCAGATCGAGGTTCGCGGTGGCAGCGCCGCCGAACATGGTGCGCTGGTCGGAGCCAGCATGGCGGAACTCATGAAGCCGTTCTGAAGCAGGCGCCGCAGGACCGTTCTGGGACTGCCGCCGATCGAGCGCTGGCCGCCTCCGTGTGCAGCCGCCATGCAACTGGATCGCGCCAGCGGAGCGATCGTGGCGTCAAGCCGCTGAGGCGTTCTCGGCATCGATCAGGGCGCTCGTCAGATCCTTGAACCACTGGATTCCGAGATCGTTGTCCAGATGGCAGTGCCACTGCATGATGATTGGAAGCTTCGGCAGTTCGAAAGGAAGTTCGAGGATCCGCAGGGGAAGGCGCTTCGCTAGCTTGGTTGCCAGACGCCGGTGGATGGTCGCCAGGAAGGGCGTACCGGGAACCAGTTCGGCCTGCTGGGTGAAGGAGGGCGCCTCGACCGCCACGTTCCGCTTCACGCCCCGCTCGACCAGGCATTCCTCGAAATAGGGCCTGCGGGTCTGCCAAGACTTGTAGGAGACGTGCCGTGCCGACAGGAAGTCCTGCTCCGTCATCCGTTCGCCGACCTCCTGATTGCCCGTCCAGCTGACTGCGACGTAATCCTCGTTGTAGAGCGTCAGGTGCGGGTGGTCCGCGAAGGCGATGTACTGCGGAACGATCGCGATATCGATCTCGCCGCGTTCGAAGCGCGGAAGCGACCCCGGTCTGATCGTATCGAGCTCGACGGCCAGCGAAGGGCCCGCCGTGGTCACCGAACGTATGAGCTCGATCCCGAACGTCGCCGTAACGTAGTCCGAGGCCAGAACGGAAAAGCGGCGGGTGTCCGTCGCAGGGTCGAAACCCGAGCGAAGCGAGATCAGTGCATCGGTGCGCGCAAGCAGTTCCTTGAGAGGATCGCGGAGCCTCCGGCCCAATGGTGTCGGCACGTTGTTCCGCCCGGCCGTCACCAGCAGCTCGTCACCGAAATGTTGCCGGAGACGGCCGAGCGCCGAGCTTATGGTGGGCTGGGTCAGCCCCATGATCTCCCCCGTCTGCGTTATGCTGGTGGTGTCGAGAAGGATGTCCAGCATCACTAGAAGGTTGGTGTCCAACGATCGATAGCGCAACTCGCTGTCTCCCTTGTTGGACACCGCGCGCTCGACGCGACGCCCGATCGGGTCTGCCTACGATCACGCGATAGCGAACTCCAGTGCGCACCGCATCCTCAAGCTTAAGGAAGCCGGGGAACCGCGCCCGACCTGCCGGCAGCAATGCTTCGCATCGTTGCTTTCTATTGGCGTCGAGGAGTTCGGAGGAACCATCTTCGAAGCAGATAACCTGACAATCAGAAGTTGCAGGGAGGGGAGTAGATGAAGGTGAGAGCCACAACTTCGATAAGTTTACTGGCGCTTGCGATCGCCTGTCCGGCGTCGGGGCAGACCTTCACGGACGGCATCAAGCCTGCAGCGGTCGAGGGCACGGGGCAGGCTCCCGCCGACAAGGTTCCGCAAGCTGCGCCGCCCGCGACCCGATCCGGGGTCGAGGACGTCATCGTGACCGCGCAGCGCCGCTCCGAGCGCCTACAGAACGTGCCAATCGCCGTGACAGCCGTGACGGCGGCTCGTCTTCAGACGGCCGGGATCAGCAACACGCAAGATCTCAGCGTCGTGACCCCGGGCCTCATCGTTCCACAGGCCGCCGGCTATACTCAGCCGCACATCCGCGGTGTAGGGTCCAGCAGCAACGGACCCGGCATCGAACAGCCCGTCGCAACCTACGTGGACGGCGTCTACATCGCAGCCGCACCGGCCGCTCTGCTGACGCTCAACAATGTCGACCGCATCGAAGTCCTGAAAGGTCCGCAGGGTACGTTGTTCGGTCGGAACTCGACCGGCGGTCTTATCCAAGTCATAACGAGAGACCCGAAGCAGACCGCGTCGGCAGCCTTCAACATTACCTATGCGAATTATCGTGACGTGACGTCGGATGCATACGTGAGCGGCGGGCTGGCTAAGGATCTCGCCGCGGACGTAGCCGTCCGCTACGAGCATCAAGGCAAGGGCTGGGGGCGCAATCTCGGCACCGGCCGTGCGACGGAGAACCTGCCGCATGACTTCGCCGCTCGAACGAAGCTGCTCTACAATCCCTCCGCCGCCACGCAGGTCCGTGTGTCCCTCGACTACGAGGACCGCATCGATCGGCGCAACGCCCAGCATGCGTCGCTTCAATATCCCGCGACCTTCAACAATCCTTTGTTCGGTGGCCCCTATGCCCTCGGCGGAGCCTACGACATCAACAGCGAACTGGACCCGGAGGATCGCCTCAAGGCAGGCGGCGCCTCGCTGCAGATCAATCAGGAACTGGGCAACCACGTGGCCGTCCAGAGCATCACTGCGTACCGTCAGTCAGAATTCAACTTCCTGCTCGACACCGATCTCACGCCGGTACAGATAGTGTCGGTCGATGCGACCGCCAAAGGCAGTCAGTTCAGTCAGGAACTTCAGTTCTCCTCGCGGGATTTAGACAAGCTGACATGGGTCGCGGGGCTGTTCTACTTCAAAGCGAACGATCGGTGGGACACCGCGAACGTTAACTTCGGGCCGACGATCGTCTCGCCGGTCCCGTTCTCTCCTGTAGTACTGAAGACCGACGATCGCCAGCGTACCGATTCTTTCGCCGGCTACGCCCAAGGGACCTACGAGGTTTTCGATGCCACCAAGCTGACGCTCGGCGGCCGCTATACGTACGAGCGGAAACGAGCCGATGGGTTCGCCGACTTCCTCGTTTCCGGCTTCAGCGCGGGCCGGACGCCCGTTCCCGATCCGGCGATCGGCATAGCCGACAGGCTCTCTTTCAAACGGTTCAACTACCGGATCGCCCTGGATCACAAATTTGGGCGGAACGTCCTGGCATACGCATCCTACAACACCGGCTTTAAGAGCGGCGGCTACAATCTCTCGGTCCCGAGCAACGCGCCGTACCGACCCGAGGGCATCCAAGCTGCCGAGGTCGGGCTGAAGACGGAGTTGTTTGATCGTCGTGTGCGTTTGAATGGCTCGGCGTACCACTACTACTACAAGAACATCCAGGTCGGCCGCTACATCGACAGCAACGTGGCCATCTACAACGGAGCACGTGCGGGAATCCACGGCTTCGACATCGATGGTGAATGGGTCGTCGGAGGTGGGCTTTCCCTGGACGGCGGCTTTTCGTACAACGTCGCCAAGTTCCGATCGTTCCCGTTGGCAGACTACGTGGTGCCGATCGCCGGCTGTACGCCGCCTCCGGGCGGCGTGTGTTCGGGATCGGCCAAGGGCAAGGATCTCCCTTTCTCACCAAGAACCTCGTTCAACGTGGCTGGAACGTACAAGATCGCGACCTCGCGAGGTGACTTCGTACTGACCGGAACATACTACGGCACCAGCCACTTCTTCTCCAATCCTGACAACGTCGGCCGGCAGGACGCCTATGATCTTGTCAACGCGTCTGGAACGTGGATCAGCCCGAGCGACGGGATTTCCGTGAGGATCTGGGCCAAGAACATTGGAAAGACGGTCTACGCGACGTCCTTGATCGAGGCGACCCAAGGGCTCGTCCGATCTCTCGGCGCTCCACGAACCTACGGAATGACGTTGGGCTTCAAGTACTGAACCATGGGATCGATGCTGACTACGATGCGATCTTCCGCCGGTTCGAGGCGCCGTATTGCGGGGACCGGCACGAGCTCCCGCTCCCGCCACCGACGCATTGTCACACGCAGGGGGTCCGCTGCTCGCCCAAGCCCGAAATCGATGCGCGCATCACGTCACCGGAGCGAAGAAACACGCCGTGGTGCGACCCGTTGCCGGCGGGGGAGCCGGTACAGATCACGTCGCCGGGGAGCAATTGGACGCGGGAAGACAGGTATTCGATCTGTCGGTCGATGGGGATCAGCATGTCGCGCGTCGACTCGTCCTGCATCACTCGGTCGTTGACGGACAATCGGATGCGAAGATCGCGATGGTTCACGAACGCCGCAGGCACCAGATACGGTCCGAGGGGCAGGAATCCCGGCTGCGACTTGGATGACACCCAGTCGGTCCCCATGGCCTTGATGTCCCGGCGGAACACGAGATCGCGTGCCGTGACATCGTTGGCAATGGCGAAGCCGGCGACGTGAGACCACGCGTCCGCTGCGGCCACATGCCGAGCCCCCCGCCCGATCACAACTGCGAGCTCGCACTCCCAGTCGATCTTCTGCATGTCGGCAGGAATGGGAAGCGGGTCGAAGGGTCCCGCGAGCGCGGACGGCAGCTTGTTCAGCGCATAGGGCTGAGCGTCGTCGGCCCGCTCATCCATGATCCGCTCCGCAGCGGCATAGCGCGCGGCATCGTCGGGAGCCGAAGCGAGTTCATCGGAGCGCATGTCCGGGTCGCCCATTACCAGCTCGATGACATGCTTGCGGTAGTTGGCGCTCATCGCGAAGATCTGACGCGGCCGAAATGGTGGTCGCACCCGGAGACGGTCGACGCGAACGGCGAGAGCAGCAAGGCCGTCCTGGTCGACGCTCCAGCGCTCTGCACTTCGGACGAGCCTGGGCAGCGTCAAGTCCCAGCGTTCAAGAAGGTCGAGAACGCTGCCGCCCAGGCCGTCCTCTTCGAACGCCGCGAGGGCAATGACGTAATCGTCACGTACCATGCCCGCGAAGGGCTCAGATCCCGCGATCGAAAAGCTCCCGATCGAGAAGCCTGTCCCGACCCCGATCACAGGGTCGGCTCCTGGGGAGCGTGCACGCCAAGCAGCGCCGCCGCATTCCCGCCCGCGATCGCCGACCGGGTTTCGGGATCGAGTCCACGGAGCAACGCCTCCGGATCGTAATGTCCCATGTCGAACGGATAGTCAGTGCCGAGCACGATCCTCGATGCGCCGACGACGGCGATCAGACGACTGAGATGCTCGGGCTCGTAGACCAGGGAATCGAACCACATTTCACGAAGATATTCGCTCGGGCGGCGGGCGCATCCGCACGCCTCCGGCCGGACATCGAACGCGTGGTCGGACCTGCTGATGTAGAGCGGCAGGTAGCCGCCGCCGTGCGCCGCAAGGATCTTCACGCCAGGGTGGCGGTCGAGCGTGCCCTCAAAGATCAGGCTGGAGAGCGCGATCGCGGTCTCCATCGGCTGACCCACTGTGTTGCCGAGATAATGCCGCTTGAGCCTGTCCCCCACGTTGGTGCCCCAGGGATGGACGAAGACGACGGCTCCCAGGTCATCCGCCGCCGACCAGAAGGGGTCGAACCGGCGGTCGGAAATGTTCACGCCGTTGACATTACTCGAGATCTCGACGCCGCGGAGGCCGAGACCGCGCATCGCGTGCCTAAGCTGTGCGGCAGCGCGCACGGGGTGCTGGAGCGAGACGCTGCCGAGCCCGGTCAGGCGGTCCGAATGGGCTTCACAGATGCCGGCAATCTGCTCGTTCACCGTCAGGACCACGGCACCGGCCATGTCCTCGTCTTCGACGGCGTAGTGGTACTGCGTCGGCGAAATGCTGATCATCTGCATGTCGACGCCCATCGCATCCATGTCCGCGAAGCGCGTCCCGAGGTTCATCAGCTTGGGACCGATAGTCTGGAGCTGCGAAGCGTTCACGGCGATCGACTCCGCTCCGAACGTCTGCTCGAGCGACGCGGCCTCTGCCGCCAGGGCCGGACTGCCGGCGACGATCGTCTGCACCTGAGGCACGACCACGTGTGCGTGCACGTCGATCGTTCGACAGGGCAGGCGTCGCACGGGGCGGCCGCCCAGCGGAGTCCGGGGGAGTTCGCCGCAGCGATGCAGCAGCGCGTCATCGGATGTCATGGCGGCGACCCATTGTTGTGAACGTGGACGGAGTGGCCGGACCGCAGACGGGCCTCGATGCCCTACCGGCCGCCCATCTCGCGCCGAAACGAGGTGTGCGTCGCGGCTCGCCGACGGCGGAAAACCGGACCAGAACGCTGAAACACGGCTTGCAGATCGCGCCGCAGATCAATCGGCGTCGGCCTTCAGTTCGGCGGGGAGCGCGATCTCCCGCAGGGTTCTGGCCGCGTCGGGATGAGCGCCTTCGGCAACTGGGAGCGCGACCTCGGCGTCATGGCGCGTGACGCTTCCGCGCGAGGGCACGTGCGTCTCCACGAACCCGACCTCCCAATCCGCGCCCTGGCTCCAGAAGGGCGGCATCTCGTGGACCCAGTTGGCGAAGCCGAAGAGCGGCTCCCAGCTTCGAGGGATCCAGTTGTCATCTATGACGTCGGAATCCGCCCCATACTCCGCTTCGCCGCCCGTCGGCGCGGGAAGATAAAGGAAGAGGGCCGACGCGATCCGGTGGCGCCCGAGTCCGGCTGCCGACGGCGTCCAGCCTCGACGCTCCATGTAGTTCTTGCCGACCATCATCTCGTCCAGGTCCGCGACCGCAAAGTTCGCATGGTGGAAACGCAGCTTGCCGTCGGCGCCGGGAAGAGGGAGATTTGCGTTCAGAAAATAGATGTTGTGGTGGTCGAAGGTACCGTCTGCCTTGGCGAAGATGCCGAAAGACCGCTGGTGATCCGTCATCCTGAAGTTGAGTCGGTCGCGCATGAACGCGAAGGATGCTTCCGGATTCGGCACCATGAAGACGACGTGCTGTATGTCCCTGGGGCGCGCCCGGGCGATCCACTTGCGATGTGCGTTCATGCGCTGGACGTTGCCGGGCGTATTCACGGGATCAGTCGCCGTCACGATGGCACGCCTGTCGCTCCAGACCCTCAGGCCCATCGCTATCCCGTCATCGGTGAGGAAGTGCGCCGTCCCTTCGTCGTCAATCCGGACGTCGCGATCGCCAAGGCCAGCGACGAGCCGATCGAGGGCGCGCTGCGTATCCACGCCCCACACGATCTTGTGGACGCCAGCCCCGACGATCCTCGATCCGAGGGTCGAGGCATGGTTCAGCGGATAAAGCTCCACCTTCGAGTTGTTGGGCAGCACGAAGCTGCTCCGATCCTCCGACTGCTCGTCCAAACCAAGGCCGAAGTCCTCGAAGTAGCGGGTGCACAGTCCTACGTCGTCCACACAATAGAGGATCGTCTCAATACCAAGGATAGCCATTTTGCATCTCTCCTACCCGCCGAGCGTAGGAGGCAGCAGAGGCGGCGGGAAATCGTTATCCTCGATGCACAGCATCGTCCGGATTTATCACTCATCGTCGGCCGTCGATGTTCTGCTATGTCGGCGGTCCGGCACCACCGGAGTGCGGCGGCGGGGCCAGCGACCCGCCGGGATTGCGGATAACGCGAACCGCGCCCATGCCTTGCTTGCCGCATCCGCGTGGCCGCGGTTGTTCAGGCCTGATGCGCCGGGCCGAAGCGCGCCTGAATACCTGCCGCAATAAAGGTGGCCAGCTGTTCGGCGGCGTCCGCCGGCGACGCGACTGGCGACGGCTCGCCTTGACCGCTGCCGATCGCGCCGATCGACATCAACGCCACGCCCATAAGCAGCGCCTCCTCGACCGCCTCGGCAGCGGCACCCGGAAACAGCTCGCGTAGGCTGTCGAGGTAGAGGGCGCGTACGGGGCGGGCGATGTCGGTGAAGATGAACTGCGTCGGCGTTCCCCGCTCGCCCTGCACGCGGGCGAGGATGCGAGCGTAGTGGAGGCCGTGCGGAGTCGTCGCGACAGCAAAGCCTGGTTCGAAATAGTCGCGCAGCAGCCGATGGAGGCGCGCCGACCCGGTCAGTTCTGCCGGCACGGCTGCGTGAAGCCGCACGCGCGCCGTCTGGACGTCGTGGATGAACGTATCGATTACGGCGCGGTAAAGCGCCTCCTTGGACCCGAAGTGATAGTGCGCCGCCGCCGGATTGACGCGCGCGTCGCGCTGGATGGCGCGTTGGCTCGCGGCCTCGAAGCCCTGTTCGGCGAAATGGCGAACCGCCGTCTCGATCAGCTTGCGCCGCGTATCGGCGCCCTGTACCGCCCCCTGCTCTCTTCGGTCCCGCTCTGTGCCCGCCATCCCACGGACTTTTGTCGCCGCCCCTCGACCTGTCAATCGAGTGGTTTCGGAGTAGCTTCATCATGGACGCACTGAACGCGATCCGCGATCCCGCCGCCATAGCCGGGACGACGTCCGAGAACGACGCCGGCGCAAATCCTTCGATCTGGCGTCCGCCGTTCGGCCGGTCCAAGCGATCCGGCGGTGCAGCGCAGGTGAAACGCAACGGCGACCGGGTCGCTGGATTCGCCGCTGTGCCGGTGCCAGAGCCGCCGGAGCGCGAAGCACGCTAAGGCCGTCGTCGCCGCGGCGGGCGACGACCCTCCGCAGCTGCTCCAGCTCGCTGACGACGCCGCCTCGACATTGCGCATGCTCTGGTCGATCTGCTCCGCCAAGATGCTCCCGAACGTGCGGAGGTGGCGCGATTGCCTAAGCTGTGCTGATCGCCATGGAAGGTGCCCGGGCAGGCACCGCCGATCTAGTCTCGGCTGACCGTCCCGGCGGTAGTGACGTACCAGTCAATACAGTCGGGATTCGCCATCGCCGAGCGATCCACGACCCGCCGGGGATCGTCTCCCTGGAGGATGCGCTTGACCGGCAGTTCCTGCTTCTTGCCCGACAGGGTGCGCGGGATCGCCGGTGCGGCCAGGACGACGTCGGGGACGAAGCGCGGCGACAGCGATGCGCGGATCGCCGCTGCGACGCGGGCGCGCAGCACCTCGTCGAGCGTCGCACCGGCGGCGAGCACGACGAACAGCATCAGCCGCGACTCCGCCAGCCCGCCCGAGTTAACGTCGACTACCAACGAGTCGGCGACTTCGGGCAACTGTTCCACCGCGGCGTATATCTCGCTGGTGCCCATTCGGAGCCCCCCGCGGTTGATCGTGGCGTCGCTCCGCCCGCTGATCGTGCAGCTCTCGTCCGCGTCGATGCGCAGCCAGTCGCCGTGACGCCAGACGCCTGGATAGGTCGCGAAATAGGCCTCGTGGTACCGAGACCCGTCCACGTCTCCCCACAGCTTGATCGGCATGGCGGGAATGGGCCGGGTGCAGACCAGTTCGCCTAGCTCGCCGACCACGGGCCGGCCGTGTTCGTCCCACGCCTCCACCGCTGCCCCGAGCTGGCGGCACTGCATGGCGCCGGGGCGCTGCGGCAGCTCCCGGTTGGCGGTGGTGAAATTGCTGCACAAGTCGGTGCCACCCGAGACGTCGCACCACCATATCTCGGGGGTGCCGAGCGCCGCGAATTGCCGGGCGCCCCAGTTCTGCGTCTCCGCCGGCAGCGGCGAACCGGTGCTGCCGATCGCGCGGACTTGCGACAGGTCGCCGCACGCGCGGAGGTCCAACTCGGCCCTCATGCATGCGACGTGGAACGCAGCACCGGCGCCGAGGAAGGTAACGCGGTGGCGCGCCGCGAAGCGCCACAGCGTCGACCAGTCGGGCCGCTCCCTCGCGCCGCTGGGGCTTCCGTCGAACAGGCAGATGGTCGTGCCGGTGAGAAGGCCTGCGACCTGAGCGTTCCACATCACCCAACCGGTGGTGCTGTACCAATGGTAGCGCTCGCCCCAGCTGTTGGCGGCGTAGCTGGGACCAAGATCGGTATGCAGCCCGCCGGCGAGCGCGGTGAGCACCACCCCGCCATGGCTGTGGACCAGCGGCTTAGGCAGTCCGGTCGTGCCACTGGAATACAGGATCCACAGCGGGTGATCGAACGGCAGCGAAAGCGGCGCGAAGCCGTCGGCGTCGGCATACGTCGCGAGCGCTTCGGCGAAGCCAAGCGTGTCCGGCAGAGGACGGGAGGCGTACGGCGTACGCAGCACGATCGTTGTCTCCAGGGTCGGCAGCGCGGCCCGAAGCTCCTCGACGACCCCGGTGCGATCGAGACTCCGTCCTCCATAGAGGACGCCGTCCACCGCGATCAGCAGCTTGGGCGCTATCTGGTTGAACCGGTCGCGGATCGCCGGCACGCCCATGTCGGGCGCACAGACGCTCCACACTGCGCCGACGCTGGCACAGGCGAGGAACGCGACGATGGTCTCCGGCCGATTGGGAAGATAGGCGACGACGCGGTCGCCCGGCAGGATGCCCAATTCTCGCAGCGTCGCTGCGAACGCCGCCACCTGACGGCGCAGCTCGGGCCACGCGATCTCGCGCGTGTCGCCCTGCTCGTCTTCGGCTATAATGGCGGGCTGACCGGCCGCCTCGGCTGCTTCGACGTGGCGCAGCACTTGGGCCGCGTAGTTGAGCTGCGCTCCCGGGAACCAGACCGCGCCCGGCATCCGCTCGCAGCCCAGCGCGCACCCAAACGGCGTCGGCGACCGCAGGTCGTTATAGGTCCAGACGCTTTGCCAGAAGGCTTCGAGGTCGGTAACCGACCATTGCCGCAGGGCCGGAAAGCCGTCGAAGACGAGGCCGTGCTCGTCCCGAAGCCAATCCTGGTAGAGCCTGATCTGGGGGACGAACGCCGGCATCACGCCGCCTCGCCGCCACAGCCGCACGCAACCATGCCGCCTTCGACGAGGCCGCCGCCCGTGAAGTGCGCGGATTGGGCACTCGCGAAGTTCGCGGCCACGGCGACGACGTTCTGCGGCCTACCAGGGGCCAGTCGCGGCGTCAGCTCGGCGAGCTTGGCGGTCGGCTTGTTGATCCTGCCGGTCGACCGATAACGCTCCAGGTCGTTGGCTATGGAGGAGCCGCCGGACAGGACCGGGATGGCCGCCCGCCCGACGCGACGCAGTTGGAGCTGATGCGGCGTCGCCCGAGTTCCACTGTGCCAAGTCCTGCCGAACGTCCCGCCGCGTCCCTGACAATGCTGCAGAGGTGATCGGGCCAACTGAGCGCGCAAGCCTGCGACGGCCCCGGTGACCATGGCCCGGTCAGAAATCTGCGCGGGCATCACCGATGCAGCGTGGCTGATGCCCGACATGGCGCTGTCGACGCAGGGCGTCATGCCGCGAGATCCGCTCTTGCCAGAACGTCGGTCGTTCTGGTCGACGAGGCGCCTGTTTCGTTGGATGGAATGTCGCTGCGATAGAATGTCGCTGCGATGGAATGCCGCCGCCGGTATCGGCGGCGCGACACGGGCGCCCTCCCGAGCGTAATTCAGCACGAACACTCCCCGTGCGTCCACCGCAGACGCGGCTCCCCGTCCTCCGCCAACCAAGAGAGACGAAGAGCCACCTGCGTCGACGAACTGTCGGGCCGCCGTTTTGCCGGTGCCGCTGGCGGCGGACGCCACCTTATCGCAAAATCTATGTGCCAAGAACCACCACATCTCGTTCAATCAGCCGACTGATAGGTATACGGTTCAACATCTGCTAGCGCAATGTGCACGAGATCTGGATTATTGGACCGGTCTCGCCCTACGCATCGACGACCTGCAACGGCGAGGCTGGCCAGCAGGGCACCCGCAGCGAAGTGCCGCAGCATCTCGCCTTGGGTATTAGGCAGGCGATCGTCGATCAGGTCACGCTGGAAGCGCGACATGAAGCGCTGGATCGACTACGATCGCTGGGACCGCCGTGACCTTCCCCTTCCTCGTCAAGCAGAGGGTGGTGATAGACGAGACTGGGCTGCCGACGTCGAAGATCGCAGTCGCTGCCAAGGCGAGCACGGCCAATCTGCAGGCTTGGTCGGCCGGATACGCCACGCCGAGGCACGACCACCAGCCAGCAGGATGCGCTGGAGCGTCTAGCGCCCCCCCTCGGCGTTTCCGCCACCCGTCCGACCGCCCTCCCCTTTCGGCCGACTGGCGCACCTGTATGAAAATGATCGACCATCCCGACTTCGTGCCCGAGATCGCACGATACCTCTCGGACGGATTTTCTAAACTCGACTTCATTGCGCAGACGAAGATCATCGCGCAGGCCAAGCGGACTCACGTCTGGCAGAACACCGCATCGGGCCGCCGCGCCATCGCTCAGGCGCGGGATCGCTACCGCCGAAACTCTGACAAATGGCCCGAGGCCACAAGGACCGCCTGGGCACTGCAGGATCCGAAGTCGGCCGATGGTGGCCAGCAGTGGAGCCTGCGCGTCCCCGGCGAGGAGGTCTCCGACGACGGCGAGGACGGGGCCCTATCCGCATCCGCCCGCTCCTTGCGGCCCGGCACGGTCGCACTCCACCTCAGCACGATCGGGTCGCTGCTCGGCCAACTGGTGCGCCCGCGCAAGCTCACGGAGCAGCAGCGACGGCACGCGGTGGTGCTGGACCAGAGCATGACTACCGACTTTTCGTCCGCGCTCGGGACTCGGCGTCGCGATGAAATGCATCCACCGAGCGATCCTCGCTGTCCCCGGCCTCGTCTCGAGCTTCATCTGATGGCGCCGCCACCGCTCGGGAACGCAGACCGAGCTCGTGTTGGCCATGCTCAATAAGCCCTCGCGTTTGCTGCGGCCAAGCATAAAAGGTTGGCCTCGAAGACGCTTGACGATGCCGGGGCAGCGGCGCGCTCCACGGCCGAGGCTGCAGCGACAAGAGGGCTGCCGCTCGCGGCAGTGAGCAACCCAAGCGCAACACCACGCGGGGACAAGCCCGCGTTCCGGCTTACGTAGCCTCAAGAGAGAAAAAAGGATAAAAGAGACGTTCAGGGACTTGCGATGCAGGTGCCAGGGGACTAACGGGGGGACAACCAGCCCCGACTCGCCAAGGTCACCACACCGAAAGCGAAGAAGGGACTGGCCCCGGTAAACCGCACCTGCCGGTTCGCGGCGAGGAACGGGCGACGTCGCCGCACCAGCGGTGCTGACGATTGCCCATCCGAGCCAAGAAGTCAAGGTGCCAATGATGGAGGCCGCCATGCCGTATGGGCACTGGCGCGATCTCCGGCTGTATCCGCCACGAACGCTCAGCGCGCAGCGGCGGATGACGGCGAGCCGACCATCGCGGCAGCACCCGCTCGACGGGACCGACGCGGTGGACGACGACCCCGACTAGCAGCCGGCGACCGCATAACGGGTCGCCGTCGGACTTCGCGCCCGGCGGCGGCCCACCTCCAGCCGAAAAGGGACGACAGGGATGGCCGTCACAATCACCAGCGCGATCCCTAAGACCGGGGTGGGACGCGTCCTCGGCGTCGCCCGCGCGGTCGGCGTCCGGTCCAAGGGCATGACCCGCGACGCGATAGCGGACAAGCTGAACATCAAGGCCGGCACCGGCAGCGCGAACAACCGGGTGATCGCGGCCAAGAAGTTTGGGGTGATCGAGGTCGGACCCAGCGGGGGCTACGTGCTGACGGACCTCGGCCGCCGCCTGGCCGATCCCGAGCCCGCCCGAGATGACATCATCGCCGCCATCCGTAACGTCGCGCCGTTCGCCAGGATAATCGATCAGGCAGGAGGCGATCCTAGCAACATGAAGGAGGCCGACATCCGGGCCGGGCTTGAGGCCGCCGGGGTCCGTGCAGCGGAGCTGGATAGCGCGACGCGCGTGTTTACCGCTTCGTGGAACTATCGGTTACCAGACGCGCTCGACGCCGCAACGGGCAATCAGGACGCGGAGCCCGGGCCGGCCGAAGCGAACGGTGAGGAAGCCGCCGCGATCGCCGGGCGCCCGAGCTCGGACACTACGGCGCGGTCCGGCGGCGGCACCCGGTTCCTTGATCACAACGTGATCCGCTCGGTGCTCGCGGAGGCGCCGGCGGTCGGCGAGCCCTGGCCAGCCGATCGATACGAGGCGTGGTCCGAACTGCTGCGTACTACGATCCGCTTCGTGTATCCGGACACCGTCCGCGGCGAATAGCCGCCGATTGGGTCAGGATAGCAGATCGCGGGCGAGTCTCTGCAGCTCCGCCGCGATCTGCTCCCGTCCACCGTTACAGCTGACCGGGCGGCACTCATCGGGCGCGCAGGACTGGATCTCCACCCCCGACCCTGCCCGCGCACTTCGTCATCCGCGGCGCCCGCCTTGCGTTCGCGAGGAAGCAGCTTGCGTGCAAAGCGCGCTCCGGACCCAATGGGCGTGAGTGACAAATTAATTCGAGGCCAGCACGCACAGGCGGCTGCGGCCGCCTGTCCAGTAAGGCGAGCTTCGTCGCCTCGAACACCGCTGCGGCGGTCTTTTCGAGTTCAATGGTAGAGAGGAAAAGATATCCTGTTCTTCAGCAGCCGCCCCAGCGGATCATACGAGCCAAGAAGTTAAGTTTCCGTGCACGTCGCGCATTTCCCATGCGTCTTTTCCACCAGCGTTGCTCCAACCGTGGCCTGGCTGCCCTTCGGGACCGCCGGGGCGGTCGGCGCATGCCTCTTTTTAACAAGGACACGACATGCTCAACGACAACGACAACGACAACGACAACGACGTCGCCCTCTTCAAGCTCGACCAGCACGAAGGCCGCGCCCGCCTGATCTTCACGACTTTCACGACGCTCACCTCGAAGATGTCGGGCCAGATTCCGCTCTGGTGGCACGATCCGGCAGACGACATGGCGCTGCATTCGATGACGGTCTGGCTGGGCGAGCACCGCGCACGGTGGACCTCCTGGCGCAAGATCGCCGAACGGGACGGCATCCAAGCTGTTTCAGATGAGCTTGCGCGTCTATGGGCGCCGGGTATCGAGGCGTGCCACTCGATGATGATGGCCCCCGGCGACGATCCACGCGAGCTCACGTTCCTGGCGATGCTGGTCACACGCAACAGCGAAATCGTCCGTCACCGGTTCGCGTCGGCGAGACATCGCCGCGTCTTCACGGATTGGTACCTGCGAGACATCGAGGCAAACTCAGGGTTCCTCCTCTTCGAAGGATGCCTGATCGGGCCCAAGCACCTTGCCGGGATCCTCGACGGGATCGCCGCGGCCGAGTTGGCGGCAGAGGGACACGCCCGCGCGCGGCGGACCCACCGCCATCCCTGCCGAGCGGCCCGAGCCTAGGACGCCGACGCGGTCAACGGCGGGCGCCCAACATAACTTAACCGCTCGGCGCCCATCAGGGCGGCGAGGAGGAGAGAGCAGTCGTGATTTTCTACCATTTCACCAGCCACGAGGCGTTGGACAGCATTCTCGGGGAGGGACTGAACAGGGGCGAGGCGCCCTTGAGCGACCGCCGCGTCGCCAAGGCGGTCAACCTGACGACCGACCGCCACCCGGACGGGCATGGCCTCGACCTGGGGGGGCACGTCGTGACCGACGACGAGTCCGTCAGCTACGCGGCCGCGGGGTTCAACATCCCCGCCGAAACCACGTTCGTCGAGAAGCGCGCCGTGCGCATCACCGTCAAACTCTCCTCAAACGACCCGAACCTAAAGCAGTGGCGGTCGTGG